>Ga0207684_10001697_pt1 | contig 23390 bp, 19 predicted proteins | sample KBSK5501metaG_FD_184342 | JGI IMG/M metagenome (GOLD analysis project Ga0207684, IMG submission 184342) | Corn, switchgrass and miscanthus rhizosphere microbial communities from Kellogg Biological Station, Michigan, USA - KBS K5-50-1 metaG... | ecosystem: Host-associated > Plants > Roots >...
GCCCTTTTCGCACCCCCTCGGGGACCGTCGGATCGATTTCTTTCTCGTCGGTTGTCTTGCTCATCAGTTGCTCATCCGGAGAGCAGAATAGCCCAATCGTATGAATGATTTCCAACCCGCTTCGATTCGCCATTTACCGGCACGAAAGATGCAGTTCACCTCCACGCGGCCGATTTGGCCTCATGCAAGGAGGAACTCCATGACGAAACGGATCACGACTCTTCTGGGGATTCTCGCGGCGGTGGCGTTTGCGGTGGCATGCGCGCAAACCGACGCGGGGATCACGGGCAAGGTGAAGTCGAAGCTCGCGGCGGATGACACCGTGAAGGCCTATCAGATCGACGTCGACACCAAGGACAAGGTCGTCACGCTTTCGGGCACCGTGGACAGCCCGGCCGCCAAGGATCAGGCGGTCGCGCTGGCGCGCGGCACGGAAGGCGTCGCCGACGTGGTGGACAACATCACGGTCAAGACCGCGGCGGCAGCGAACCCGCCCTCCGCGAATCCACCCGCGGGCGGCGAGGGCGGCGGCGCGATGGTCGGCGGCAACGCCCCCAACCCGGAGCCCAACCGTCCCGTCGGGCAAGTGATGGATGACGCCGCGATTACCGCGGCGGTCAAGGCGAAGCTGCTGGCCGATCCCACGGTCGGTGGCCTGAAGATCGACGTCGATACGCGCAACGGCGTGGTCTACCTGACGAGCGAGCATATGAAGAGCCAGGCGGAGATCGACCAGGCGATGAAGCTCGCCAAGGAGACGTCGGGAGTCAAGGACGTCCAGAGCAAGCTCACCATGAGCGAGAAGGCAGAGAAGAAAAAGTACTGAAGGTCAGGAGGACCGTGAGGTTCTCCGCAAACCGCCGGCAAATGCCGGCACGTTCAAGAAAGGGCCGGGAGAGATCCCGGCCTTTTTGTCATTTAAGGTCGGAGGGCCGTGGTCGCCATCTTCGCCAATCCCTTGACCGAGAACGGCAGGCTCGACGACATGAAGCACGAGTGCGTGCACCAGCATTCACGCCGCGCGACGCGGCGGCGCATTTCGTTCGCCTTCTCCGAGAACCACGCCTTGCGGAACGACCACCCGAAGTCGCGGATGTTCCCGATCTCCCACTGGACCTCGCAGAGCGAGACGGTCCCTTCCGGATTCAGGACCCCCGAGACCGTGCCGGCGTAGCACTTGTAGACCATCCGTTCCTGCTCGAGAGTCGCGAGCTCGGCTTCGCGCGCCGCCACCTTCAGGTTGCGAAGGATCGGCCGGTAGCGATCGAAGCGCGCCCAGTACGGCTTCAAGGTCGTAAGCGCGTGCGCGTACTCCTCCGCGGTCAGGGGCCGGATAGAAGAGTCCGGAAACGGCGGCCGCAGGAGCTCGAACGAGTGAAAGTCGATTTCGGGGAAGTTCGCCTCGACCCAGGACGTGATCTCCGGCAGGTCGTCCCGGTTGAACGAGGCGAGCACGGTCTGCACGTTGACGAGGAGGCCGCGGCTGCGCCTTTTCAGCGCCGCGAGCCGGCGGTAGGTTTCCGCGACCCTGGGGAAGTTCCCGGGAGCTCCGCGGATCTCGTCGTGCCGCTCTCCGAGGTGATCGAGCGAGAGTCCCACCGTGAACGTCTGCCGCTCGTCCTTCCGGGACTCGAGCGCTTGGGCGACGATCGCCTCGACCTGCTCGGGGAGGAGCGAGTTCGTCGGCATCGTGACGTTCGAGGCGTCGTGGCGTCGATAGAGCAGGCGCGTCACCCCCGGCAGGTCGCGGTTCAGCGTCGGCTCGCCCCCGGTCAGCACGACGCTGTACAGCGACGGCAGGTCTTCGAGCGCGCGTCCGTAGTCCTCGAGCGACATCTCGAGGTGCCGGTTGACGTTCAGGTGGTCCCAGTAGAAGCAGGTCACGCACTTCGAGTTGCAGAGGTTCGTCATCCCCAGGATCAGGTAGCGCGGCAGCGTCGCTCGGCCCTGGAGCCACTGCCCGGCGAGCGCGAGCTCGTTCAACGTCCCGCGACCGCGAGCAGGCCCCGCGCGATACCGGCCAGAAGCCCGGCGAAATACGTCAGGTGGTGGAGCGCGAACGCGAACGGAACCGCGGGGAAGAGCGCCGGGTCGTGGCGCCAGATGGGAAACGAAAGCGTCCACGTGGTGAGGGCATAGAGAAGCGCCGCCGGCGCGAGAAACGGCAGGCCGAAAAAAGCGACCCCCGCCGTCGCGAGAAAACCCGCCGAAAGAAACCCGGCGATTCGCCGGCGCGAATAGAGCCCGGGCCGTTCGACGAAGAGGCGGCCGGTCTTGACGCGGTAACGCCAGCGCTGCGCGAGATATCCGGCCGGAAACGCGCGCCGACGGTGCCGCACGCGGACGGCCGGATCGAGCCGGACGCGCAAGCCGTGCGCGAGCGCGCGGTGAACCAGGTCGGTGTCCTCGCCGACGTAGCCGAGCGATTCGTCGAGTCCCCCGACCGCGTCGAAGGCGTCCCGGCGGACGAACAGGTTGCACAGGGCGATGTCGTGCGGCGAGCGCACGGGGCCGCCCGGCGCGGCGCGCTCGTGCGCCGGGATGCCGCTGCCGATCCCGCGCGTCGCGAGCAGGAGGTCGGAGACCCGCTCGAGATACGGCGCCTCGAAAGACGCGAGGTCGGGCCCGCCGACGAAGTCCGCGGTCTCGAGAGCGTGCGCGCCCGCTTCCAGCCAGCGTGACTCCGCCTGAGCGTCATCGTCCAGGAAAGCGAGGATGCTGCCGCGCGCGCGAGCCGCCGCGAGGTTTCGCCGGGTCGCCGGGTTAGGGGTTTCGACGCGGACCCACTCGCAGGGAAAGGAAAGCCCCCCGTCCGTTGCCGGAGGGGAAGACGACGCGACGACGACCTCGAAAGACGGCGCCCTCTCCTGCCGGTCGAGCGAAGAGAGACAGTCGGAAAGAGAGCCGCGCACGCGATCCGAAGCGATCAGGACGGAAACGACCGGTGTCACCGGGCCCATCTTAGCGTTTCCGGTTTTCTGGCGGCGCTCCCAGCCGGATCAGCGCCCGCCGCAATCTCTCGTGGCGTTGGAGCAGCCGCAGATACCGGATCTCCTCGCGGCCCGTCTTGGCTCGGACGATTTCGGCGAGCGCCTCGCGCTCGCCGGGAGTCCACGCGGGCAGGTCGGCAATGAGGTCGAGCACGAGCGCCAGGTCCGCGAAGGCTTCGCCCTCGGACGCCCTGCCTCCGAGCAACCGCGCCACGCGCGAGCTCGCCCGGCGGCGGGCTTCCTGCGGATCCCCGCCATACCGCACCCGCATCCGCCGGCCGACGGCGAGCCCGAGATTGCGAACGTGGAAGCGATCCCACTCCCCCGCCCGCCTCGGATCGACTTCGTAGAGCAGGTTGCGCGTGACCAGGCGCTGGAGCGCTCGGCGAGTCGAGCGGTACGAGGGCGCGAGCGCGATCTTTCTTTCCTCGGACTCGACCTTCCTCGCGATCGAGGGCGACGTCGGACGGAACCCGAGCTTGCGGTAGAACCAGAACGCGCCCGAATCGATCGCCTCGGGATTCTCGTGCCCGAGCTGGTACGGGTCGATCGAGAACGAGGTGACGCCCAGGACTTGGTTGACGAGCTTCAACACCCGCCCGAAGATCCACGCGGACTCCCCTTCGCGGAACGTGTAGTAGACGTTGAAACCGATCTCGATCCGCTCGAAGAGCGCGAGCCCCTCGACGTAACCGACCGGAACCCCGTTCTTCAAGACGATTGCTGTGAACCCGGCGCGCAACGGCAGCCGGCGCTCCCTTTCGAGACCCATGAAGAAGATTTCGACTCCCCGTCCGATGCGGGCCGCGCGAACCGACGCGGGGTCCGCATACGTGAATCCGTAGTACTCGCGATAGCGGAGCGCGGTCGCTCCGCGCGCGAGATCGACGACTTCCCGTCCTTCGCGCCGCGAGACCCGTCGGATCGGGAGCGCCGGTCGAGCAAGCGCCTCCGCGAGCGAGACGTCCCTCCGCGCGATGAGCGGCTGGGAATGGAAGAAGGTCTCCGGCGCGCGGCGCCGCATCCGGGACCGGGTCACCGGACCGTTCCCCAGGCTCCAGACGATCGGCAGCTTCAGCGCCTCGTAGCGTTCGGCGCGCTCTTCTTCGGAGATTGGGAGAGCGTCCAGCCGGGCGATCAGCCACGCGAGGTCGCGTTTCGGATCCGGCTGCGCGGCGCGTATCCAGTCGAGATAGGGAACGTTCGCGTCTTCGAGCGCTTCCTCTTCCAAGAGCGGCAGGAACTTCGGGAAGAGAGCCCGGAGGCGGTCCTCCCTGCCGTCGCTCTCCCAGTCGAGGCGGACGGCCCGCGGGAATCGATTCTCCAGCCAGCGCACGACGTCGAAGGAGTAGTCGGTCGAGATCTCCGTGCCGGCGATGCCGGAGACCTCCGGCCGGTCGAAAGGGCGCAGGTCGGCGCCGGAGCGCGCCAGGGCTTCGACCCGATCGGCGAAGCGCGACAGGATCCGTTCCGCTGCCCGCATCGTCGCGCGGTCGTACGGGTACGCGCGCAGGAAGAGCAGCGCCTCGTGTAATTGAATCAGATCTCTCGCTTCGGTTATCTCGACGTGACCGACTTGGGCCAGGAGCTTGTGGATCCGAGACGCGAGCCTCTCCGATCGGTCTTCCTTCAGCAGGGTGATGAGTTGAGCGAGAGATCTTCGGCGCAAGACTGAAACTCGGGTGATACTCGAACCGCTTGCTAGAATCGGCCGGACCGGTTTCCCGGGATACTCAGATGACTTGTGGTCACTGCGGTACAGTCAACCCTCCCGGAGCGGTGTCCTGTTCTCACTGTGGGCGCGCCTTCATCCAAGGCGCCTCGTTGACGAGCTCGGAGGCCGAAAACTCCGAGACCGCGGCGGCGCCCGAAGACTACCAAAGGATGCTCCGAAGGCCCGGGGAGACCAGGCCTGACCCTGATGCGCCTGGCGACATCCCAAAGGGCCTCGTGATCGGGCAGCGATACCGCGTCATCAAACCGCTTGGACGGGGCGGCATGGGGTCTGTCTATTACGTTTACGATCAGAGCTTAGATCGGAGCGTAGCGCTCAAAGTCATCCGCTCCGAAATCGCCGAGAACCCCATCTTCTTGGAACGTTTCCGACGAGAAATCCAGCTCTCGAGCAGTGTTACTCACAGGAATGTCGTTCGCGTCTACGACTTGGGAAAAGCCGATGGCTTCACGTTCCTTACGATGCAGTACATCGAGGGAAAAGACCTGGCGCGTCTGCTGGATCGCGAGGAAAGGCTGCCGATACCTACGGTCGTCGACATCTTTCGGCAGACCTGCGAAGGGCTCAAGGCAGCCCACGAACAGGGAGTCATCCATCGCGACTTGAAACCCCAAAACATCATGATTTCCGCGACCGCCGACGTTTACCTGATGGACTTCGGCCTCGCCAAGACAGCCGAGCAATCCAGTCTGACCGAGACGGGCGATTTTGTCGGTACGCCCAACTACATGTCACCGGAGCAGGTCAAAGGCGAGGCCGTCGGCCCCCAGTCGGACATCTTTTCACTCGGAGTGCTTCTCTATCAAATGCTCACGCGCACGCTCCCATATCGAGGAAGCACTCCCTACGAGGTCATGGCTCTTCGGATTCAGAGGCCGCCCCAGACCGCGTCGGAGCTGAATCCTGAAATCCCCGAATACTTGCAACGTATTCTCAATCGCTGCCTGAAAATCGACGTCTCCGAGCGGTATCAAAACGCCGCTCAAATCCTCGGCGACCTGGATGCTGAGGTATTTCGCTTGGCGTCACTCGCAGAGAGGCGAAGGCAAAGCAAGCGTCGCATCCTTTTCGCCGGGTTTTCGCTCGTGGCTGCTCTCGCCGCGGGCTGGTCTCTTTATCGGATCGCCAAAATTTCCCGGCCGCAGACGGGATCCGCATTCCCGAATCCCGTCCTCCATAGCCTGGAAATCGTTCCCTTACGGAACGTGACTTCGGATTCGAGCCTCGACTGGTATGGGGAAGGACTCGCCCGTCTGATCGGGGACGGTCTCTCCCAATCGCGATACATTCGGGTGGTTCTGAAGGATCGGCCGCAAGCTCGCGGCTCCGGCACGTCCAAGAACACACAGAGTAGCCGCGATTCCCGCCTCGCCGCCCGCTACCGAATGACCGGCGACATCATTCGCGACGCGATCGGAATAGCGCTCGCCGTGCGGGTCACGGACTCTCAGACCGGCCGTCAACTCGCGGCTCGGCGAGTCAATGGGCTGACGCCCGTCACTCTGATGAAGGCGTCCGACGAGATCACGGTCACGGCAAAGGAGGCGCTCGGGCTGCCGCCCACTGAGAAGGTCGACGTTTTCGCCGCCGACTTCCTGAGCCGAAACCCGAAGTCTTACCAACTCTACATAGCAGGCCTGCGGGCGCTCGACGCCTATCACTATGCCGAAGCGGAGCGGTCTTTCGCGGAGGCGCTCGAGAAAGCCCCCGACTACACGATGGCGCGCTATCGGCTTGCGCATGCGCAGGCCGCGGCGGGAAAGACAGGGGATGCGCTCGTACAAATCCGAAAGGCCGCAGCGGAGATCCCGCGCCTGCCCGAGCGAGAGGCGATGTACGTCGGCGCGGCCGAGGTTTACTTCGACCGGCGATACGACGAAGCTCTGACTCGCTACGCGACACTTCTCAAGCGGTATCCCTACGAACTCGAGGCGCGTCGCTTCCGCGCGTCGATCTTCCTGGAAACGAGGCGCTACGACCAGGCAATCGAGGAGGCGAGCGTTATCGTCCGTCTGGCTCCGGAGAATCACACCGTTTGGGCGGTGCTCGGCGCCGCGTACCTGGCCAAGAAGGACTTCGAGCACGCAGCCGGAGTGGTTCGTAAGTATGCCGAGCTCGAGCCCAACAGCCCGAATGCCCACGAGATGTTGGCCGCCTTCTATCGCTCACAGTCGGAGCTCGACATGGCGGCAGAGGAGTACGCCAAGGCCTTCGCGCTCGACCCGGGCTTCCGGAGTTCCGCGATTTCACTTGCCGTGGTCGACGCACTGCGCGGTCGCCGCGATGAGGCAGCCCGTCGGCTCAAGGCGCTGACTTCGGATTCTTCGGCCGTTCTAACGAGTCGCCTCGACGCGGCGTTCGAGCTGTCCTATGTCTTGCGGGCGCAGGGACGCTTTCGCGATGCTGCAAAGGTTCTTGCGTCAGTCCAGAACTTGCTGCGGGAAGAAAAGATACGAGAGGCCATGGCGCTCTCCGTGCGTGGCACCTCGCTCATGGAACTCGGGGACTACCGAGAGGCAGAGCGCCTGATTCGTCTCGCGATCGAACGGTCCCCGAAGGTCCCGACCCGTTACCTGTTCGCGAAGGGAGTTCTCGAGATCCGAACGAACCGATTCGACGAAGCCAGGAAGACGGCATCGCTAGTTTCGGAGAAGGCGCTCCCTCCGGCGGATCCGGATCGGACCGAGGAGAAGGCGGCCGCGTACTTGAGAGGGCTCGCTCTGCTCGCCGAAAACAGACCCGCCGAAGCGGCCACCGCTCTCTCCCCGGCGCTGTCTCTGGCCGGCTACGACTACGCGATTTATCGTCTCGCACAAGCCCGGGCGTATCTGCAAAGCGGCGATCTGCCTGCAGCTTTCGCCGCCGCCCGGCAGGCGACTTCCCCCCTCGATCCCGTCGAGCCCAGGCTGGATCTCGAGCTCGATCGCATTCGCGGGCTGTTGTTGCTCGCCGAAATCCAGTCCCAGATGGAAAAACCTGCGGAGGCTGCCCACCTGGCACGCCAGTTCCTGGCGATTTGGACAGACGCCGATCCCAATCTGCCGGACGTTTTGAAAGCCCGACGGTTGACCGGGCCCACACAGTAGGGTCGCGGTCTCTAGGTACTAGCGCGGTACCGGGGTCAGTCCTCCCCCCCCTGGCGAGCAGCCCAGACATTCACTCTCTCCATTGCCGTCCAGATCAGAATGAGGCGCATAAAACAACTCTCCGATCTGATGGAGAGTTCTTACCTGAAATACGACCTCTCGCGAAAGAAGCTTGAAACCAGCCAGCTCCGCGTCTTTCGCATCGATCACTCCATCTCCGTTCAGGTCAGTCAGTTCTGTGGGAGCAGTCCGGTTCACGAGGTTCACGACGAAGGCACGAAGGGTCGCGACGTTGTTGCTGTTGAGAAGTTCCACGAGCGCCCCCAGCGAAAGCGTTTGAGTACCGAGTCTGCCGATAAAGCCGTTGAAGCAAATGCCATTCTCTATAGCCCCGACGCAGAGATCGACTGCTGTTACGCTCGGCGACACGAAGCCGTTCGGCGCCGTCAGCGACGCCACGACGTTCGTCCTATGGCTGGTGTCGTCGAGCTCGTATCCAACGTTGGTGACGTAGCTGGCGAGATTGATCCCCCCCTGCCCCGGTCCGGCGTCCGACAACAGGACGAGGCTCGGCACGCTGCCGGCTGAGCATGGAGGTAATCCGGCGAATTCGCGCGGGCAGAGTTGCGTGCCCGGCGTGAACCAGAGACAGGAGAAAGACAAGTCGCCGGTCCCCGGCACGAGGCACCCTTCGGGTTCCTCGAAGACGATCGAACCGGTCTCGCCGTAGACTGGGAATGCGGTGGAGACCGGGAATGCGGCCGGAGCGGGATTGTCAGCTCTGCCAATCCCGATCTCCTGGTTCGCCGACATTCTCAAGACGAGCGGCCACCCGCCCCAGGTCACCGTCGGGATCTTGTTTCCGCCCGACGTTGGGGCGAGCAGCTCCAGGCTCACCGGAAAAGACCTTGTTTGTGCCTGCGCGTCGAGAGGCGTCGTCTTGGAAAGACCAACCAGAACGAGAAACCCCAGCGTGATCCAGTGTGACCAGATCCGAATCGGCTCTGACGACATGGCCCTACCTCCGAACCGAATCACGGGGATTTTCTAGATGTCCGGTTTGCTTCACAGTATACGAGGTTGAACCTCCCGGCCATGCGACATAGGTCGTAGTCGCTTCTCGATCCGCCGACTCAACTCACCGATCTTCCGAGGACGTTCTCCACAGCGGACAGGGCGGGCTCGATCTCGACGGGACGGTTGGCGCGGGGCGGAGGCGGGTCGCTCTCCATGTGGTACCGGAGAAGGAGGCCCGGATCTTTCAGGATGTGGCCGGTCAGGATCGCCACGACGCGCTCCCCCGGCCGGATCACGCCCTCCCCGACGAGCTTCTTCACGCCGGCGATGCTCGCCGCGCTCGCCGGCTCGCAACCCGCTCCCGAGGCGTCGACGACGGCCTTCGCCTCGAGGATCTCGTCGTCGGTCACGTCGGTGACGACCCCGTTGGTGGCGCGAATCGCGCCGACGGCTCGCTCGTGTGACGCCGGATCGCCGATCCGGATTGCGGTCGCCGCCGTCTCCGCCTTCACGCGGTACCGACGCGCGAATCCCTCGCGGAAGCCGCGAGCGAAGGGGTTCGCGCCCTCGGCCTGCACGGCGGCGAGCCGGGGGATACGCGAGATCAGGCCCAGATCCCGCGCGTCGCGAAGAGCATTTCCGAACGCCGAGGTGTTGCCGAGGTTGCCCGCCGGAAGCGCGATCCAGTCGGGCGGTTCCCAACCGAGCTGCTCGAGCGCTTCGAAAACGATGGTCTTCTGCCCTTCCAGCCGGAACGGGTTGACGGAGTTCAGGAGGTGCACGTTCAGCTTTTCGCTCGCCTCGACGGCCAGCGCAAAGCAGGCGTCGAAGTCGCCGCGAACGAGGAGCGTCTTCGCGCCGTACGCCAGCGTCTGCGCGAGCTTGCCCGCCGCCACCTGGCCAGCCGGAACGAAGACCAGCGCCGGAATCTCGGCGAGCGCCGCGTACGCCGCGAGCGACGCCGATGTGTTCCCGGTCGAAGCGCACGCGACCGCCCGCGCCCCGATGCGCTTCGCGACGGTCACGCCGACCGTCATCCCGCGGTCCTTGAACGAGCCGGTCGGGTTGTGTCCTTCGTGCTTGACGGCGAGGTCCGCGAGGCCGGTCCAGCGGGAGACCGCGGGCAGCGAGAGGAGCGGCGTGTTGCCTTCCGGATGGGTGACGACGCCCGCGCCGGCATCCGGCAGAACGAGCTCGCGGAACCTCCACACGCCGGAGGCGTCGAGGACTCGACCCGATCCCCGGCGCTCTGCGAAGAGCTCGCGAAGCGCGCGACCGCGCCGCTCGGGCGGCCGGTGTCGCGCCTCGAGGAGAGCTGAGCACGCGGGGCACCGACTCTTCGCGAACGAGAGCGGAAGCTCTTTGCTGCAGCGCGGGCAGACCTGCCAGCTCGAGGCGCCCGTGGACGATCCGCTCATTCCCTGCTTCCGACGACGCGGGCGCCGCGCCCGTCGATCGCGCCGGTCCGCGCGCTCGCTTCGATCCCGCGCGAGCGGTAACCCGCGATCATCGCTTCGCCGATCCGCCGGCCGGAGTCGTCGTCGAGCGCGAACGCGAACGACGAAGGTCCGCTTCCCGAGATCGAGCACCCGAGCGCGCCGGCCGCCAGAGCAGCGGACTTCGCCTCCGCGAATCCGGGGAGGAGCGGCGCCCGCGCGGGCTCGGCAACCCGGTCCTCGACCGACCGGCGCAGGAGGTCCCAGTCACGCGCGGCGAGCGCCGCGACGAGAGCGCCGACGCTGGCGGCCTGCGCCACCGCGACGCCGAGGTCGACCGAGCGGGGAAGGCACGCGCGAGCCTCCTCGGTCCGCAGGCTCTGCTGCGGATGCGCCAGCACGATCCGGAGCTCATCGGGGAACGGCAGCCGGACCACGTCGAGCGTTTCCAGTGACCGGATCAGGACGACGCCTCCGAACAACGCCGCGGCCACGTTGTCCGCGTGCCGTCCGGCGACCGCCGTCTCCGCTTCCAGGCACGGCAGCAGGAGCTCCTCCTTGCGGAAAGGAGAACCGAGCAGCTCGTTGACCGCCACCGCGGCCGCGACCGCCGACGCCGCGCTGCCTCCCTGCCCGCCCGAGAGGGGAAGCCCCTTCTCGACGTCGAGAGTGAAGCCGATCGCCGTCTTCCCCGCTCTTTCCCGCACGCGAGCGGCGGCGATGCCCGCCGTATTCCGCTCGAGGTCGACCGGAATGTCCGGATGGCCCGAGGAACGGACTCGGATTTCGCCGTCCGCGGCGCGCTCCGCGGTCACCACGTCGCCTGCGCCCGTCACGGCGAGGCCCAGGACGTCGAAGCCGGGTCCGAGGTTCGCGACCGTGCCCGGAGCGAAAGCGCGGACGGTTCTCATCCGCCCGCGAGCTCGAGCACGTCGTTCAGGATACCCGCCGCGGTGACCGCGAGCCCGGCTCCCGGTCCCTGGATCACGAGGGGATTCGCCCGGTAGCGCAGCGTCGTGAACGCGACCTGGTTGTCGGTGCCTCGCAGTCCGGCGAATGGACTGCCCGGGCCGACCTCGACCAATCTCACCCGTATTTTCCGGCGCGTGACCGTCGCGACGTAACGCAATCGTCGGTCCCGCGAGCGGGCGCGCGCGAGCCGCGCCGCCCACTCGTGATCGAGCTCGGGGAGCCGCTCGAGGAAACGCGCGAGAGGCATCCTGCGGAAAGCGGCAGGGACGAGCGATTCCACCGCGACCTCCTCCGGCTCGCCCTGGAACCCGAGCAGGCGGCCGAGGATGACGGCTTTCCTTCCGACGTCGGCTCCGGAGAGATCGTCGCGGGGATCGGGCTCGGTGTAGCCGCGGCCGATCGCCTCGCGCAGGCTCCGCGAGAAGGGGCGGCCGGCTTCGATCTCCGACAGGAGGAAGCCGAGCGTGCCGGAGAGACATCCTTCGATCTTCACGATCCGGTCTCCCGACTCGACGAGCTTGCGGTAGGTGTCGAGGATCGGGAGCCCGGCTCCGACCGTGGCCTCGAAGCGCAGGCGCCGCCCGCCTTCCCGAATTGCGTGCTCGATCTTCTCCGCCTGGGCGCGAGGGCCGGAGAGCGGTCGCTTGTTCGCGAGCACCAGATCGAAGCCGGAGGCGACCGCTTCCTCGAGCAGAGGGCCGGTCTTCCCGGCGGTCACGTCGACCAAGATCGGCCGGGAGAGAGCGTGCTCCGCGAGCGCTGCGATCGCCTCGCGCGCGCCGGCGACAACTCCGCGCGCTTTCTCCGAGACCGAGCGCGCCCCGGCTTTCAACGCTGTAAGGTCGTTCACGTCCCGGGACGAAAGACCCGAGGGCCGGAAAACGTAGCCTCCGCGATCGATCGCCCCGACCAGACGCAGCTTCGCGCGCCGGGACTTCCGCACGATCAGGCCGGCCAGCGTTCGCCCGACCTGGCCGAAGCCGAGCAGCACGACGTCCGTGTGCGCGGAAGCCGAGGCGCGCCCTCCCCCGATCTTCGAGAGCTGAAAGGCGTCGTGGATGCGCCGCTGCGCTTCTCCCGACCGCGCCGCCTCGACGACGAAGGAGATGTTCAGCTCCGAGGAGCCCTGCGCGATCGCGACGACGTTGATGCCGGCCGGCACGAGCGCGTTGAAGACGCGCGCCGCGATGCCCGGAGTCCCGGCCATCCCGAGGCCGACGACGGAGATCGTGGCGAGACCTCGAAGGATTTCGACGCCGTCCACCTCCCGGCGCGAAACCTCCTCGCGGAACGCCTCGAGAAGACTCTTCTGCGCGGCGTCGGCCTGGGCTTCCGGTATCCCGGCGCAGATCGAGTGCTCGGAAGAGGCCTGGGAGATGAGCGAAACGGAGATTCCCTCCCGATGGAGGGCGCCGAACGTCCGGGCGGCGATCCCCGGAACCCCGAGCATTCCGTTGCCGGTGACGGTCACGAGGGCCTGCCCCGGGATCGCCGAAAGGGCCTTGACCGGATATCGCTCGAGCGTGCGCCGGCCGGAGATTTCCGTGCCCGGCTCGTCGGGAGAATCGAAGGGGCGGACGAAGATCCGCGCCCGGCCCGCGGGGATCAGGGCGCGCGGGTGGAGAACTTTCGCGCCGTAGTAGGCGAGCTCGGCGGCTTCGCGGACGTTCAGCTGCGGAATCACGCGAGCGTTCGGTACGACGCGGGGGTCGGCCGTCAGGAACCCGCGGACGTCCTTCCAGAGAATGACCGACCGGGCCGCGAGCGACCGGCCGAGAAGCGTCGCCGTCAGGTCCGAGCCGCCCCGGCCGAGCGTGACGACGCGCCCCTCGGCGTCCGCTCCGAGGAACCCGGGCACGACCGGAACCGCGCCCTTCGAAAGAAGGGGCCGCAGTCTCGCCCGGGCGCGGCGATCCGTCGACGCGAGGTCGGGCGAGGCCTGCCCCGGCCGGCCGTCCGTCGCGATGACGTCGAGCGCGCTCACGTATTCGGACCGCACTCCCCGCGCGGCGAGTCCGGCCGAGAAGATCCTCGCCGCCAGGTCTTCCCCGGCGGCGAGGAGGTGGTCGATCGAGCGAGGCGAGAGCTCCCGCAGCATCCGGGGAGCGCTCGGAAGAGCCTCGAGCTCGCCGAACGCGCGCCGGACGTGCGCCAGGAGGTTCTGACGGGCGGCGCTGGCGGCAACGACCGCGCTCGCCGAGCGTTCGTATCTCTTCTGAAGGTCGGCCGCCGTCCTCCGGACCGCCGCGTCGTTGCCTCGGGAGAGATCCCCGGCGAGCGCGAGGAGCGCGTCCGTCACTCCGGCGAACGCCGAGACCACCACGACCGCGGGACGGTCTCCGCTTTCGACGATCGAGAGCGCGTGGGCGAGCGCGCCCGCGTCGCGAAGCGAGGCTCCGCCGAATTTGTGGACCGAAGGGGACGCGACAGGGCGGCTACGCCTTCCCGTCTTCGTCTCCCGCAGGGCTTTCAACCGCGCGTGTCCCTCGCCGGAGACCGGGATCCGCGAGCCGTCCGTGAGAATCGCGACATCGCTTCCTTTCGAGTAAACCGGCGAACGGCGCCTGCCGGTAAAGATTTCGCGCGCTTCGATGCTATTCTCGTTCGCGGAGGAGATTGGATGGCGACGGACATCATCATGCCCCAGATGGGCGAGTCGATCGCCGAGGGCACCATCACCAAGTGGCTGAAGAAGGTGGGCGATCCGGTCAAGAGAGATGAGCCGATCTTCGAGATCTCGACCGACAAGGTCGACGCGGAGATTCCGTCTCCGGTCGCCGGGACGCTCCTCGAGATAAAGGTCGCCGAAGGCGAGACCGTCCCGATCAACACGGTGGTCGGCTCGATCGGCGAGGCGGCAGAGGCCGTCGGCCCCGCCGCCGGCGCGCAGAAGCCGGCCGCGACAGCATCTGCCGCACCTGTCGCGCCGCCTCCCCCGGCCCCGGCTGCGCCCGCGGCCGCTCCCGCGAGTACTCCTCCTCCCCCGCAGGCGGCTCAACCTCCGGCTCCCCCCGCAGCTGCCGCTCCTGCACCCGAACCGTCCCGACCGGAGCCGACCGCTCCGCCGCCTCCAGCGCCCGCCGCGCCGACCGCTCTGCAGCCCGCCGCTCTCGCACCCGAGCCTGCCGGGGCGCGGGTCGAGTCGATCGAGGAAAGGATCCGCCAGCGCTCCTCCCCGCTCGTCCGGAAGATCGCGCAGGAGCAGGGGCTCGACATCCGCGAGATCGAAGGAACGGGGATCTACAACCGGGTGACGAAGAACGACATCCTCTCGTTCCTGGAGAACCGCAAGGTCGCGGGGGCGTCGGCAACGGGATCCGTCGCATCGGCCGCTTCGGCCGCGACCGCCCCGAGCGCGCCGCCCGCCCCGGTCTCCCAGCCGGCGCGCATGCCGGCGGCCGAGCCCGCGCCGCGCCCCGCGCTCGCGATCACCGACCGGGACGAAGTCGTCCCGATGACGAAGATCCGCAAGATCACGGCAGAGAACATGATCCTGTCGAAGCGCACCTCGGCGCACGTGACGACGGTCTTCCAGGCCGATTACACGAACATCGCGAAGCTGCGGGAGCGGCACAAGGATGCGTTCCTGGCGAAGAACGGCGTGAAGCTCACTTATCTGCCGTTCATCTTCCGCGCCGCGATCCAGGCCTTGAAGGAGTTCCCCCAGGTCAACGCTTCGATCGACGGCGAAAACATCGTCTACCACAAGGACATCCACCTCGGGATGGCGGTGGCGCTCGACTGGGGCCTGATCGTGCCGGTCATCAAGCATGCCGACGAGAAGTCGATCCTGGGGCTCGCCCGCGCGGCGCAGGACCTCGCGGAACGTGCCCGGACGAAGCGGCTGAAGCCGGAGGAGATCCAGGGCGGCACCTTTACCGTGACGAACCCGGGTGTCTTCGGCTCGCTTTTCGGGACGCCGATCATTCCACAGCCGCAGGTCGCGATCCTGGGAGTCGGCACGATCGAGAAGCGCCCGGTCGTCGTCACCGACGAGAACGGCAACGACGCGCTAGGCATCCGGACGGTGGGATTCCTCGCGCTGTCTTTCGATCACCGCCTGATCGACGGCGCCGACGCCGACCGCTTCCTGGGCGCGGTGAAGAAGACGCTCGAGAAGGCCGAGTTCGATCTGGGATAGGACCTCTCGGCTCCGCTCGGAACCGCTCGAGCTCGGCGGGAAGGCGCTTCTCGGTCTCTTCGCTCTGGCGCTCGCCGCGCGGCTGGCGGCGGTCGCCGCCGTGGGCTTCTCGACGGTCCGTTTCGGCGACGCCCCCGCTTATCTCTCCGCGGCGACGGAAATCGCGCGGCACGGCCGTTATCCGACTTCCTCGGAGCGCTTCTACTTCCGCGCACCGGGCTACCCGTTCTTTCTCGCCGTCACGACCTTCGGCCGGCCCGACGCCGTCGCCCTCGCGAAGATCGCCACGGCGGCGGCGGGATCCTTCGTCGCGCCTCTCATCGCCCTTCTCTCCGCACGGATCTTCCGGCGGCGCGGAATCGCGCTCGCGACCGGCGCCGCGGCTGCGCTCCATCCCGTTTTCCTCCGGTATTCCGCCGACATCCAGAGTGAGCCGCTGTTTACGACCCTTCTGCTTGCCGCGGCGTTCCTTCTTCTCGCCGCGACCGACCGCCCGTCGACGACGCTCGCGCTCGGCGCCGGCGTCCTGCTCGCGCTCGCCGCCCTGACCCGCGCCTCCGCGCTCGTGCTCTTCCCTTTCCTGGCGGCGCCTCTCTTCGACCGGCGATACCCGTTGCGCGCGCGGGCTCATCTCGCGGCCGCGGGACTCCTCGGGTTCGCCCTTGCGCTCGCCCCGTGGATCGCGCGAAACGCGGCCGTCTTCGGAGAGTTCGTCCCCGTCAACGACGCCGCAGGAAACACGTTCTACCAGGGGAACTCCGACTGGGGCGTTCGGTTCTTCGAGATCGAGAGCCGCGCGGAGTATCTACTTTGGGTCGAAGCTCTCCATCGAGACATGGACCGGCAGACGGAGGAGCTCCGCGCCCGCGGGCTCGTTGCGCCTTCCGAACGGGCCCGCGCTTTCATCGCGCGCGCATTCGCGGAGCGCCGCGCGGACCCTGTCGGTTGGGTGCGGCTCCTCGCGCGGAAATCGTGGGAATGGCTGCGACCCTATCCGACGCCCTGGTTCTGGCCGCCGATCGTCGTCGTCACGATCGGCTCGTACTACCTCGTGCTGTACGCGCTCGCTGTCGTCGGATTCGTCTCCGCGCCGCGGCCGGGAGTGCGCGCGTTCGCCCTCGCGGTCCTCGCGGTCTCGATGGCCGCGCACGTGGTCATCCTCGTCGTCTGGCGCTTCCGCGTTCCCTATTGGGATCCGGTTCTGCTCCTGTACGGAGTCTTCGCCGCGGGCGGTACACTTCTTCCCCGATGGACACGATGAACGTCGCCGTCCCGATGCCGGGGAGGATCCCGGCCGGGCCGCGCCGCGTCGAGGCGCTCTGGCTCGGGCGGATCGGGTACGAACGCGCGCTCGTCCTCCAGAGAGAGGCGGCCGCCCGCGTGGCGAGGGGCGGACCGGAGACCCTCTTCCTGCTTGAACACGAGCCGGTTTTCACGCTCGGCCGCAACGCCTCGGCCGCGGACGTGCTTTTCACGCCGGAGAGACGCCGGGAGCTCCAGATCGAGCTCGTCCTCGCGGACCGCGGCGGAAAGGTCACCTACCACGGGCCGGGCCAGCTCGTCGGCTATCCGATCCTGAACCTCGATCCCGATCGACGGGACATCCGCCGTTACGTCCGCGACCTGGAGGAAGTCCTCCTCCGGACGCTCGCCGACCTCGGCGTTTCGGCGGGCCGATCGGCCGCCCGCGAGCGCGTCTCCTCCGTCTGGGTCGGCAACGACAAGATCGCGGCGATCGGCGTGCACATCTCCCGATGGATCACGACGCACGGATTCGCGTTGAACGTGACCAACGAGCCGCTCCCCTACTTCCGCGGAATCGTGCCCTGCGGAATCAGCGACGGCGGAGTGACCTCGATCGAGCGGGTCCTGGGTCTGCACCCCGAAGTCCGCGAGGTGGTTCCGCGAATCGTCGCGCGGTTCGCGGAGGTCTTCGGGCGGGAGACCGAGGCCGCCGGCGGATGAGCGGCCTGCCGGTTCTTCCGCACGCTTCGCGCCTCGCGCGCCCGCCCTGGTTGAAGGTGCGGTTGTCGACGACCGGCGAGTACGAGGAGGTCCGCGCGATGATGCGGCGGCTCTCACTCGTGACCGTCTGCGAGGAGGCGCGCTGCCCGAACATCCACGAGTGCTGGGCGCGCGAGCGCACGGCGACGTTCATGCTCATGGGAGACATCTGCACGCGGACGTGCGGCTTCTGCGCCGTCGGCAAGGGCGCGCCGGGCCCACTCGACGCCGAGGAGCCGGAAAGAGTGGCCGAGGCGGTTCGCGAGCTCGGCCTCTCCCACGCGGTGGTGACGTCGGTCAACCGCGACGATCTTTCCGATGGCGGCGCCGCGCATTTCGCGGAGACGATCCGCGCCATCCGCCGGCGAGTTCCGGGGTGCACGGTCGAAGTGTTGATCCCCGACTTCTGCGGAGACTGGGACGCGCTCGGGATCGTCTTGCACGAGGCGCCCGAAATCCTCAATCACAACCTCGAGTCGGTCGCGCGCCTCTACCGGCGCGTCCGGCCGCAGGCCCGCTACGAGCGGTCGCTCGAGCTGCTGGCGCGAGCCGACGCGGTTCGTCGGGAGAGCGCGAGCGGAATGCGGACGAAGTCCGGAGTGATGGTCGGGCTCGGCGAGACAAAAGACGAGCTGGTTCGCGCGCTCGCCGATCTACGGTCCGCGGGCTGCGACATCGCGACGATCGGCCAGTATCTGCAGCCCCACGAGCGGCGGCTTCCCGTCCAGCGGTACTACACGCCCGATGAGTTCGATGCCCTTCGCCGCGAAGGAGAAGCCCTGGGCTTCCTGCGGGTCGAGGCGGGACCGCTCGTTCGCTCCTCGTACCATGCGCGCCGCGCGCTCGAGGCGGTCCCGGCTTGAAGCGGCCGGCCCTGTTTTTCGGAGCCCTGTTTCTCGGCGCGCTCTCCGCTTTCGCCCAGACGAAAGGAGCGGAGATTCAGAAATACCAGGAAGCGGTGTATCCGGAGACGCTGCTCAAGAGCCAGCAGCAGGGAAACGTCCTCCTGGTCGGGCGGATCGACAAGCAGGGGCAGATCCAGAACCTGCGGCCGCTCGCGGCGAGCTTTCCCGGGTTCATCGACCCCGCGATCGCCGCCGTGTCGGCTTGGCGCTTCAAACCGGCGATGCGCGACGGCAAGCCCGTCGAGATCGCCGCCAACGTCGGAGTGCGCTTCCGCGTCAAGAACAACAAGCGCGGAGCGATTCCCCAGCCGATCCTGGGAGATCTGCCGGTCTTTCCCGCCGACGCCTCCGGAGCGAAGACGGCGCCGGAGGGTTTCCCGATCCGCCGGGGCATCGATCCGAAGCTACGGGCGGAGGCGGTCCTGGACGTCGAGCCGCAATCGAAGGCGAGAAAGATGACGGTGCGCGTCGAGGCGACGTCGCCCACCGGGCGGCCCTACATCGTCTTCGAGAGCCCGGTGGCGGTACCCGTCAGCGCCGCGGACGTCCGCGTATTGGTCGTGGCGCCCGTGGGCGCGGACTGGGAGGAGGGCGTGTGGACCTTGAGGTTTCTCGCGGACGGCCGCGAAGCGGGTGGAGGGCAGTTCTGGCTCGCCCGCGATCCTTCGCGCTTCGACTTCGCGGCGGCGCTGCGAAAGCAATAGCGCACCGGGTCGTCGCGCTCCTTCTCCTCGCAGCGGCGGCCGGCTGCTCGACGCGAGCGGTCCAGCCTGAACCTTCGTGCGCCGGTTTCGTGGCGGCGCGGTCGAAAATGCTTCTCGCGCCCGAGTACCCGGCGACCGTTCGGAGAGCGCGGATGAGCGGCGAATCGACCCACGAGGTGCTCGTGGATCGATCGGGAAGAGTCCGGGACGTCCGGATCGTCGGAACGACCTTCATGGTCTTCGCCCTCGCGTCGGACGCGGTGCTGCGAGCCGGGCGCTTCTACCCGGCGACGCTCGACGGCAAACCGGTCGGCAGCCGTTTCTGGATGCGCGTGCCGTTCGGCGTCCCGAGGGACATCGAGTCGTCTCCCGCTCGCAACCGGGTGACGGCGTTCGTGCCGGGTGACGAGCCGGTCCGGGCGCGCTGGCAGCTCACGGGCAGCGTGCACCACGTGACTCTCGTGGGGGACGTTGCTTCCGCTCCGCCCGCAGAGGTCTCAGTGGTCGCGATTGCCCCGGGCGGCGCGACACGGGTGCTGCTCCCGGCGGGAAAAATCGATTCGAAACACTTCCGGATGGCGGTGAAGACCGGGGATTTCTTTTCGAAACCGGGTGAGTACCGTCTGAGGCTCCAGCAGAAAGACCGCGCGATCTCCGAGGGAGGGTTCACCGTGGCGGAGGACGAGAGCTCCGCGCTCGTCAACGCCTGCGGCGGGCAGTGAGAGACGGGATCGGAACCGCGCGCGGAACCGTGCGCATCGGCACGGCCGGGTGGATGTACAAGGACTGGGAGGGCATCGTCTATCCGGCGACCCGCCGGAGCTTCGACCGCCTCGAGTTCATGGCGTCGCTCTTCGACACGAGCGAGATCAACTCGACCTTCTACCGGATTCCTCCGCCGTCCATGGCGCGCGACTGGGCGCGGCGCGTGGCGCACAACTCCCTTTTCCTCTTCACCGCGAAGCTGTACCGGGCGTTCACGCACGAACGGAACGCCACCGGGGAGGACGAACGGGCCGTCGCCGAAGCGATGGGGGCGCTCGCGGACGCCGGTCGGCTCGGATGCGTGCTCGTGCAGGTGCCGATGTCGTTCCATCGAACGGCGGGGAACCGCGACGCACTCGAGAAGATCTTCGAGCGGTTCGAGAGCTTCCCGATGGTTGCCGAGTTCCGCCACTTCTCGTGGAACACCCCGGACACGCTCCGATTCCTCGAAGACAGGCGCGTCGGGTTCGTCAACATCGATCAGCCGCGGCTGAAGGGAAATCTCCCCGGGACGTCGTACGTGACGGGTCCCATCGCTTACTACCGCTTCCACGGACGAAACGCGGCGAAGTGGTTCGGACCGAACACCTCGAACGAGGAGCGCTACAACTATCTCTACAACGAGAAAGAGCTCGAGCCCTGGGCCGAGCGGATTCGTGAAGGCCGCGCGGGGCGGGCCGACGCGAACGCCTTCGCCGTCATGAACAACCACTTCCGGGGCCAGGCCGTGGCGAACGCGCTCCAGCTCCAGCAGATGTTGATCGGCGAGACGCGGAGCGTGCCGCAGAGTTTGCGCGAGACGTATCCCTCGATCGCAAGCGCGACGGACATCTCCGATCCTTCTCCACAGAAGACCCTTTTCTGAGCCGCTCGTCGGAGACGACGCGCATCGCAAACGACGAAACCGGAGTCACAGCGGCTCTTCTGATCCCAGGCGCTGCACGAGCTGGTGAAAAAGACTGCGAGATCGAAGCCCTCAAGGCGCGGGTGTCGAAGCTGGAGGGCACTCCGGAGTAGCGAAGTCCCGGATGTCTTTGAACGGCGTATCGCGGTCGGTGAAGTCGGGGCGGTAATACCGGTTCGCGGTCTCGAGCTCCTGCTGGAAGCCGTTCGAAAACCCGTTCGCCTCGAGGGCGGCGAGCGCCTCCTCCCACTCCCCCGCCGTGATCTCACGGGAGAGGGCGGAGTAGCGACCGTCGTTCGCGGCGCGGTGGATCGGGTAGTACTGGGCCATGAGCGAGATCGCGACGCGCGGGGACAGCGTCTCTGCGATCCATTCGAGCGACTCGGAGATCCCTCCGACACCGTTGGGCAGGACCAGCATCCGGACGAGCAGTCCGCTCTTGACGAGGCCGTCCTCGCTATACACGAGACTTGACCCCTTCTGCCGGTACATCTCCACGAGCGCTTCGCGAGCACGCTCCGGATAATCCGGGACTTTCGAGTACGTCCAGCCCGCGCCGGCGTCGGCGTACTTGAAGTCGGGCAGATACACGTCGACGATTCCGTCGAGAAGACGCAGGACCTCGACCGAGTCGTACGCGTTCGTGTTGTACACGATCGGCAATCGCAGCCCGGCGCGCGCGGCGAGCAGCACCGACTTCGCCATTTGCGGCGCGTAGTGGGTCGGCGAGACGAACCCGATGTTGTGGCAGCCCCGCGCTTGCAGCTCGAGAAGCATCTCCGCGAGACGCTCGACGGAGACCTCGTTCTGGCGCTGCCCCTTCCAGTCCTGGCTGATCTGCCAGTTCTGGCAGTAGACGCACCGCAGGTTACAGTTGCCGAAGAAGACGTTGCCCGCGCCCCGCGTTCCCGAGAGCGCCGGCTCCTCGCCGAAGTGCGCGGTGTATGAAGAGACGACCGGGTCGATTCCCGACGCGCAGGAAGCGAGGACGTTCGCGAGCCGATCGTTGCCGCAGTTGCGCGGGCACACGGTGCACGAAGCGAGCAGTCCGTAAAGCTTCTCGATGCGCTCTTCGAGCTCGCCCGATGCGAGCAGTCCCACGTAGCCCGGGTCGTACATCCAAACCAGCTTAGCATTCGGTCCAATGCCGGAATCGTGGGCGACGCGCCGCATGCGCTGGGGCAACCGTCGGCCGCGGTCGGCCGCTGTCCGACCGGCGGCCGACGGAATTCAAACGAAGACTTCCGATCGTGCCTGAATCACCTGCGTCCCGGAGAATGAGGTGGGGCTTCAACTTCTTCCCCGCCTTTCGCGGCACGGGCGCCCGCGTCACTTACATCTCCGGCGATTTCCATGAAGTTCACGTCGAGCTCCCGCTCAACTGGCGAACGCGCAACTACGTCGGGACGATCTTCGGAGGAAGCCTGTATGGCGCCGTGGACCCGCACTACATGATCATGTTGATCAAGATTCTCGGTCCCGGATACACCGTCTGGGATAAGGCCGCGACGATCCGGTTCCGGAAACCGGGCCGCGGAAAGCTCTTTGCGCGGTTCGCGATTTCGGAGGAGGAGGTCGCCGAGGTCCGGCGGCGACTCGAGACGGAGAATTCGATCGATCGCGTCTATAACGTGGATCTCACCGACTCCGCCGGCGTCGTCCACGCGAGCGTGGAGAAGACGGTCTATATCCGCCGAAATACCCGGTGATTCACTCCGGTACTTCGAACCCGATCGTGTCGGGGTCCGCCGGATCGTAGGGCAGCGACTTGACCATGAGGAACTCGGAGTCCTCTCCGAACCGGATCGCGTGGGATTCCCCAGGCTCGAAGTACACGCCCCGGTTCTCCTCGAGCCGGAACCTCTCTTTCGCACCGGTCTCGACGTTCACCGTCCGCACGTCGGCCTCCCCGGCGAGGAGATAGAAGAAGACCCGCGTCCGGCGGTGGTAATGGTTCCCCATCACCGCGCCGGCGTTCATCCGCCCGCACACGACGGTTCCGACCGGGAAGCCGGTCAAGATCTCGCGGAAGACGCCGCGATCATCCCGGCGCTCGAATCGCGGAGGCAGGATCTGGTGAGGCATCAGTCAGCGCCTCTCAACAAATAAGGACGCGGGTGCGGGGGCGCAGGACCTGTCCCCGCGACATAAACCGCGGCGGGTGCAGGTCCGCAGGACCTGTCCCCGCGACATTCTCAGTCGTGGCTCCGGATGCGCGCCACGAAAATCCGCGTCACGTACTGCATCCCCGTGCGGAAGAACCTCCAGAGGCTCGGCGCGGACTTCGAGATCCCTTTCTGCCGATCACGAAAGGTGTAGGGCACTTCTCGCACGGTGAGCCCTTTCCGCCGGCACGTATACAGGAACTCCATGAAGTACGCGCCGTACCCGGTGGGGATCAAGGAGACCTTGTTGAAAACCGACCGCCGCAGGACCACGAAGCCGCTGTCGTAGTCGCGGATCCCGTAGCCGAGAACGGCCGTCGCCAGCCGGTTGATCAGCCGGCTGGCGACCACGCGCAGCCGGGCACGGTCGTCCTGGCCTCCCGGCGCGTATCGCGAGCCGACGACGACGTCGAACTCGTCGAGCAGCTTCACCATTGCCGGCAGCATCGCCGGCGGCATGCACATGTCCGCGTCCATCCAGCCGACGATCGTGCCCCGGCTCTCGAGGATCCCGCGGTTGAACGCGGACGCCAGGCCGCGCGTCCCCACCCGCCGGATGACCTTGA
>Ga0207684_10001698_pt1 | contig 23386 bp, 22 predicted proteins | sample KBSK5501metaG_FD_184342 | JGI IMG/M metagenome (GOLD analysis project Ga0207684, IMG submission 184342) | Corn, switchgrass and miscanthus rhizosphere microbial communities from Kellogg Biological Station, Michigan, USA - KBS K5-50-1 metaG... | ecosystem: Host-associated > Plants > Roots >...
TCGGATCCGGTCCCGACGAGATTAAAGGTGCCCGTGAAAGTCGCGTTCTGCAGATTCCAGGCTTCGCCGTCCCAGGCGGCGAAGTGTCCGGTATATGTAACCCCTGGCGCGACGGCCGTAAAGCTGCCCTCCTCGGTGAACGTCGCCCAGTAGGTGCCGTTTTCGAGCTGGGTGATGTGAAAAATCAGGTTGGCGTCGCTGATCGTTACGTCGACCGAAACATCTGTGCAGGGGATTACGTCGGTGAAGGTCTCGGTCAAGTTGTGCATCTGCACCGTGCACCCAGAGGCCGGACCGTTGCCGTGCGCCGTTGGGTCGCATGGCAACCCTTCGCCCTGCGCGGCGACGGGCAGGGCGAGAAGGACAAACAGGGTCGCAGCGGCCATGCCGGCAAGTAGCTTCTTCATGATCCCTCCTTCGTAACGGGCAACCCCCCGTTGACTTTGGTTGAGGATGGCCCTGTGAGCGCCAGTTGGACCAGTGATGAATGTCCCCTCCTAGACAGGACACCGCGGCTGCTCTGGGCCCGATTACCTGCCTAGGGCCGGTCGACCCCGACGAGCTCTAAGTTGAACCCATTACCCTGGTCGCCTGTCATTTCCCGCCGTCCGTGACTGATGCCATCCGGCTTTGGCGAATGCCGTTTCGCCGACGCTCTGCCAGCGCCGAGGCCAAGGTGGCGGCCGTGATGATAAGGACAGTGACGCCCAGCGATGCGGCGATCGGAACCTCGTAGATGTCCTTGAGCAACATCTTGATCCCGACCAGGACAAGCAGCGCCGCGAGACCAATCTTTAGGTAGGAAAACCGTCGCAGCACGGCGGCCAGCAGGAAGTAGAGAGCGCGCAGTCCGAGCACCGCGAAGGCGTTCGAGCTGAAGACCACGAAGGGGTCGAGGGTGATAGCGAAGATTGCCGGAATGGAGTCGACGGCGAAAACCACATCCATCGTGGCGACCATGACCAGGGCCACCAACAGAGGAGTGGCGGCTAGCCGGCCTTGCTCACGCACCAGTAGCCGCTCGGATCGGTAGGTGCTGGTCACGGGAAGCACCGCCCGAATGAAGTGGAGTACCGGGTTGCGGTCAGGACGGATCTCCTCGTCCAGGTTTTGAGCCATTCGCAGGCCGGTCAGGATGATGAAGGCGCCAAAGAGGTAGCTCACCCAATGAAGGTGGCTGATCAGGGCAGTACCGACCAAGATGAACATCGCCCGAAAGAGGATGGCTCCGAGCACACCGAACAAGAGCACGCGGGGCTGGTAGGCGGCGGGCACCGCGAAGTAACTGATGAGGAGTGCCCACACGAAGAGGTTGTCGACCGAAAGGCTGTACTCGACGAGATAGCCGGCGAGGTACTGTCCGGCGGCCAGGGAGCCGAGCCGTGCCCAAACGACAATCGCGAAGGTAAGCCCAAGCGCGATCCATACGGACGTCCAGGCGGCTGCCGCTTTGAACGAGGTCCGGCCGCCGGTCCGTTGAAACACGAAGAGGTCTACCGCCAGCAGCCCCACGATGAAGAGGAAGAACCCAAGCCACTCCCACCAAAGCATGCCCATCACCGCAATCCAGCTGGCGGACCCCCGTCGCTGGCATCTCCCTTCTCCGCGACGCGCCGAAGCGTTTGGCTCCCTCGGCGGCCAACTGCCTTGAGACGGTCAAGCGCACGGCGAGCCCAGGCAAACTCTGTCGCGAGGAGTGCCAGCCCGATGAGGATGACGAGCAGGCCTGGGCCTGGCAGGACCAACATCAGGATGCCTGCTACCAGCAGCACGCCGCCTGTCACCAGCACCCCTGCTCGCCGGACCAAGCCAGCCAGGGAGCGACGATTAACCTCGAGAGGAGACACGGCGCCGGCCCTAACCGAGATCCAGGATCCGCTCTGTAACGGGGATCTTTCGCTTGCCTCTGGCGCCGGCTGATGTTGTCGGGTTGTCGTCTGTAATCGGCTGGCCGCGCCTGGGACCGTAGAGAAGGGCCCCTTCCACCTCGATCAGATGCTCGAGCTCACCCCGGTCGAGGAAGACGCCGCGACACTCAGTGCAGCGCTCGATGACGACATCGCTACGTTCGAAGCGATGCAACGGAGCACCGCATTTCGGGCAACTCAGCTGAGCCATGGTTTGGCTGACCCGGCACATCCCTTGCCACTAAGCACGATGCCAAGAAAGGTGGTCGCGCGAAGAGGGCCGCGCGACCAGCCAATTGGGGAAGGAAAATCCGTCGCGCCCACACGCCCAGCATGGCAGTGTCGACCGTAGCCAAATAGGGGCAATCGTCACGTGAACCAGGTGACGCGTGAGGGCGCGGCTTGCCCCAGCCAGGCAATCCGGTCAAGTGTCCCGCTTTTAACGGGAAGAACGTCCCTATTTTGCCCTGCCAACTTCGTGGAAGCCTACTGCTCGATAGGAGACCGAGCATCAGAGCGCTGGGTACCTGACAAGTGATCCCATCCCTGCCAGGCCACAAACACCTTCTCAAGGTCACGCCGATGCCAAGACCGGTGGCCACAGCCAAATAAAAGTGGTCCTCTCTTCCGCGGCGGCATTCTCCCGACCACCAGGGCGCTCGATGCTGGCGATGATCTCGGCCTGGCTGACCACCACCGACCACAAGAAGATCGGGATCTTATACCTTTACACCACGTTCATCTTCTTTCTCATCGCGGGCGTGATGGCGCTCCTGATGCGGACCCAACTGTCAACACCCGCGAATACTTTCTTGAGCCCGCGGCTCTACAACGAGATCATGACGGTCCACGGCACCACAATGATCTTCCTCTGGATCATACCTGTCTTCTCGGGTTTCGGAAACTTCTTGGTACCACTGCTCATCGGTGCTCGTGATATGGCATTTCCCCGGATCAATGCCTTCTCCTACTGGCTGATCCCATTGGCTGGGATCGTGATGTACAGCGGCCTGTTGCTCCCGACCGGGGCCGCGGCAGCGGGTTGGACAGGGTACACGCCGCTCGCAGAGCGCCAGTACGCGGTCGGCCTGGGACACGACCTCTGGATCCTTGGACTGCACCTGCTCGGCATCTCCTCGATCATGGGAGCGATCAACTTCCTCGTGACCATCCACAACATGCGCGCTCCCGGGATGACCTGGTTCCGGCTTCCGCTCTTCGTCTGGTCGATGGAAGTGACGTCCGGGCTGGTGCTACTGGCGAGCCCGTTCCTGGCCGGCGCCCTGGCGATGGTGCTCATGGATCGCCAGCTGGGTACGAGTTTCTTCCAGCACGGCTCGGATTCCCTCCTCTACCAGTTCATCTTCTGGTTCTACTCCCATCCAGCGGTGTACATCATGATCCTGCCCGCCTTCGGCATTGTCTCGGAGATCATCCCGGTTTTTAGCCGAAAGCCGATCTTCGGCTATCGGGCGATGGCCTTCTCTATGGTGGCAATTGGCGTCCTCGGCTTCATGGTCTTCGCCCACCACATGTTCACCACCGGTCTTCCGCTGCCACTGCAGGAGTTCTTTATGGCCACCACGCTGATGATCGCCGTGCCTTCCGGGGTGAAGGTCATGAACTGGCTCGCGACCCTTTGGGGTGGCTCCATCAAATACACCACCGGCATGCTGTTCGCGGTCGCCTTCGTGCTCATGTTTCTTATGGGCGGAGTCGACGGCGTCTTCGTCGCTTCGCTGGCGGTGGACTATCAACTTCATGCCACCTACTGGGTGGTGGCCCATATCCATTACGTCCTCTTCGGGGGTAGCGTGTTCGGCGTCTTCGCCGCTCTCTTCTACTGGTTCCCGAAGCTGACCGGGCGGTACCTCCACGAGATTCTGGGCAAGGTACAGTTCTGGCTTCAGTTAACGGGGTTCAACCTCACCTTCATGCCTATGCATTTCCTGGGACTTGAAGGCATGCCGCGCCGTATCGCCATCTGGCCCGGGAATCGCTCCGACTGGACGATCTGGAACCTCACTGCCAGTGTTGGGGCCTTCGTGATCGCTGCGGCCATCCTGATCTTCCTGGTGAACTTCTTGATCAGCGTCCGTGGAGGTAGGCGTGCCCCGGCCGATCCCTGGATGGCTAATACCCTTGAGTGGTCGACCTCGTCGCCTCCCCCCGCGCACAACTTCGACGTCATCCCGACTATCCGCAGCGGTCGACCAATGCGCGAACTGCGTGGCCGGGTCGTGACGCGGAGCTGACGCTGTGTCCTCAGGCCGGCGGCGGCTGCGGGCGAGCCGGTGGGCGGAGCCGGCAGCTTCTCCATCCTGCTTGGATGGCGCATGGGAGGGCTGGTCGGAAACGGCCCTGCGGAATTCCCGCAAGCCCTGTCCAATACCCTCGCCAATCTCCGGCAACCGCCGCGCCCCAAAAAAGAGAAGGACCAGGATCAAAAGCAGGATGATCTCCGGGGCATGTCCGATCGGCATGGCTAGTCTCTCTCCAGTAACTGCTCGTTGTGCTCGGTCTTCGGAGCCGAGGGAATGGTCGTCCGAGTCCTGCTCGGGCGATAGTGTCTTTCGTCCCGTGCTTCCGGGGTCGACCGTAACTGGCTCTCGGAGGCTCAGCGCCTTTGCTGGGGTCGAGGGCATCGCGCAGTCCGTCACCAAGGAAGTTGAACGCCATGAGCGTCAGCGAGAGGGCGAGCGCGGGTGCCATGACGATGTGGGGCGCGAGGCGGATGGCCTGAAAGCCGTCGGCCGCCATCGATCCCCAGGACGGCGTCGGCGGCTGGACGCCCAATCCCAAAAAGCTAAGAAAGCCTTCGAAGAGAATCGCCGCCGGGACGCCAAAGGTGGCCTGGACAATGATGGGTCCGAGGGCGTTCGGCAAAATATGCCGCAAGATGATCCCCTTTGGCGTTGTTCCGATCGCTACTGCCGCCAGGACGAACTCACGCTCGCGGAGGGAAAGCGTCTGCCCGCGGACGAGCCGGGCCATGTCCATCCACCGGGTGATAGCGATGGCGAGGACGATCTTGTCCAGGCCTCGCCCGAGCAGCAGCACGAGGATCAAGGCAACCAGCAAGTCAGGGATCCCGTAGAAGACATTGATGAGGGTTGAGATAACGCCGTCGAGCCAGCCCCGGTAGTAGCCCGCCACCAGGCCAACGGCGATTCCGAAACCGACGACCAGGAGCTGCGTCCCCACGCCGACCTCGAGGGAGATTCGAGCGCCCACCATCAACCGGCTCAACAGGTCGCGGCCCGCCTGGTCAGCTCCGAGCGGGTGGCTTACGGTGGGTCCCTCGTAAGTCCCCGCGACCTGCTGTTTGTACACGGGATACGGGGTCCAGAACACAGATACGATGGCGACGAGTGTCACGGCTGTCAGGAAGACCGTGCTGGCCAGCGCCAGCCGGTTTCTCTTGAGCTGCTGCCAGGCGTCCGCCCATTGATTGGTTTGCCGGAAAACGAGGGTGTCGGCGGTCAAGGCATCAGGGGTGGCCGGACCGGGGGCAACAACCATCAGTAATGGATCCGGGGATCGATGGCGGTGTACAGCATGTCGACCAGAAGGTTCGCCAATCCGATCAACACCGCGTACACGGTGAAGACCCCGATCACGATGTTGTAGTCACGGTTGAGAATGCTGGTGACGAATTCCTTCCCCAGTCCGGGGATGCCGAAAATGTTCTCGATCACGACACTGCCGGTGATGATCCCAACCACGAGCGGGCCAAGGACGCTCACGACCGGGATGAGCGCGTTGCGTAACGCGTGCCGCATGATGACAATCCGCTCGGGCAGCCCCTTGGCGCGGGCGGTCCGCACGTAGTCCTGTCCAATCACATCGAGCATGCTGGCCCGCGTCAGGCGGGCCACGATGCTCGCGTAAGGGAATCCCAGGGCAAAGGCGGGCACGGGGATCTGGCTTAAGTTCCCGTGCGTCCCGTGCCAGCCAAGCTCGTAGTAGAAGGCGCCGCCGGTCGTGTTGTACAGCCACACTGCGAAAACCACGACCAGGAGCGAGGCGATCACGAAGTTCGGCATGCTGAAGCCGACGACGGCGGTTGTGGTGGCCACGTAGTCGACCACGGTATTGTGGCGGACCGCCGCGACCACACCCAGCACCATGCCAAGACCGATGGTCACGACCAGCGCCGCGGCCCCGACTTCGGCGCTGACGGTCGCTTCTCGGAGCAACAGAGGAGTGATCTTGACGCCCCGGTTGACGAGCGACTCCCCAAGGTCGCCGTGGAGGATGCCGATCACGAACAGCCTGTACTGCTCGAGGAGTGGGAGGTCGAGGTGGTAGTGGTGCAGAAGGGCGGCGAGCGCGTTCGGATCGATCCGACGGTCGCTGAGGAAGGCGTTGCCCGGCAGCTGGTGTACTCCAAGGAAGACCAGAGAAGAAACCGCGATGGCAGTGAAAGCCAGGAAGGCCAACCGCTGACCCAGGTAGCTGAGAGTCCCTCGAGTCAGCATCGTCCTAAACCGAAAGGCGGGGGCTTTTTGCGGCCGCCGCTCGAGCCTGGCTGCCTAGTGCTGAAGAATCTGAATCCCGTTCCAGTAGTAGTCCTGGAAGTTGTTCGACCCCGCACCCTTGAGGTACGGCTTGAACAGGAATTGCCCGACCGTGTAGTAGAGCGGGATGTAGCGAACGTCGTCGATCATGATCTTGGCCGCCTGCTCGTAGTCGCGCCGGGCTTCCTCGAGCTGTTTGGCATTCGCCATCGTGACCAGGGCATCCAGCTGCGCATTGGAGTACCCATCCGCGCTGTTCCCGGCGCCGGTGATGAACAAGTTATCGAACCAGTCCTGCGGATGGTCATAGTCAGCCTGCCAGCCGGTCCGGGCGAGGATGAACTCGAATTTCTCCTGCCGCTGGAAGAACTGCTGACGCTCCACGGTCTGAATGTCGACGTGGACCCCAAGGTTCTCCTGCCACTGGGACTGGAGGTTTTCCGCCACCGCCTTGTTCAACTCCGACGGGTTTGTCCAGTAGGTGAGAGCACTGGTCTTCGAGCCATCCGGATCGGCGCCCTTCAATAGCCCCCGCGCCTTCGTGGGATCGAAAGCAGCCAGCGGATCCTTGGCGTCTCCCACGTACCCCTTGAGGCCTTTACTGATCAGCCCGCCATTGGCGACTGCGCACGTCGTCCCCCGCGCGCAGGCGACCTCGACCAGTTTTTTTCGGTCGATCGCCAGGTTGAAGGCCTGCCGGAGATCCTTGGCAGGACCCGTCCGATCCCTGAAGGGGCCCTTGGTGAAGTTGAAGCTGACCCACGTCGTCCGGCTCTTCGGGATCAGATGGAGCTCGTCCTTCTTGGGTCCCCCCTGGATGCGGAGCACATCCTCCGCCGGGAGCGTGCTCATGCCACCGTACCCAACGGTGTCATAGCCGCCCTGCTCGTACTTCGCGATCGCTGACGACAGACTCTCGATGACGTCCACGTGGACCTTTTTTAGCGTGGGCTTGGGCGTCCCCCACCAGTTCTCCACTGCCTCAAAGTCGAGCGATTGTTTGGGGGTCCTTGCCACCATCTTGAAGGGGCCGGTCCCGATCAGGGTCTCAGGCTTTGTCCACCAGGTGTCGGGCTCCTTGTCGACAACCTTCTGAGCGACAACGGCGGTTGTCAGGGTGTAGGCCGCAACCTCCGTGAGGAAGTACCCGGTTGGCTGGGAAAGCTGCACGACGAAGGTGTAGTCGTCCGGCGCGCTGAGCCCGCTCAAGTGTTTGACGGTCGCGTCCCTGGCGGTAACCTCCTCGTAGCCGACGATGCGGCTGAGGTTTGACCCGTAGGGGCCTTGCACGGCAGCCGCCCGGTCCCATGAATACATGAAATCCTTGGCCGTGACGGGATCCCCGTTCGAGAACTTCACGTCTTTGCGGAGCTTGAACGTGTAGGTCAACCCATCTACGGAGACGTCGGGCATTCGTTCGGCGATGTCGGGCACGATGTTGTACCGGTTGTCGAACTTAAGGAGTCCATTGAAGAGGTTGATGGCGAACTCTGAGTCGACCTCGGCGTTGAGCTGGGCGGGATCGAGGGTTCCAATATCGTTGTTGATCGGGAAGCGAAAGGTCTGATCTCCGGCAAGCTGGTTACTCTGCGGCCCGCTGCCGGCAACTGGTCCGCATCCTGTGAGGAGCAGACCGATGGTCGCCACAAGCCCCGCCGGCCCGCGAATCCGCCGCCACCGTCCCTGGGTAGGCATATATATGTCTTCGTTCGCCTCGCGGCCGTCATGCTCTCAGGCTTCTTTCGAATGCACTAGGGGTGTTGATCCCCCCGGTCGAAGGACGTTTGTCCCTCCTTCACCGCCAGCCGAACCGTCAGATCCGCAACTGGCCACCGTGGCGAGTCAGATATACCGCCGCCTCCGACCGACGCGCCACCTCGAGTTTCCCCAAAATGGTTGAGACGTAATTTCGCACCGTCTTCTCCGCCAGGTGGAGCTCCTCCCCGATTTGTTTGTTGGTCATGCCAGTCGCGATCAAAGATAGGACCCGCTCCTCTTGCGCAGACAGGCGCGCTAGTTTCTTGTCTTTGGCCAGACGAGATTCGCCTCGCAATCGGTCGAGCACGTTCCTGGTAACCGCTGGATCGAGGAGGTTTTGATTCCGCGCGACGGCTCTGATGGCGTTCACGAGATCATCGCCCTTGATTTGCTTGAGGACATACCCGGCCGCTCCCGCCATGAGGGAGGCAAGCACGGCCTCCTCATCGGCAAAGGAGCTCAGCATGAGGACGCGGATGTTCGGTCGACGCGTCCGAATCTCGCGGGTGACCTCGATTCCATTCTCGTTCGCCAGCCGCAGATCCATGACTACCACATCCGGCTCGCTGCGCTCAACCTGGTCGATCGCCTCGCGCATCGTGGCGGCCTCGGCGCTTACGACCAGGTCGTCGGTGGCTGCGAGTAGGTTGCGGATGCCCTTGCGCACCACTTCGTGATCGTCGACCACCAGGACCCGCACGGAAGGCTGTGCGGTCACGCGGACGAGCCTCGCGACAGCGGAATACGGATTAGGAGCACGGTTCCCGAGCCAGGGGAGCTTTGAATCAGGGCCTCGCCACCAAGCGCCGCCACCCGGTCTCGAATGTTTGGCAGTCCGTGGCCTTTACCATCCTGGGTGGCCAGGTCGAACCCCCGGCCATCATCCGCCACTTCCAGCTCGGCGCTCGAGTCAACCCGGCGCAGACTGACGCGGCAGCTCCGCGCGCCGGCGTGTCGGCGCACGTTGGACAGCGCTTCCCGAGTTATCTGGACCACGTCATTGCCTTGCGGCGCGAGTGCTGCCGCGACGCTACGATCGATGTTCGCCTCCGTTCTAAGCGGCGCACGGGCCCCGAGGTCCCGCACAAGCTGGCCGAGGGCTAGGTCGAGGTGCTGGTCGCTGAGAAGCACTGACCGCAGTCCAAAGATGTACTGCCGGAGGTCCAGGATGACCCGATCGAGTTCGTCGACAGCGTTGTCAATCGCCGGTCTCATGCGTTCATCACCCGACTCCGCCTGCGCCGCCTTTAACTCGATCCCTACGGCGAACAGTGACTGGATCGTCCCATCGTGCAGCTCCCTTGATATCCGCTCGCGCTCTTCTGCGAGCGTCTCCGCTGCGCGGAAGGCTGTCAAGCTCACGGCCGCCACCCGGCCGACGGCGGCGATGGCGATGATCGTCACTGCCTCGGCCGCCACCGTGAGTGGATGAACTCCGTCCACGGGCACCGTCGCGACACGGAAGAAGATGGCCAGCGCCGCGATCCCGATTGCCTGGAACCTTGAAAGCAGCCACGCGGCGGCCAGCACGGGGAGGAAGCTGAACGCCCCCAGAATCGCAGTTGAGGGCGTGACCGTCTCTCCGACGAAGACAAGGACGAGTGCCAGCACACACACTGCCGTGAAGCCCCATCCTTGCGGGCGTCCCGCCAGCGCTTCGGGTCCTAGCAACCGTTGCCATTGCCACGGCCGATTGCGATTCATCTCGGGCTTGGGGCCTCATTCCTTCGGAGCGGGGGCCGCCGACTTCCCAGTCTACTGCGGAGGCGGCCGCGAAGAAGCGGCCTGGCGCTGCTCGCCTTTGTGCCACTCGGTCGCCGCTCAAGGGCGAGAGAAGTCGATGGAGGGAGGCGTGCTCAACGCACGCCTCCCGGGGAAAAGAGGGAGAGTCGCATGGTCTCGACTGGAATCGAGGTGGCCAGGATGATGATGCCAGCGATGGCCAGGAAAACCAGAAGCTTGACGGAGACACGCTTGAGGCTCAACAACCAATCCAGCCAATCGCCTGCTCGATCTGGGCCCGTCGGGTGCCGGGGATCGCGACGCCGTCGACGACAGCGACCGTCCTTTCGCCGTCGAGTTCATCGAACTCGACGCCCTTCTCGCGAAGGAGCTCTCTGATCCGCTGGCTCACCTCGGACCCAGGCCGACTGTAGAGGGTCACTTCCATCCAGCTGTCAGCCTGGCAATGACGCCCCGCTCCGCCTAGGGGCATCTGTCCTTTAAACAAGAGGATGAACCCCCCTGCCAGCTGCGACGGCTGCTGGACAGACTGTGTCATGGCGCGTGCAGAACGAAGTCTGACCGCGCCCAGGTACGCAAGTTCGGTCAACGCTAAGGCGCATCGAGGTCCTTGTTCATGAACCTGCTGAAGACTGTTTTCTGGATGACGCTCCTCACCCTGCTCCTTGTCGGAGTCGGACAGTTCGTGGCGGGTGTGATCGGGATGCTCGTCGCGTTCACCCTAGCGCTGGTGATGAACAGCGTTGCCTACTGGTTCAGCGACCGGCTCGCCTTAGCCGCGGCCTCGGCGCGGGAGGTCTCCCCCCTGGAGGATCCCGTCCTGCACCGGCTCGCGGATCGGCTGGCCCTGCAGTACAACGTGGCTAAGCCGCGCGTCTACCGCAGTCCCGACCCCGGGCCCAACGCGTTCGCGACTGGCCGAAGCCCAGAGCACGCGGCCATCTGCGTGACCGACGGCCTCCGCACGCTCCTGAACGAGCGTGAGCTCCTCGGTGTCCTGGCCCATGAGTTCGGGCACGTGACCAGCCGCGATATCTTGATCAGCTCCGTGGTGGCGGTCATGGCCGGCGCCATCACGCTGATCGCCAACCTTGCCCTGTGGATGGGGGGCGGTCGGCGTGACCGTGAGGGCGGGCCCGGGGAAGCTGCCGTCGTCATCATGATGCTACTGGCGCCGCTGGCCGCCACCCTGGTCCGTCTCGCTGTGTCGCGCACCCGCGAATACCAGGCCGACCGCACCGGAGCCATGGCAAGTGGCGACCCCATGGGACTGGCCTCGGCGCTGCGCAAGCTGGGATCCGACCGACGACCAGTATCAAGAGCCGTTGGCAACCCTGCTTTTGCCCACCTGTACATCGTCAATCCACTTGCCGGTGCGGATCACGCCGCCTTGTTTTCGACCCATCCCCCGCTCGAGCAACGCATCCGTCGGCTGGAGGCGATGGGGCTTGGAGGACTGCCTTATGCCTAGCGTCCATGACCGTGGGTTGCTCGTGGAGGACCAGGCTACCCTGGCCGACCTGTACGCCCTGGGTGTCGAGCGCGAGGGTTACGTCGTCACGGTGGTGCCCGACGGACTGACCGCCAGTCCCATCCTCGGCTTCTCAAACTATCGCGACCCGAAGACCGTTCGGCATGCGTTTGAGCTGGGGGCGGCCGATTACCTTCTAAAGTCAGACACCACGCCGGGCGAGCTCGCTCAGCAGGTGAGACGGGTGATGGGTGATGCCGACGCCCGATCAAGCCTTCGCTGAGCGCCGGCCGCTTCGGCCGCAACCCACGCGGCGATTTCCGACCGATCGCGGTGGCGCTCGGACTGTTGGTGGTTCTGACCATCCTCGGTCTCGTAGTCTCGCTCGCACCCTTCCCGGTTCCCCAGCATCAGCTGGCTGGCTTTCTCCGACAGCATGGTGGGAAAGCCGCCATCCTTCTCCTTTATATCGAGGAAAGCGGCATACCGGTGCCCATGCCAGGCGATGTGCTCGTGTCCTACGTCGGCCTGCGCAGCCATGGACTCCTCGCCTGGATCGCGTCCTGGTTGGCGATCATCACCGCGGTCGCGCTTGGAGCCACCAACCTCTATTTGGTCGCTCGTCGATGGGGGCGCCCGCTCGTGGAGGGGCGGCTGGGCAATGCCTTCCACCTCACGCCCCAAAAGCTGCACCGCGCAGAGCGCTCGTTCGCCCGGTGGGGACCCTTCGCCCTGATCTTCGGCCGCCATATCCCGGGTGCCAGGGTGCCGATCACCATCGCGGCGGGCATCCTAAGGGTGAGCTATCCGCTCTTCATGGGGTGCGTTGTCGTCTCGACGTCGATCTGGGCCGCGATTTTCATGGTCATCGGTGATGTGATTGGCAATCAGGTGGCTGCCATCGTGCATGCCCATCCCGTCGCCTATTTGCTCATCCCAGCCCTGGTGCTCATCTTGTGCGGCTACGTCAGCCTGCGGCTGCTCCGCTACCGGCCACCCGACCAGAGTCCCGCCGCACCTCTGCGGAAATAACGAACCGTACGCAGCGGCTCCCGACAGAGACTGATGTCCCGCTTCTCTCAGGACAACTGACACTGACGCGATGCCGCGGATCTCGGCAGTCTACATCGAGACGGGAAGGGTATCGCCAACCCAGGGCGATTGGAGGTAAGCGATGGTTGGAATGGATAACGAAATCTTGGACATCCTGCTTGTTGCCGAGGATGAAGGGTTGGCTGAAATGTTCAAGCTGAAGCTGGAGCTGGACGGATACCGGACGAGGGTAGTCAGTCGTCAGGAGACGCACAGCATCTGCGAGCCACTTCCCAACCTAGTCTTCCTTTACATCAAGCGAGTCGATCGCGAGACCCTTAGGTTTCTCAGCGACCTACGTTCTAACTCACTGACGCAGGACGTGCCAGTTGTGGTGCTCACGGAGTACAGAGAAGAAGAGCTCCGCGAGCGGGGGGTGAGGCTGGGAGCCCGGGATTATCTAGTACGGGTGCCGATTCCGCGAGCAGTTGCCCAGGGCCTACGCCCAGGGAACCCGCGTCGAGGAAATTTCGACGGCCAACCGATCGAACGTTAACGAGCTGGCAGCAACTGACGAACCGACCATCGCAGTTGAAGGACACAGCGAAAGCGCAGGCTGGCGACGAGCCTGGGCGCCACAGTTGGGATTTCCGGGCCGCCGACAGCATGTCACTCAAGGAGGAAGGAAATGTTCGGCACGATCATGCGGGCACGTGTCAAGAGCGGTCAGATGGAAGCTCTTGAGCGCCTTTTCGAGGAGCAACGAGCGGGGACCGAGCGTCCCCCAGGCTTCCACTCCTTTGAGTTCGGCCAAGAGGACAAGGACCCGGACCGCCTGGTGGCGGTCATCCATTTCGTCGACAAGGAGTCCTACGTCGCCAATGTCAAGCGCCCGGAGACGGATGCCGACTACCAGCAACTGCTCGGGTTCCTCGAAGGGGAACCAGAGTGGATCGACGTCCACTATGCGCGGTACTACGGTGACCCAGTTAGCGAGGAAGTCCTGGCGGCTCCGGCAGCAAACGATTAGAACCGTGAGAAGGCTGAGGATTGAGCCGGCACCAAAAGCCGCCGGCTCATTGCAGAGTTATCGATTCGCGTTCCGCGCAACCTTGCATTGTCTGACAGGTTGCGCCATCGGCGAGGTTCTCGGCATGGTCATTGGGACAGGTTTTGGCATATCGAACGCTCTTACGATCGCAATCTCCATCTCGCTCGCATTCGTGTTCGGCTACGCGCTCACAACCCTACCCCTGCTCCGCTCCGAGGTTCCGCTTAGCCAAGCAGCAACCATTGCACTCGCGGCCGATACGGTCTCCATCACGTCGATGGAGATCGTCGACAATCTGGTCATTGTCGGGGTACCCGGAGCGCTGGAGGCTGGCCTGGACAGCGTCCTTTTCTGGGGAACTCTTGCTCTGTCACTGGGGGTTGCCTTTGTCGTCACCGTGCCAGTCAATCGCGAGCTCTTGCGCCGCGGCAAGGGGCACGCGGCGATCCATCGGATTCACGCCGCCAGGAGAGAGGCATCGGCGTATTCGTGGCCCGAGGATGGAATGCCGTGGGACTAGCCCTTAACGTACAGCCGCAAACCGCAGACTCCGCCCCCATTAGTCAACCGATTCAGCCAATCATCCTGGGCCATCTTCGATGTAGTCACGCCGTGTTCCTTTGTCTTCGCTCGCCACGAAGCCGGATGGTAACTGTGACTGTATTGAAGATGACTGTCGCTCTGGTCGGAACCACGCTGGTGCTTGCGGCATGCGGTGGGAGCGGGAATTCGAGCAGCGGTGGGGACTGCAACGTTAAGGGGGCGGGGAGCGGCACAGCCGTGGCGACCGTGAGTGTTAACTCGGACCCGGTAACCGTAGGGGCCTATGCGCCAAAAGCCATCACGATCAACGCCGGCCAATCGATCGAGTGGGACTGGCAGGACCAGGAAGCTCCCCACAGCGTGACGGCCGACGACGGCAGCTTCGACTCATGCCTGCAGAATGCCGGATCTAAGTTCGTGGTGGCCTTCACCAATCCGGGGAACGTCACCTATCACTGCACAATCCACGCCCAGATGATAGGAACGATCTCGGTCACCTGAGCACGCCGACATCTGAAAACAATTTGATCGAGCTCGACGTGCTCCAGGCCCTCGCCAACCTGATCGGCAGACCTTGGCACCCTCCAGCTTCGGAGTCCTATCCTCAGGCCCTCGCAACGCACCGGCCGGGTAGTATCTCGGTCGGTGCCCTCCACCCAGATCTAGCGCTGGACCGTAGTGCACCCATCTTGCTCATCCCTGCGCACACTGCGGCTCGGCGCCCCCCACGACGATGTGCGCAACGGCACCTCAGTCTGTTCGTGGCCCCGCCAGCTGGGGCTAGCACCACGATGAGTACACTTGCCTGCACCCATTGACGCAAGGGCGCCGGTGAAATAAGGTAACGCCAAGCACGACTTAATGGGACGATCAGCGTGACCGACGTTCGGTCTTAGGAGAGGAGGAACACTCGTGATGAGAATTCGTAGGGCGTTTCTGGCGTTGGCGACGGCGACTGCCCTTGCCGGGGGTGTGGTTGGATTCGGCGCGGTCGGAGCGGCAGCCGACTATGGCAGCGGTGCCGTCTATCAGATAGGGTTGTCGTTCAACTGCATGAACATGACCCTCTGCCAAGCGTCGGCTCAGAACCCGTTTGGCATTGGTGGTTTTTGGGGGTGGATCGAGCTTGACAAGGGCGGAACGGGCGAGGCGCAGCTCCTTGGGCAAGGTCACAGCAACACCAACCCGTTGCTGAACGGCACAGTTAAGCTATCGATCGACGACATCACGTGGACAACAGTACAAACCCAACGTGGACTAGCACTGGCCATCAGCGCGCCCGAACTCGGACCCCAACCGATGTTTCTCCCAGCGGCGCCGGGAAACTACGATTTCAGCTTCGGGCCAGGCACCCAGAGCGTCATCCAGGTCGCACTGGTCGGCTAAGTCGGGAGACACTTGATAAGAGGCGGTCGAAAGACCGCCTCTTTCTACCGGTGGGAGGGCACGAATCTAGCAAATTGCGGGCTAATTCCGAATAGGGATCGATGGTTGCACGGAGCGGGTCACGCGGTACGTCGAGCTTCACGTCCTGCACCGGTTCCCTCCAGACCTCGGTTGCCTTCAGCTCAGGGCATGCGACGACGAAGTGATGTCCCAAACGCCCACGCGTAAGCGGTTCTTAAGCCGTTGCCATTGCCAACGACCCTGCCTGAGAGCGGGATCAACGACAACCAGGCCCTGCCCGCAACGTGTTCACTTCCGCGACCCTGGACATCAGGTGTAACCGTCGCGTCAACCAGGGACAGCGTCCGGTAATGGGAGGCCCCGGCTGGGGGGCCGGGGCCTTTGACTCTATCCTTCCCTCCTAGGGCAGTCCCCAGGTTAGTTCGTGATCGTGAGCGAAGTCGCCTCGCAGTTACTACTCGAGCCCGAGACATTCAAGTCGTTGCTCGTGTACACGACCCTCCAGGACACGGTAGTCGTGGCTGAGACTTTGACGTTCGTATTGTGAGTCACCACAGTTTGCGGCGATGCGCCGCTGACGTTCTGCCCCGGCTCGCGAACAGGACATTGCCATTGTTGCTGCCGGGATCGCAAGTGCCGTTGCTATAGAGGTGTGCTACATCACCTCACCTCCTCGACCAGGACCTGGTGCCCTTCGCGTGGTTGGTGCGAAGCCCGTGGGTTGGTCTGAGCAATGGCAGTACGATTCCATGGGTCGCCGGTGAGCAATAGGTACGTTGCTCCTGTCAGCCGAGAGACGTTAGAACTGAAGGCCGGCCATTACGACGCGAACGGATGTCCGACTGCGGCCAAATCGCCCGCGCACAGGCCTGCAGCCCGGACACCTGTCTCGCCCGGGCCTGGACGAATGTCACGGGGCCATAGGGAAGGCTGACACTAATCGTGCCCGTTCGCCGCTGTCACGATTGCGAGATGGCTGCCACAATACGAAGAGCACGCGGTACTGTGAGGCAGGTGCCTCTCCGCGCGGGGGTGCGTCCGCTCCCACGCACGGTTGGAGGCGCTCGGCGGTGGTACCCGCGGGTGGAGGAGAGGGGATTCGCGGTGAAGACTCAGCGCTCGAGGGACTGGTTGCGGCTTCTCGCTCCTCAAGCTCTTGCTGGCCGAGCCGCCGGCCCGGTGGTGGCGGCAGCTTGCCTGGTCGTACTGGGGCTTATCCTCCTCATCGATAAGGTCACACCGCCTGCCGCAGCCATGGGAGCGCTCAGCTTTATTCCCGTGCTGGTCGCAGTCTGGCTTCTCTCCGGCAGCCTGGCCGCCCTCGTGACGATCGCCGCGATCCTGCTGCGCATTGTGGCCGTCTTCGTTGACGACGTTCACCCGCTGACCGTCCTGGCCGAAGTCGTGACGATCGCGATCGTGGCTGGCCTGGCTCGCTTCGCTGCCGTGGTGGTGACCGCCTATTGGTCGGCCCAGGCCATGGCGGAAGAGCGCGAGCGGATCGCGCGCGAGCTCCACGATGGCACCATCCAGTCGCTTTTCGCGGTCGGCATTGGGTTGCGGACCGCGCGGAGCCCGGCACGCCGACTCGACCTTGCCCAAAGCGTTGACGAGGCTCTACAGGAGCTCGACCACATCGTTCGCGATCTGCGGAGTTACGTCTTCGGTCTTCGGCCGCAGATTCTGGCTGACCGGCAACTCGGTCCGGCACTGGAACAGCTGGTCCACGACCTTGAGGCAAGGTGGAAAATCGCCGTCCAGACCGAAATCGACAGTATGGTCGCGGCCGGACTCGCCGCCAAGGCCGCGGATGTCGTGCAGCTCTCCCGGGAAGCACTATCCAACGTGGGGCGACATTCTCTGGCGCGGCACTGCTGGCTGACGCTTCGGCGGGCCGGGGCAGCAGCCATACTGGAAATCCGCGATGACGGCCGCGGATTCAACGTGAATGACGTCAGTAGGACCGGGCAGGGGCTGGTGAACATGCAGCGACGTGCCGCAGCCCTGGGCGGCCAAGCCACGATTGTCACCAACCGCGGGCAAGGCGCGAGCGTTCGCATCACGATCCCGATGGATGGTGCGCGATGATCGGAACGAACCCGAAGGGTATTCAGCCGCCGGCCAGGCGGCGACCAATCCGCGTGATGGTCGTCGACGACCACGCGGTGGTTCGTAAAGGAATTCGGGCTCTGCTTGCGGAAACCGAAGACCTCGAGGTGGTGGCTGAGGCAGACGGAATGAGGCAAGCAATTGAAAACGTTGAGCGGATGACGCCCGACGTGGTGGTCATGGACGTGCGGCTCGCCGACGCCAATGGGATCGAAGTCACTCGTGACATCCGGTCGCGACGGCCAGAAGTACGAGTCCTGATGCTCAGCTCCTTCGCCGACGAAGAGGCGGTGCTCGCGGCGATCATGGCCGGCGCCGCCGGGTATGTCCTCAAGCAGATCGAGGGCGACGACCTTGTCCGGTCGATCAGGGCAGTTGCCAACGACGAGAACCTGCTCGATTCCCGGGTCACGAGGGGCATCCTCGACCGGCTGCGCGCCGACCCCCGCCTGGCGAAGGATCGCAAGCTCGGCAGCCTGTCGGCGCAGGAGGAGCAGGTCCTCAGTCTGGTCGCGGAAGGGTTGACCAATCGGCAGATCGGCGAACAGATGCACCTGGCCGAGACGACAGTACGCAACTATGTTTCGAGCGTGCTCACCAAGCTCGAGGTGGCGCGTCGAGCTGAGGCGGCGGCCTACCTGGCGCGCCACCGGACGCGTCCGGGTGGATAACCGGCGCTGTCTAGCTTCGTGTACTTCGTGCACAAGCTCGGCGGTCCTCAGGATGCACATATAGCTATAGTTCTCCTGGATTGCGGAACGTTACCCTTGGCGAGTATCGCAACCTGATGCACGCCTTATGCACCGGCCTTATCAGCGCGAGCGACTTCGAATCGGCCTATCGCCGTCTCGTCGATCAAGACCAGGCCACTCGCCCCGCTGAAATCGCAGCCGTCCTGAAGAGCGTGCCGGGAAGCTCGGACGAGAACGCCCTCAGGACCCATTGCACCGAAGCGCTTCGCGCGCTCGACACGATCAAGCATGGAAGTAGTCCCCCCTTGACGAGATAGGGTTCTAGCCCGGCACGAACGCAGGCAACTAACGGAAGGTGCTGACGGGACGAGGTGGCGTCACTCGTTCATCCTGTCAAGCAGGGTTCCGTTCGCACGAGTGCACACCCTATCCTCGTGTGATGGCCACCGGCGAGCTGATCGGACGCGACGCAGAGGCCGAGATTGTTGACTCGCTCGTTGGTCATGTCGCGGATGGCGGCGGATCGCTCCTAATCCGGGGCGAGCCAGGCATCGGCAAGTCGGCCCTGCTGGAGCGCGCGCGCCAGCAGGCCACCGCCATAGGGGCCCAAACGTTGACGGCCGTCGGCGTCGAGTCCGAGGCCGAGTTCGGATTCGCGGGCCTACATCAGCTGCTCCGCCCGATCCTGGGGTTAGCAGGCGCACTGCCCGAACCGCAGCGACAGGCGCTGGAGGCGGCGTTCGGCGTTACCGCCGAGGCGAGGCCGGACCTGTTCCTGGTCGCGATGGCCGCCCTGCAGATCCTTAGCCGCGCGGCGGAATCGGCGCCCGTCGTCGCATGTGCGGATGACGTGCATTGGCTCGATCGCGCGAGCGTACAGGTGCTGGCCTTCATCGCACGCCGGCTGGAGAACGAGCCTGTTGTTCTGCTGGCCGCAGTCAGATCCGGGCATCAAAGCCCGATCGAGAATGCGGCGATCCGCGTCCTCGACCTTCAGCGGCTGAGTCCGCTTGCAGCGGGCCAATTCCTCGATCTACGCGCACCCGATTTGCACCCGATCATCCGTGCCCGTATCCTGGCAGAGGCAGCGGGTAACCCACTTGCGCTGGTCGAGCTGCCGCGAACGATGCCGCAGAGCGTCCTACCCCTTGCGCCGACCACACTGACCGCCAGGCTGGAACTGGCGTTCGCGACACGGTTGCGCGACTTACCGCCTGAGACACGCCTCGTCTTGCTCGCCGCGGCGCTCGACAGTCGAGCTTCTCTTGGTGAGGTCCTTGCGGCTGCTCACGCGCCGCTGTCGGTTATTGAGCCGGCGGTGCAGGCCGGCCTGGTCGACATCGGCGAGGGCGAGATACGCTTCCGCCACCCACTCATCCGCTCGGCCGTGCGTCAGGCGGCCAACTCGCGGGAGGTGCTCGAGATGTACGGTGCCCTGGCCGAAATCGTTTCTGATGAGGAACGTCGGCTCTGGCACCGCGCGATGGCAGCCGTCGGTCGCGACGAGCAGGTCGCGGCGGAGCTCGAACGGTACGCATCGGCGGCGGTGCGCCGGGGGGCGGTCACGGCAGCGGCGGCTGCCCTCGAACGCGCGGCGGGTTTGACTCCAAACCCGCGGACAAAGGGACACCGACTGGTGTCGGCGGCCGAGCTTGGGTACGAGCTCGGCCTTTCCGATGTGGTATCACGGCTCGCCGAAGAAGCAAAGCAGCTCGACCTCGGCTCGTCGGACCGCGCACGGCTCGCGTGGCTGGGTGAGATGACCAGCGGCAACGTCTGGATTGAGCCTGGGGCTGCGAAAACGTTCGTCACAATCGCAAGGCAGATCGCCAACGACGGCGGCGACCCGGACATGGCGCTGCGCTCCCTGGTGCCCGTGGCGCACCGCGCCTGGTGGACGCGAACCAGGCCTACGACACGCCGCTACCTCGTCGAAGCAGCAGAGACTTTTTCTGTTCCCGCCGGCGATCCGCGAGTGCTGGCGATCACGGCCCTGGCCGATCCCGAGGAGACTGGTCCGGCGGTGATGAGCCACGTGTCGCGTGTCAGGCTGCACGATGTGCCCGATGCGATCGCGGCGATGTACGTGGGAATCGCCGCCGAGAAGTCGGGAGACTTCGCGCTTGGCGCGCGGTTTCTTACTGCTGCCGTCGATGGCTTGCGCGACCAGGTCAGGCTCGGTGTACTAACGCAGGCGCTGGTGCACTACTCGTGGGCTGCGACCTTTGCTGGGGAATGGACTGCTGCGGCGGCCGCTGCGGCCGAAGGAGCCGCACTGGCGCATGAAACCAGCCAGCCCCAGTTCGGCCTGACTGGCGTTTTGATTGGGGCGCTCGTGTCGGCGCTACGCGGAAACGATCCGGACATCGACGCTGTGTTGGCCCAGCCCGAATGGTCAAGGATCGCGATGAACGGCGGGCCGCTCCTGGCGACCGCGCATCTTGCTCGCGCCGCGGCCGCGCTCGGCGAGGGCCGCCACGAAGCGGCATTCGTTGCTTTATGGCCTGTCTTCGATGAGAAGAACGCCGTCTTTCACCGCTTCATGCGTTGGCCGTCCGTTCTCGACCTCGTCGAGGCCGCCGCCGGCAGCGGGCAGCTCGATCGGCTGACCGCAGTGATGGCAGACCTCGAGTCGATCGCGACGCGAAGCAAGCCGGTCATTCTATGCGCCGGGCTGAGCTGCGCGCGCCCGCTGCTGGCACCCGATGCCGCGGCGGGCGATCTCTACGATTTGGCGCTCAGCCAGGACTTGAGTGGCACGCCCTTCCTGCGCGCTCGAACCCTCTACTCCTACGGGCGTTGGCTGCGCCGCCAGAGGCACAACACTGAAGCGCGGACGCCTTTGCGAAGCAGTATGGCGTTGTTCGACGTGCTCGGTGCCAGGCGCTGGGGTGGACGGGCTCGCGACGAGTTGCGCGCGACCGGCGAGTCAGTCGGCCGTCGACGATCACCCGACGCGCGCGAGCGCCTGACAGCACAGGAGCTACAGATCGCCCAGCTGGCAGCTCGAGGTCTCTCGAATCGCGAGATCGCAGAGCGGCTGTTTGTCTCGCACCGGACGATTGGCTCGCACTTGTATCACATCTTTCCGAAGCTTGGGATCACGACACGCTCACAGCTTCGGGACGCGCTCCGGACTCCCGATCTCGACTGAATATCAGTCAGTCGACTGATGCGCGCGACTCCTTACGGGCGGCACCATCGGAGATGGACCTACACCCGAATCAAGGAGAGACAAATGAGCAAAAAGCCAAACGTCGTTCTCGTCCACGGCGCCTGGGCCGACGGATCGAGCTGGAACGCGGTCATCCAGGCGCTCCAGGCCGAGGGCTTCAAGGTCACAGCGCCGCAGTTTCCGGAGACGTCGCTGGCGGCCGACGTGGCGCGCCTGCGCCAGGTCCTGCGGCATCAGGATGGCCCGACGGTTGTCGCTGGTCACTCGTATGGCGGGCAGATCATGACGGCGCTCGGATCCGACGCGCCGAATGTCGTCGCGCTAGTGTACGTCGCCGCCTTTGGACTTGCTGAAGGCGAGTCGCTGGGCGCGCTACTTGGCGGCGGCCCACCGTCGCCGGCGCTGGCCCATCTCATCGTGGACGAGCAGGGGTTCGGCTGGCTGCCGGAAGAAGACTTCGTCGGCCACTTCGCGGCGGACGTCGAGCCGGTGAAGGCTCGCGTGATGTTCGCGGTCCAGCAGGGTCTCTCTATGACAACGTTCGAAGACAAGATGCGCGTACCCGCGTGGAAGTCGTATCCCACGTCATATCTAGTGGCCAAGAACGACGAGGCGATTCCGCCCGACGCGGAGCGTATGTTCGCCAAGCGCATGGGCGCGGAAACTGTCGAGGTGCCATCCGGCCACCTTGCGATGGTCAGCCATCCCGACGAAGTCGTGAAGCTGATCCAAGCAGCCGCATCAATTCCCGTTAGCAGGAGTTAACTGCCATGCCAATGATCGACGTATACGCCACTAGAGGAACGATCAAGGATCCCAAGTCCCTCGCGCGCGAGCTCGCCACCACGCTGATGAAGATCGAGAAGGTTCCTGATATCCCGATGTTCCGCCAAAACACCGCGGGATTCGTCCACGATCTCCCCAACGAAGCGCTCTCGAACGTCGAGGGAGACGGCAACTACGTCAGGGTCCAGGTGCTTACGAACGCAGGGGCGCTAGATCGTGACAAGCAGCTCGCCGTGGTCCGCCAGTTCACCGACCTGGTCGCGGCTGCCGCTGGCGACCCATCCCTCACCGGGAGGACCTGGGTACTGCTCACGGAAGCGGTTGAAGGGGGGTGGGGACTCGCCGGTCATGCCAACACCAACGCGGAGCTCGTAGATGCCGCGCGTGCCCAGATTGCGGAGCTCCAGCGTGTGAAACGCCCCGGAGGCTGATGCAATAGGCCCGATGGGCAACGACGTGATCGTTGGTAACGACCGGACGCCACGCTGTTCCTGGGCCGGGGCTGGCGACACAGCGTTAAGCCGCTATCACGATGAGGTCTGGGGTACGCGCACTAACGACGAGTCGGCGATGTTCGAGGCGCTTACCCTAGGTGTGTTCGAGGTCGGGCTTAGTTGGTCAGTCGTGTTTGGCAAGCGGGATGCGTTCCGGAATGCTTTCCGCGGCTTCGACATCGCAAAGGTCGCGGCGATGACGGACCCCGACGTCGACCGGCTGCTCCAGGACCCGTCGATCATCCGTAACCGTAGCAAGATCCAGGCCACGATCGACAATGCGCGCGCGATGCGGTCCGCATCACCGAGCCTTGCAGCGCTCGCGACATCCTATGCGAGCATCCGGAAACAGGCGCCGCGTTCCCTCGGGGATCTCCCCAAGTCGACGGCGCAGGCGGATGCCTTCGCCCAACAGTTAAAGTCTCAGGGGTACCGCTTCGTGGGGCCCACAAGCGTGTACGCGTTCATGCAGAACGTCGGCGTGGTGAACGACCACATCCATGGGTGCTTCCGAGCGACCGACTACCCTCCACCATCCAGCCGTGGCCCGCGGCCATTGAAGACCGCAGCCGGTCGAGGAAGTAGCCAGGGCAGGCCTTAATTACTCCGTAGCATGTGAGGATGCCCGCGGTCAGCTTGCTGCGCGCCCGAACCGGCCTTCGAGGCGTGACCAACATCGAGCTCTTCTTCGACCTCGT
>Ga0207684_10001699_pt1 | contig 23377 bp, 20 predicted proteins | sample KBSK5501metaG_FD_184342 | JGI IMG/M metagenome (GOLD analysis project Ga0207684, IMG submission 184342) | Corn, switchgrass and miscanthus rhizosphere microbial communities from Kellogg Biological Station, Michigan, USA - KBS K5-50-1 metaG... | ecosystem: Host-associated > Plants > Roots >...
TGGGATCGACGATACCGACCAGGTCTTTACCACCTACGCGGTAGCGCCAATCCTTGACGATATTCAAGAGTTCAAGGTCCAATCCCACAGTGATGAGGCGCAGTTCGGCGGAGTATTGGGCGGGATCATCAACGTGGTCAGCAAGTCTGGCACGAACACCTTCCACGGGACTGCGTGGGAGTTCCTCCGCAACACCGTCCTGGACGCCAAGGACCCGCTTAAAGGCGTTGCTTCGAAATTAGTACAGAACCAGTTCGGCGCGAATTTCGGCGGTCCGGTGATTCTCCCGTTTTACAACGGCCGGAATAAGACCTTCTTCTTTGGGAGCTATGAAGGGTTTCGCCGCGCGCAGCCTTTAAACGGGTCAGTTACACAATTGGGGTCAGGCGGCGCGTTTTACAATGTGCCTACAGCAGCGGAACTTACAGGCGACTTCAGCGCACTGTTGCAAGGTGCTAACCCGGTCAAGCTTTACAACCCGTTCACGACGCGGCCCGACCCTGCCAATCCCGGGTCATTTATCCGCGATCCCTTTCCGAACAACGACATTTCGAGCGTATTGAATTCAGGCGCCGTGAGCCTTGCGCAGGCGGTGTTTCCCGCCCCGCAGCCAGTCGTAAACGGCTTCAATGGCTATGATCTTCGCTCGGTTCTGACTCGGCAGACCGAATACAGTTTCAGAGTGGACGAAAATTTCAACCCTTCTAACAGTCTCTTTTTTCGGTACACGAGTATGGACCAGCCGGCGGTCGGAACAGGTGGGATGGTTGGGCTGGACAATGCGGCCGATACCTTCGCAAAGCAATACGTGCTGAGCTACTACCACCAGTTCAACTCCTCCACGATCCTGGACGCGCAATTCGGGCATGTGGACCTCACGCATAACCTTAACGTCGTCTATTCGCATCTAGACGCGTCATCGGTGGACAATGCCGCCGGCCTAGCAAGTAGTTTCTCCTGTGGTTTCAAGGGTACGTCCTCTCCCTGCTTGATCCCGGACCTGGGCATCCCCGCGTACTTCAGCGGTGGCGAAACAGGTGGCGGAACCAAACTCACGGACATTTATCAGTGGAGAGCCAATTTGACGAAAGTTCTCCGCAAACACTCGTTTACCGCTGGTTTCAACTTTGAGACAGACGCATTTCATGTACAGGGTGGTGGTCCGCAAATCTCTTTTGGTGCTGCTCAAACAGCGAATCCGGAAGCGCCTGCCCGTACGGGCGATGCCATGGCATCGTTTCTTATCGGAACCGCGGCCAGCGGCTCGCGTCGAGATACTGTGGCACCCGTGGTCGGGCAGCGCGGTTACGGCTTCTATTTCATGGATAAATGGAAGGTGACGGACAGACTAATTCTGAATGTTGTCGGTGGCGGCGAAAAAGTGGTCCACTTTGGCGGTTATAGGTGGACCGGTAGCGTGGTTACGCTCGATCACGCCCAGCTCAGAACATGCTAGACGTAGGTGGTGTTGCGGCCTGGGCGGGGTAGGTAATGAGGAAGCGACCGACGCCTTGCTCTACTCTGGATTTTCTCCTTCTTTGGGGCGGTGCGCGCGATAGGACTTGCCTTGGATTTTGAGGATGATGGCTCCTTCGACGAGACGGTCGAGGAAGGCCATGGCGACGGGGCCGTCGGGCAGGTAGTCTCCCCACTTATCGAAGTCTACGTTGGTCACCAGCGCGGTGGAGTGCTTTTGGTTTCGTAAGGCGATGATCTTGTAGAGCAGGTGAGGGGCTTGCGGACACTCCTCCCGCTCGATGCGATCCCCACAGCCGAACTCGTCGATGATCAATAGATCCGGGCGGGCATAACGGCGCAGCTTCTCAGGAAGGGTTTTGTCTGCGAGGGAAGCGGTCAGGTCAGAGATCAACTTGGCGGAGGTGCGATAAAGTACGCGGTAACCGTTGACGCAGGCCTGCTGCCCTAGGGCCTGGATCATATGACTCTTGCCCACGCCCGACCAACCCAGCAAGATCAAATTGGTGCGGCGGCGGATGAAGTCGCCGGTGGCCAGTTCTTCCATCTGCACGCGGTCGAAGGCTTTGGGATTGAACTTCCAGTTGAAGCCTTCCAAGCTTTTGCTCTCGGCGAAACGTGCTTCCCGGATACGACGCTGGACGGAACGTTCGCGACGGGCATCGGCTTGCTCCCCAATGAGCTGATCGAGGAAGCTGAGGTGGGAGAGACTCTCTTTTTCGGCTTTGGCGAGAAGCGTGTCCAGCGATTCGGAGGGGAGCGGGATCCCCAGAGTCGCGAAGTGGCTCAAGCAGCGATCACGCAGATTGATCATCTTCTTCGTCATGGTCGGCAGGATCGTTTTCCTGGTCTGGGTTCGCGGTTTCTAGCAGGAGCTCTTGATACTCCGCCGCCGGGCGGAGAGACACGGAGGACTGGCGGAAGAGTTCCTCTAGCTGTGCTCGTCCCTCGGTCTGGAGCGAATCCAAAGCCAACTTGGGACGAGCCTGCGCCGCCAGGATGCGCTCGACCGCGGAAAGGGAGAAGGCACGGTAGCGGCCGGCCCTCTCGAGAGCGCACTGGAGATCCTGGCGGTGATAGATGGAAAGAAGCCCCAGAACTCGTGCGGCTTCATCTTTGCCGTACCGTCGGGTCTTCACCATTTGCTCGTAGAACAAAACTCCTTCCGCTCCGAACTCGGCGAAGCGCGGTTTCAGCAACTCGTATTTTTGCTGGCGATCGCGTCCGGGAAGATGATCCTGGTGGGTGCGTCTCTGGCCGGCTATGCCGCGAGGAAAGAGTTCATGGCGGGCGATCTCGGTCAGCTCGGGGCCGTAGACAATCAGTTCCTTCTCCGCGATGCGCACGGGCAGCAGCTGTCCGATGCGCTGCCAGGGCACGGAGTAGAAGTTCTGCCGATAGGCGACATAGCCTTCACAGTTCACGGTCCGGTACACGGGTTTCGGCGGTGTCGTAGGGGTGCGCCGGCAAAGGCAGCAGGTGCGGCTTCTCTTCGAGGTACCGATCGAGCGGCTGGCGTTTGGTTTCCTGGTGGATGCGCACATCGGCCGTAGTGGCCAGCCAGGTTGCGGTCACCTGGTTGAGGTGTTCGAGCGAGGTGAAGGTACGGCCGTTGAGCAGATTGGTTTCCACAGAATAGAAGGGTCGCTCGATTTTTCCTTTGGTTTCCGGCCGCTTGGGGCGGCAGGCCCAGGGCTTGAACCCGTAGTGCGTGGCGAAAGATAGGAAGCGGGTGTTGTAGATCGGCTGCTCCCCGTCGTAACCGGTCACCACCACTTTCATGTTGTCGTATAGACAGGGGGTGGCTAATCCGGAAAGATGTTCGAAGGCGCGGACATGTTCCCGCAAGGGAGTGGCCAGATCTTGCGATTCCACAAACCGCAGATACTGACGACGGGAATAGGCCAGGATGTAGCTGAAGGCATGCACGCGGCGGAGGCCTTCGGCCGTGAAACTAATGTCGTAGGGCGAATAATCCATCTGGGCTTGCACCCCAGGAGCAGTTTCGAAGCGCCGCACCGGCGGCTTGTTGGGTCCAGGCCGGAGGGCTCGCAGCCGGTCGCGTACGATGGTGTAGCCGCCGGAGAAACCACGATCGCGCAGCTCCTCGTGCAGGCGCACGGCCGTCAAGTTGGGATAGCGTTCGAGCAGTTGCGCGATGGTTTCTGCGAAACGATCCAGCCGGCTGGCGCGGGGCGCGCGCTTCCGTTCCGGCACACCGGCTCTACGATCTTCGTGATCGGCCAAGATCCGGGCCACCGTCTTGCGGTTGATCCCCAGCATGCGGGCGATCCGACGCCGCGAGGCGCCGCCATACCACAACCGGATGACCTCGTTGCGTGTGCTTTCGTTCATGCGCGCTCCAGTTCGGGGATCAGGTCCTGGCTCAGCGCTGCTAGCGATCCGGCATCTCGCGACAACCTTTGGAAACGAGACGACAAGATGGCTCGATCCCCGGGCGTGAGTCCGGTGCGGCCGTGGTGTGTCAGCCACACCTCCATGCGACCCAGCAGGTCGAGCAAGACTCCGACTCGTTTCCAAACCTGGTTTCCGGCTTGGCTCAGCCGGGGATCGCGCGCGCAAAGCACCGCTCCCTTTAACTGTGCGAGCGCTTCCCGAGGTCTTCCCAGGATGTACTCCTGCTGGCTGCGTCCGGGACATTCCAGCAACAGGTCCACCACCCCGGCCAGTTCGGTGCCCGATAGCGCTTCGCGCTGCATGAGCGGGAGAACTTCCGCCTGGTTGCCCTGCGGCAACCGCAGCAGTTGCCGCGCTGCCGTAGGCGACAACAGCCCTACGCGCAGCTCGTCGCGGGCCTCTGGCCCCAGTCGCTCGATCAGCGCCAGCCGGCGGCATACCCAACTCTTGTGGCGCCCCAAGCTCCGCTACTTCCACTTGGCTTAACCCATCCTCGCGAACCAGTGCATGCACGATCCAAGCTTCTTCCAGTTCCCGCGTCCGGCCCCCGGCACGATTCAATCCGTAGATGGCGGCCTTCGCCGTCCGCTCGTCGGCCTCCAGGAGCCGGGCCGAGAGAGTTCTCATCGACGCCAGCACTCGCACCGCTCCCAGACGCTTGAAACCGTCGATCAGTTCGTAGCCGCCCTCGCACCGGCACACCACCACCGGCGATAGTTGCCCGTAGCGCTCCAGCGACCGCGCCATGGCACGTTCCGCTTCCGGCTGGTGCAAGCGATAGCGCCCGTAGTGATCTCCGATCTCTGTCCACTGCAAATCGAGCAGACTCTCTGGCGCCCAGCGCAGCATCGCACCCCTCGCAGAAAAGCAAACTGAGAAAGAAAGAACGAAAGGACCAACCACCACGCCTCTCGTCCTCTTGCGGGCAAGCCGAACCTAAGCCCACCGTCGCGGGGGGTCAATATGTCAAGCTCATCTCTGGCCAGAACTCGCTGTGTTCCCACGGCCGACACAGCTCACCTCCTCGGGCAGCAGTTCCGGCGCAGTTAGCCGGTCTGCGGCTCTCGCCACCGCCGTTCCCGCTCCACAACCCGCTCCACCGCGCGCCGGCACGGCTTCGAGCAGAATCGTTGCCGGGGTGATCGCGAGCTGTGGACGAAGCCTTGGTAGCAGCCGGGCCGGTCGCAAGAATCATCGAAAAAAATTCGGGCTGATTACCCTCGCGGCCTCATCCGCGGCACTGCCGGCCGGTTCTTTCCGGTTCCGAATGCGTTCCCGGTAGCGCCGGCATTGCGCCTTCCGCTTTTCCGTGCCCTTCTGGGTGGCCCGATACCTCTGTTGCGCTTTCCACTCGCACCATTGCCGCGCCTGCTTTCGACACTCCTCACTGCAATAGCGCTCAGCCGCCTGCTGAGGATGAAAGTTCTTTTCACATCCCTTCAGCAAACACCGCCGGCTTCGCGGCCGGCGGGCTGGGCCCGGACGGGTGGGCCCTTGATTTTTAGGATGGTTTGTAGGACGTTCAGACAGGCCCATGGGAGGTGAAGCTCCCAGAAGCTCATGCCTCGGAGGGGAACGCTTATTCCTCTCCGGGGCGCAGCTGTTTGTTCACCAACCGTGGATGCGAGAACTCGATCCACTCGGCGCAAACACACTCTATCTCAAATACTCGATTCTCACTCCTCGTCAGGCCGCTTACCTTTGGATACGCTTAACCACAGTCACCGCCGTCGAGCACTGGCGGCTTGGTACAAACTGGTCCGCCATGATGGACCAGGCCTATCCCGCCGCTAACAGTAGATTGTTTCATGGTCGGTTGAGGGCGGCCATAAGGGCCTTTCGCCAAGCGCGTACATATCTGCTGAGTACCATCGAAGTTGAAAATCGGCGGATCGACTCGTGAATGTCTGCGGCGAAGAAAAATGATGCGCTTTTTCGTTCAACGGCTCTCAAACAGATTTGTGAAGTTATTTTGATTGGGACTGAATCTGGAATTTCCCTCAGAAGTGCCCTGATTGCCTCGAATCGCTCCCTTGTGCGGAGTCCAAACATCCCTCCCGCGATACCAGCGGCAACTGCCTTTTGATTCTTTTGGCAAACGACTCATCTCAGTCAGGAAGCCATCGGGATCAGCGAGCAGGGCATCTCCATAAAAATCCGTCAGGTAGGTAAATCTGAAGAGGGTCGGCAAGACGGTCTTGTCGCCTTGCTTGTAGACGTCAACCAGAGTCTGGACGTTCGCATTAAGTTTCTTACACTTCGTTGCGCTGAATGCAGGCGTTTATTGCTTTGAGTGCCGTGTCGCGTCTCGCAGTAAGAGACGAATCGGCGAAGGACAGGACTGACACGAATAGAGCAAAAAGTGAGGCGCTTCTCATAATCTCGCACCTACATTCTAGCTGCCCTCGAATGGCGAAAACAGTCGATTTCGCTCATTGACCACTTCAAGCGAAAATCTCGTTGACCTTCTCGCGCACATGCTGACTGCGCGAAGGCTTTAGATACCGCATCGTTGACTCCATATCCGAGTGACCGAGCCACTGCTGTACCGTGCGCAGATCGACGCCCGCCCAGAGGCACCGGGTTGCGAACGTGGCGCGGAATTTGTGAAGCCAGAAATTATCTGAGTCGAGCTTTGCACGCTCGGCAACGGCCTTGAGGCAATCGAGAAAATCGAGCTTGGGTTTGCATCCGGCAGTAGGGAATACGAGGGCGCACGTCTTGGCAGACTTCGACTTCCATGCCTTCAGGCTCTTGGTGAGTTTCGAGGGAATCGGAATCTCGCGTTCTTTGTACGCCTTCGGCGTCCATCCCCGATCAGGCTTGTGGCTGACACGAACGGTTGCGTGGGCGAGGTTGACGTCTGACCAGTACGTGTACATGACTTCCTGTTCTCGCATTCCCGTCATCAGGAAGAACTCGTACCAGAGCCGCTCTTCCTCATCGCAAGCCGCAAGCAGCTTGTCGAGTTCTTCCAGCTCGTAAATTTCCGGTTCCTCTTCGGTGTAGCGCGGCCAGTCGTTCTTTCCCACCAGACCGCGAATCCCGTTCGCCTTGAGAAACGTCATCACGCTCTCGAATTTGTTGTAAACGGACCGGGGTGCTTGCTCCTTCTCGTCTCTGAGGAACGCGGAGAATTTGAGTAGGTCTTTGCGATCAATGTCTTCGAGATTCAACTTGTGGCAGGACTCCGTGAAGTAGCTCAAGGCCGTTGTGTAGGCCGCCAGTGTCTTCGGCTTCTTTGTGAGCGTCGTTTCTTCGAGGTAGTCAGCGACCGATGCCGCAACCGACCTGTGGCCGTTCGGAGCGATCTCCGGCACTGTGGCGTCGCCGTTGTTAAGCTCAGTCTCTTTCCGCAGGCGCATGGAACTGGCGTCGGCTGCGTCCTTGCCCACCGACAGGCGGATACGCTTGCCGTTATCGTGCCATTCAATGTAGTAGGCCCCTTCGGGATGGCGCTCGGGCTTGCCGTTGACGAGAACTGCGTCAGGCTTCACCCGGCCATTGGCGGACAGTACGACAGCGCAATACCGCATTCCTTGCGGCGTTTGGACTCTTTTGGTGAGATTGACTTCGCGGTGCATCCGGTGACCCCTTCCTTGAAAACCGTATCAAGTGTAGGTATCACCAGCTTGCAAGTACTAGATAACTAAGGTAATGGCGGAGAGGGAGGGATTCGAACCCCCGATACCCTTTCAGGTATGCCGGTTTTCAAGACCGGTGCCATCAACCACTCGGCCACCTCTCCGACTACTACAGTTTTGCTACCCTCCACGATTTCGGGCGCCCCCGCTTATCTCAATCCATTTGAATTCAGTTGCTTGCAAGCAAGGACCGGAGCCAGTACAGTGGTTTTCAAGACCACCCGTTTCAACCACTCACGCATCCCTCCGTGAGGACAACAGCAAATGCTGCACTGGCGTTAGTTTACAACAGCGAACGCTGCCAATATTGCGAGACACTGGCGACCTTTTTTTTATTTCGAAAGACCGAAGGCCCGAGAGTGGAACTGCATGATCTCGCTGAAATGCGCCAGAAAGTAGGACAAGCTGTGGTCGCCAGCATAGGCATGATACTCGTGCGGAATATTTTCCTTCTGCAGTTGCAGGTGCAACGCGTGAGCGCCTCTCTCGAAGCCATAGTTATCGTCTTGGCCGCAGTTGAAGTAGATAGCCAGCTTTCGCAACCCCGCCGCATTCTTCTTTGCCAGAACAAAGGGACTATTTTTGTTCCAATGAGACGCGTCAATCGGGTTCCCAAAGACTTCAGTTAGCACTCTACCCAGGGGAGTACCCGAGTGCGCCGCGGCATCGAGTTCTTGCGGGGACTCCGTAATCAGCGCGGCGCTCTGTGCACTGGCTGCGGAGAATATTTCCGGATGCGAGAAAGCAAAACGTAAAGCGCCGTATCCTCCCATCGAAATGCCGCTTATCGCTCTTCCTGAGCGCCCAGCGTGAATGCGGTACTTGCTTTCGATGTGGGGGATGAATTCGTGCATAACAAAATCACTGTACAGTACCGATCCGTCAGCGGAATTGATGTAGAAGCTGCGCCTGCCTTCCGGCACGACAATGAGGAACTCGCCAATCTTGTGCTGTCGGCGCAGATCGTCGAGCAACGTCCAGCCGCCGCTGTTGAATAAGGTTTGCTCGTTGTCGCCAAGACCGTGCAAGAAATAGAGTACTGGATAACGTTGCGGCGCGGACTGATTCGCGGGAGCGGAGTCATAACGTGCAGGCAGGTATACGCAGTAGTGGACGACATACTTCAGAGCCTTGCTATTCAAGGCATCGCAGTCAATTCGACTTTGTGCGTGCGCGACAGGACTAAGATTTCGAAGAAGGAAGATCGTCAATAAGAGAAGAACGGGTCGCCAAGTGCTCAGCATGAGTTCAGTTTATTCGTACCGCAGCGCCTGCACGGGATCGAGGCGTGCCGCGCGCGCCGCCGGATACAAGCCAGAGACTAGGCTCACAATAAAAGCAAAGACAATCGCTCCAGCCACCAGCCACCACGGCACTGACCAGAAATGTTCCGGCGGCAAGGCCTGACGTTTAAGGTAAATGTTGGTGCCAAAATTAATTGCCTGTCCAATGGCCCACCCCAGCGCGACTCCCACAACGCCCCCTAGAGCGCCCATGGCTCCTGCTTCGGCGAAGAAGAGCGTTCTGACATCGGCGTCGCTGGCGCCTATGGCCTTCATGATTCCGATTTCCCGTCGACGCTCCAGAATTGCCATCACTAGCGTGTTCACAATGCCGATGGAAGCGACGGCGAGAGCCAGGCTGCCAAAAATTCCGAGAAACAGATCCAGAACGGCAAAGAACTGGCGCAGACTGCGCGTGGCATCGAGGATTGAGAATGTGTTGAAGCCCATCTTCTTGACTGCATTCTCCACCGGCTGCACTTGTGTTGGATTGCCCACCCGCACGCTGATCGAAGAATATACCGGCTCATCAGCTGCGGCCCGCGAAATCTCGCGTAGATCGGTGGACTGCATCACGTGCAAGCTCTCTGCAAGTCTAAGTGGAAGAAACACCCGTGCTCGCGTTGGTCCGCGCATGCTCTCCGGGTCAAGGTCGGCGAGGCCTACAATTCTCAGTTTCTGCTCGCGCGAAATCACAGAATATGCAGTTTCGGACTTGCTGCCCTGGGCTTTCCCAGCGGAATCGCCCGCACGGGCGTTCGCTCCCCCACGGAGTTGCGACTGTGCTACGGCCCGCTGCGCATAACGCATGGTCAATTCTTTGCCTAACAGTGGCGCCGCCAGCTCTGCCACCTTGGTCTCGTCAGTACCGGGTTGCGGGGTTTTGCCCAGCAACTCCGCGGCAAATGACTTCTGAAGAATCACTTCTGCCCCCGTCTCCGAGGAGAAAAAACTCCCCTGCATTCCGTCGAATGCATCGTTGGACCTTGCCGAAGAAGGCAACGCGCCCACCATAGTCAGATGCGGCTTGTCGTCATAGCGCAGTTCGGTGATGAACCGGATGTCGGGGTATGCCTCGAGCACATTGGGCAGATGCTCGATCTCCCGCCGTGCGGGCTCATCGAGGATTCGGCTTTCTCCGGGAGCAGGGCCAGTGCGCTCTTCTTCACGTCCAAAGTTGCGCAAGTCGCGCCGCGAGGTGACCAACACTGTGTCGAACAACCCGGACTTCACCAGGCGACGCGAGGCCAACTGCTGCAGCCCGATACCCAGCGAAAGCATGGCAACCAGCGATGCCACGCCCACCGCAATGCCGACTGTGGTGAGCGAGTTCCGCAGCCCCGACTCGCGCAGGTTGCGTAAGGCGAGCTCGGTGAGATCTGGAAGCTTCATGAACGCTCTCCCTGAAACTTAATCTCACCAGCGGCGGATCTGTTCCCCTGATCGCCAATAAGCTTCCCGTCCGCGAGGAAGATCAATCGTTCCGCATACCGCTCAGCCAGAGCACGCTCATGGGTCACCATAACCACGGTCATTTCCAGCTGCCGGTTCAGGTCGCGGACAAGATTCATGATCTCGGTTCCAGTATGACTGTCGAGATTGCCGGTGGGCTCATCGGCCAGCAAGAGTTGTGGACGGTTAATCAGGGCGCGCGCCAGAGCTGCCCGCTGCTGCTCGCCGCCAGACAGCTCGCTGGGACGATGCTTCATGCGCGCAACCAGCCCAACTCGTTGCAATGCGTCATGGGCGAGATTCTGTCGCTTGCCGCGCTCGACCTCCGCGAAACGCATGGGAAGCTCGACGTTTTCCTCGAGCGTCATACTCGAAATCAGGTTGAAGGACTGGAATACCATTCCCACAGTGTGCAGGCGATACTTAGAAAGTTCCTCTCGCGAAAGCTGCGCCAGGTTGCGTCCTTGAACAATCACGACCCCCGACGTGGGACGGTCAAGTCCAGCAACAAGATTCAACACGGAAGACTTACCGGAGCCAGAACTGCCCAGAAGAGCAACGAATTCTCCGGACCGCACTTCGAGCGAAATTCCATCCACCGCGCGGATCAGAGTGTCGCCCAAGCGGTAATGACGGCATAGGTCTTGTGTACGGATCGTGCAGGCACCATGGGTTGGGGGGGTGCCTTGACTGCCGCTCATACGCCTAACGGATCTCCCCCCGCAGGACGCGCAGAGCGTCGGCCGTCTTCACATCACCGTCGCCGCCCCGCCCCAAGTTGCCGTTTGTCGCCTCCGGGGGCGCGGTATCTCCTTCGCCCGGGGCCAGGAATAGGTTGTGCTCCAGGTCATGTTGCCGGGTGTAGAGGTCGTAATAGCGGCCGGCTGCGGCATAAAGCTGCTCATGAGTGCCCCGCTCGATGATTTGCCCTTGTTCGACGACCAGGATTTGATCAGCACGGCGGATGGTGGAAAGCCGATGCGCGATCACAAACGTAGTCCGCCCCTGCATGAGATATGCAAGGCCGTGTTGGATCATCTGCTCCGACTCCGAGTCGAGGCTGGATGTCGCTTCATCCAGAATCAGGATGCGTGGCTCCGCGAGAATGGCGCGCGCGATCGAGATACGCTGCCGCTGGCCCCCGGAAAGCTTCACGCCACGCTCGCCCACAACGGTCGCATACTTGTCGGCGAAGGATTCCGCGAATTCATCGACCCTCGCGATGCGGCAAGCGCGCAAGATTTCGTCTTCACTCGCGTCGGGACGGGAAAACGCCACATTCTCGCGAATGGTTCCATCAAAGAGAAAGGATTCCTGCAACACCACTCCCAGTCGCGTGCGGTAGGAATCCAGCCGAACCGTGCTCAAGTCAACATCGTCCACCAGAATCCTGCCTCGTGTCGGAACATAAAAAGCAGAGATCAGTCCGATGATCGTGGATTTGCCTGAGCCAGAGGATCCGACCAATGCCGTCACAGTTCCGGGATCGGCACGAAACGATAGGTTATGAAGGACCTCGCGAACCCCGTCGTAGCTGAAGCTGACATCCTCAAACTCCACCGTGCCGTGAATGTCAGTCAGTGGAACCGTCCGCCGCGGATCCTGATCCTCTGGCCGCTCGCGCAGAATCTCTTGGGTTCGTTCCAATCCGGCCAGCGCCTCCGTCAGTTGTGTGCCAATGCCAACCGCCTGGGCCATGGGAGCGATCAGAAAGGCCAGCAGGGCGGTGTAGGAAACAAAGTCACCGACCGTCATGGTGTGACCCATGATCTGCCGTGCTCCCACGAACATGACGACAGCTCCGACCACGCCCAGAAGCACGCTGGCAGAAAGACTCATGACCGACGTGGCAGTAAGCGTACGCATGACGTTGTCTAGCAAGCGCTTTACGCCGCGCGCGAATATTCCCTGTTCGCGCTCCTCTGCGTGATACCCCTTGATTACGCGAACGCCGCCCAGCGACTCCGTGAGCCTCCCCGTAACTTCAGCGTTGATCTTGCTGCGTTCGCGGAAAATCGGGCGGATGGTGCCAAAGGCTTTCCTCAGTGCAAGGGCAAAGCACACCAGGAAACCCATGGCGATGGTAGTCATGAGCGGACTGATGCGCATCAGAAGCACCAGTGCGATGCCGGATGTCAGCAATCCGCCGATAAAGTCTACCAGCCCTGTCCCCAGCAGGTTGCGTACCCCCTCCACGTCGCTCATGATGCGCGACACCAGCATGCCAGTCTTATTCACGTCGTAGAACGAAACCGGAAGACGCGACACATGTTTCTGCACTCTTTGGCGGAGCTCAGTGATCAATCGCTGCGCCGCCTTTGACAACAGCTGCGTGAGCGAAAAAGACGTGATCCCTTGCAGCACCGTTGCGGATAACACGACCAAAACCAGGCGTCGTAACAGTTCGAGGGAGTGTTTGGGAATGACGGTGTCAATCAAGAACTTCGTGGAATAAGGGAGCACCAGGCTCGAAACCCGGTTGATCACCATCAACAAAAAACCGATGCCCAGGAGGCCGAGGCGCGGACACGTCAGCTCCCAGACGATCGGAAGGACCGCCCGCAGACGCTGCACTTTCGGGGGCTTCTGGGTTGGATTGTCCGTGGAATTCAATCCCTTGTTTGACGCCATTTGGCCTCACTTCGCTTCATTATTACCGCATTGTCACAGATTTCACATTGTGACAGCCTCGGCTGAGCCGTTGTATCCTCGGGGGCGTGTCCCGCCCGGAATCGGAGGACCGTACACCGACCTTTGGCCTGTTGCTCGGCCTGATCGTCACGCTTTCTGCGGTGGTGGCCTATTCCGCTTACATCACCTTCCAGATTTCTGGTTTGCGCAGAGTGCAAACTGAACTTGTGGATCGAAACCGCACGGACTCCTTGCAGTTGCTGCGCATTCAGAATGATCTCAACCTGCTCGCCGTGGCTATGCGCGACATGATCGACAATGACGAGCACTATCCCTTGACCGCCTGGTCGGCGCAGTTCCAGCGGATCCGAACTGACTTGGACGACGCCATGCGGCGCGAGGAAGGACTTGCCGCAACTAGCCGCACGCCGGATCAGCGGGCCTACCTCGGCAGAGAGATGGCGCAGTTCTGGGACGCAGTGGATCGCGTTTTCGCTCTCGCGCGCGATGGCAAGGAGAAAGCAGCGCGTGAGCAAATACAGCTCTCATTGCAGGCACGGCAGGCGGCCTTGAGCACCGCGGTGGCTCGATTGCTTGTCCAAAACAGTGAAAGCGAAGAGCAGGCAGGGCAGCGCATAGTTCAGATTTACAATCGCGTTCAGTGGCAGGTGTACGTATTTCTGGCCGCAACGCTGGCAGCGATTTTGCTGACTGGACTTTCCCTGATTCGTTGGATCCGGTATTTATTTGCTCGCATGGCAAAACTTTCCGAGCAGCGCAGCGAACTGGCGCAGAAGTTGATTGCCACACAGGAATCGACCCTGCTTTACATCTCGCGCGAGTTGCACGATGAGTTCGGGCAGATTCTGACTGCGATGGGGTCTATGCTGGGTCGTGCGGGAAGCCACGCTCCGGAGGGTTCACCATTGCGCGCCGACTTGCAGGAGGTCCGTCAAATCGCCCAGGAGACGTTAGACCGAGTGCGAACTCTCTCCCAGGCGTTGCATCCGGTCATGCTCGACGAGGCGGGACTCGAAAGTACGCTCGATTGGTACATTCCCACCGTGGAAAGGCAAACTGGAATTACCCTATCCTATGAGAAGCAGGGCGAGCCGTTCCCGGTGGATGGGAGCGCTGGTGTGCACATCTACCGCGTGCTGCAAGAAGCACTTAATAATGTGACGCGACATTCCGGAACCACCCGCGCCGCTGTGCGTCTGCGGTATCTCTCAACGGCGCTTGAGTTGGAAGTGGAAGATCACGGGGTAGGATTCTCGGAGAACTTTCCGCGGAAGGGAATTGGCCTGGTGGCAATGCGCGAACGTGCTGAACTCCTGGGGGGAGAGATCGTGTTCTCGCGGCCCACCGCGGGCGGAACCCTGGTCCGCCTAACTGTTCCCCGAGAGAAAGCGGAATGCAATGGAAAAGAAGATCACAGTCCTGCTGGTGGATGATCACAGTCTGGTGCGGCGCGGCTTCCGTCGCATGTTGGAAGATGAATCCGATCTTCACGTGGTCGGCGAAGCAGGCAATGGCGAAGAAGCCATCCGGTTGGCGCGGCAGTTGCACCCGCGCGTCATAGTTATGGATTGCGCTTTGCCCGGCGTGAATGGCTTGCAGGCCACGCGCCAGATTCTGCAAGAATCTCCCCAGACCGCCGTGCTGATGTTGAGCATGCACCCGGAGACTACGTGGGTGCGGCAAGCGATCGAGGCGGGCGCCAGGGGATACATCCTCAAAAACGCCATGGACCTCGACTTGGCTCCCGCAATTCGGAAGGTGGCCGCGGGAGAAACGGTTTTCGATCCGCAGATCGAGCAGCAAGCGGTATTGAAGGGAGAGCGTAGTGGCGGGCTCACTCAACGTGAACTCGAGGTCTTGCAGATGATTGTGGATGGCAAGTCCAACAAGGAAATTGCTGCGGCTCTCGATCTCAGCGCTAATACTGTGGCCGTTCATCGCGCTAACATCATGAACACGCTGGGAATTCACAAGACCGCAGAGCTGGTGGTTTACGCCATTCGCACCGGATTGGTGAACGTACCGTGAATCGACGGTCTTTCCTGGGAGCAATGGTGGGTCTCGCGTCGTTGTCGGAATGGCCGCCGCTGAAGGTCCTAGCGTCCGTCTCGGACGCCACCCATCCTGGGTTCAAGTTCGTGGATGTCACCGAGCAGGCCGGCATTCAATTTCAGCATAACAGTGGAGCGTATGGCGGCAAGCTCCTGCCCGAGACGCTGGGCTCCGGTTGTGCTTTTCTTGACTACGACCGCGACGGCTGGCAGGACATCCTGCTCGTCAACGGCAGGGACTGGCCCGGCCACAAACAGCGGCATTCCACGTTGCGTCTTTATCACAACAACCGCAACGGCACGTTCACAGACGTGACCTCGCGCGCTCGACTGGATGTTGAACTCTATGGCATGGGCGTAGCCGTCGGAGACTACAACAACGACGGCTTTCCCGACATTCTGATCACGTGCGTCGGGCAAAACCGTCTCTTCCGCAATACCGGAAAGGGAACATTTGTCGATGTAACCAACGCGAGCGGATTGGGCAAGCGCGAAGGCTTCAGCACTTCGGCGTTGTGGATTGATTACGACCGCGATGGCTTGCTCGATCTTTTCATTTGCAACTATGTCAAATGGTCGCCGGAACACGATGTGTTCTGCAGCCTCGACGGTAAGCACAAATCATATTGCACGCCCGAAGCCTATCGCGGCCAGACCTGTTGGCTCTTTCACAATCGCGGCAACGGAACCTTCGAAGATGTCACAGCGGCCAGTGGTATTTTCGATAGCAGTTCGAAATCACTGGGGGTGGCCATGCTCGACAACGACCACGACGGCTGGCCCGACCTGCTGGTAGCGAACGATACACAGCCTAACAAGCTCTATCGCAATCAGCGCAACGGCACATTCAGAGACATCGCGGTCGAAGCCGGGCTTGCTTTCAGCAGCGAAGGCAAAGCTCGTGCCGGTATGGGAGTGGATGCCGCCGATTTCAAGAACTCTGGCGCCGCCGGCGTGGCCATTACTAACTTTGATAACGAAATGATTGGGCTTTACCAGGCATCCGGCAAAGGATTTGAAGACATTGCGGCGCAGACTGGGGTAGGCCTGGCGTCAAAGAACAGCCTGGGATTCGGTTGCGTGTTTCTTGACGCAGACCTCGATGGCTGGCTTGATCTTGCAGTAGCCAACGGCCATATTGACGAGACTGTGCGGAATATTCGGGGCAATGTTGGATATGCTCAGCCGCCACAGCTTTTTCTTAATCACAACGGAGTATTTCGCGACGTCGCTGCGGAAATTGGGGGAGGATTCGATCAACCGAAAGTCGGCCGCGGCCTGGCCTACGCAGATTTCGATCGTGATGGCGATCTCGATCTTTTATTAACCACCAACGATGGTCCGGCCCACCTCTACCGCAACGAACAGCGTGCCGGGAACGGCATCATACGTTTCCGTCTGGTCGGTACCAAGTCAAACCGCGATGCCATCGGAGCAAACCTGCGCGTCTTTCATGGTGGGGCAAGCCAGTCTCGCATGGTGAAAGGAGGCTCCAGTTATTTGTCGCAGTCCGAACTCCCGGTCACGTTCGGGCTGGAAAGGCGCGATCGGATTGATCGGGTTGTCCTCGACTGGCCAAGCGGAAGAACGGAAGAATACAAGAATTTGGCCGCTGGACGCTGCTATGAATGTGTGGAGGGGAAAGGAATCTCGCCGCAGGATGGTTTCTGAGTCTGGACCACTTTACCACTTACTGGGTTACGACACCGCCGATTCCCCAGTCGATCTCCACCGACTCGCTGACCCGAAGAAACAACGTGCTGGGATTCTTCATGCCCCACTTCACATTCGGAATCGCAAAGTGAACGGTTGCACTCCATCCGTCCGGCCGCATCTCTGCTTCGGCCGGAAACGTGAGTTCGTGATCCCTTCCGTGAATGCTGAAAATTCCGTGAACCTGCACTAATGACTGGCCTTCTGCCGCAACCGGTCCCGCGTTCCGTTTCCGCTCTCACCGCTCTGCGTATCCACCACGACTTCGCCCGTCAACCTGCCGGAAGCGGGATCGAGCCGCAATGCGCCGTGCTTCAGGCGAAAAGTTTCGTGTACGGTGTGGAGCACAGAACCCAAAGTGAAATGGATGGTAGTGGGTTCAGGCGTAAGCTGCCAAGAGCTCTGTCGATCAGCCGCTGAAATGCTGACCCCAGGCGAGAAAGGCCAGAGCAACCGTAATACGTTTCCATCGTGGCTTTATTTTGCGACTGCCATTCAAGACGTTATGCGGTTAACAGTCCCCATCCCAACGTAAGTCCATCCAGCGTCAAACGCAGGCCCGAAGGAACTCCCACATGGAACGCCAGCAAGCTGCGGAAGATCTCCGGTCGTTTGTGAAAGGCTTGCAGAGTACGCTGCTGCAGCTTCGGACGGCCATCGAGCGCCAGCATCAGCCGCGCCATGAGCGAAGGCCGAAAGGCCAGACGGCGGTGCTCGTTCGGGTAGCGGTCGAGGGTGCCCGATTCCAGGCACTCGGCCAACACCAGGGCCTGACGGAAGGAGAGACCAAGGCCTTCTCCAGTAATCGCGTCCACCGTTCCCGACGCATCACCAATCAAGGCAACATTCCCACGGCATACACGTTTCAATTTGCGGGTGGCAGAAAGCGCGCCCTTTTCGGCGAAGGGAACGGCCCCGCGTAGTTGGGATTTCAGCTTAGGAAAGGCACTCAAAGCCTCATCCAGGCGCAACTTGGGATCACGCGAAATCAGAGCCACACCGACTTGTGCATCAGCCAGCGGGGTGACATAAATCTGGCTGTGCGGTCCCCAGTGAATCTGCACGCTGTCGCTCCAGGGTTCAATGTGATAATGCCGCTGGAAACCGTAGCGCAGCGCTTCCCGCAGGTACGCATCTAGCCTGGCCCAGCGCCGCACGCGCGAATTCCCGCCGTCGGCTCCAATAATCCATTTGGCGCGGACCGTGCGATCCACCAAGTTAACGGTCTCTGAAGAAATGCTTGTGACTACCGTCCTCCACAGCAAGTCAACACCCAACTCAGCGGCTCGCTCGGTCATGATTCGATGGAGGATTGTGCGTCGTACGCCCAGGCCGGACCCGGACGAGGGAAATCGCGCGCCAACTGCCAGTCCCGCTCTGAGAAACTGGATCCCGCACAAGGAGTAGGAGTCTTGTGGTTTGACCGTAATCCCTAACCGCTGCAAGGCGCTGATGCCGTCTGGCATCAGACCCTCCCCACAGGGTTTATCAATGGGGGGGACCGCCCCGTCGGCGACCATTACTCGAAATCCGCGCTGCCTCGCGGCAATCGCGGCCGCCAAGCCCGCAGGACCGCCACCGATCACAAAAACATCCGTCGAATTCAGCAAACGTTAAGCCTCACCACTGCAAAAGTACGAGCTCAGAACAGAATCCTGGCCCCATGGCAGCGAGTATGCCCAAGGTTCCAGGATCGGGGCGCCGCCGCTGCATCACGTCTTCCAGCACTACCAGCACCGAGGCGGAGGAAAGATTCCCGACCTTCCGCAAGCTATCCCATGAAGCGTCGAGCTGGCCGTTGTGCAAATCCAGTGCGTCCGCGGTCGCTTCCAATACTTTGGGCCCACCGGTATGCAACACCCAGCTGCCGATATCGGAACGCTCGCGGCCGTGGTCCGAGAGGAAGCGCTCAAGGTCGCCGCCGAGGTTCGTGCGAATGAGATTGGGAACCTCGGGCGAGAGCGTGATGCGGAACCCTTTTTCAGAGACACCCCAACCCATCATCTCTTCGGTGTGCGGATAGAAGATTGACCGGGTTGCCAGAATCTTGGGTCCCGGCAAATTCAAGTCTTCTCCGGCCACGATCACTGCCGCCGATCCGTCGGCGAAAAGCCCCGCAGAAATTAGATTCGCTACCGACAAATCTTCGCGCTGCAACGTCAGGGAGCAGAGCTCCACCGAGACCAATGCCGCCGCTTGCGACGGATAGGCCCGGACATAATCCGCAGCGCGCGAAATGCCGGCCGCACCCGCGACACAGCCCAGCCCGAAAATTGGAACGCGCCGAATGTTCGGGGAAAGTCCCATCCGGTTAATCAACAAAGCATCAATCGAGGGGCTGGAAATTCCCGTCACGGAGGTGAAGAACAACGCTCCTAAATCTTTCGGTGCTAATCCAGAATGGTGCAGAGCAAGACAGAGGGCTTGCTCTCCCAGTTCCTGCGCTACTTTGATCCAGGCGTCATTCGCCTGGCCCCAGGTCGTCATCTTTGAATATTCTTCAGCAGGAAGCGCCAGGTGTCGGCCCTCGACCGTTACGTTGCGGTGCAGCCGCTCCAGCAACTGAGGCTTCTTGAGATTGTCTCCCCAGTATTGCTGGAGGGCCTCCAGAAGGAACTTTTGAGAATAGTAATGTTTGGGAAATGCACTCGCCGCGCTGGCAATCTTCATGACTTTCCTGATGAACCTGAGCTCGGCACGAGCAGGGCTGGGAGCGGCCGCTCTAAAAGCACTTGAGAATTAGATGGCCGAGCACCGCTTGTGGTTGCACCCGCAAAGTCACATGCCGGCAAGCTATTATGCAGCGCCTCAGGGTCGCCGGTGTCATTTATTTGTTAAAAAATGCGCGAGCAGGTCAGACCCTCATGTTCGGAAGGCTCGCCGCCCTCCCGATGACTCTGACCAGAAAGCCCGAGCGCAGAACGTCAGTGCAACTCTTTCGCCAGGCTCACATGGCGCGGTCACACGGATCATTCGGTGATGGACTATGTGATTTAATCCGTGCGATTTAATCCGTGACGGCGATTGAAGTTACCGAACTTCCTGAAGAGTATGTGGCCGGTGACGACAAGGTTCCATTGCTGGCGTCGAGACGATAGACCGCAATCCCTCCGGAAGACTGACTTCCGACCAGAAGATATTTGCCGTTGGGGTCCACCGCGATTGAACTCGGCGAGGACATCCCGCCGAACGGAGAGGTGGAAAGCACTGTAAGGGCTCCGGAAGAAATGGTGTAACCGGTGATGTTGTTGGAGCCAGTATTTGTGACGTACAAATATTTCCCCGACGGATCCACGACGAGCGCAACAGGAACGGTCGACAGGTCTGCGAAGGATGAAACCTGGGTCAGCGCACCCGAAGCACCTATTGAGAATGAAGAGATCGAATTATCCAGGCTGTTGGTTACGTACAGGAAGCTGCCACCGGAATCAGTGGCGAGCCCGACAGGGTTGGTGCCGACTGTAGTTTGGGCAACTACGGAGAGCACTCCAGCCTTCACCGCGAACACCGTAACCGACCCCGGTGCACCCGCGCTGGCCACGAAAAGGAAATTGCCCGATGGCGTCAACTTCATGCCGGTAGCAGAAATCCCAATCGGAAACGGAGACCCAAAGGCGGTCAAGGCGCCACTGCTGGAAGAAATGGAGAACACCGAGATGCTGTTCGAAGGCGAGGTGGTGACGACATATAAGTACGCTCCCGCAGGATCAACGGCCAGGAAAATTGGCGTTCCGTTCGTGGTCGTTCGTGGAGTCACTTCGGTAAGAGTTCCACTGCTGGAGACGGTGAATAACGAAATATCGTTGTCGCCTGCATTCGCGACGTAGACAAATTTCTTTGAAGGCGCAAGCACGGCTGATCGCGCTCCATTGCCCGTGGCAAAAGGACTCCCCGGGACTGGCGTTAGCACTCCAGAGTGCGGGTCTTCGCGGAAAGCCAGCACTTGGTTGGCCGAGGTGGCGTACACGTAATGGCTGGAAGTACGGCCACAACTGCTCCAACCGGCAATGCTTACGCAGAGAAGAATCAGCGGCGCTGCTCTCTTAAACATGCCTGACTCCTGAATGAGATTTCGAACCAAAGAAGAATATTGGTTCGCCCAAGCTCGCTCGCTTCAATTTGCCGTCAAAATGCGGTAATGCACATTCATATCATACCGGCTTGCTCGCGAACCCCAGCATTGCTTGCGGTGGTGCGATGCGGGTCACGTTCATTGAGGTTGTACGCAGGTCCAGTGTAGCTGAACTGAATGCAACGAAAGCTAAGAGTTCCGTCAAGGCGTGTAGAGTCACATGAATTCAGCACGCGTGGAAATCAAGTTGCTCCATGGGCCGGGCTTGGCTTGGGAGAGCCGGGAGACGAAATGGTCGGCATCGCCTTGTCTTCCCCGCCACGCAGAGCCAGTCGCAAACGGTCAAGATATACATACACCACCGGTGTGGTGAATAAAGTCAGAGCCTGGCTGACCATCAATCCGCCAACGATCGTGATTCCAAGAGGACGGTGCAACTCTGCCCCAGTCCCCCTACCCAGTGCTAGCGGCAGTCCTCCCAGCAGGGCTGCCATGGTTGTCATCATGATAGGCCGGAAGCGCAGCAGGCAAGCTTCGTAGATAGCTTCCGCCGGCGGTTTGCCCTGCGTACGCTCAATATCCAGAGCCACGTCAATCATCATGATGGCATTCTTCTTCACCAGTCCAATCAGCAGGATGATGCCAATCGTGCCGATCACGTTGAGTTCGTTTCCCGTAAGCAGCAAAAACAGGATTGCACCCACTCCGGCGGAGGGCAGCGTTGAGAGAATGGTGATGGGATGGATGTAGCTTTCATAAAGCATCCCCAGCACAATGTAGACAGTTGCCAGCGCAGCCAGAATCAACCACTTCTCGCTGGCGAGTGAATCTTGGAAGGCAGCGGCGCTTCCTTGAAAGCTGGCCTGGATCGTCGCCGGGAAGCCAATGGATCGCTCTGCGTTCTCAATCGCCTGCGTTGCCTCACCCAGGGAAACGCCCGGGGCCAGATTGAACGAAATCGTAACCGAGGGAAACTGGCTCTGGTGATTTACCGCTAGAGGCGTGTTCGACGGGGCAAAGCGAGTAAACGCAGACAGAGGTACGGGCGTGCCACGGGACGAGCGCACATAAATGTTCGACAGAGCTTCAGGAGTCTGCTGGAACTGCGGCGCCACTTCCATGACGACGTGGTATTGGTTGAGAGGCCGGTACATGGTCGAAACTTGCCTCTGCCCAAAGGCATCGTAGAGCGCGTTGTCGATACTCTGCGGACTCACGCCCAGCCGGCTGGCGGTGTCACGGTCAATTACCAACTTTGCCTGCAATCCCTGATCTTGCTGGTCGGTGTTCACGTCGCGCAACTGCGGTAGTGTGCGAAGTTTCTTTAGCAGCTGTGGCGACCAGGTGTTCAGGTCATTCAGATTTTCACCCTGGAGGGTGTATTGATACTGCGCATTGCCCTGCCGTCCACCGATAGTCAGGTCTTGGGCAGATTGCATGTAAAGAGTTGCTCCTGGCACAACTGCCAGGTTGCCGCGAAGACGATTAATAACTTGATCTGCGGTTACGGTTGGGCAGGACTTCCACAATGGATGCGGCGGACACGTGCCGCGTTCTGCCAGCGGCTTCAGCATGATGAACATGCGGCCCTGGTTGGAAGCCGTGTTTCCTCCGGCGAAACCAACAACTGTGCTAACTGCCGGGTCCTGCATCACGATGTTGACGAAGCGCTCCATCTTGTCACGCATCGCCTGGAAGGAAATATCCTGCGCAGCCTGCACCGATCCCATAACCCGGCCAGTGTCTTGCTGCGGAAAGAAGCCCTTGGGCACCTTGATATAAAGATAAACGCTCAAACAAGCCACCAGTATGGTGACCACGAGTGTGAGGGGTTGATAGCGCAGCACCCATTTAAGGCTATGGCGATATCCCGCAAGCACCGTGTCAAACATCCATTCGCTGAAGCGATGTAGGCGGCTGTGCCGTTTCTCGCTCATGGGCCGCAAAAACTTGGCGCACATCGTGGGAGTGGTCGTCAGTGAAACCAGCAGCGAGACTGCGATAGCGATGCTCAACGTGACCGCAAACTCACGGAAAAGCCGGCCCACAATTCCACCCATCATGAGCAAAGGAATGAAAACGGCAATCAGCGAGGTGCTCATGGAGAGCACGGTAAAACCAATTTCCTTAGCCCCTTTGAAAGCGGCTTCGGCCGGATCCATTCCATGCTCGACATATCTGGTGATGTTTTCCAGCACAACGATGGCATCATCGACGACGAAGCCGGTCGAAATCGCCAATGCCATCAGTGACAAATTGTCGAGGCTGTAGCCCAGCAGGTACATCACTCCAAACGTCCCTACCAGCGAAAGCGGCACGGCAACGCTGGGAATAATAGTGGCCCGCACTGTTCTTAAGAAGGCGAACACTACGAGGATTACCAATACAATCGAAAGTAGGAGCGTGAACTCGATGTCCTTTACCGAAGCTCGCACGGTTACGGTACGGTCCAGCGCAATGGTGAGCTCGATCGCCGGCGATATAGAGGACTGTAAGTACGGCATGAGCGCGCGAACGCGATCGACGGTTGCGATGATGTTGGCACCCGGCTGCCGGAACACGATGATGAGAACGCCGGGTTTTCCATTGGCCAGGCCAAGGTTGCGAACGTCGGAA
>Ga0207684_10001700_pt1 | contig 23363 bp, 23 predicted proteins | sample KBSK5501metaG_FD_184342 | JGI IMG/M metagenome (GOLD analysis project Ga0207684, IMG submission 184342) | Corn, switchgrass and miscanthus rhizosphere microbial communities from Kellogg Biological Station, Michigan, USA - KBS K5-50-1 metaG... | ecosystem: Host-associated > Plants > Roots >...
CATGGATCGAGCAGTGTTATGGCTCGACCATAATGAACCTGCGATCAACGACGTTCCTACTGCTGTTGGTGTTCAAATTGCTTTCCAGGGTATATATTACTGCTACAATTGGGCAACTTCAAAATTAGCATTGATACGGCAGGGCTTCAGTTCTATGATTATCGCTGGCACAGAGAGTACGCCTCCTCCGCCCAGAAGGTAACCATCAGAGCTATTCTCGACTCTTTTTATTCTGCGTGATACAATCCACTTGGAAAAGACCTGAAGTAGGAAAGTCCCTTTCGCTAATAATCAATACTTCCTTGCATTCAGATGGGAAAGATGCCTCCTTGCGTTCTGTCTGACCGCAGGTAGATGCGCAGCAGCGTTGACAGAACGTCTTTCAAGTCCCGCCGCATCTTTCTAGCTGCGAGAGCAGCGTTTCTGAATGCATTCAGGTATCAATGAAGAGTAGAGATAGAGAACATGACAGCCAAAAAACAGGGAGATTCTTCTGTTCCACCTAGAGATAATACCCAATTAGAGCATTTACTTGAACAACGTCACGAAATAGCAGAAGAACTACATAACAGCACCAGCAGAGCGCAGGCAGAAACTGCATTGACTGAGCTAACTTCGATAGACGAAACGGCCCAGATGGCTCTACTCAAGGCCCTGGCAAAACAACAAGACTCCGACGCCGCTGACATCCTACTAGCGATTAATGAGCTCACCCCGAACAAAGCTATCCGTAAAGAAGCACGCCGCGCATTGATACAACTGGCAGGAGCAAAGATTTATCCAAGTTGGACTCCCGAGCCAGAACCCGGACCGGCAGTAGCGGTTACCAATCCACCTCGTTTCTGGAAAGGCTTTGTAACAGAAACGCGCGAAGAAGGTGAGCTTGAGATCATATTGTGCTGGGAACAGGGATTTGAATACAGTGAAGCGCGCTTGATGGCTTTCATGCTCGATTTCTGGGAAGAAGGGGTCAAAAACTTTACAACGGAAGTAGGCAGCAAGCGCCATATTGATACACGAATTGGCAATACGAAGGTCAGGTACAGCAAATCAATTGGTAGAGAAATAAGAATTATCGATTGCACGCTGGCTGAGGGTCGTCGCCTGATACAGGAAGCGCTATCAGTGAATACCTGGCGTGAAACAACACCCTCTAAAGAGTATCGTCATAACCTGCCCACAGTACAACAACTGGTATTGAACACTCCTGATGTAGATATGGACAGTGGGAGGATCTTTATCAGTCCCGATCTGGATCCAGATGAAATAGTCGGTGACTTCATCGGAGCATGGACACTGGGCGACTTCGGTCTATGTTTTGACTTGCTCGCAAGCGATAGTCCTCTGAGCGAGGGACTTTCAAGAGACGAATGGGTCGATCTGCGCCGGACATGGGCAGATGAGGCACATCCCGCGCGTTATGAACCTCGCTTTTTGCGCGAACGCGAACGCAGTCAACAGTCGATCTGGCTTCCCAGTTCGGTACTGGGCGATAGGATTTCGAGACAACGAGAAGTTGAGATAGGCTGGTCGTTGGAACTGACGGATACACCATTGAGCGGTACACTGCCAGAGATGCCGATGGGAACCGCTGTCTACAAGGAAACGGGGAGACGCTGGTTCTGGACAAGCTACACATTGTTTCAAGAAGAGGATGCTTGGCGAATTCAACGTATGAAGGACGAGGGAGCCAACGCGCAGAGTCTACCAATTACTGAGCTACAGCAACGATTACAAACAATCGATGACCGCATACGTGAGATCGTAGAGATCCATCAGCCAACAGAACCTGGTGTGCAACAATATTATGAAGAAATTATATGGCGCACAATACAGGCCTTGCATTACGATGATGCGCTACTGGTAAAGCTCTCACTTGACCGTACGATCTACGATGACGCCTACAGCCGCGCACGCGGATTGCAATTATCTGAGAGAGCTATCGTCTATCTAGAGGGCATCCTACAACACTTTCCCAAAGACCTTGATATTGGAAATATCCTGCGGCATCTCGGGGTATCACAAGCTGACCTCAGTGAACAATATAAAAAAGACGGCATGAATACGCTGAGTGAGCATTTCTTTGAACTGGCATTGGAAAGCTTGCGAAAATCCATTAAAGTAGACAATGCTGCACTTGCGCATATCATCTTAGCCGAGTTGTTCATGACCAACAACCGGGAGGAGGAAGCAGTAGCCGAACTCCAGCTAGCGAAGACACTTACCAGTGATAGAGATGAGGAAGCGCAGATCGAAGCTGACCTGGCAAGTATTGCTATGGAACGTCAAAATTATGATGAGGCCATTGCCCATTTCAAACAAGTTGCCGATATTAACCCAAACTACAATGGCGTCTGGATAAACCTTGGACTTGCATATCGCAAACAGGAGAAATATGACGAAGCAATACCATACTATCAACGCGCACTTGAAACACATCCCAATGAAATTGCGATCTATGCTGAGCTTGGTACCCTTTATATGACCATGATGCAACTGGACAAGGCGATTGAGATAGTTGAGCAAGGATTGCGTTATCGCCCAGACTCTGCCAACTTGCATGCGTTGCTTGCTGCAATATATTCAGAAAATGGTGATCGTCGCCGCGCCCAATCAGAACTAGCAGAAGCAGAACGCATCGATCCTGACCTGGAGGTCGTGAAGGCAGTGCGCGAAATGTTACACACAAAGCGAAAATAATTACACTGCCACTGCTCAGAAGAAGGTAATGTCTCTTATGCAGCTTGCCAACGCTGACGTGTCGATTTATCGACACTCTACAGTAGACCCTCGATTTATCGAGGGGCGAGCGAAGCGAGGCAAGCTGTAAGGAGTAATCTATGACACCGAAAAAAGATGAAGCACTAGAACAATACAAGAAATTTGCAGAGGCAAGTATACGCGAGTCACTTGATCTCGACAATGACTATCTGGGACATATGCTTTTAGCCGGGTTGCTCAAGGAGAACCCGCAACGTCTTGACGAGGCAGAAGACCATCTCAACCAGGCAAAGGCGTTGACTACAAATGAAGATATGCAATTGACCATAGAAAACAGCCTGGGTGAAATCGCTATGGAGCAGGCGCAATACCATAAGGCATTAGAACACTTTCAAGATGTTGCGGCAATCGACCCGACCAATGCTGAGGCCTGGTACAATATCGCCGAAGCTTATAACTTACTCGAGCAAGTTGAAGAAGCTGAAATCAATTATGCACATGCAATTGCCTTAGAGCCTGAATTCGTCGACTACTATACAGCACTCAGCAGGATGCATATGGAGCACGGACAAGCTTCAAAAGCCATCGTAGTACTTGAGGAAGGTTTACACATCAATCCCGACTCCGCGCAATTGCGGGCTTTCCTTGCGTTAGTGGTATCAGAAAGTGGCGACTATCGCAAGGCTGGAGAACTTCTTGACGAGGCTGAACTTCTTGACCCCGAGCTAGATATGGTAGAGATGTATCGCTTGCTACTCAATGTGAACAAAACCAGGCAACTACCTGCCGTGAATCAAACCAGGCAGCTCCCAGGAGCGAGTAAGACAAAACAATTACCCGCCGGCTTAAAGAATGCTAAAAAAAGAGCCAGGAAAAAATGATCAGAGAAGAACCCCTTACTACCTTTCATACCGTCACACTCGGCGCTCTGACTCGCGAAGGCGCTACGCTTGCCGAGATCACTGAGCAAAATGAGGCTGGTGAACAGCATACCCGAACGCTACATGTTCCCGCGGGTTTACCCGAAGAACGTGTTACGATTGCAGTCGAGGTACCTGCGCAGCACTCTAAGAGACGCAAACGTTACGGGAAAGCACGCCCCCTACGTGTATGGATTACTGAGATTCACCATGCTTCACCGCTACGTATCCAGGCATCCTGCCCGGTTTTTGGAGTATGCGGTGGCTGCCAACTCCAGCATATGCGCTATGAAGCGCAACTGGAGTGGAAACGCTCGATCGTGCAAGAGTTGCTGCATGATACAGGTGGTTTCGATAATCCCCCGGTACTCGAAACAGCTCCCTGTGATGTCCCCTGGCATTATCGCAATCAAATGCGTTTCTCCGTCAATCGCAACGGGCAACCCGGGCTGACCGCTAGGGGCACGCATCGCGTGCTGCCACTAGAATCATGCCCAATCGCGCATGAACAGATCAACCGCGCCCTGGATGTGCTGAGTGCAGTACCAAATCAGCGACCACAGGTCTTGATTCGTTGTGGAGCGGCGACAGGCCAGATGCTTATTCAACCTCACCCTGACCAGAATCTCGCACAGCAACTTGTAGAGGCGAAACTTGATCTACACACTGAGACGATGGAGGAAATACTCGGCGGAGAGCAATTCCGTATTCGTCCTAGCTCCTTTTTTCAAACCAATACCGCACAGGCTGAAAAAATGGCCAAGATGGTGCTGGACGGCCTGGTGATTTCCGCTCAATATTCCCACGAATGTCCACGCACCATCGTTGATGCTTATTGCGGTGTCGGCACGTTTACACTTCTACTGGCCCGACATGTAGATAAAGTTATCGCCATCGAGGAGTCAGCCAGCGCGATTAAAGATGCGCAGTGGAATCTTCGTGAAGTAAGCAACGTGGAAATACTCAAAGGGAAAGTGGAAGAACTGCTGCCAACATTGGGATGCCACATTGATGGACTGGTGATTGATCCGCCCCGCGCGGGGTGCCAGCAGGTTGTGCTCGACGCACTTGTGCAGCAACCTGCGGACAGGATTGTGTATGTTTCATGTGAACCCTCTACTCTGGCACGGGATTTGAATATTCTTTGCCATTTTCATCCTACCTACCGTTTGCTGTCGGTGCAGCCACTGGATATGTTTCCCCAAACCGCACACATCGAATGTGTAGCGATATTGGAGTGTATATAGATATGACGACACCTCTTCCCTTGCTACTGGCCTCTGCCTCACCACGCCGAAGGCAAATACTCCAGCTACTGGGCTTGCCGTATTCCGTGTATACCCTACCTGTCGACGAAGATGCGGCCCAGGAACGTTTTCGAGGACCTGCCGAGGAGGTGGCGCAATGGCTAGCTAAACACAAAGCAGCAGAAGCGCTTAAATTGCCAGAAGCTGCTGGCCGCTTGGTGATTACTGCGGATACCACAGTGTTGCTGAATGGCGAGTTACTCGGTAAGCCACGGGATGAAGTACAAGCTCGCCAACTCCTCCTTGCGCTACGTGGTCGCTGGCATCATGTAATAACAGGAATTGCAGTGAGTCGCAAAATCGACGGACAGCACAGGATACAAGCCGCAAGTTGTATTACCCCTGTTTTGATGCGCAAATACAGCCTTGCTGAAATAGACGAGTATATCGCGAGTGGTGATTCTTTGGATAAAGCAGGCGCATATGGTATCCAGCATCCGGCGTTTCAGCCAACCAGGCGTATCGATGGATGTTATCTCAATGTTGTTGGCCTTCCCCTGTGTGTGCTGGTTGATCTACTGGCTGAGTTCAATGTATATCCTGTAATAGCCGGACAGAGACAGGATGACCGGGAAATAGCCTGTCCGTGGTCAGAAAAATGCAGCATCTGATTCGTGGCCGGTACGCACCAAGCCCAACCGGTGATCTGCACCTTGGTAACCTGCGCGCAGCATTGCTGGCATGGCTCTTTGCTCGTTGTGCAGATGGACAATTTGTGCTACGAATAGAAGACCTTGATCGACCTCGCGTGCGTCCAGGAGCCAGCGAACGAATGCTCTTCGATCTGAGCTGGCTTGGGCTGGACTGGGACGAGGGCCCTGACATTGGTGGACCATACGCGTCATATATCCAGAGCGAACGACAGGAGATGTATACTACTTATCTGCAGCAACTGCTAGATAAAGATCTGATTTACCCCTGTTATTGCAGTCGCGCAGAAATCGCTCGCGCTGCTAGCGCTCCGCAAGGGGATGAAGGTCCACGCTACCCTGGCACATGCCGCTACCTGACCCAGGCACAGCGCAGGCAATATGAGGCTAATAATCGCCGCCCATCATTGCGTTTTCGGGTAGACGATGAGCGGACTGTCTCCTTCACTGACCTGCTGGTCGGGCCAATTGAACAGCAGGTACAGCAGATGGTCGGAGATTTTATTGTCTGCCGCTCAGATGGCATCTTCGCTTATCAATTGGCTGTGGTCGTAGATGATGCACTGATGCACATCAACCAGGTCGTGAGGGGTGCTGATCTGCTACAATCCACTGCTCGCCAGATTCTACTCTTCGAGGCGCTTGGATTTACTGTCCCCACCTTCGCACATGTACCACTCTTGTTAGATGAACAAGGAAAGCGGTTCTCTAAACGAATACAGAGCGCAGGTTTGGAGCCATTACGCTCAGCAGGAACTTTACCTGCACAAGTTGTTGGACAACTCGCAGCCGATTGTGGGCTGGTCAAGAGGGGTGAACAGTTGAGCGCCAGCGAATTAGCTCATCAATATAAAGAGGATGGATATGGTATAATGCGCTCAAAATTAGCTCAATGAGCCTATCTGTAAAGGATATACATGAGTGATCTAACAACCCAGATAATCATTATAGTAGTTTCCCTACTCATTGCACTGGGTGTGGGCCTATTCTTACGCTACTTGCTGGTGCGCAGTCTCAAAAAAACTGTACTCGACAACTGGCTGATTCAGATATTCGGTTTCCTAATTATCATTCCCCCTATTATAGCAGGTGTTATTGTTGCATCTTTCTTCATTGGCATACCAGCCACTAAATTGCTCCTGTACCTACAACTTGTATTACCAGACATATTCAATGTACCAAATCTCGGTCATCTCATCTGGCAACTCGCATTGAGCGCACTCATCATTCTGCTAGCGATAGGCGTTGGACGCACTCTACTGAAACTTGTCACGGTGGAAACTGCGAAAGAGCACATCGGCATCAATATTAGCATTCTAATTGGCCGCATCCTTTATACGTTGGTTTTGTTCATTGCTTTTCTCTTGATACTCGTTATCTGGAACATCCAATTCGGAATACCTGCTGCCATCATCAGTGTAATCACTGTTGGTTTCACTTTTGTTCTGCAAGATCTGCTGAAAAATGTCGTTGCAGGTATATACCTCCTCGTAGAGGGGCCGTTTCATATTGGAGATGTAATCAGTACGGACGTATATACTGGAAAGGTGGAGGATGTACAGCTTCGCGCCACCAAATTGCGCATTGTAAGTGGAGAACAGGTTATCGTCCCCAATGCCATGCTCTTCAGTGGCATCGTTGTCAATAAAACGATCTATGATGAGAGACGCGCTACCATTCTTATCACAATGCCCCTGGATAAATATGATCAAGATCAAACAACCGAATGCATTCTCAAGACTATCAAGGGCGTGACTGATGTAATGATAAAACCAGAACCGACCCTTAGCCTGAGTGGTGTTGCAGGCGCTTTTGGCAGCAGTACTGGTACATTGAGTGGCTATACTGGCGAGATCATTACGCTCACCTTACGCTTCTGGATTCCGGAGGGACGAGATACTCCTGTTTCAGAAGCGATGCTTGCACTACGTAATGCTCTACCTTATGCTGATCTCTCCATTCGTGAACCTGCTGGACTATTATAAAGGCCAACTACTAATGAGTGCTGTTCCTTTTGGGAGAGTAGAAACGTTGAAATATCATAGGCTCTCAGCAAATATGCGGCGTATTGGGGTATTTGGAGGAACTTTCGATCCGGTACATTATGGTCATCTTGTAGTAGCTGAAGAAGTCTGTGCTACTCTTCAACTTACTGAGATGGTTTTTGTGCCTGCCGGGCAGCCGCCCCACAAGACGAAGGAAGCAATCACAGCAGTGAAGCATCGCCTTGCAATGCTTGAATTAGCAATTGCCTCGAATCCGCATTTTACCATCTCGCGGGTCGATCTGGATCGTCCTGGGCCATCGTATACAGTAGATACACTGCGCTTATTGCGTGAGCAATGGGGAGAGGATACGGCTATCTACTTTGTAATCGGCAGAGATAGCCTGGAGGAGTTACTTAGCTGGTACGACCCGGCTGGAGTTCTTGAGCAATTGACTTACCTTGTGGCAGTCAGGCGTCCTGGATATAATGAATCTGAAGCATACTATGATTGGTTGGAGGCTCGCATGCCAGGCATCAAGCAACGTCTGCTGATTGTGGATGCACCGCAATTTGAGATCTCTGCCACTGATTTACGCAAACGTGTCGCAGAGGGGCGGCCAATCAAATATCAAACTCCTGATAGCGTTGAGTCGTACATTATACAATGTGATTTATATCGACAGAAGTTAGATAGAAGCGAACGGGAAGAAATACATGACACCAATGCATCTTGACCTGGGAGATCGCATACGCCTGCGCAAGCCGCATCCCTGTGGGAGCTACGACTGGCTGGTAGTACGCCTGGGAGCCGATATTGGCTTACGTTGCGAAAAATGCGGACGTCGTGTATTATTGCCACGTGCCGAAGTTGAGCGACGCACGAAGCAAATACTTTCTCGTGCAGTAGATGCGGATACCGCTTCATCTATTGAATGATTGTGTAGAACACGATATGAAGGTCATTTAGTTCAACTGCACCAATGAGCGTTACACACGAGGAGATTGGGTAATGACTACAGCCGCTCCACAAAGGGGGTTTCATACCCTGTTCAAGAACAGAAACTTCTTGCTCTTGTGGCTGGCACAACTGATCTCCATGACTATCCTCAATGCCTCCAACTACGCAATACTTGTGCTGATAAATCAAATCACTGGTTCAACGACGCTTGTAGGGCTTGCTATTATCTGTTTTAGTATTCCAGCCGTGATCATAGGCGCTCCGGCTGGTGTATTCGTAGACCATAGAAATAAACGTCGCGTACTGTTCTATAGCAATATTCTACGAGCTCTGGCCACTTTCGGCTTCGTGATTTCTTTATTAATTAATCGTAATGAGCTTGTCACCGTTTACTTGCTCACATTTCTGATATCAAGCATTGGCCAGTTTTTTACCCCGGCCGAAGGGGCATCTATTCCTTTGCTCGTCGATGAGGAAGAATTAACCTCAGCACTCTCGCTCTTCAATATTACGTTCATGTTGTCACAAGCAATCGGGTTCATCGTTTTCGCGCCAATCATTCTTAGCTTATTACCCTCCTTTACCCTCGTCAATATCTCGATCTTCCCAGTTGAGGTGCTGTATGCGATCATCGCAGTATTGTACCTGGTAAGCGCTTTACTGATCTCGCTGATTCCTTCCAAAGCCTTTACTGAGAGGAAACACGAAATGCATAAGCAAATTGGCACGGATACCATCGGCGCCTTACAAAACGTATGGAACGAGGTGCGTGAGGGCTGGACTTTTATCCGTCGCAAGAGCCAACTTTTTTTAGCGGTCATCCAGCTCTCGTTTGCAGGTGTGCTCCTGCTGGTGATTGGTGAACTGGCAATACCACTTACCACAAGGCTATTTAACCTCCCAGCGAGCCCCGGTTTGGTGATTGTTTTTGCTCCCGCGGGTGTTGGCTTGGTCGCCGGTTCGATCGTGATGCCGCGCATTCTGCAGCGCATCAGCAAGGAACATGCCATTTTTATCGGCAATCTAGTATTGGCAGGCACAATTGTACTGTTACCCCTATCTACCTTCCTTGCCCGTTATATGGAAAAACACGGGCTAAGCTCCAATCTGATTTATCTTGGGGCAGTTCCTTTATTAATGTTCATTGCTGGGGTAGCCATTGATTTCATTAATATTCCAGCACAAACTGCTATCCAGGAATATACACCTGAATGGATCAAGGGACGAGTCCTGGCATTACAACTGATGCTATACAATGCTTTCTCCATTCCGATTCTGCTTTTTATCGGGGGATTTGCCGACGCGTTTGGCCTTGACAAAGTAATCTACCTGCTTTCCATAATCATTGTTGGTTTTGGATTATGGGGCGGGTATTATGAACGCAAGCATAAAGACCAGGACACAAATGGTGATTTGCTAGAAGAAAAAGCAAAGTTATCCGAACCTGAAAGCGTGAAAAGGTAAGCATATAGGAATATCCTGGCGTGAGGAGTAGATGGATCCCACTCAAGCTCAAACAGCACAGTTGAATCAATACTTGCCCTGGCTGATAATTGCTGGAGTTGTTGGGCTTTTCTTGATTCTTCGTTTAACACGCAAGGGATTGCGACGGCGTGTTGACGAGATTGGCTATCGACTCAGGGGTGAGCGAGGCCTGATGATCTGGTTCTGGCTGAATGCACCAGGTGTGATGCTCCATGAATTGAGTCATGCGTTTGTAGTATTACTTTTCTATCCCTTTGGTTTTCGTGTCACCAGTATCACGCTGTTTCATGTCCAACCCAGGGCACAAACGAGAAATGGTGGTCGTGGTATGAAGACTGGAGCTAAACAATCGCTCCAACTGGGTGAGGTACAATACACACGCCCGCAAAGTCGCCTGGTGACCTATATCGGAGATGGATTCAGTGGAATTGCGCCTCTGTTTGGGGGCATTGTCATGTTCATACTGCTCTATTGGGCAGCTACCGGCTACAATCTCTGGGATTATGTGAATAACCAGTATGCCATTCTGCGCCCCGGCTGGCCCTGGTGGACGTTGCTTTTCGTTCCGTACTTGATCTTGACGGTCACTTCTGAACTATGGCCAAGCAGTGCGGATTGGCGAGGAGCACGCTGGTTCGTTGGCGGCATACTGCTTCTAGCCGTTCTGACCATAGCATTGTTCTGGCTCACCGGGCATCTTGTTTTTAACAACGCTTTGCTTCTAAACACTTCTTCTATCGCTAAATATCTTGATTTCGCCCTCCTGGTGCTGGTTGGGTTAGATCTCGTATTTCTGGTGATTGCCGAGTTGATCGTACAGCTTTTGCGCAGATAGAGAGATACTATGGTTCCAGAAGCACTCAATAACTTTTTCTTAGCCAGCGCGGGTATTGGTGCAACACTCGTGGGTTTAATCTTTGTAGCAGTTTCAATAGCGCCGGAGGATATTGTCCAGGCTAACGCACCCATCGAGCGCCAGGCAATGGCAGCAAGCTCGTTTACAGCGTTGTTGAATGCCTTCTTTATCTCATTTGGTGCCTTGATCCCTGGGAATATAGGCCTCGTTACACTAATAATGAGCGCCCTTGGGCTCACCACTAGTTCACTTCTGGCCTGGAACCTGCTGAAAGAGCGAGAGAGATGGCAAAATGTCTTGCGCAGGGTGTTTCTGATTTTAGTGAGTATTATCATCTACGGATACGAATTATATTATGTAATACTCATATTCAAAGAGCATAACAATGTGGGAAACATTTATACGCTGGCAGGGCTATTATTAGTAGTTTATGGTATTGGTCTAACACGCGCCTGGGAACTGCTCGGCGCTCGGCGCTATGGACTATTTGGTTGGCTCAGTCCCTTACGAGAGTTGAATGAGACGGTGCCGATTAGAACCCAGGAGGAAACCGAGACGTCAAGCCAAACGGTACATGATGAATTGAGGTAGGACCAGGCCCTCTTTCTGGCTCACGCTATCAAGCTACGCGCCCGCTCTTGACAATAGTTTCTTTTCACGTTATTCTATTTGTATGGTCGACCAAACAACAAAGAAACAAAAGAAAACCTGGACGCACCAGGAAGACAACCGGGCACGATTGATTGCAGCCGGCTATACAATCCTCTCGGAGAAGGGTATTGAAGCAACGACCGTCAAGGAAATTGCCCACCTGGCCGGTGTTTCCCCCGGGTTGTTTCATTACTACTTTGCCTCCAAGGATGAACTGCTACTTGCCGTTCTTTACGAGGCAGGCAAGCGTTTCAGCCAACAGTTGTCGCAGGAATTGCAGGCATTGATGGCGAAAGGCAACGCCTTTCCCGATAGCGCTATGCTCGTAGTCTCACTGGTCGGCAGGAAATACCCGGCATGGTACCGCTTACGCTACGAACTTTACGCCCTTGGGCTGCGCCGTCCCGAGTTCCTGCCAGCAGTGGGCGAGTTCCTTGCCAAAGGTCGCCAGGGAATTGCTCAGACAATCCGGGAAATTACGGGCATAGATGAGGCGCAGTCGCAGGCAATCGCGGCGGTGGTGCATGCCAGTTCTGATGGACTGGCGCTGCAACAACTCGCCCAACCTGATCTCGATCTCACCGCTGCCTACCAGTTAGTCCAGCGCCTGTTCGTCGTTGAGCCCGTGCCAAAAACATAAAAATTTTTTTGTACTCGAATCTGGTTAGTCGTACAACCAAATCGGGAAAAGCATAGCGTTATCCGCTTGGTTGTATAACAAAGAAAGGTCAATCTCATGGCAAAAACATATCAGGTCCCATCCTTCGTCCGTCTTGGGAACTTCTTCACGACAAGATTGCTGCGCGCCGGTCTGAAACCGGGCAATATGGCCTTGCTCACCGTGCGCGGTCGCAAAAGTGGCCTACCACGCACCACGCCAGTATCGTTATTAGGCGAACGCGACGGTCGGCGCTGGCTGATAGCAGCATTCGGAGAAGTCGACTGGGTGCGTAACCTGCGCGCGGCAGGCGAGGCCTCCCTTAAACGAGGGCGACGTCCCGAACACATCTTTGTGAAAGAGTTAAGCGCGGAAGAGGCAGCTCCAATCCTCAAGGAGAGCCTTGCCGGAGCCCCGGGCTTTCTTCTAAAGAACTTCGATACGACGTCAGAATCTCCTCTCAAGGATTTTGAGCATGAGGCATTAAACCATCCTGTGTTTCTGGTGAAGAGCGAAGCGGAAATGCAGCAGGAGACCGAGCCTGGTTATAGCACGACACAACGGTGAATGAGCAAATCGAAGCATCGATTCAAAATCTAATCAAACTGACCACCAGTCCTTACCACTCGAACTTGTCAATCAGGAACGTCCTGCTGTAGTGAAGGAGAATCGGACTTCCGTGCGGACAGACGGCCGGGGCTGAGGCACTGGCCAGGGATGTGATTAAAGAGCGTTGCTCATCTATGCCGAGTTCGCGGCCACGACGGAGGGCAGAACGGCAGGACAGGCCAATCAAGAGGTGATCCTGCCAATCGCTGCTATCCTCTGCCGCAATGCGCGCGAGCTCAGGTAAATGTCCCGCGAGTTGTTCCTGTCCCACACTGTTGGGTACTGAGCGTATCAGAAAGCTGCGACCCCCAAAACGTTCACATTCCAAACCTAAACCACGTAAGACAGGTAAACGCTGTTCGAATAAATCTGCTTCGTGTCGTTTCAACTCTACAACAACAGGCTCTAGCAACAGGTGAGAGTCAGTCCATTGCTCATCGTCCTCAATAGGCTGCGTACTCGAACCAATGTAGATCCGGCGCAAGTGTTCATAAATCACACGCTCATGCGCGCGATGCTGATCGATCAAGTAGAGGCTTCCGTCAGGCGCCTCAGCCAGGATGACAGCCTGCTGCAATTGCGCGAGAGGTCGAAGCGTTACAAGGATTTCAGCCGCTCCCGGACCAACTTTCTCGGCCTGGTATTCATGGGCCGATTCTGCCAGTCTTATACCTCGACGACGAGGCGAAGGGAGCATTCGTTGATAAATGAGTCCAGGGCCCGGTAATTGCATTTCTTCAGGCAAAGCCGGGCTGCGTTCCAGAACGGCTCGTACGGTTTGAGTCACCGCTGCTACTACTTCAGCTTCTCGCAACAATTTCACTTCGGTTTTTGCCGGATGCACATTGGCATCCAATTCCTCTGCAGGTAGATCGATGTGTAGCACAAGCAACGGGTGTTTCCCCTTCGGTAGAAGTCCACGATAGCCAGACTCAAGCGCTTCCTGTAATAGACGAGACTGCACCCAACGACCGTTGATAAAGAGCGTTATATGTTGCCGACTTCCCTGTGCCAAAGCCCTGTTACCGATATAGCCATGCAACTTAAAAGTATGCGTACAATCTCCCTCAGGGGATTGAAAAGAGACCGGGTTGAGCATTTCTGCCAGGGGCAGGTGATAAAGCTCGGCGAGGGTTATCGCAAGGTTTCCGCTGCCACTCGTTTGCAAGAGAGTTCGCTCTTCAACTTCAAGATGAAAGCGTACACCAGGATAGCCAACAGCAAACCGCCGCAACAATTGTGTAATATGCCCGGCCTCGGTACGGGGATCACGCATAAACTTGAGACGAGCAGGAACATTGTAGAACAGATCGCGTACTGTAACGGTAGTGCCATGCACACGCGCTCTGCGTCCTCGTTGTGTGATCTCACCACCACGCAAGGTGATGAAGGTCGCCGGATGTTCTTCGCCTAACGATTCCGTTTCAATAGCTCGACTTAAAAGCGTTAACTCTGAGACAGCGGTAATGCTAGCCAGGGCTTCACCACGAAATCCCAATGTATATAAATGGCTGAGATCATCGACGCTTACAATTTTGCTTGTACTGTGTCGTGCGCTTGCTCGTTCTAACTGGTCTTCGGGGATACCGTAGCCATCATCAGTGACTCGAATGAGGCGCAGTCCACCACCACGTATTGCGATGCGTATTTCATGGGCGTCCGCATCAAGGGCATTCTCAATCAGCTCTTTAACAACCGAGACCGGACGCTCGATAACTTCACCTGCTGCTATGCGTTCTGCTACATCCGGCGAGAGAGGGAGGATTGGGTTACGAAATGTTTGTGATTGCGCTGTTGGCATCTATGATTTTCTTTTCTTTTGCATGACAAACAACAGATTCAGTGCATCGAGTGGTGTAATGGCACTTATATCAATTACATCCAGGTCGGATTGAGTACCAACGGCATGTTCCAGGTTTTGCGCAGCAAGACGGGCTTCTTCGGTTTGCCATTCGTACTCTCTCTTGAACCCAATAGATCTCAATTCCGCATTATAGTGACCATTACCGTCCGCAACCATCAACCCATTATGCACATTGTTAGGTAAATCATTACTGTTCAAAGCAATCAACGTATGCACAGATGTGCTATCTTTTGCGGATTCCAGCTGCTTAAGGACTTCTTCGGCTCGCCGCACAATACTCCGAGGCATACCTGCTAGTTTCGCTACGTGTACCCCATAGCTCCGGCCGATACTACCCGCAGTTATATGATGCAGGAAGACGATCTCACCTTGTTCATCAGCGCTAATCGCCATCGTATACACTCGCAAACGAGGAAGCTCTTCCGCCATTAATGCCAGTTCGTGATAATGGGTGGCGAAGAGTGTGCGGGAAGCTGTTACATTATGCAGGTGCTCGACAACAGCTCGCGCAATTGCAAGACCATCGTAGGTACTGGTACCTCTACCGATTTCATCCAGGATGATCAAGCTGTGCCGTGTGGCATGGTGCAGGATCGTAGCGGTCTCTTCCATCTCAATCATGAATGTACTTTTGCCCGAAGCGATATCATCTTCAGCACCGACGCGGGTAAATATACGATCTACCAGTCCAATGCACGCACTGCGGGCTGGCACAAAACTGCCGATCTGTGCCAGGAGGGCGATGAGTGCAACCTGGCGAAGGTAGGTAGATTTTCCCGCCATGTTTGGCCCGGTCAACAAGAAAATACGCGCCCCATCCTCTGCTTCGGATTCGAGCCGCGTATCATTTGGGATAAAGACATCCCCATCCAAAGTAAATTCGACAACGGGATGGCGACCACCAATAATCTCTATACTGCTCTCCTGCTGCAACACAGGACGCACATAACCTTGATGTGCCGCGACCTCTGCAAAGCTTAAGAGCACATCGACCTGAGCAATCGCCGAAGCCGAAGACATCAACTGCGAATAGTAGACACTCAATTGGCGCAACACATCAACATAAATGCTACGCTCCATTTCATCGATGCGTTCTTCAGCGCTCAGGATGCGTGCTTCGTGCTCTTTGAGTTCGGGAGTGATAAATCGTTCCGCGTTGGTGAGCGTCTGCCGGCGTATGTAATCAGATGGGATCTGATCGAGTTTGCCATTGCTAACTTCAATATAGTAACCAAAGACCTTATTAAAGCCCACCCTGAGCCTGGCTATTCCAGTACGTTCACGTTCGCGAGCCTCTAATGAGACGATCCAGCGTCGTGAGTCGCGAATGGAGACTATGAGCTCATCAAGTTCTGCGCGAAAGCCTGCGCGAATCAAGCGTCCATCGTCTTCCTGTTCATCTTCTTCACCTGTTCGAGTAAGAGCTTGACCTATCAGGTCTGTCACTTGCGGACAGGCATCAAGCTGGTCTGCCAGCTCTTGCAACAGTTGAGAATCACAGCCACCTAAGAGTTCATTCAACTGTGGAATCACCAGAAGATAATCGCGCAAGGCTAACATTTCACGAGGGACAGCAGTTCCCTGGCGCATGCGACCAGCAATCCGTTCAAGATCGCCTAACCTCTGTAAACACATGGTAAAACGGCTGCGCATAGCCGGGCTTTCGTAAAGCTCTTCCACGCTGTGTAAACGAGCTTCAAGCTGGCCGAGGTCAAGCAAGGGCTGAGTGATGGTTCTACGCAGCTGGCGTGCGCCCATGGGGGTAATCGTCCGATCCAAGACACCTAGCAAGCTTCCCTGCACTGAACCGCCACGCGCTCCCTGCAAGAGGTCGAGATTGCGCTGTGTATGCGCATCCAGCACCATGTAGCTATTTGTACGATAGGTGCGCAACCCATTCAAAAGTGCGAGAAGTTTGCCATTCATCTTTTCAAGATACGCCACAATTGCTCCGGCAGCAGCAATCGCCTGAGGAACCTGTGAACACCCGTAGGAGTCAAGCGACTGAACCTGAAAGAGTTGACAGAGTCTTGCTCGCGCTGCCTCTTGTTCAAAGAAATAGGCAGGACAGTGGGTAATCGTCATGGTTTCAGAGGGGAAATGATACATGTCCTGACGGCTTCCCTCTGCGAGCAGGCATTCTGAGGGCAAAAGTCGCTGTAACTCTGCCTCCAAGGCTGCTGGTAACTCATCTGGGGTAAACCAGGTAACGATAAATTCACTCGTGCTGACATCTACCGCGGCCAATGCAGTTTGCGAACGACCTGACGCGATAGCTGCCAGGTAATTGTTCACTCGCAGAGGAAGAAGATTTGGCTCTGAAAGTGTGCCCGCTGTGAGTATACGGGTAACAGCGCGTTCAACGGGTTGGTGGCCTTTGCCTACTTCGCCCACCTGGTCACAAATAGCAACTTTATATCCACGGCCGATCAGCTTACCGACGTAATTTTCTAGCGCATGTAACGGTACTCCCGCCAGGGGTACCTTATCATCACCATAGGAACGTTGCGTCAGTACAATCTGTAGCTCACGGGCAGCGATACGAGCATCTTCGTCAAAGGTTTCGTAGAAATCTCCAACCTGGTAGAAAAGAATAGCGTCGGAGTACTGGCTCTTCATCTGCAGGTATTGTCTACGGGCGGGCGTCGTCATGGATTTCACCCTCTACTCAAGTCTTATGCCTGTTCTATATTGAAACACCTGTACTTTAACTCATTCTGTTCTTCTTGTCAAAAATTGGAAATTCAACAGTTGACATTGACTTACTACTATCCTATGCTAACAAGCGTCAGTATTGGTTTCTATCCACTGGATACGAAAGTGAGGCTATTCAAGTATATGGCTGATCCACGAAATGCTATGGACATCAGGCCGGGTTACCGGGGGCGAGCATTTACCTCTGATCTGACCGGTCAGGAGTTCTGGCTGGTTATTGATAGGGGCTTCCAGCCAATGGGATTGGTAATAGGTAACTGCATTTATTCAATGGGCGCGGTACGTAACTGGTTAGTAGGCGTTAAAAGCAATTTCCAGGGTGAACTGAAGGAATATTCTGAGCTCATGTACCAGGCACGTGAGTTAGCATTGAGCCGCATGCAGTTCGAGGCGGATCAACTTGGAGCAGATGGGGTGACTGGAGTTGAAATCAAAGTGGAGTTTATGCATAACAGTGAGTGGATGGAAGTCACTGCTATCGGAACGGCTATTCGTTGGGTAGGCAGCGGACAAAATATGCCACCGACGGGCCAGGGAAGGGTGTTTATACCGGCTGGTTAGAAACATGCGTATCTCTGCTTGCCCGATCCTGCTTCACAGCAATGCCGCGAGAATACAGCGTATTCGTGGCATTGCCTTGCCTGCTGCTTTATCCAACAATCGGTCGATCGCTCACTCTGCTGCTATCGGGCACATTCTGATTGGCTGGAAGTCCAGAGAGTGAACTTGAAGCGTTTAAATTGGCTCCCTCGTCAACTCCGATTCCTAGCCGGAGAGTCAGTTCTCCACCAAGCCAGCCTGTTATTCCCAAAAGGGCTGCTCCAAGAAAAGAAAGAACATACGCGATGATAGGTGGATTTTCCGGAACACTCAAGCGGAGGAACCAGCTCGCAATAAACAACACGAGTATCAGGAAATTACCTGAGCCATGCAAAACACTGACCGATTTGGCACGTGTACCGGATGGTATTGCTAACGCATCGATTGTGCCAACGATTGCGGCTAACAGCCCGGTGATTACACCAGCTGCTATCATCCAAAAGGCGATTCCTGACCAGTAGCCATTCCCAGTGACCCAATGGATAATATCGAAAACTGCTGATGTCACCAACAGTCCAAGCGGGAAATTGACGAGCATGGGGTGAAGAGGATGCCCCAGAGATTTGACTTTGCTTTCCATATCAGTCTCCTTGCCTATAGTTTCGGGATCTAGTATCTCAATCTTGGTACCTGATGTACGTAGGTATCAGCACTCACTTGCTTGAGCAGGAAGTCAGCGACATCGGTACGTGAAATCTTCGCCCTCGGGCCCATTGGTAGCGGAGCTCCAACTTTATAGTCTCCCGTCCCTGGACCATCAGTCAGCCTTGCAGGACGCACGATGATCCAGTCGAGTTCACTCTGCCGGATCTCTTGCTCCTGGAGCACTTTGTCAGCAAACATGGCTTTCTCTTTTGGAAAGAACGGCAAGATGATCGGTAAGTACGGGACTTCCCGCCATTCGCCATCCAACGCTGCTACGACGAATCCTGACTGGCAAATGAAGCGTTTCACCCCTAGTTTCTGCATTGCCGCGATGATATGCTCCGTGCCTTTCGAGCAAACTGGTATTGTAACGCCAGGCCTCACGTCGAGTACGCTTATCACGACATCCTGGCCAGCTATCGCTTCCTCGACCTGTGATGGATTGAAAATGTCCCCCTGAATAATGGTAAGTTTTGGATGTTGTAGAGTTAGAGCAGCGGTCTGTCGATCAAACGCAGTCACTTCATGTCCCTGCGCCAGCGCTCGCTCAACCAGAATACGACCAGTAGCGCCTGCCGCACCGAAAATCACGATTTTCATAATTCTCATCTCCTTTGGATAAAGCCGCACTCACTTATTTCCGACCCATACCTGCCGCTTCTAACTCAGCTATTTCAATCTGCTCCTTCGCTTTATACGCAGTTACTGTCGAGGGAACAGCAGTCGATTCAGGGACAGGTGTTGCTATCGATCCAGTTTCAGGCAAAACTTCAGGTGTAAGCGCAGACTCCGGAACGGGTGCCGAGACGTCCTGGCTTGTGCCTTCAGCTTCTGCCAGCGCAACCAGAATGTATAGCGCCCCTAAGAAACCTGCGAACAGTCCACCGGCCTGACTCCAGGCGCCAGCAGCGTAACCTGGTACGATCAAAGCTATTCCAGCCAGGAAAATGTAAGTGATACCCGTGACGATTGCCAGCCTCTTCCAACCGGGTCGCTTTGTGGACGCCAGGACGCCAGCAAGGATCAGCAGCACATAGAGTAAGGCAGAACCAATCCAGTGAAAGTCCAGTGCATGCGCATCATGCTCAGCCATCCCAATGATCTGATAGCGAATTTCCTGCTGGATTATAGGATCAAGAATCACAGCCAACAGCACTGTGATTGCCAATAATGCTGCGCTGATGCGTCCCTTATGCGAGAAACTCAGTAGAGCACGGGGCCGAGGATAGGCCAGTATAAGCAGTCCTGCCAGGGCCAATAATCCAACAAGCCTGATATCGAAAGGTGTGAGTCCGACGGCTAAGATTATTACACTCATTACCATGAACTGCGCCAAGAGAGGCTTCTCCTCCGCTTTCCGCACCAGCCCGAACATTACGAGACCCAACAGAATTGATAGAGCGGACAACTCCGCGATATGCCAGAGGTGGATAGCGTCGGGAGGGTTTCTCAATATCCATGCAGGAATAAATTCAAAAGTTCCTGCAATTAGCAAGACAATTGAGAGAAACACGGTGAGAAATGTGAATACTCTCGGGCGCCAATTTTTCCAGTTATTCCGATGTGTTTCAATTGTAATCATGATGTCTGTTCCTTCTAGTTAATAAAGCTTCGAGTTTCATTAATCATATGCAATTGTTCTTTTCAGTCATCATTGTACTGGCTAAACGTCTTCTAACCGTTACGAAAACGTTACGAGAAACATAGATGTATTTAGATCACATTTGCTTAGTGCCGGTTTTGCATGAGTACTTGCCCCTTGTATCAAGGAACATTCAGAGTATAGTCTGGGGAGCGTTTCTAAACCGTTTCATGTAGCGTTAATTGAGAGGTAGCTTTGGTCAATTGCAATTACAGGCTCAGTTTGACTATACTCAATTTTTATACACATCCGGATCGGTTTTCTCCATGTAACGCTCAGGATTTTGAGGCTCTGTAAATCCAGTTATCCGATACAATCCATGAGCATCCCTGGTAAGCAATGTCCATCTACGCAAGCCCTGGAGTTCAGGATGGTCGGCGATCACTTGCATTAACCATTTGCTCAGACCCTGACCTCGATAATCTTCCAGGATGTACACATCTCCGATGTAGGCATAGGTGGCATAGTCAGTGATAACCCTGGCGAAGCCAACTTGCTTCCCTGCTTTATATACTCCAAAGTTTAGAGAATGTTCGATAGATTTTTTCACAGTATCAAAGGGGATACCTTTTGCCCAGTACGATGTCGTCAGGAAACTATGTATGGCTGAAAGATCTAAAAGCCGTTTGTCTGTGCTGATAATATACTCGCCTTGTCGCCATTCTTGAGTCATAACTATTCTTACCTCCAGTTGTGAAAATAGGGTTTTGGCTAAATCAATCTTTATAGGAAAACAAGCTTAATGCAAGAGCCAATCTGGTTGAAGGCGATAGAGCCATTATAGGCCAGGATGAAGAAGTGGAAAGATTCATTTTCGTCAACTTATCACCTTGTCATCATGGCAATTTACTGCCCGATTGACATATTGCCACGGGTATGGTGTAATAAACATAGAATTATAAAAAGTAATGGCGAGGGAGGTATTAACAATCATGGCATTACGTAAAGAAAACTTTCACGACGATGAAGAGCAACAGGAAGCCAACACAATGAAACGATCACGCATCACTATTGACATTAGCCCTGAACTGCGCCGGCGCATTAAAGTGGCTGCATCACGAAACGACCTGTCGATAAGTGAGTATTTGGGGCACATTCTTGAAGAAAATGTTCCAGTTGAGATGAACCTGGTAGAGCAAGAGGCACACCCTGTTCCATCCAATATACTGGAAGAGGTCGATCGGATACGTGAACGGGTTATACGAGAAAGCAAAGGGCACATCTTTGAAGATTCCGCAGAGGTATTACGACAGCAACGCGAAGAGCGTACGCAATATCTTGAAGAATTACGAGAACAATCATGAACGCTAACGTTGTTGTTGATGCGAATATTGCACTCAAATGGGTACTCACTGAAGCCGATTCACAGACAGCAAGCGCTTTATTGGCTGAGTGGAAAAGGCAAGAGATGATTGTATTTGTGCCGACATTACTCACTTATGAAGTTACAAACATTCTCTACCGAGAAGTACGTGCAGGGAGAATAACTTCTGAAACAGCTAAAGATGGCATAAATATGATACTCCGGGCAGTATCGCCGGTTTTTTCACGCAATTCAGCCCTCAATCTTCGTGCAATGGTACTGGCTAAACACTTTGATTTATCTGTCGCCTATGATACCCATTACCTTGCTCTGGCCGAACGTAAAGAATGCCCACTCTGGACCGCCGATAAACGAATGTGGAGAGTTGTAAAAGATCAACTTGACTGGGTTCACTGGTTAGGTGACTATCCCGCTCCTTAACATCGGGAGAGTATAAAAAAGGAAATGTAAACCATGGACGGCATCGTCTCGCTCCTCGATAGTAAGCATTATCAACTCGTCGAAAACCTGTGGGCTGAACTGAAACGAGAGTTTTCAGTAGATGGTGTCTCTCTCACTCCCTACCCTCATTTCTCTTACCATGTTGCCCAAGCATATGATGTGGATAAGGTTGAACCCGTTTTGCAACGCATTACATCAAACATCACGATATTCTCAGTAAGTATCAGCGGATTAGGCATCTTTACGGGAGCTTTACCAGTCCTTTACATTCCAATCGTGCGAAGTCTGGAGTTAACGCAATTGCATGAGAAACTTTGGCAGGAAATCTCTCCCGCAAGTTCTGGTGCACTGGAATACTACCATCCCGATCAATGGATGCCCCATATTACTATAGGCTTTGGTGATATCAGCAAGGAAAACTTATCCCAAATCATTCCTTTCCTGGCTGAACGCGATTTTAACTGGGAGATTACAGTTAATAACCTTGCACTTATCTATGACACGGGGACAAAACAAGAGATGAAGTCTCGTTTTGACATTACAAATGAATCTATCCCCGGTAAGTCAAGCATGGAAGGACTACACAGACGTTCTTTGACTCCTGAATTTTTGGAGCAGGTGTATCGAGTCCGTGAACAGATTATGCAAGGGACTAATGGAAAGCCCTTTGAAGATTCCACAGAGATGATTCGACAGATGCGCGAGGAACGCACACGGCAACTTATGGGAGAAGACGAGGAGTAACTACGGGGACTTCTTTTTCTCGGAAAAGTACATGGTATAATGGCAAAAGGACGATTCATAGCTAGAAGGAGACATACTAACCATGCTACTACAAGGTAAAACAATCGGATACCTGGTTGCCCAGGAAGTAGAAGATCTAGAGTATTGGGTTCCCTTGATGCGACTGCACGAAGAGGGAGCTAAAGTCATCTCAATTGGCCTCACAGCACAAACTGTACACGGCAAACATGGATTGGAAATGACCCCGGATGTTAGTATAGATGAAGCTCCGAAAGCCGACGAACTGGATGGGCTTGTTATCCCCGGCGGCTGGGCGCCCGATAAATTGCGGCGCAACCAGAAAATTCTCCAGCTTGTGCGTGATATGGATAAACAAGATAAGATAATTGCCACTATCTGCCACGGCGGTTGGGTGCCTATCTCAGCAGGCATTATGCATGGGCGGAAAGCGGTTGGTTCAACAGGCATCAAGGACGATATCACTAACGCGGGTGGTATCTGGGTCAATGAAGCGGCATTCCGCGAGGGGAATATGGTGTGGGGTAGGGTTGTTGAGGACATTCCAGATTTTTGCAGAGAGCTGGTA
>Ga0207684_10001701_pt1 | contig 23362 bp, 17 predicted proteins | sample KBSK5501metaG_FD_184342 | JGI IMG/M metagenome (GOLD analysis project Ga0207684, IMG submission 184342) | Corn, switchgrass and miscanthus rhizosphere microbial communities from Kellogg Biological Station, Michigan, USA - KBS K5-50-1 metaG... | ecosystem: Host-associated > Plants > Roots >...
GGCATCCACGCCTAAGTTTCCGCCTAGCACGCTGCCCGGTGCGCCATTCGCGTAGTCGTTGATACTCGTGCCATCGAGACGATAATTGTTCTGCTGCGGTCGCGCGCCGGAGATGGTTAGCTGCTGCCCGAAACCGCGATTGCCGCGATCTGCACCCACCGCGAAGGTTGGCTGAGTCTGAATCGTATCCACACCGGGCTGGAGGGCTGCCAAGTCTGTCCAACTGCGGCCATTGAGAGGCAGCTCACGGACGGTAGTGGCGTTGACCGTCGCACTGATTTCTGAGCTGGTGGTTTGTACGGCAGGGGCATCGGTGGAGACTTCTACCTTATGAGAGATCGTCCCGATGCGCAGAGCGAGGTCAAAGACTTGCTGCGACCCCACAGTGATCCTAATTCCTGACTTAACCTCGGTGTCAAATCCCTTTGCGGAAATTGTGACCTGGTACTCTCCGGGCAGCAAGTTCGCTGCTATGTAGAAGCCGTCCGAGTTCGTCGTAACCGTCGTAGTAATTCCGGTCGCCACATTCCGGATCGAAATCTGTGCCTGAGGCACATATCTGTCGGAAGGGTCCGTGATCGTGCCGGAAAGCGCTCCACCCGCCACTTGGGCGTGAGCCGGAACTGAAAAACAAATACTTATTATTAGGAGGACAGCGAACGTATTGCAAAACAAATATCCTGTAGAAATGTTTCGAGAGGACACTGGACCACCTCCACCAATTGGAGTTGAGCCTAGTGCAGAGTCCAGGATGATGCCTTAACGCAAAATTAATTTCTGTTTAGATACGGTTTCGAGAGTCACCTCCTGGAGGTGAATAATGGGCAATATCGCAGTGAAGGTTGAACCGACTCCCACTGTACTCTCACACTCAATTGTGCCACCCTGGGCGAGGGCGATGGCTTGAGCAATGGCCAGTCCGAGCCCTCCGCTATGGGCCTCTCCGCTGTTCAAGGGCGCGGCCCGGTAGAACCGATCAAAAATGAACGGTAAGTGCTCCGGAGAGATCCCGATGCCTTGATCCTGGAAACGCGCTTGAATCGAGCCGTCTCGAATTCCCAACGTCACACCTATGCGCGTACCATCGGGGGAATACTTGATCGCATTGTCGAGAAAAATCAAAAACAGTTCGTGCAGGAAGGCTTCATCTCCAGTACAGGCCAGTTCCTGGTTCAAATCTCGTTCGATGGAGATATTCTTCGCGCGCGCTCGCGAGCCCGCTAGTGCGCAAGCTTCTTCGAGAACCTCGTTGATGTATAGCGGTTCCCGGACCAAATGTAATTGCCCGGCGTCAGCCATCGAGAGAGTAAACAAACCTTCCACGATCCGGGTTAGTTTCTTGAACTCATCGTCGAATACACAAAGAGTCTGGCGATATTCCTCCGCGCTTCGTGGTTTGGAGAGCAGCAGCTCTGTCTCACCGTGAAGAACTGCGAGTGGAGTGCGCAACTCGTGCGAGGCATCCGTCACAAATTGGCGTAACTGGAGAACGGCGGAATCAACGCTTTTCAACAGATGATTAAATGTTACGGCCAATCGCCCAAGCTCATCATGAGGAGAAGACACCGGCAGAGGTGTCCAAAATCCTTGTCGATTCGTGACACGTTTGGCCATCAGCGCAGCGTGAGTGGTCAGCTCCTTGATGGGCGCAAGACTTTTCCCGACGTACAGCGCTGATATTCCGGCGGTCAGCACAAGGCTCAAAGGAAAAAGCAGCAAGGACACTCCTCCAAAGTCGTCGAGCACTCGGTTAGTCCCAAAGGTAGGGATGGCCACGGCAAGAATGCGCGCTTGATTTTCTTGCTGAAAAGGAATGAGCGCCACACGCACCGGTTCGCCATTCTCGAGGGCAGCTATCCCAAAAGTCGGCCGTGAAATGGCAAGGCTCAACCCATTTAGCTTCATCGGCGCCGCGAGATTCTTGGACTGCTGGAAAACGTGGCCATTTTGGTCCAGGAGCTCGAAAAACTCCCCCGGAAGGTCCAGCCGGTTTATGTCTTTCGCGTCGGGTTCGGAGACCATATCAGAAATGATGGGGCGTGCGGTCTCAAGCAGCTGGCGATTGAGCTGGTTGTGGACCGCATGGGCCAACAGGCCCCAAAACGCCAGGTATGACCCAGCTAGGAGTACCCCGACGACGGTGCAGAAAAGCAGCATCATCCGGAGACGAAGTGTTCTGACTTTCATGACCCCGGCATCCCCAGGCGGTATCCCACGCCGCGGATGGTATGGATGAGCTTGACGGATCGATCTTGATCAATCTTCTGGCGGAGCCGATTGATATACACCTCAACGAGATTAGTTTCGCTGTCGAAGTGGCAGTCCCAAACGTGTTCCACGATCTCACTACGGGTAATAAGCTCAGGTGCCCGAAGCAAGAGCAGCTCGAGGAGGGCAAACTCTCTGGATGTCAGCGGGATTGTCTCTTTGTCGCGCGTGGCGCGGCGGCGGTGACGGTCAAGTGTGAGGTCTGCGTAGCGAAGCTTTGCGTTGCTACTATGAAAGCCACGGCGCACCAGTGCTCGAACCCGCGCCAGGAGTTCCGCCAAAACAAAGGGCTTGGTGAGATAGTCGTCTGCGCCCGCATCCAAGCCTTCAACCCGCTGCTCGACTAAGCCTCGGGCGGTAAGCATCAGCACAGGGGACTCTATCCCGCGTTGACGCAACTCGCGGCAGACTTCAAGCCCGCTGAGATCAGGCAAACGTACATCGAGAAGAATGGCGTCGTAGGAAACATCAGCTCCGAATTCGAGCGCCTTCTGACCCGATTCTGCCACATCCACTGCATAGGTGTTTTCCCGCAAGGCGCGTGCAATGAAGCTGGCGACCTTTCGTTCGTCTTCGACTAGGAGGATCCGCATGGGCGCACTCAGTATTCTCGCACAACGAGGCGCTCGGTGAACCGATTCGAGTTATCTCGGAATTGAACCCCCGTTCGACTCCGAATTATGCGCCTTTTCACAGGACATCGAATACAAGTACCTTTGCACTTGTGGTGCCGTGTTGTGGCACGGCCACAAAGTAGCGCTTTAGTTCGGGCACGAGACGCGCTGTCCTCCCCATGGGGCCCGTGGAGACGTTCCCGAGCAACTTGTAGCTGTTGGGGCTAGACTGTTCAAATATGTCCACGGCGCCGTCGCAGGCGGCATAGATGCGTTTGCTGGCTGCATCGTACGTAATGTCGTCAACGCCCTTGGTGATAGCGAAGGACGTAACTTCCTTACCCGTTTGAGTGTCCAGCACCGCGATCTGCCCCGTACGGCATGCAACGAACAAGCGATGGTTCGCTTCATCGAGGGCCATGGCCACGTTGTTCTTGCAAAGCGTCACAGGCCAATTTGCTACCAGTTCACGCTTCTCCCGATCCACCACAGACACTTGGTTCTTGGCTCTGTTATTTACATACATTTTCGGCGTGGAATTCTCCAGCGCCATGGCTTCAAGAGTTTCGCCGTCAATCTTGAGGTCGGCCAATTTCTTTCCTGCAGTCGTATCAACGACGCTCAGCATCGAGTAGGTCTGGTGAACGTCCCCACCTCCATTGTCAATATAGAGGTACTTGGTCGCCGGATCGTATCCAATGGAATCCGCGTCCTCCAGGAGTTTCACGGTGGACACCAGACTGTAATTTGTCCCATGGAAGATCTTCAAGTCTCCGGCGTCGCCGTCGGTAACGTAAATGCGATTCAGGTCCTCTCTATAGAGGACGGCGTGTGGCTTGCCAATGCCGTCTATCTTATGAAGCAATTTGCCTGTCTTCAGGTCAAACACAACCACAGCATGGTAGCCCTCGGGAGTCGCAAACAGCCGCCCGCCCTTGAGGTCAATTCCGAAATGGTCGAAGTTCCCTTTAACTTCCGCCGGCAGGTCATATATCTGGACCAGTTTGATTGGCGCAGTCATCTGGCACTGGGCTTGAGTAGCGAATACCATAAGAGTCGCGAGCATGACTAAAGACCGTTTCTTCATTTTTTCTCCCTCGAATGTATGGCATTTTACTTGAAACTGAATTGTTAGCCGGAGTTCGGTTCTGCTCCGCCCGCGTCCGTGCGGCTGTCTATCTCGCCACTCGCGGTGCCAGACGACGCTCAATTCGCGCGGGGGTGACAAGTTACTTCGAAGCACCCTTGTGCGGGCCAAAATTTCCCTCTCCAAATCCGTGCTGCAAGACAGAGGCCTTTACAGGACGGCCCAAACTCCGCAGGAGGGCAGCACGAGAAAGCATAATTGATTCATTGCGGTTCAGACTTAAAACAAGATTAATTTTTCTTTAACTCGAATGTGATTGTTGACCTGATTCTGCCTGAAAACAGGCGCATTGGAACGATTAAGTGAGCCGCATTTTGATTTGCCCGCTGGAACATTCGTTGACTCACTTTGCAGAGTGACGTAGCATCCGCCGAGTCGCACGCCGAGTTTTCAATTTCGGTCGCGGTTCTTCCTTCGATTCTCAGCCGGCAAATGCGATCCAGTTTCGAAAGTGGAATCAATTGACGGATCAGCGTCCAACGCGCGTTCGATGGTACATCCTCGCGATTCTCTTCCTCCTCATGTTGGTCACTGCCTTTGGCCGGCTGAATCTTGCCATCGCGGGAAAGTTCCTTCAGGAAGAGTTCCATTTCCCGAATGAAGTAATGGGGTGGATCCTCGGAGCGTTCGCATTCGGGTATGCGCTCTTTCAGATACCCAGTGGATGGGCGGGCGATCGTTATGGTCCCCATCGAACGCTCACTCTAGCGATTTTGTGGTGGTCCACGCTGACGATTCTGATGACTTTGGTTCCGCTGGCAGTTGGCAAAGTTTCCTTCTGGCGACTGGCGTGGACCTTTGTGGCGGTTCGGTTCTTGACGGGAGCGGGCGAGGCCGCGAGTTACCCCAATGCGAACAAAATCGTCGCCAATTGGATGGCGGCGGGGCAACGAGGTATCGGCAGCAGCCTCTTGCTTGGCGGGGTGGGTGCGGGCGGAGTGCTTGCTCCCATCGTGTTCGCTGCAACTATGCAACGTTGGGGCTGGCGTTCGTCCTTTCTGCTCTCCGGCATTCTTGCGATCTTTTTTGCGATCATCTGGTTTCTCTACTCGACCAACCGGCCGCAGGAACATCCTTCCGTCAACGCGGAGGAACTCAAGGTCCTGGGCTTCTCCGAGCGTGGCCATGGGACTCATTCATTTCGTTTGAGCGGCACTCCTTGGCGAAGGATTTTCGCGAGCGGCTCTGTTTGGGCATTGATTGCCAGCTATTTTTGTCATGGCTATACGCCTTATATTTACTACACCTGGTTCTTCATTTACTTGACTCGCGTGCGTGGGCTTACACTTACAAAAGGCGGACTGTGGGGCTCCACTCCGTTCATTGCCATGATGCTGATGGCGCCGCTCGGCGGATGGCTCTCCGACAAAGCCGTGACTCACTTGGGCCGCCACCGCGGAAGGCAAAGCACGGTGTGGTTTGGCATGACCTGCTCTGCCTTACTGTTATGGGCGGGCAGTCATGCGGTAAATAACACTTCCGCAATTCTTCTCCTGGCGGGGGCGGCGGGCTGCAGTCATTTTGCCGCACCAAGCTGGTGGGCCACTTGCATTGATTTGACTCCTGAGCACGCGGGCTCGCTCTCAGGTTTGATGAACACTTGCGCAAATCTTGCGGGAGGGATCGCCCCGATTTCGACGGCATATATTGCGACCAAATTCGGCTGGACCGCGGCACTAGACTTTGCGGCAGTGGTGAGCTTCTGCGGGGGCGTGATCTGGGTGTTCGTGAATGCCACGGACAGTCTCGAGGCGGGCAGCGATTCTCGTATTACATCCATTGCAAGTTCTGCGAGCGACCCGGATGTGCGACGGGTTCCTGGCGTCAACACGCCTTCGTAAATTAGTTGCCGAGGGCGAAAGGCGCGATGACCTCGCGCAAGGCGATCCGAAATATTTTCCAAGGAGCCTCTATTGAAACGTATGACGACAGTGTTCCGAGAGATGCTACGAGCCCCGGGAGTTATCCACGCGCCTATCGCTTACGACCCACTGAGCGCGAGGATTGCGGAGAGTGTAGGATTCCGCTGCCTGGACATCGGAGGATATGCACTGGGTGCCAGTTCCTGCGTTCCGGAACCTCTTCTCAGTCTGGAAGAGGTCGCAATGGCAACGCGGCGAATCACTGCCGCTGTCTCAATTCCGGTAATGGTGGATGGAGGCGCCGGTTATGGGGACCCCCTTCACGTAATTCGAACCGTACGGGAATTGGAACGCGCCGGTGCTGCGGCAGTTCACATTGAGGACCAAGTCTATCCAAAACGTGCCCACTACCATAAAGGAGTTGAACACCTGATTTCAGGCGACGAAATGTGCACAAAAATTCACTACGCATTACGCGCTCGGCGCGATCCGGACTTCATTATCGCCGCGCGCACGGATGCCCTGCGCACCGATGGTTTTGGTGAAGCTGTGCGCAGAGCAAACCTCTACGCCAAAGCCGGGGCTGATATGGTCATGCTCTTTCCGAACACGGTGGAAGAGGCACGCAAAGCACCGGTCGCAGTGAGCGCGCCCTTGATTTTCGTTAACAGTGAAGGAAACCGGCTTGGGCGGCCCATCTTTCCGATTGGGGATCTGGAAGCGATGGGCTACAAGATGGTGAACGACGCGATCAGTGCGATCACTACAATGTTCAAGAGCGTGAAGGACTTGTTTTTACGGCTCAAAGAAACAGGCTGCACGGGAATGGACCAGAATGTCTTTACCCAAGTTCGCAAGGAATTGGAAGACACCATTGGGTTGGAAGAGTATTACCGCATCGAGGAGCAAACAGTTGAGAACAGAGAGTAGGGGCATTCAATTCCAGCGGGCGCTCCACGTTAGCGCAATTCTAGCGTGCGTGATCTCACTGTTGGCGCCGATCACAACAGCGGCACAACTTCATGGCCGGAATGGCTCGGTGCCTCGGCGAAATCCTGTGCAACATGTCCTGCTCCTTAGTATCGACGGAATGCACAGCCTCGATCTCGCCAATCTGGTCAAAGAGAAGCCCGATTCGGCGCTTGCGAAATTGAGCCTGCACGCCGTCACTTACTGCAATGCTTCGACGTCTTTTCCGTCCAATTCATGGCCTGGCCTGCTTTCCATGGTGGCAGGGGGATCGCCCAATGTAACTGGAGTGATTTTCGAGAACTCCTATGACCGCAGCTTGTCGCCGCCGGCCTCCGATTGCTCCAAGATCGGAACGGCGGTGATCTTCGATTCCTCGATCGACAAGAATCGCGATGCGGTGGATGGCGGCGGAGGCATTGATCCCGATAAACTGCCGAGAGATCCGAAGAAAGGCTGCGCACCTGTTTTTCCTCACAACTTCATCCGTGTCAACACGATCTTCGAAGTCATAATGCGAAGCGGCGGTCGTACGGCATGGTCCGACAAGCATCCGGCGTACGACTTCGTGAATGGTCCTTCCGGCATCGGGGTGGACGACCTATATACGCCCGAAGTTCGCTCGTTTCGGGGCATTAGAAACGTTGAATCGTACGACGATCTCAAGGTGGCGGCGATCCTTAACGAGATCGACGGGAAGGACCACACCGGAATGCGGGAAGTCGGAGTGCCTGCAATTTTTGGAATGAATTTCCAGGCGATCAGCGTTGCGCAAAAAACCTCCGGTGGAGGTTACCTGGACGGGAGCGGTCGTCCAAGCCCCTCTCTAGAAGACGCATTGGTCCACACGGATCAATCCATTGGAAACATCATGGCCCGGCTTAGAGCGCGAAATTTGCTTGACTCAACACTCGTCATCATCACTGCCAAGCATGCTGATTCTCCGATTGACCCGGCAAAGTTGAAACACGCAAACCTGGAAATCATTCCCAGGACTGTCAAGTCCGTTCACGAAGGATTGCTGGCTGGTCTGGAGCAAGACGGAAGTGTTGCTTTGCTTTGGCTCTCAGATCAGGAACGGACGGCTGAGGTAGTCCAGGCATTGAGCAAGGTTCAGGAGGAGGCAGGCCTTCAGGAAATTTATTCGGGCGAATCATTGAAACTCCTGTTCAATGACCCGAAGAAAGACCCACGTGTGCCGGATATCATTATTCAGCCGACCCCAGGGCGGATTTTCGCGGCGGATGGTAGCACATTCATCGCAGAGCATGGCGGCAATGCGAACACGGATCGAAACGTTCCATTGCTTGTCGCGCACCCAAAATTCAGGCGTCTGGAAATCAAGTTTCCGGTGCAAACGTCACAGATTGCTCCCAGCATCCTCAAAGCGTTAGGGCTGAATCCAAACGACCTGGATGCTGTGAGAATTGAAAAAACACCGGACTTACCCGGTCTGAATCTCGATCAGCTTCGGTGATCGGTAGTGCCGTCGATAAGAAACGAATGGGATCGATCACAGATGTGGAGGAATCCTGCGCCCAAGACGGATCAAACTCGCTTAACCTGCCTCTGAAGGGTCTTTGCGATTCAACGCTATCTTCAAGACTTCAGCCAAGTGCATCGCGGGCTTGCCAGTGCCTTGCAGGATCTGCTCGCGGCAGCTGAAGCCGTCCGCGACAATCAACGTGTCCTGTGCGGCGTTGCGCACCGCCGGCAGTAACACCCGTTCTGCAACAGCTTGTGACACGTCAAACTTGTCTCGCTGAAAACCGAATGGCCCCGCCATTCCACAGCAGCCGGCATCCAGAGTTTCCGGCTCTGCCCCCAGCTTTCGCAGTAGCTCCTCCTCATGTTTCATTTTCATCAGCGCCTTCTGGTGGCAGTGACCGTGGAGAAGAACTTTCATGGAGAGCTTGGGAGGACGATAGTTGGGTGCGTGAGTTTGCAGAAATTCACTGAGAAGAAATGTTTGGTTTTTGAGTCTGTCGGCGCGCTCGTTGGTTGGAAATAGATTGTGCAGCTCATCCCGAAAAACAGATGCACAACTCGGCTCCAAGACGATAATCGGCATGCCTGCGTCAATCTCGGGTCCGAGCGCAGCCATGATCTTGCTTAAGTTTCCTTTGGCATTCTCAAGCATTCCGAAGTCATAAAGGGGTCGCCCGCAGCACAAGGCGCGCCGCGAACAAAGCACTGTGAATCCCGCATTCTCCAGCACTTCTAGCGCGGCCCGGCAAACTTCCGGATGAAAGTAGTTGTTGAACGTATCCACCCACAGAACGACTTGCCTTGTGTTGGACGGCGTAGATTCGAAACTTCTGTCCTCGCCGAAAATGGAAGGGCGATTCCGTCGTACCCATTGCTTGAAGCTGGTGGTCGCCAAACGGGGCAGTTGCCGCTGCGGGGCTAAACCCAGAATTGTTTGCAACAAGTGACGGGATCCCGGTGACTGGCTGAAAAAGTTTGCGATTCCGGGGATGAGCGAACCGATTTTTGCCCACCGCTCCACCAGGCCAAACGCATACGCGTTTAACGGCCGCCGCTTCTTTTCGTAATAGTGCGACAGAAATTCCGCTTTGTAGGTCGCAATATCTACGTTCGCAGGGCATTCCGATTTGCAGGCCTTGCACGAAAGACAAAGTTCCAGTGCATCCTTTACGTGTTCGTCTTCCCAACCCGAACGTAAAACCTCGCCCTGAAGCATCTCAAAGAGCATGTGAGCCCGTCCCCGAGTGCTGTGTGCCTCTTCCAACGTCACCATATAACTCGGGCACATCGCTCCGCCATCACTCTTCCGGCACGCGCCGAGTCCAATGCATCGCAACGTTGCTTTCGCAAAGGAACCGTCGTCGGCCGGAAATTTGAAATGAGTCTCCGGCTCCCGTGGTTTATAGTCCGCACCCAACCGCAAATTCTCCGTAGGCAGGTAAGCATTAACAACCTTGTGCGGGTTTAGCTTATTGTCCGGATCCCAGGCCGCTTTGAATTCGCCAAAGGCCTTTATCAGCTCGGCGCCAAACATCTTCGGAAGCAATGCCGCCCTTGATTGTCCGTCACCATGCTCGCCGGAGAGCGAACCCCCGTAGCCGACTACCAAATCCGCCGCACGATCGATGAATTCCGCATACTTGCGAATCCCGTTTTCACTTTCGAGATCGAAGTTGACGCGCATGTGGACGCAACCATGTCCAAAATGACCGTAGAATGCGCCGCGGTATTCGTATTCATTCATTAGCTTGCGGATGTCTCTCAGATAGCCTCCCAACTTTTCGGGAGCCACTGCGGCGTCATCCCAGCCTTCCCACTCCGCCGGTGCACCTGGGGCGAAGGCGGCCGCGCGCGGCCCAGCCTCGCGTATCTGCCACACCGCGCGCGCTTCGCTCTTTGAGTACAGCCGTGCTTTAGGCGGCTCGCTAACTTGTTTCAAGCGGTCAATGAGCTGCGCTGCGAGATGATGAGCCTCGCTCGGTTCATCAGCGCCAAATTCCACCAGCAAATATCCGCGGCCCTCGGGAAGGAGATCCAGATTTGGTGCTCCCTTCTTCTGGAGGCCGTCGACGACACTTCCTTCAAATCCTTCCAGTCCGATCGGGCGGAACTGCAATATTTCTGGAACATGATCGGCTGCGAAGAACGCATCGCGATACCCCAATCCAACAAGGGCGCGATGCTGCGGACTGTGGATTAATTTCAACTTAGCTTCGAGCACGATGGCGCACGTGCCTTCGGTTCCGACGAGTGCGCGCGCGACGTTGAATCCTCTTTCTGGTAGCAGTTCATCCAGGTTGTAGCCGGAGACTCGTCGTGGAATTTGCGGAAAGCGCGCGCGAATCAATCCGGCGTAGTTCTCCTGGATCCCGCGCAACTTGCCGTAAATCTCGCTGCGGCGGCCACGCTGAGCAAGGATGTGAGCCAGCTCCGTCTCGCTCGTAGCACCCACCGTCATCTGTGATCCGTCGTAAAGCAGGATTCGCAGCTCTTCGACGTTGTCGACCGTTTTCCCCCCGAGCAGCGAATGTGTTCCGCACGAATTGTTCCCAATCATCCCGCCGATGGTGCAGCGATTATGGGTTGAAGGATCAGGTGCAAAGGTCAACTGATGCACTTCTGCGTGATTCCGTAGTGAGTCCAGAACGACGCCCGGCTGAACCCTCGCGAATCGCTCGTTTGGGTCAAGCTCAAGAATCTGGTTCAGATACTTCGTGAAATCCAATACCACCGCGACATTGCAGCATTGGCCGGCCAGACTTGTGCCGGCCCCACGCGCCAGAACGGGGGCACCAAACTTCCTGCATGCCGCTACCGCTGCAACCACATCTGCGTCATTATGCGGGACGACCATTCCAATAGGAATCTGCCGGTAATTCGATCCGTCAGTGGCATACAGCGCTCGGCTCCCTCGATCGAACCGGACTTCACCATTCAGCGTTCGCTTGAGTTCCTTCTCTAGTTCCAACGCTTGAGAGAACGAGTCCACGGGTTTTGCATGCGAACTCAACGGTAATGGGTTGGGCGTGTCCACGGCGTTTCAGATTGGATCAGCGAGAAGCAGGATAGAAGATAAAAGATAAGTGCTCATATCTGAATGTTTTAGAGTCCTGCTTCGTTCGCCGCGAGGGTGACGGTCAATCCTGCACCTGGGAGTTCTAGGTCCGGTTTCATCCAAAACGCCAGCATTGCGCCAAGCAACAGCAATCCAATGCTGCCGAGAAAGGGAAGCGTCCAATTTCCCGTCTTATCGATCACATATCCGAAAACCAGAGGCGAGACTATGGCCGCCAGCGCCGAACCGGTATTCATGAGGCCGCTCGCTGAACCGGAAAACCGCGGTGCGATGTCCATCGGGATAGCCCACATGGGCCCAATCGTAAACTCCGAAAAGAAGAACGCGAGGCTCAGAAAAACGGCCACCCACGTAAGATTGTGCAACAGAAGAATCGGCAGCATCGAAGCCACGGAACAGACGAAGCCTGCGACCACAAGATTCCGGCGTGCTTTCTTGCGGTCACCTGTCCTGTCGAAAATCCAGTCGCTCATTACTCCGCCTAGCATATTACCCAGTACCCCAGCAAGGAATACGCCGGCCGAGAAGAGCGCCGAACTCTTTAGATTGAGCCGGTAACTGTGAAGAAAGTACGATGGTATCCAAGCTAAATAGAGCCAGAGCGTCCAACCATAGCAGAAATAGACGACGGTGACAGGAATCATCCGACGGGCTAGCATGCGCCATGGCACAGTTTCCTTTTCTCTCCTCTTTCGTGCGGCATAAGTCGGCAAACGCTCCAGGTCAATGGGCGTGATGTCGGGGTGCTCACGGGGATCGTCCCGAAAATACAATGCCCACGCGATGACCCAAGCTAGGCTGATGATGCCAAGGAAAATGAATGAACCTCGCCACGTCACTGCTACAATCAACCAAGCCACTAAAGGTGGTGTCAAGGCATTGCCCAGCCGCGCACTCGCGTGGGTGATCCCCTGGGCAAACGCCCGTTTTTCTTTTGGCGTCCAATCACTCATCGCACGTGTCGCTGTGGGAAACGTCGCCCCTTCTCCGAACCCAAGCAAAACACGAAGAAAAAGTATTGCCGCCAGACTGCTGACCGTACCTGTTAGCAGGGTGGCGGTCGCCCAGATCACGCCGCAGACGGTCAGCCCAATCCGCGCTCCGAACCGGTCGCTCACCCAACCACCGATGATTTGGAAGATGAGATATGGATAGGCAAAAGCGGAGTACACAAACCCGATTTGCATGTTGGTCAGATGCAGGTCTCGTTCGAAGATGGGGGCAACCGTACTCACATTGTTCCGGTCTATGTAAGTAATCCCATACATCAGGCAAATCAGAAATAGCACGATAGTGGAGGCGGAGGGCGCTTTTGCAGTCATCGGGGCCATCTTAGGATTAGCGGCCATTCAGCGTGTCCGTCATTGTGTGGGTGGCCTCGGTTCCACGCAGGTATGAACTACGCACTACCTTCCCCCAAGTTCAAGTTCTGTCGCCGTGCCTGCCGTGTCGAGCTGATCGAGGGCTGCCATGAGACCGCCTTTTTTGTGGGGCACACCCGCCAGTCGCAGGCCCATTTCGATCCCGCTAAGCGTCCCCATCAGCATGAGATCGTTGAAGTGTCCTAGATGTCCGATGCGGAAAACTTTGCCCGCAAGTTTTCCCAAACCGGCCCCCAGGGACATGTCAAAATGATCGAAGATAGTTGCTCGTAGTTGGTCTGCATCATGACCGTCTGGAGTGAAGACAGCCGTGACTGTATTCGAGTACTCGTGAGGCATGCTACAGACAATTTCTAGCCCCCATCCCCAAACCGCCGCACGGACTGATTTGGCATGGCGTTCGTGCCGGCGAAATATGTTCGGCAGACCTTCTTCGCGCATCATCAGCAATGCTTCTTGCAAACCATAGATGAGGTTCGTGGCTGGTGTATATGGGAAAAACCCCGTCTCACTAGACTTCAACATTCCCTGCCAGTCCCAATAGGACCTAGGCGTTTTCGCGGTCTTGTTCGCCGACAGGGCCTTTTGCGAAAGGGCGTTAAAACTCAGACCGGGAGGATTCATCAAGCCCTTTTGCGAAGCCGCTACCGTGACGTCAACTTCCCATTCATCGTGGCGATACTCCAGCGACCCTAACGACGAAATCGCATCCACTATCAGCAGCGCAGAGTGGCCGACGCGATTGATCACGCGACGAAGCTCGGCGATCCCGCTTGTTACCCCCGTTGAAGTCTCATTGTGAACCACAAGCACCGCCTTGATAGCGTGGCCCTTGTCTGAGTTCAATCGTGACTCAAGCTCTGCAGGCGCCGCGCCCGCACGCCAGCTTCCAGGTACACATTCCACCTGAAAGCCCATCTTTTGTGCCAGTTGCCCCCAGAGTTGCGAAAAGTGCCCAGTCTCGAACACCAAAACGCGGTCGCCCGGAGAAAGCGTGTTGACCAGCGCCGCCTCCCAAGCCCCGGTGCCAGAAGCCGGATACATCACCAGGATGGAACTTGTTTGGAAAATCGAGCGCAGACCTTCCGAGACCTCCGTTGCCAATTTCGCAAATTCGGCACCACGATGATCAATGATGGGCCGGCCGATGGCCCGTAGGACTCGATCGGGAATGTTTGTAGGGCCGGGGATTTGTAAAAAGTGACGGCCGGTTCGAATCATACGATTGATGATGCCATAGCGAACACCCGACGCGCGCACGAGGTACTCACCCAAGAAGTTTCATTTGAGAAATTTATCTGCCTCTACACGAATTGCAATGGTCTAGAGTTCCCGTAGCGTGGCGGCCCCGCAACGAGAATGGGTATGCAATTAGATTCCCCTTGGAAAGCCTGCGGGCCAGAGCATACCTTAGCTGTCGCGATGCGAGCTTAACGTCAGATTAATTTGCTTTTATCTGGCCCAGGGCCATCACAATTTCTAGGTTTGCGTGCTGCTCTCAAATATACTCCCCGTTGAAGCGTCGTTCTTTGCCTCGCACATCAAGCTAAATGCTACCTAAGCCTGGCAGTGACACCGGACCATTGAGTGTTAACAATGAAGGCGACAGACGATATGACGGAGCAAGTACTGAAGTCCGACGCATCTGTCGTGACGACCCGGAACGTGACGTCTCAGCGCTGGGTTCGTATCATACCCGTCGCTCTCATCATGTACACGATCGCGTTTATCGATCGCACGAACATCTCGCTCGCCTTGCCGCGAATCAGCAGGGACCTCCATTTGGATCCGCAACAGGCAGGAACGGTCGCCGGTATTTTCTTCTGGGGCTACCTCGCGCTGCAAATCCCCGGGGGCCATCTGGCGAAGCACTGGAGCGCCAAGAAATTCATAGGCATATTGCTGGTTGCGTGGGGGATCTTTGCGGTGGGTTGTGGCCTTGCACGCACCTATCACGAGCTGTTGTTTCTTCGTTTGTTGCTCGGAATAGCCGAGAGTGGTGTTCATCCTGCGACGTTAATACTTCTCTCTCACTGGTTTCCCCGTTCCGAACGCGCGCGCGCCAATGCATTTTGGCTGCTCTGCTTGCCTGTTGCGGTGATAGTCTCCTCGCCTTTCTCAGGATGGATGTTGGATCATTGGTCGTGGCGCGTGATGTTGGTTGCCGAAGGCTCGTTACCTTTCTTGTGGCTCGCGATCTGGCTCAAATTTATTCAAGACCATCCGGCGGAAGTGTCCTGGTTGCCGGAAAGTGAGCGAGTTCCTCTGGTGGAAACTTTGCGCCGGGAACATTCCGAACTGGAGGGGCAAGGAAAAGCGCCCTATCTACGTGCTCTGCTGCGTCCTCGGGTATTTCTGTTGGCTGCCGTTTATTTTTGTTTCATCAGCGGGCAGATGGGCCTACTGTTTTGGCTTCCGAGCGCGATGGAAAAATTCAGAAAACTAAGCAGTTTTTCGACCGGAGTTCTCTACACTCTTCCCTTCATTGTTGGCGCTGCTTCTCTTCTGATTATCTCTCGCCACTCGGACAGGGTGCATGAGCGCCGCTTTCACGCCGCCGCCGCCATGCTGCTCGGAGGGTGCTGCATCCTGCTTGCGGTTGCCACGATTTCTCGTTCGCTTTTGATCGCCTTCGCTTTCATTGCGCTCAGCGGCGTGGGTGCATATGGGCCGATGGGCGCCTTCTGGGCCATACCGACCGAAACCTTGCCGTCAAGAATCGTCGGCTCAGTGATGGGTTTCGTCAATGCCATCGGCAACCTCGGAGCTTACTTTGCGCCTCTCATCGTGGGGTATCTGAACAAGAAAACGGGACATTTCCTCTCAGGATTTGCTTACCTAGGCGCGATCACTGTGGTCGGTGCAGGACTTGCGACGCTGCTGAGAACGACTCCCGCATCCCCGTCGATTAGAAGAGAGGAAGCCGGAACCTGACTCAGGCAAATAGCTGGCGATCCGCCGGCCGGTCGCGCGGAGTTCGAACGCCTGCAGTTTGGCATCAGGACGGGGCTGGTCCAGCGTAACGTTCGGAATTTTCTGGGTGAAAGGTGAGATTGTCAGCAACATATTCTCAGCCCAAAAGGTGAAAAGTGTTAAGGCGTGAATTTGGCAAGGCTTCTGTCGGTGTGATTGGCTCAAGTTTGCTCGTCGACTCAGCGGGAAGCGCAGCAGCTGTATCTTCTTCTACTGATTTTCCCAAAGCCCCGGGTCTGACAGCCTATGTCGGGAAATTTGTAGCTTCAACAAATTTTGAGGATATTCCACAACACGTCATCGAGTTGGGCAAGAAATCTATCCTTGACGGTTTGGGACTGGCGCTGGCCGGATCGCGGGCGCGAACCGGAACGATTTGCCGGGAATATGTTGAGCATCTCGGTATCTGCAGTGGAAGAGCTACGATCATCGGTTCTTCAAAGAAAACTTCTCCGCGCTTCGCCGCCTTCGTAAACGGCGTATCCATTCACGCTGACGATTTCGACGACACCCAACTCTCCGGCGCCAAGGATCGCGTGTATGGGCTGCTGGTGCACCCGACAGTGCCGGTGTTGCCCGCGCTGCTGGCGCTGGCCGAAAGCAGAACGATTTCCGGCAAGGAACTAATGCTCGCGTATCATCTGGGCGTTGAGGTGGAATGCAAAATTACAGAAGCTATTTCGCCCCGCCACTACCAGGACGGATTTCATTCCACAGGGACCTGCGGGCCTTTCGGCTCCGCCGTGGCGGCCGCGAAGCTGCTTCGATTTGAAATCCCGAAGATCCTAGATACCCTTGGCCTGGTAGCCAGTCAGTCAGGCGGCCTGCGGGAAAATTTCGGCACGATGACCAAACCTTTTCAGGCCGGCCGCGCCGCCGAGAGCGGTCTCGCGTCGGCGGAACTTGTCGCACTTGGGTGGACGGCGGCGGAGGAAATTCTGGAAGCGGAGCGAGGGTTTTTCCATGCGTTCGGAGGATCGTTCGATCCCGAAGCGATTATGGATCGTCTCGGAAAACCGTGGACGTTCGCCGCTCCAGGAATCTCGCTGAAACCTTATCCATCAGGCTCGCTCTCCCATCCCGCAATGACCGAGCTGGGGCGGCTGATCGAGGTCCACCAACTGCAAGCGGCGCAAGTGGAAAAGCTCGACGTTGGCGCAAATCGCCAGATGACGACGACGCTTCTTCACCATCGACCAAAGACCGGATTGGAAGCCAAGTTCAGCATGGAATTTTGCATGGCGATTCTCCTCTTACGGGGGAAGGCCGGCTTGAGTGAGTTCTCGGATCAAGTCGTCCAAAGAGCGGACGTGCAAGAGATGATTGGCCGCATCAACTTCTACGTTAATCCGGAGGCTGAAAGCGCCGGCTACGACAAAATGACATCTCTCCTGAAAATTCACCTTAAGGATGGACGAGTCATCACCGGCCGCGCGGACTTTGCCAAAGGCAGCCCCGCGAACCCTATGACTTTCGACGAAGCAGCAGCAAAATTCAGAGGATGCGCGCTATATGCAGAGTGGCCCAGGGACAAGACCGAGAAACTCATCACTTATGTACAGGCATTGGAATCGATGAGTGATGTCAGCGAGCTTTCGCGGCTTCTTTCGCTCGAAAGAGGATAATTTGCCACGTAAATGAAAACCTTCAACATTGCGGTCATCGCGGGGGACGGCATTGGGAAAGAGGTCGTTCCGGAAGGCGTTCGCGTGCTTGAAGCAGCAGGGGAGCGTTTCGGGATCCAATTCCACTGGCATGGATTCGATTGGAGTTGCGAAACTTTTATGAAAACCGGAAAGTTGATGCCGTCCGATGGCCTGCAGCAACTGCGGCCCTTCGATGCCATCTTCCTGGGAGCCGTGGGTCATCCGAGCGTTGCAGATCACGTCTCGCTTTGGGGACTGTTGATCCCTATCCGGCGCACCTTCCGGCAATATGTGAATCTGCGACCCGTGCGTCTGTTTGAGGGGATTGAGACGCCACTGAAAAATTGGAAGCCCGGACAAATTGATTTCTGCGTCGTCCGAGAAAACAACGAAGGGGAATATTCAAATATTGGCGGGCGTCTCTATGAAGGAACCGACGAAGAGATGGCCATCCAACAAACCGTCTTCACGCGCCGCGGAGTGAACCGCGTGATGCGCTACGCGTTTGAATTGGCGCGCAAGAGAAACAAGCATCTCACCTCTGCGACAAAATCAAACGGTATCATCCACACCATGCCATTTTGGGATGAATGCTTTCATGCCATGGCCGCTGAGTATCCCGACATCCGCACGGATCAGTATCATATCGATATTCTGACCGCTCATTTCGTGCGCCATCCGGACTGGTTTGACGTGGTCGTAGGCTCCAATCTTTTTGGCGATATTCTCTCCGACTTGGGCCCCGCCGTCGTTGGATCGATCGGCATCGCCCCTTCAGCCAACCTCAATCCAGAAAAAGAATATCCATCCATGTTTGAGCCCGTGCACGGCTCGGCGCCGGATATCGCAGGGAAGGGAATCGCCAACCCCATCGGGCAGATTTGGTCGGGCGCGATGATGCTCCGTCATCTTGGCACTTCGGAAGCCGCGGATGCCGTCGAGAACGCCATCGCGGAAGTTCTGGCCCAATCAAAGGTTCGGACTCCGGATATTGGAGGAATGGCGACGACTAAGGACATGGGGGCTGCCATCGCTCTCCAGGTGATTCGTTCCCAGTAGGCCGGTTGACTGTCCTGCACTCGGAACTCTACTTATCGCCGGCGATCAACGTTCGAAGGTAAACGAAATCAGCCGTGCCTCTTTTTCCGCAGCGTTTACCTCGTTAGCATCACTTCCCGCGCTGAGCGTGATCTTGCCCAGTTGTACGGAGAAATCAACGCAGATCGTTCCGACTCGGCCCTGAAATGGTATCTAGGGCTCAAAGAGGCCATTCTCAGTCTGGAAGGGCAGCCGAACCGATGTCCTGTGACCCGCAGGCGTGACAAGCTGAGGCACCTGCTCTACGGTCATAATCCGCATACCTATCGCATAATATATTGCCTCTTGGAGAATCAGAAGCAGGTTGAAGTGCTGCACATCCGGCACGGCGCGCGCCGGAAGCTAAAAACGTCAGATCTTGCATAAAGCTCGTTGCGAAATCGCGACCATGCTCTACGGTGAAATACATCCATCTGGACATTTCCGTTTTGTAAATTTCGGCCAACCACCACCGCTAATATTTTGTTCAAGATCGCAGAAGTTTAGACCGATCGACAAGAAATCGCATGGCGCAGTTTCCTCCGCTCGGGCTGGAGATTCCCGAGGACCATCCTGACAGGAACAAATATTTTTCGATTCCAGGACCGCGTTGCAAATCTCTTTTGCGGGCTCATCCTTGTGGTCACGCAGTAAAGGAGAAAATATCTCCTCGGCCCATCAACGTCAGCTCTTCCACGTCCGAGGAGTTCATCTGCTTTTTCCTGAACGTCATATGCGGTAAAGCAAGACGACTATCTACAGCAGATTAATGAAGCAGATCGAATCGATGACAAGACCGTGTTCATCAAGCGCACATAGGAATGAACACTTCAGAGAGATCAAGGCGACGCCCAGATAGCAATAAACTCGTTCATGGAAATCAGCGGCCAGCGGTCAAGCGACCAATGCCTGGGTCTTCTAACAACACCGCGCGCGAGAGTGGATGCGATTTACCGGAGCAACTGCGCGAATTGAATCCTCACTTTTCGTGAACGAAGCTGTTGTTCCGCCGCCCTCATCGTAGGTAGAATTAAGAGAACCTGAGCGGGCGTAGTTCAGTGGCAGAACGGGAGCTTCCCAAGCTTCGGACGTGGGTTCGATTCCCATCGCCCGCTCCATGATTCCGCAAAATTCCTGTTGATTCGGCTGCCCTTTACTCACCAGTCATCCCCTAATTTGTGCCCAAATAGGCGGGGTTTTGCGCCCATTTTGCGCCCAAAAATACAGCACAAAGAATTGGGAGGAAACACATGAGCAAATTTGAAGTTGTCTGCCTGTATTGCAAAAAGTCGAACACCGTCGAGAAGAGCAGTTTCGTTGACCGCGACGGCCTGCAAGATATTAAGTGCTCGCACTGCTCGAAGAGCTGGGAAGGGAACTTGAGCGAGACCGGCACCCTAGCCAAATCAGCCCCCGCGCCATCGACAGAGCTGGCCGAATTGCGCGTCCAGGTTCGCGCCCAATTGAACGAGTTGACGAAGAGGATCAATGGCCTCCTCGAAAGCCGTGCGGTGGCTGCGCGGACAGCCAGATTCAATACCACCGGCGTCGAGAAAAGCGACGTGGTAGCGCAGGAACTTGAGAAGGCGCTCGCTAACGGCCAGCCAGTCGCATTCCATCCGTCTGAAGGATCGTCGCGTAGGTTCCAGACGGTTGAGTCAGTGGGATCAGGCCAGCGAGTGCGCTCAGGCGCGGCATTCGATACCAACGGCATCGAGAAGAGTGACGTGGCAGACCAGGAGCTTCAGAAGGCGCTCGGCAACGGCAAGCCGGTTGGTTTCATACGGCGTGGCAACTAACCGCGAAATCAGGCGCAAAACAGTTTGAGCTTCAACGAGCCGCGACAGGCGCAGTCACGGTTTTGTGTAGAAAAAATCTGAAAAGAGAGAAGGAAAAAGCAAATGCCAGCACCAAATCCAGCAGCAGTTCAAAGGCGCTGGCCCTCGGAGCGGCGGCGGTTGGCATTGGCAGGCCTTACGCATGGGGTCTCGCGGCCTTCGGTCAGCCTGGTGTCGAGGCTGTTTTGGAAATTCTGCGGCGCGAACTGAGAATGATCATGCGGCAGGCCGGAACGACCTCGGTCGATAAGATCACACGCCGCTATGTCGTTGCGCGTCCAGGTGAGAGCTGAAGGGCTAGTTCAAAGGCTCCAACGCGGCTGGCCTTTCCTCACCCTCACCGTCTCTCCCGGCTCCCTTTCCCCTTGACCCTTCTTGTTCGACAATATACAGTTTTCCGCACAGTTCGAAGAGCCCCTCGCATGCAGGATGCCCTTTCTCGTCGGCGGTTTGTGCTCAGCAGCGCTACCGGCATTTCCGCCGCATGGGTCGCAACGCATTGGCCAGCCATTCTCGCCGCGGCCGATCACGCGCACCGCGCCGCGCAAGCCGCCTCGCCGCCGAAACTGGCAGTGCTTACGACGGAACAGGCGACGGAAATCGAGGCCATTGCCTCACAGATTATCCCCACCGACGACGGGCCCGGCGCGCGCGAAGCCGGTGTCATCTACTTCATTGACCGCGCGCTGAAAACCTTCGCGAGCAGTCAGAATGGGGCCGTTGCCGATGGCATCGCGCAGGTGCAGGAAAAGACTAAGGAACTCTTTCCCGGCGTGACGAAATTTTCAGCCGCTTCGTCCGAGCAGCAGATTGCCGTGCTCAAGGCGATGGAGAATACGCCTGCTTTCGGGCTATTCCGTTTCCACACCGTCTGCGGTTTTCTTGCCGATCCCTCGCGCGGCGGCAATCGCAACGAAATCGGCTGGAAGCTGATCGGTTTCGACAGCAGCCACGCGTTCCAGCCGCCGTTCGGCTATTACGACAAGGATTATCCGGGCTGGCAGCCTTCGGGCGGGGACAAGAAATGAGGCAAGCCGGCCCCAAGTACAAGTCCTCCGACGAGGTCGATTTCGTTATCGTCGGTTCTGGCGCGGCTGGCGGCGTCCTGGCGAAAGAGCTCTCGACCAACGGCTTCCGCGTCGTCGTGCTCGAACAAGGGCCCTATCTCACGCCCGAACAGTTTGACCATGACGAGCTCCACGTCTCTTTCCAAAATGCCCTCACCAACGATCCCCAAAAGCAACCGAATACCTTCCGCAAGACCCCGCAGGACAAGGCCAGCCGCCAGCCGGTAGTCAACTACGGCTGTTGCGTCGGCGGCAGCTCCGTACACTTCACGGCCAACTACTGGCGTTTCCATGAAATTGACTTCATTGAGCGCAGCAAGCGCGGCCCCATCCCGGGCACGGGCTTCGCCGATTGGCCCATCACCTACGCTGATCTTGAGCCCTATTACACCAAGGTTGATTGGGAAGTCGGCGTCTCGGGTCTAGCCGGCGCAAGCCCCTTTGACCCGCCTCGCTCCAAACCCTACGCCTATCCGCCGCTCCCCGTGAAATCCTCTGGCGTCATCTTTGAGCGCGCCGCTCGCAAGCTGGGCTGGCATCCCTTTCCCGCGCCCATGGCCATCCTTTCAAAGGCCGCCGACGGGCGCGGCGCTTGCGTGCATTGCGGTTTCTGCGTTGAATTCGGCTGCGAGGTTGGCGCGAAATCCAGCTCTCTCGCGAGCGTCATCCCCCTGGCCGAGCGCACCGGCCGCTGCGAAATTCGTCCTAACTCGTACGCTTTCCGTGTTGAGGCCAACGATCGAGGTCGCGTCACCGGCGTCACCTATTTCGATGCCCAGAAACAGCAGCAATTTCAAAAGGCCAAGGCCGTCGTCCTCTCCGCCAACGGCGCAGAAACTCCGCGCCTTCTCCTGCTCTCGGCTTCAAAGCTCTTCCCTAACGGCCTTGCCAATTCTTCCGGTGTGGTCGGCAAATATCTCATGCCCAACGGCAATCACGAAGTTTTCGGTGTCTTCGAGCATCCGCTCAATGATTACAAGAGCGTGGTCGTTTCTCGCGTTCTGCACGACTTCTATGAACTCGATCCTAAGCTTGGCTTTTACGGCGGAGGCGGTCTTGACGCCCGCTTCGACACGACGCCCGTCTCTTTTGGTCTTGGCAGCTTTTTCGGCGGTCTCCCCAAAGATATTCCCACTTGGGGCCGCGCTTACAAGTCGGCTTTGCGCGAATACTTCACGTGCACGATGGGCATCTTCTGCCACGGCACTTCGCTTCCCGTCGAATCCAATTCGTTTTCGCTCGACCCCGGCCTGAAGGATGCTTGGGGTCTGCCTGCTCTCCGTGTCACCTACACGGATCACCCGGACGATCTCAAGAACATCACCTATCTAAAGGACCGCGCGCTCGAAATTTTCGAGGCGGCCGGCGCGCGCAAGACTTGGCACGCCCCGATTCAGGAGACGCAGGTCTTTTACCATCTTCTCGGTACTTGCCGCATGGGCAACGATCCGAAGACCTCCGTCATCAACGCCGACCATCGCGCCCACGATGTGCCCAATCTTTTCCTATGCGACGGCTCGAGCCTCGTCACCTCCGGCCGCGGCCAGCCCACCATGACCATTCAGGCGCTGGCTTATCGCGCCGCTGACCGCATCACCGCCCTCGCCAAACACGGCGATCTCGATGCTTAAGCGGCAACCCGCAGATGTGGGTCCGGGCACCTCTTGCAATTGCGCCTCAATCACGGGCAACCCTGAAGTAATCCCAAGGTTCGAGTAGCCGGGCGCCATTGCTGGCGCCCAGCCCTCTAAGAACCGGACTTGAAGGTTTCCCATTCATCCGGCTCGAGCACCCAAAAACGCCCCCATGAAAAACGAGGACGCAGCCTGATTCAAAACGAATCAGACCTACTCGATACTGACTTGCTGCCGATTCGCACGGCGGTGGAATCACCGTCGTGTGTGAAGCTGCACCAATGGCTTACGCCATCGTCATTTGCTTTGCTTCATGCATCG
>Ga0207684_10001702_pt1 | contig 23359 bp, 19 predicted proteins | sample KBSK5501metaG_FD_184342 | JGI IMG/M metagenome (GOLD analysis project Ga0207684, IMG submission 184342) | Corn, switchgrass and miscanthus rhizosphere microbial communities from Kellogg Biological Station, Michigan, USA - KBS K5-50-1 metaG... | ecosystem: Host-associated > Plants > Roots >...
CAGGTAGTTGATGGCGTGGTCGCCGTTGTGCTCGTTGATGACGTCCTGGAGGAATGCTTCTACCACCCGCTCGTTGCCCGTTAGGCCTGCATCGTGGGCTGGCGATGCGGTCACTGCCTGGGTGCGGTGCGCGGCGGCTGCCGTCGTCACGCTCGCGGCGGTGCCGACGACTCCCAGGCCCGCGGCGAGGGCCGCGGCCACGGCAACGCGCTGCAACTTCCTCATGACAAGCTCCTTCATGCTCGGTTCCTGGACCGGTCAATCTGCTCCTTGTTCAGCGCCACGTCGTCCTCCCTGACGGTGCGATCACCCCAGGCTCGCCGCCCGTCTGGTGATAGGTCATCACCAGATCCTGGTGATTCGCGCGCCGTTGACACCGCGTGAGCTGGCCTGACACCGAGAAGACTGGGTCGCCGACGGACGGGCGTCGGGCGCGCGCACTCAGGCAGGCCTGTAAAGGGGGCCGGGCATCGCCCCGCTGATCAGCTGGGGTGATCTTCTCGCTGCTCTGGATCGCCCGGCAAGCCAAGAAGGCGACGATCATCGGCCCCGGCCGGCGGCGGGAACGAGCGGGAGGGCGTGGCCAACTAGGGTGGGTGTGTCCCGCCAGGCGACCAGGGTGAACAGTCGTTCGTCGGTCTCGCCGTCTTTCTTGGCTTTGGCCGCCGCGCCGACGCACACGCTGCAACCATTGATCTGGCTGGCTCGCAGGTGTACCAGGTCGAGTGTCCTCGGTGGTACGCCGCCCTGTTTGATGGCCTCGTTCAGCGCCCTGATCGCCGTCATGGTGTCAGGAATGACCACTCCCGGGTTCTTCATTCGGGCTTTCATTGCGGCGCTCCTTTTGCTGCCTCTGTGATATCGGAAGGGATGGCGGATGGTGCGGTCGACGGTGGTGGCCGACCTGCGGTCGGGCTAGGCGGTTGTGGTGGCTTGCTGCCGCAGTTGGGTGGTGAGGAACTGGTCCCAGGTCCGGCAGCCGACGGTGTGTCCCGGCGGTGGCAGCAGAGCGCCGTTGCGGACTGCCCGGGTGCCCGGTATCCGGACCGGCAACACCCATCGGCGACGATGGCTGGCCTTCAGGTACCCCCGGAGCAGGTCCGTCCAGTTGCTCACCTGTGGTCCGGCCATGTCCGGCGCGCGGCCGACGGGCTCGCCCAGTGCCAGCTCGACGAGCCGGCCCGCCACGTCGCGGGGATCAACCGGCTGGACGGTGAAGCCCGCTGGCACTGGCGCCACGGGGAACCGGCTCAGCTTCTGCGCATTGGTCAGGCAGTAGTCGTAGAACTGCGTGACTCGCAGGATCGTCCAGGGCAGGCCGGAGCTGGCCACGATCTGCTCGGCCTGGAGCTTCGTCTTCGGGTATCCCCAGGAGGCGATGTGGTCGATACCGACGATCGACACGTACACCAGGTGGGCAGACCCCGTCCGGGACGCGGCTGCCACCAGGTTGCGGGTTGCCTCGGCGTCGCCCCTGGTGCTGGTCGCGCAGTGGATGATGGCCGCCGCTGCGGTCACGGCCGGCTCGATGCCCTGGCCGGTCCGGAGGTCTGCGGTGAAGAATGTGACGCCCTGCGGGGTGGGCCGGTCGTGCCGGGCGAGCACGCGGACGTCGCAACCGCTGTCCTGTAGCCGCGCGACGACAAGCTTCCCGAGGCGGCCGGTGCCGCCAGTGACAAGGACGGGCGAGGCCATGGGCTCTCCTTACGCTGATTAGCCCTCAAGAGAGGGGTGAGTTACGTCCGCGCGTTGTGGTTCGTCCGTGGATGCACGATTGTTCCTCCGTGTAGGCCGCGGCTGAACCGGGACACTGAACACCAAGCCGGCCTCCTGTCACATCGCCGGGGTCTGAGCGGTCACTTCTATGTCCGACCACGACAAGAGAATGTGACCGATGGACGAACATGACCTGCTCGCGGAACGGTTCGAGACCCACCGGGCCCGGCTGCGGGCGATCGCCTACCAGACGCTCGGCTCGGCCAGCGACGCCGACGACGCTGTCCAGGAAGCCTGGCTGCGGCTGAGCCGCACCGACCCTGGCAACATCGATAATCTCGGCGGATGGCTCACGACGGTCGTCGCCCGGGTCTGCCTGAACATGCTGCAGTCACGCCGGGACGAACCAGTGGGGATACATCTGCCCGAATCAGTCGTGACCGGCGCGGACGGCATCGACCCCGAAACCGAAGCGCTGCTTGCCGACTCCATCGGACCCGCGCTCCTGGTGATCCTGCACACGCTGGTCCCCGCCGAGAGGCTCGCGTTCGTCCTGCACGACATGTTCGCCGTCCCGTTCGACGACATCGCGGCCGTCGTCGGGCGCTCCCCCGCCGCGGCCCGCCAGCTGGCCAGTCGCGGCCGCCGACGGGTCCAGGGCGTGGCTCCGGTCTCCGGCACCGATCTGACCCGGCAGCGAGCAATCGTCAGCGCCTTCCTCACCGCCGCCCGCAACGGCGACTTCGACGCGCTGCTCGAGGCACTCGACCCAGACGTCGTGGTGCGCTCCAACGGCACCGAGGCGGTCCGCGGTGCGGCGGCGGTGGCCGGACGCGCGTTCCCCTTCACGCGAATCGCCCAGGTCACCCTGCCCGCACTGATCAACGGAGCCGCCGGCGTCGTCACGGCCGCGGACGGGAGGCCGATCACACTCGTAGGGTTCACGATCACCGGCGCGAAGATCATTGCGATCGACCTTATCGACGACCCCCGCCGCATCGCTGAAGCCGACCTGGCCATCATGGTCATATGAACTCGGTCTTCCGTTCTACGAAGCGACCATCGAGACGAACGGTCACGACGCCTCTATCGTGGCTGACGGCACCAATCGCCCAGTGCTGTGCGAGGCTGCCGTGGTTGGCCGCCTCGGTTTCTTGATCGATGCCGCGTGAGCGTGCTTTTCCGCCTGGTTCGGCTGTCTGGTCCGGCGCGGTGGCGCCAGGCGGCCTCCTCGGCGGTTGCGGCGTGACCAAGTTGCGCCACGGCGCGGAATCCCTCGCCGTGCGGCACGCTGGCCGGTGCCGGAGTGCGGCCTGCGGCGCCGGAGTGCAGCGGTTGCCCGGGCCGTTCGCGGTGGGTAGTCCGGCCGCGGCGTGGCTGCCTCGGCAGCAGCACGGCGAGCTTACCCCGCTCGCGTTGGAAGCGGGGTAAGCCTGCCGCACACAGCCGGACGGCGGTTAGCCGGCCCGGTTAGGGGTTGTAGCGGGCCAGGGCGATGAAGGACTGGCCGGTGGTGTTGTTGTCGGAGAAGCCGGCGGCGATGATCTTGCCGTCGGGCTGGATGACGACCGCCTCGACGGCTTCGTTGCCGTTGAAGGTGGTGGTCAGGACTCCGCCGTTGCCGAAGCCGGCGTCCAGGGTCCCGTCCGGGTTGACCCGGGCCAGGCCGAAGGGGCTGGTGCTGAGGAAGTGCGCTCCGCCGGCCACCGCCTGCCCGTTGGCCTGCACAGCCACTGCGCCGGCGCCGTCTATCGCCTGGTCCAGGCCGGCCGCGCCCGAGTAGTCGAACGCCGGGCTGGCCGAGGCGATGCTGCCGTCCGCGTTGAACCGCTGCACCTGGACGTCAACGTCATGCTTGGCCACCGTGACGCCACTGGCCTGGACGAACTGGCCGGAGGGCAGGAATACGCTGCTGCCGCCCTGCGAGCTGGCGGTGATGGCCGCGGGGGTCACGCTCGCGTCGGCCTGGCCCGAGGGGCTGAACTCGGCGCGGATGGGGAGGGTAAAGATGTTACCGGCCGCGTCCAGGCCCAGGGCGGTAATGCCATTGGGCAGGCTGCTAGAGAGGACCGTCCCGCCGATGCCGAAGCTGGTGTCCAGGGTGCCGTTGGCGTTGAACCGGGCCAGCGCGCCCTGAATCGGCGCGAACCTGATCTGGCCCTGCCTGGCCGAGCCGGCCACCAGGATCTTTCCGTCCGGCTGAATCAGCACGGCGCGGGCGAACTCCTGGGCGCCCTCCATCGGCGGGGCGAAGAACTCCACGCTGGCCTCGCCGCCGGTGCCGAAGCTGGCGTCCAGGCTGCCGTTGGCGTTGAACCTGGCGACCGCGAACTCGAAGGTCCCGAAGGGCGTGAAGCCCGGGGTATTCTGGCTGCCCACCCAGATGATCTTTCCGTCCGGCTGGAGGGCGACACCCTCGAGGCCCTCGCCGCCGGTGAAGCCGGTGGAGGCCAGCCCGCCGCTGCCGAACGTGGTGTCCAGCTTTCCGGTGGGCAGGAACCGCGCTACGCCGGAGCCGGTGCTGACCACAATGTCGCCGTTGGGCTGCAGGATCGCATCCGTCGCGCCCCCGCCCGGGCTCAGCACCTTCCCCCCGTTGCCGAAGGTTGGATCCAGGCTGCCCGGCGTGCTGGCCGCCGCGGCCCGCGCTTTGACCAGGATCGCCTCGGTGCTGCGTCCGGCGGCCGCCGGCGCGGTGCGCACGGTAGCCGCCGCGGTGCCGACGGAGAGGGCGCTACTGCCAGGCGAGCCGCCTGCCGAAGCGCCGATGACACCGCCGGCGGCGGCCATGGCGGCCAGGCCGATACCGGCGAGGATGATTCGTGGGTCCCGCATTGGTTGCCTCCTGGCAAAGCTGACTATTACTTTCTACTAACACGGATAGTAAAAGCGTGGAGTTCACGTGACGGCCGGTTATTCCGGCAGTGAGCGCAGGCAACCGGGCTGCCGCCCGCTGAGTGCGGCTGCGGGCGCCGCGGGCTCAGCCTTTCGGCCTGAGCGGCCGCCGCCGGGGACCGTCCTCGCCGGGCACGCCCGGGAACGGCGGATGTGGGAAGACATCCGCCGCTCCCGCCGGTGCGGCTTTGTCAGCGCGCGCCCGCTGGCGCCGGCCCGAGGTGGCCGAGCACGAACTCGGCGACCTGGCGGCCGAGTTGCTGGCCGGCCACCAGGTCGATCATGGTGTGCTGCCCGGCGAAAATCCGGCTGAGCGTTGCCTCGTCGGCTGCCGCCTGGAAGCTGCCGAAGGACCGGGTCACGCCGGGATCACCGTCCGAGCTGACGATCAGCTGCTGGTGGTCACCGAAGAAGGCGGACAGAACGGTCGCTGCCGTCTGACTGATCGTCGCGTGAGCGCCGGGGTAGGACGGGTCGGCCGCGGTGACCGCGAGCGGGTTCCAGGTGGGGTTGCCGGTGATGGCCGGGTTGCCGATCGTGTTGCCCAGCTGGATCGCGGTGACCGGGCGCCACACGAGGTAGTGGTACTTCGCGTCGTACAGGCCGATGGTGGTGTCGGCCAGGGCGAGGTCCAAGTTCTCGAACACGGTCACGGTCCGCTGCAAGCTGGCGTGCTGGCTCACGGCGAGCTTCTGGGTGACCTCATTCCAAACGTTCCAGATCGGCGCCGCGCCCCAGAATTTTGCTTGCGTGGTCTCGTCAGCGGTTCGGGTGGTACTGGTGTCCTGGCCGAGGCTCTTGACCTGGTTGAGCGCGCGGGCATAGGCGACGCTGGTGATCGGCGGTGGCGGGGCCGGGCGGAACTGCCGCCCGCTGCTGAGCACGAACGGCGTGACCGAGCCCCAGTTGGTGAACACCGGCGGGGCGAAGGCTGGCGGAGTCGGCCGGTAGTCGCCCGGCTTGTTCCCGGCGACAAACGGCGGCGGTGTCGCCGCTGACCCGTCGGACGACCGGAGGGCGACAAGCCGCCTGGCGACGGCAGCTCCAACCTTGATGCCCTGCTGCTTGCCATGGCGATTGGGGATGGCCGCGAGCTCGCTGGCGAGCATCTGGTCGAGCCCGCTCTTCTGCGACGGGTAGAGGGCGGTCAGCGTGTCGTGCGCGGCCTGGTCGGCGGCGGCGTCCGGCCGGGCGCCGCCCGGCGCCGGCACCGAGAACAGGTACGGCTGGGCCGCGTGCGTGATCGAGGTCACCGCGTCGTACTCGGCCGCTTGCAGGATCGCGAAGCTGCGGGTGGGATGCACGGTCGCGGGCTGGCGCCCCGGAGTGCCCAGGATAGTGATCAGCTCGCGGTTCCAGTCGACGGCCGACTGTCCCGAGCCGGGCCTGAAGGCAACCGATGACTGGGCAGCAGGGCCGCCCTGGCCCCCCGCGGCCGCCGCCGGAGCGGCCACTCCGACGGCAACGGCTGCCATCGCCCCTAGGACAAGGGCACTTCTTATCGGGCGCATGCTCGAGGTTCCTTTCGGTTGGGGTCGGCTGGCCGGATCGGCCAGCGCGAGGCCCCGGGCAGAGGCGCCGCAGGGTTACCTACTAACACGGGTAGTACCCAGCGGGTGTTCAGGGAGCGCCGGCATCAGTCCCAGCGGTGCGCGTTGTGATCCGTGAGCTGGCGATGTCGGTAAGCGACAATGCGACGCGGGGATCGCGGCGCATGTCCTTCGCCTTCGCGATCGCGTCGGAGGTGCACCGGCGGTCACCGGTCTTACGGTGCCTGGCCGGCCAGGGGTATCTCGGCACGGAACCGCGGCTGCGGCCGGTGGTGCTGCGGCCCGGGGCGATCCGGCCAGGGGCCAGGTAGCCGTATGTTATGTAACACGGCGACGACGCCGGTTAACCGCATGGTAGATGAGACTCCTGTCACCGCTACCGGGCTCGACCCTGAGTCAGCCTGGTGGCTTCGGGTGCTCGCCGAGACGGGTCCGTCGCGGGAGGCGGCACTGGCGCGGCTGCATGAGCTGCTGGTGCGCGGCGCGCGGGCGGAGGTGCGGCGGCGCGGCCCCCGGGTGCGCATCGCCGGGCCCGAGCTCGACGACCTGGCCTGCCAGGCCGCGGCCGACGCGCTGATGACCATCACCAGAAAGCTCGGGCAGTTCCGCGGCGGGAGCCGGTTCACGACCTGGGCGTATAAGTTCGTCATCTTCGAGGTATCGGGCAAGATCGGGCGGCATTTCTGGCGGAACCCGGGCGTGCCGCTGGACGCCGAGGACTGGGACCGGCTGCCGGACCGGTTCGGCTTCGACCCGGCGCGGGAGGCCGAGTGGCGCGATCTGCTGGGCGCGCTGTACCGGGCCGTGGATGAGGTGCTTACCGCGAGGCAGCGCGTGGTCTTCGTCGCGATCGTGCTCAACGAGGTTCCGCTGGATACCTTGGTCATTGAGCTGGCCTCCAACCGCAACGCGATCTACAAGACGCTGTTCGATGCCCGGCGTAAGCTGCGGTCTGCTCTTGTCGCTAACGGGTACATAGGCGATGACTCTTCGAGGAGCTCATGAACGGCTGGTCAGAACTCGACCACTTCCTGCGGACCGATCCGCGTGACGTGGGATGCGACCAGGCGATGGAGATGCTGCACGTCTACGCCGAGCTGGTAGCGGCGGGCGCCCCGGCGGAGCAGCAGTACCCAGGCATCGCGGCGCACCTGCGCGCGTGCGGCCCGTGTGGCGAGGACTTCGCGGGACTGCTGGCCGCGGTGCGCGGCGAGACGGACTGACCGGCACGTAGCTTCCGGCGGCCGCATCGAAAGACCACGTCATCTTTTCGTAATCCTTCTGCGCGCCGGCGGGCGGTAAGAACCCGGCCCGCCGCGCACACATACCGGGAGTAAGCCAGACAGCGCGGTGAAACAGCTCGCCGCCCTCGGTGTTCCGGCCCCGCCGGAGGAGAAGGACAGCAGATGAAGATCTTGAAACGCAGATGGTGGCTAGCTGCCGCCGCCGCCGTGCTGGTCGCCGTCTCGGCGGTACTCACCACCGTGGCGTCCGGCGGGGCGAACGCCACGCCAGCCAAGGCCACGGCGGCTAAGCCCGGGAACCTGGGCCAGTTGACGGGCCTGCTGCCCCGCAATCACCTGACCGAAGAAAGCGCGCTCCAGGTCGACCTCAACAAGGAGACGGTGCGGCTGCCGCTGTACCCGGGCACCGCGAACGGCAAGACCGTGTGGTACGTGCTGCTGGACGCCTCCGACGCCGGGCTCGCGCACGACCTGGGCGTGAACTACGCGCCCAAGCTCGCCAACATCGCGATCAGCGACCCGGCCGCCGTGCAGACGGTGACCCTCGGTTCGCCGACACCGCAGCAGAACCCGTTCGGGCCGGCGGCCGTGCACTTCGCCGGCGCGCCGGACTTCAGCCCGACCCGCATCGCGACACCCGGGCCGACCGGATTCCCGCTGGCTAAATTCCAGCCCGGTTCCGTGGCCGGCCCGGGGTACAGCCCGTTCATCAAGATCGCCGGGTCGGACGTCGTCTACAACGCGCCGATCGTGGCCACCGGCGACGGTCCCTTCGACGTGGTGCACCACACCAACACCGAGGACCGCGTGCTGGGCATCCACATCGCGGGCCCGTCTAAGCCCGGCCAGTTCGCCGAGTCGTGGGTGGACCTGCTGTTCGTCAAGGGCTTCGACGCCGGCCAGCCGATCATCTACCTCAGCACCGACGCCGGCCAGCCGCTGACCGCGGTGCTGGAGCGCTCCACCTACGTGCCCGCGCTGAACAACGCCTCGTTCAACGGCGGCGATGACTTCCTCGGCTCGGCCCGCGAGCGGCTGTTCGGCTTCATCAACGGCCAGACCGGCGCCGCCAACCCGCAGGCGCAGGGCTTCGTGCACCTGGTCAAGGACGGGTTCGCCTCGGCGGACGCCTCCGCCGGCAACACCGCGATGATCGACGCCCTGCGCAACGGCGGGGACCTGCTGAACGTGTTCGGTGACTTCCCCACCCTGGCCGACCCCCGGCACGCCGACGCCTACAGCCCGCTGTGGGACGCCCAGCTGGGCCTATGGACCCCCAAGGCGGTCAGCGAAGGACTGAACACCCGCCAGATCGACGAGAACCAGGTCTTCAACCTGGCCGCCACCCGGCCCGACCTGCTGACCGGGGTCAACCCGGCCACCGGCCAGCCCGCCCCCTACGGCTCGGTCGGCGTGGACATCAACTGCGCGGTGATCGGCTTCACCGCCACCGCCCCCACCGCCAACCTCGCCCCCCCTGCTCCCAACTCACAGTTCCCCCCGCGCTAACCACAGCCCCAGGCACGACGGCGGGCCCGACCGGGCCCGCCGTCGTGCACGGGCCGACGCCCTGGTCTGGGCGCCGGCGGCGTCATAGAAGTCGGCTCCCGCTACCTGCACGTCCTCGGCGTAACCGCGAAATCCGGACGGCCCGTGGACAGTGCAGCAGATCCGGAACCTGCTGATGGACCTCGGTGACCACGCCGCGGAATTCCGGTTCCTGGCCCGCGGCCGGGCTGGGCAGTTCACCGGTTCCTTCGATGCGGCCCTGGCCAGCACCGGTATCCAGCCAACGAAGATCCCGCCCCGAAGTCCTCGGGCGAAGACGATCATCCAGGGCAGTTCGGTGTCGCAAGTGTTCATCCCCCGGCCATCCGGCAACGCCGCGAACGGCCGGGCCCGGACCTTGGCGGATCTGGTCCGAGTCCCGGCCGTCCCGAGCCGGAGCATTGGCGCGTACTCCGCATGCGCTGTGCCGGTGTTCTCGGTCGTTAGCTCAGGCGGACGCAGCCCTACCGCGCGCAGACGAAGTTGCTTGCCTGAGTCGTGCTGCCATGCCCCGTGTAGCGGGCGAACCGCGGATACAGGCAGAGCGGCCGTGAATCCGTCACGACGCCGGTTGCGGGATCTGTTGTCGCGCCGAGGATGGAGGTTGGCGCCTTGGCATGCTCGACCCAGTTGACCAGCGAATCCAGCGGCTGCGCTGGCTCGGCTGGCGCCGGGCCGGCTGCGCTCGCGCAGTGCTGGGCACCGGGCGCGAGGAACAGCCGGGCGAAGGAGTCCGTCGCTCCGGGGCCGCCCATGGCCTGCTGGACGCGCTGATAGTAGTTGACCGTTCCCTGTGGGAAGATGAGCTGGTCAACGAGGCCGTGCCAGATGATGATCTTCCCGCCGTCCTTGCTGAAGGCGGACAGGTCCGGGTTGTCCGTGGCGATGACATCCGAGAATTGGCTGACGGACTGCTCGAACAGCTTGTCGAACTGCGCGTACGTCAGCGTCTGCCAGTTCCATGACGGGTTCAGCTGCAACCACGTCCCGAGCCAGCTGACGGCGATGGGGAACGGGCTGCCCGTCGTCACCCCCTTCGTGGTGGTTGTCCCGGCCAGGCCCGACAGGCTGGCGCCGCGCTCGAGCCCGTACCAGAGCTTCGTCCCCTGTGTCGTTTCCGGGCCCTGCCAGATCTTGGTCATCACCGCGGCGTCCTGCCGCGTGATGACGCCGCACGGCGTCACGAAGCCCACGAGCTTGTAAGGGCTCCAGTCGCATGCGTCCGGGTTGGTGATGACGCCGTCGGTGGTGCCGCACGCCTGCACGGCCGACTCCGTAAAAGCCTTTTCGATGCAGGTGGGCAGGAAGTCGTGGGACTCGTTCATCACCAGCTCGGGCCAGATCTCTGCCGGGATGAACTTGGTCCAGTTGATCGCCGGCGCGCCGGACACGATGCCGTTGTAGTCGGACGGGAACCTCTGGGCCTCCATGAGGCCCTCGCGGCCTCCCGTGGAGCATCCGGCGAAGTACGAGTAGCGCAGCGGTGACGAGTAGTAAATCCGGGTCACCGCCTGGCCGGCAACGGACATGTCATGGATGCCGGCAAATGCGAAATCGTCGATCAGCGACCAGTTCAGGGTTCCGTCGGAGCGGAGGGCCCAGCTTCCGGTGTCAAAGGTTCCGGCGGGTACCGTGTGCCCGCAGTCGGTGGACGCCGTTGCGTAGTCGCCTTCGATGGCGGGCGCCATCTCGAAGTAGCTGATGCCGCAGGAGTAACCCCCGCCGCCGACGCCCTGGAAGCGCCCGCTCCACTGGGACGGAAGCCAGACTTCGATGTGGATCGCGTTGCCGGCAGCGTCGGTCTGGGTGAGCGTGACGTCGCAGAAGGCGGGCAGCCCGGTGAGCGGCGGCTGCCCCGGCGGGGTGAAGCTACCGGTGGTGTTCAGGGATGCCGAGTCGACTGTGACGTGGGCCAGGTGCAGTCCGGGCTGCAGGTAGCTGACGCTGCAGTGCGACCCAGACGACGCCGCGGACGGCTTCGCAGCGGCCGCAACTGCCGGAACGATGCCTGCCAGCAACGCGAGCGTTGCCAGGCAGCTCAGCCAGGCCAGACGGCCATGGCCGGGGGATCTGCGGCGGAGGAGATTCATCATTGACCCTCCCATTCAGTTAACTGGAGCTGGCCGGTGAAGGCAGCGGGGGGCGCGGCCCCTGCGGGGGCCGGCGTGGCGGCGTGGTCAGCCGGGCTCGTGCCGACGGCGAGAATGATGCGCGCCGCGGCGTACCAGAGCGGTGCGGCCGCGATCCAGGCGAAGATCCCAGACACCCGCAGCAGGTTCGTCGATGGGGGCATGGGGGGCTTCGCGGCGAGATCGGCGCTAAGGAAGCCAATCCCCAGGAAGAGCAGAACGCCGATCAGCGCCACGAAGGCGAGGATGAAAGCCGCGTTGCGGTGCCGGATCGATGGGATCGCCATGAGCGCGACGGGAACGATCAGCGCGATCGCGTACCAGCCGACCGCGTCAGGTGCGAAATTCTTGTTCTCTGCGCCCAGTGTGAGCAGCAGATACAGCCCGAATAGCCAGAGCCCGAAGCCACAGAGAATTGAGGCCTGATATCCCTGGCCGCGAAGGAGGTATAGGACGCCAGCGAGAGTCTCGCCGATCGCGGCGACGAGGACCGCGTAGATTGTGGCTACCGATGAAGTGGCGGCACCAGGTGCCGCTCCGGCGTAGACCACGAACTGAACACCGTAAAGAAACAGGGCAAATCCGAACAACGATAGTCCTATCGCTCCCGGGTCTGCGGTGGCTGAGCCGAGTGAAGCCCGCTCTGAGGACATGACCTACCGCCTTTCGCCAGCGGCCGGGGCTATGCGCTTTTCGCGTAGTGGACGCGCGCTCTTCCCGGTCGGTCTATTCGCCGAGGCGGGATGCGTCGCCCGCGTCAGCTGTACGGGACAGATCGTCTACTAGATCACGTTTGCCGTCAAGAGCTTGTAGAACTTTTCGTGCAGAGCGCTGCAGACCACCCTGCGCGCCCAGCTCGAGCACCCCAGCCGTTAAGTGGCGATGAGGTGGCCGCAGACGGCGGCCTATGCCCGCCCGCGCGGGCGACGCGCAGGCCAGCATTACCCCGCCGTCACCACCACCGGCGCCGCAGGCAGGCCGCTAGATCGGGAGGTGCCCGCGGCGCGGTCCGCGCAAAACGCCGAGCACATCGTTGACTCCGACCCGATAGGCCGCACGCTGCGGCGCGATGGCGCCGCGACCGCACGCCAGCACGGCCTGGGCAGTTCCAGGAACCCGTGGCCGTCGGGCAGAGGCGCCGGCGCGTGGCGCCTGCACATGGTAGCCGCGCTGACCGTCAGAAGACATGGCGCTGGCGCGGCAGTAGATGCGCTCCCACCAGGTTGAGCGATCCGCTGCCCGGCTGACCACAGCGTTCCCTGCCTGCCTGCCTGGACCACGTCCCCTGCCCGCTGCCACGGGCGCGTCGCTGCTGCCAGTTTTCTTGGCTCACACAGTCTACGTTGGTCTTGACATCGGCGATCTAGCAGTAGAAGCTTATTTCGTCAGCTGACGGCCGTTACAACTTGCCTCCCTGCCGGGAGATTGCGACTGTTCACGCACGGAGATGACGGGCCGAGATATCGAGTTCTTGGCGGTAGTCAACGCCGGACGGGGATTACGCAGCAGTTGTACCCCTCCACTCGAGGTCCGGGCCGATATGGCGGAGCCCGTGAAATGTCGACTGCCGGCAAGGCGGTCACCACCGGCTTTTGCGCGAGCATGCCAGGCTACTCGTACTTTGACGGCTGTGCGACTGGCGGTCGATAGCGGCGTGATGGCGGTACAGCGCTACCGGCGGACTAACTGGCATCGTCGCCAGTGCGCCGGCGATCAGCTGGACAATGTTCATCCCATCCAGGATCTGGCCCGAACTGGCCATGGAGGAGAGCAGTGGCGCGTGGAGCGATGGGCCCGCGCAGCATTCTGATCGTTTGCCCGGCCCTTCCTCGCACCATGCACCGTCCCCGTTTCCGGGCACCGAAATCGCGGGGCCAGCACTCGCTTCCTGCAGGCGGGGCTCGTGGCCGAGGCTGAGCTTGTTGGCCGCCTTAGCTGGCCGCCTTGTTGAGCCGTATCCACTGCATCATCGCATCGGGTGACCACCTCGCGTGCCGGGCCGCGAACAGGCTCGCCGCCCGCGCGCCGTTCCATCTGCCGGGCAGCAGCCGGGGCGGCAAGCCAGGGTCGACCGAGGGGAAACGGCGCCAGGCGTGGACCAGTTCGATCAGGCGGGTGAGCGGATCGCGGGCGGATGGCGACGCGAATTCCGCGAGGAACTCCTCGTACCGCTGCTCGATCGCGGGCAGGTCCCAGGCCTGCGCGACCAGGGTCGCCAGTTCGCCGCCACCCCGGTGCTCGGCCACGAAGATCTGCCCGTCGGTGAAGCCTGCCCGGCGGAGCACCTGCTCGACCTCGTCCCTGCGCTCGGTATGTGTGGTGATCCAGACGCTGGGGGCCGGGCTACCGAGGCCCGCCCAGCTGAGGCGGGTGCGCAGCAGATGCCGGGCCGGCCGGTCGCTTTCGGGCACCCGGGCCAGCACCAGCAGCCACGACCCGTCCCAGTCGCGCTGCGGGCCGGCGAAGGCGTAGATCCGCTCCGTCCCCTCGGTGAGCAGGCGATTACCGTCAGGTGTCAGCCACCACCGGGTGCGCCGGCCGTGGCGCTCGGGCCTGATCCAGCCGTCCGCGGCTGTCCGTGCGAGCGCCTGCCGGATTGCTTTCTCCTCCACCCCCAGCCGACCGAAGACCTCGATGAACGCCGAGGTCCAGGCTGAGCCCCCGGTCGGCAGCACGAACTCGCCGAGGACCGTGAACAGCAGCCCCCGCGCGCTCACCGCGCCGGCCGCGTGCCGTCGCGACAGGGCCGGGACGGGGTCACCTGCCAGCGGTGCGGGAGCCGCCATTCTCCCTCCCTTTCTCTGCCGCCCATCTCCGTAGTCCGCCTGGGGACACCCCCGGGCCAATCGTGTCAGCCGGGCGTCACGTGCGCGGCAAGCGGCAGATGTCTTCAGCGGATCTTACCGGGGAGGCAGTACCGGCCCTGCCGGACGCGGCTCGGCCCTGGCAGCCGGGCCTTTTGCGGCAGCGGATACCGCACCGAGGGCATTGCGCCGAAAGCGCCCTCAGGGCTGAGCCCTCAGGGCTGAGCCCCTCAGGGCTGAGCCCTCAGCCACCCTTGACTCTCGGCTGGCTGAGGGCTCGTAAAATACGCTACTAGATCTTGACAGTAATACTGAATTATGTAGAGCATAGACCCGGACGGTGCGGGAGGATTCGCATGGCAGCGACGACGGCCGGGCGTGGCACCCGCTGCGCAGACGAGGACCGGGGGCGACCTGGAGGAGCGACGCCGCGACGATCACAGGCTGACCAGCGACTTGATCACTGCGTGAACCGGTGGAACAAGACCCTCGAAGGCACCGGCCTGCCGCATCGGCTGCGGCTGCCAGAGCTGGCATTCAACCGGCGCGTCGGAGCGTTCGCCGCGATCGAGGCCAGCCCGGACGGGGGGAAGCTGAGCGCGGAGGAGTGGGAGCAGCGCGAGGGTGAGTGGCTGCCTACCGACGTGGACAAGACCAATGTCCGCTCCCTCATGCCGCCGGTCCTCGGGCGCGGCAAGATCGCCGCCTGGATCGCCCCGCCGCGCCATGGCATCAGCCATGGCATCAACGGCAAGCCGTTCGATTACGACTACGTCCATCTGTCCTAAGGAACTGGCAGGAGAGGCGCCATGGCGGAGCCGGGAGAACGGTTCAATGCATGTCAGTACCTGTTGGACCGGCGCGTGAAGGCCGGTGATGGCGGCAGGCTGGCGATCACTGGCGTCGGCGGGCAGCTGACCTACGCGCAGCTGCTGGACCGGGTCCAGCGCACGGCGGCCGGGCTGCGCGAGCTTGGACTACAGCCCGAGCAGCGCCTGGTCATGTTCATGTCCGACAGCCCCGACTTCGTGGCTGTCTACCTCGCGGCGATGCGGATGGGCGCCATCCCGGTGCCGGTCTCCACGATGCTGCGCGCGGGCGGGCTGGCCGAGTTGCTGCGCGACTCGCGCGCCCGGCTGCTGGCGGTCACGCCGGAGTTCACCGGCCTCGCCGCCGAGGCGGCCGCAGCCGCGCCGGAGCTGCAGGGCATCCTGGCGGCGGGCGGCACCGAACCGGCAGCAGGGGTGCTGGTGCATGATCTTGATGCGCTGCTGGCCGCGACAGTGCCGTATGAGGCTGTGTACCCGGCAGCAGCGGACTCCCCGGCGTTCTGGCTCTACACCTCGGGCACCACCGGCAAGAGCAAGGCGGCCATGCACCGCCACGGGTCGGTTCAGGTGGTCTGCGAAACCTACGGCGCTCAGGTGCTGGGGATCCGGCCCGAGGACCGCTGCCTGTCGGCGGCGAAGGCGTTCTTCGCTTACGGGCTGGGCAACTCGCTGCTGTTCCCGCTATCTGTCGGGGCCGCCGCGATCCTGGAGCCGGCCCCATCCCGGCCGGAGATCATCGCCGAGCAGGCACGGCAGTTCGGCGCGACACTGTTCTTCGCAGGCCCGACTTTCTTCGCCAACATGCTGCGCGCGAGTCTCCCCGGCGATGCGCTCGCCGGGGTCCGGCTGGCGGCATCGGCCGGGGAAGCGCTGCCCGCGGCGCTGTATGAGCGTTGGACGAGCCACTTCGGCGTGGACATCCTCGATGGCATCGGGATGACCGAGATGCTGCACATCTTCCTGTCTAACACCGAAGGGCATGTGCGGCCCGGCACCACCGGCGTGGCGGTGCCGGGGTATGAGCTGAAGATCCTCGACGAGGTCGGTGCGCCGGTCCGACCCGGGACGCCCGGCACGCTGTATGTGCGCGGCGTGTCCGCCGCGACCGGCTACTGGTCCCGGTATGACGCGTCCCGGCAGGTGTTCCAGGGTGAATGGCTGCGCACCGGCGACACCTATACCCAAGACGCCGACGGCTACTACGCCTGCCTGGGGCGCACCGGCGACATGCTCAGGGTCAGCGACATGTGGATGTCACCAGCCGAGGTCGAAGAGCGGCTGCTCGCCCACCAGGCGGTCGCGCAGGCGGTAGTGGTGGCCGGACTGGACGCCGACGGGCTGGAAAAGCCCGTCGCCTACGTCATACTCCGGCCCGGCGACACGGTGACCGAAGCCGAGCTGATCGAGTTCTGCCGGGCCGGGCTGCCCACCTTTAAACGCCCCCGCCGGGTTGTCTTCACCGACGCCTACCCCACCACTGCCACCGGCAAGGTCCGCCGCGTCGAGCTGCGCCAGCTGGCCACGGCCGTCCTGGCCGAGAACCAGCCCGCTGCGGGAGCCGCCACATGACCGAGATCATCGAGGGGAGTTGCCCGGCGTCGTGCGGCAACTGGATGACGTGAATGACAATCCCGTCCGCGACGTTCAGCGGGAATTTCCTCATTACCGGATCTGGCGGGAGATGACCGGCACCCGCAAGCCCCGGTATGTGGCCCAGGCCCGGAATCTGCGGGTGAGGCCGCATACCGTGATGACCGCCGACCTGGCCGAGCTGCGGGCCGAACTGACGGGGGCACCCCCACCGGCCTCCGCCGCCAGATGCGGCCCGGGACCACCCGGGTGAGCCTCACTGCCCCTTGGTCGTCACGCGATCATCCGCACCATGCCGCATGTGGCCTATGACCGCATTCTTTTGAGCGCCGATCATCATGACATGCCCGGAGGCCCCGATGACCCGCACCTTGCCGAGCTACAGCGAAGGACGGTGGCAGAACGGCACGGGCGAGCTGCGTCCCCTGCGAGATGCTGCCACCGGTGAGATCGTCGCCACGATCCCCAGCCGTGGCCCGGACATCGCCACGATGCTCGGCTACGCCCGCCGTACCGGAGGGCCGGCGCTGCGGGAGCTGACCTTCACTCAGCGCGCTGGCATTCTCAAGGCGGTCGCCAAGCACTTGTCCGCTCACCTCGACGAGCTGGCCGATCTGTCCACCCGCACAGGCGCCACCCGCCGGGACACGGCGGTCGATGTTGACGGCGGCATCGGCACCCTCGCGGTGTACGCGGGCAAGGCGGCCCGTGAACTGCCCACCACCACTGCCTTGCTCGACGGAGAAATCGAACCGCTCAGCAGGGGTGGCACCTTCGCCGGCCGCCACATCCTGGTACCGCGGCTCGGGGTGGCCGTGCAGATCAACGCGTTCAACTTCCCGGTGTGGGGCATGCTGGAGAAGTTCGCGCCCGCGTTCCTCGCCGGCATGCCCACTGTGGTCAAGCCAGCCAGCCAGACCGCCTACCTGACCGAACGCGCCGTGCGGATCATCGCCGAGTCGGGACTGCTGCCTGACGGCGTGCTATCTCTGCTGTGCGCCGGGCCCGATGGCCTGCTGGATCAGCTCACCGCGCAGGACACCCTGGCTTTCACCGGCTCGGCCGCGACCGCGCTCGCCCTGCGCACCCACCCGGTGGTGGCCGCCCGCGCGGTCGGTTTCAACGCTGAGGCCGACTCGCTGAACTGCTCGATCCTCGGGCCTGACGTGACGGCCACTGAACCTGAGTTCGGGCTGTACATCGATCAGCTTGTCACCGAAATGACCGTCAAGGCCGGGCAGAAATGCACCGCCATCCGCCGAGCGTTCGTGCCCGCATCTCTAGTGGACGCCGTCGCTGAGGCGGTGGCCGCGAAACTGGCCGGCGTGGTGGTGGGCCACCCTGCCGAGGTGACCACGACGATGGGCCCCCTCGCCAGCCAGGCCCAGCGTGAGGAGGTGCGCACCGCGGTTGGCAAACTCACCGCCCCCGCACGCCTCATCTACGGCGACCCGGACAAGACCGACGTTCACGGCGCCGACGCCCGCCGCGGCGCGTTCGTGTCCCCGATGCTGGTGCGTTGCGACGACCCGGATGCCGCCGCGCCGCACGAGGTGGAGGCGTTCGGGCCGGTCAGCACCATCCTGCCCTACCGCGGCATCGATGATGTCATCGCCCTGGCCGCGCGCGGGAACGGCAGTCTGGCAGGCTCTATCGTCACGTACGACCGGGACGCCGCGTTGCGCATTATCGCTGGGCTCGCGCCGTGGCACGGACGGCTGCTTGTACTGGACCGTGACGATGGCGCCGAGTCCACCGGCCACGGTGTGGCCATGCCGCAACTGATGCACGGCGGTCCAGGCCGGGCCGGCGGCGGCGCGGAACTAGGCGGGTTGCGCGCCCTAGAGCACTACCTCCAGCGCACCGCAGTCCAGGGACACCCGGGCCTGCTTAGCAGGCTCAGCCCCATCCCGGAATAGACGTGATGGCACTGCATCGGGTCACGGAAAACAGCCACGGCTGGACGCTGACAAGCGGCGGCTGTTCGGCCCAAACGAGCTTGCTGCCGTCGGTTGCGACAGTCGGCGCCAAGTGCTTGTGCGTGCCGAGAACCCCGTCCGCGGCTCTGACCAGCAAATTTGCTCTGCCAGCCGCCCGGCCGTGATCGTCACCGATCATGTGCCTACGGTTCGTGTTCCTCCTGACCATGCGGCTAGCCGCATGGCAGCGGCTGTCCCAGCATGAAGAGACATGGAAGACCGCCGAGATATTGATCCTGCGGCACCAGCTCGCCGTCCTGCAGCGGCGGCAGCCGCGGCACCCGAATCTGAACTGGGCAGATCGGGCCCTGATCGCGACCCTGCTCAGCCTGATACCCAAGGTGCGCCGCTACGGGCTGCGCCTGCTGGTCATACCGAACACGATCCTGCGCTGGCACCGCGACATCGTCCGCAGCCGCCGGACCGCCAGATCGAGGCGCGGCAAGTCTGGCCGGGCCTGCCTCCCGCCGGAACCCCCGCGGCCGGGACTCCCGCTGGATCTCGGTGCCGAGACTCACTTGATGTGCGACGGATCGGCTCCGCTTGTTGTGCGACGGATCCTAGGTTCCTACGGTTATCTGTAGCTAGGGCGATCGTCTCACAGGCTCAGTTGCTTGCCTTGTTGTGCGAGCAATGGTGCGACCGACAAGGTAGCGCGGTGACCGACACCTCGGAACGCTTGCGGAAGATCACCGATCTTGGCGTTATCCCGGCGCCGCTGGACTCATGGTGGTGTTGATCGGCCCCTACCAGATCCAGATCGAAGCCGGGCAGTTCGTCAGTACCAGGCGGGCCCGTGGGGCGTGTACGGCTCTTCGAGTGACCGGATCTCGTCGTCGGTAAGGTGCAGGTCCAGTGCTGCGATCGCTTCCGGCAGGTGGTGGGGCTTGGTCGCTCCGACGATGGGTGCGGAGACGACGGGGCTGTTCAGCACCCATGCCAGCGCAACCTGGGCCATGCTCGCGCCCCTGATTTCGGAGACGCGCTGGACCGCGTTGACGACGGGCTCGTCGAGAGGCGAGTCGAAGGACTTGACGATCTTGTCCACGCTGGACCGGTGTGACTGCTCGCCCCACGGGCGAGCCAGGCGTCCTTTGCCCTGAGGGGAATACGGCACGGCGCCCACGCCCATGTCAGCGCACATGGGGAGCAACTCGCGCTCATCCTGCCGCCGAAGCAGATTGTACTGATTCTGCATCGCCACGAACTGGGTCCAGCCGTGCATCTCGGCGGTGTGCTGAAGTTTGGCGAACTGCCAGGCGTACATGGAGGAGGCACCGACGTAGCGGACCTTCCCGGCCTTGACGATGTCATGCAGGGCCTCCATGGTCTCTTCGACTGGAGCCTCAGGATCGAAGCGGTGGATCTGGTAAAGGTCTATGTAATCGGTGCCGAGCCGGGTCAGCGAGGCGTCCACCTGCTCAAGGATCGCCTTGCGCGATAGGCCCTGCCCGCCCGGGCCGTCATGCATCCGGCCGAACACCTTGGTAGCAAGGACAATGTCCTCGCGGCGAGAGTAACGCCTGATCGCGCGGCCAACGACTTCCTCTGACGTCCCGAGCTGGTAGGTGTTCGCCGTATCCCAGAAGGTGACGCCCATCTCGACGGCCTGGCGGAAGAACGGTTGAGCATCGTCGTCATCCAGGGCCCAGGTGTGCGCGTTGGTGGTCGTGGGATCCCCGTAGCTCATGCAGCCCAGCGCGATCCGGCTGACCTTCAGCCCAGTCTTGCCCAGTCGTACTTGCTCCATAAAAACCTCTCCTGTCAGTGCGCCGCCGGTCGCCTTCAATCGTCAAGGATCCCGGCCGAAGCGTTGCGACAAGGCGGTCTCTAGCGTCGCGGTGACGGCGCTCAACGGCAACTGAAACTGACCAGCCCTGGGACCTGACCAGTTACGCCGACTTCAGGGAGAGCCTGGCTGGCCGTTCGCCGGACCAATTGCTCTAGGAGTCGCAGCGCGGCCACGCTAGCGGCCGCCGTCGCTAGACGTGCTGCTCGGGGGGTAGTTGGAGGCCTTGGGCCACAGGACAGCCACGCTCGCCGATCTGTCATCGAGAACCAATCCGTGCGGCTGAGTGCCGTTCAGCGACGTCCAGAACGACGGTCAAATGAGGCTCCCCTGCCGGTCCCGTGGGTGGCTGGGTTGACACCGGGATGCTGATCTGGGCCGCGCCCGGCCGCGAAACCAAAACCGTGCACGCCTTCTTCGATCAGCTCGGCGAGGAACGCTGCCTGGGAGGGTGGGTCGTCAGTCGTGGATGGGCCGGTTGCCGATCGCGCTGACCATGGCGGGGTCGCGGTGGTCGAAGAACAGGGTCGCGCCGGTGTCCATTGCCGCGATGCGGGCCATCTCGTCGTCGGTGAGGGTGAAGTCGAAGACGTCGAGGTTCTGCGCCATCCGCTCGGGTCGAACCGACTTGGGGATGGCGACGATGTTGCGCTGGGTGAGCCAGCGGAGCACGACCTGGGCGACGGACTTGCCGTGAGCGGCGCCGATCTCGGTCAGGGTGGGGTCGGAGAACAGGTTGTTGCGGCCTTCGGCGAACCCGCCCCAGGACTCGTGCTGGACCCCGCGCTCGACCATGAGGTCGTGGTCGGCCCGCCGCTGGAAGTAGGGGTGGGTCTCGATCTGGTTGACCGCCGGGGTGAACCCGGTGCGGTCGATGAGGTCCACGAGCCGGTCGGGGTAGAAGTTGCAGACGCCGACGGCCTTCGCCAGGCCCTGCTCGTTGAGGGCACGCATGGCACGCCAGGAGCCGTAGTAGTCGCCGTAGGGCTGGTGGATCAGGTACAGGTCGAGGTAGTCGAGGCCGAGACGCTGCAGCGAGGCGTCGAACGCCTTCTTAGTGTCATCCTCGCCGGTGTCCTGCACCCACAGCTTCGTGGTGACGAACAGCTCCTCGCGGGCGACGCCGCTGGCGGCGATGGCGCGGCCGACGGCTTCCTCGTTGCCGTAGGAGGCGGCGGTGTCGAGGTGGCGGTAGCCGGTGGCCAGGGCGTCGGCGGCGGCCTGCTCGGTCTCCTCGGCGGGGATCTGGAAGACGCCGAAGCCGAGGATCGGCATCTCGACGCCGTTGTTGAGGGTGACGGTGGGGACCTGGATAGACACGGTGGAACCTTCTTCTCGCAGATGATGGAGCCGCGTGACCCGCTACGAGGCGAGCCGGGCCGGGCGGGGTGGCCCTTGGCGTTGACTCCACGAAACCCCATCTCGCGCACCTGCGGGAGTGATGGTGTTTCCCGGTAATGCCAGACCCTCCCTAGTGTCGTGCACGGGTCGTACGGTCGAAGGCATGGACAACCGGGACGAGGTCCGCGACTTCCTGACCAGCCGTCGGGACCGGCTCACCCCCGACCAAGCGGGGGTCCCGCTCTACGGCGGCCGGCGCCGCGTCAAGGGGCTGCGCCGCGAGGAGGTCGCCATGCTCGCCGGCATGAGTACCGACTACTACACGCGCCTGGAGCGGGGGAACCTCTCCGGCGTCTCTGGCTCAGTCCTCGACGCGCTGGCGCGCGCCCTGCAGCTCAACGAGGCCGAGAGGACGCACCTGTTCGACCTCGCCGCCACCGCCAACGGACCCGGCCAGACGGGGCGCAGTACGTCGGGCGGCCCTGGACCCGGTCGGCCGCGCTGCTCCTCGAGCCCACCCCGCGTGCGGGAGGGTGTGCTGCGCATCCTCGACAGGATCAGTGCCCCGCCTACGTCCGCAACAACCGCATGGACGTCCTCGCCGCCAACCGGCTCGGCCGGGCTCTGTTCGCCGACGTCTACGCAGAGGGCGCCACCGGCTTCAACCTTGCCCGCTACCTCTTCCTCGACCCGCGTTCCCGCGACTTCTACACCCAGTGGGACGTCGTCGCCCGCGACTCCGTGGCCGCCCTGCGCATCGAAGCAGGCCGCAACCCCTACGACCGCGGCCTGACCGACCTGGTCGGTGAGCTCTCGACCCGCAGCGAAGAGTTCCGCACCTGGTGGGCCGCCCACAACGTCAAGTTCCACACCACGGCCGCCAAGACCCTGCGCCACCCCGCCGTCGGCGAGCTCGAGCTCACCGGCGAAGCACTCACCCTCCCCGGAGACCATGGCCTGATCATCATCACCTACACCGTCGAACCCCACAGCGCCTCCGAACAGGCCCTGAACTTCCTCGCGAGCTGGAGCGCGCAGGCATCCCCTGCGAACCCGCGCGAGTCCGAGACGGTCGAGGAGACGAAGTGACGATGGAGCAGCGACGCCTCGGCACCACTGGGGTCTGGGTCAGCGAGCTATGCCTGGGCACCATGATGTTCGGCGAGTGGGGCACCAAGGACCACGACGAGAGCATCCGGATCATCCACCGCACGCTCGACGCGGGCATCACGTTCGTCGACACCGCAGACGTCTACTCCGCCGGCGAGTCCGAGGTCATCGTCGGCAAGGCCCTCACGGGGCAACGTAACGACATCGTGCTCGCGACCAAGGCGTTCATGCCGATGAGCGACGACCTCAACCACCGTGGCAGCTCCCGCCGCTGGATCATCCGCGAGGTCGAGGACTCGCTGCGCCGGCTCGACACCGACTGGATCGACCTCTACCAGATCCACCGCTGGGACCCCGAGACCGACCTCGACGAGACCCTCGGCGCACTCTCCGACCTGGTTCACCAGGGCAAGATCCGCTACTTCGGCCACTCGACCTTCCCCGCCTCGGCCATCGTCGAGGCCCAATGGACCGCCCAGCGCCGCAACCGCGAGCGCTTCGTCACCGAGCAGCCGACCTACTCGATCCTCACCCGCGGCATCGAGAACGATGTCCTCCCCACCTGCCAGCGCTACGGCATGGGCGTGCTGTCCTACAGCCCCCTGGCCGGCGGGTGGCTTTCTGGCCGCTACCGCCAGGACGCCACCGAAGGACCCGCGTCCGTCGCCCGTCAGCGCCTGGCCAACCGGTTCGACCTCGACCTGCCCGACAACCAGCGCAAGCTCGAAGCAGCCGGCCAGCTCGCCCAACTCGGCGACGACGCCGGCATCAGCCTCATCGAGCTCGCGATCGCCTTCGTCCTGCGCCACCCCGCCATCACCTCGGCCATCATCG
>Ga0207684_10001705_pt1 | contig 23337 bp, 21 predicted proteins | sample KBSK5501metaG_FD_184342 | JGI IMG/M metagenome (GOLD analysis project Ga0207684, IMG submission 184342) | Corn, switchgrass and miscanthus rhizosphere microbial communities from Kellogg Biological Station, Michigan, USA - KBS K5-50-1 metaG... | ecosystem: Host-associated > Plants > Roots >...
TCGTTTTGATCGTGTTGAAGCTGGTGAGTGGAGAAAAAGGCCTGTTGTTCTTGCTCTTTCTCTTCATCCAGAATAACCTGCGCAACGGCTTTTTCGAGGAGTTCCTGTTTCGCGGCCCGTTGCTGAGCCGCCAGAACCTGCCGAAGAGCAGGTTCTGGGGCGTGGTGATCGCCACCCTGATCTTTGGATTCTTCCATGTGCCTACCTACACGACGGGTTTTCGGGGAGATCTCCTGGCAGGCATAGCTTTCAGTCTGGTCAATCCTGTCTTGATTGGTCTGTGCTTCGCGATCATCGTGCTGCGTACGCGCAACCTCTTCGCCTCCTCGGTAATTCATATGTTGCTGAACACCTGCATCACCTTCGTGTTTGGCTAACCTGACGTGTAAGTTTTGCCTGAAGAGACCCTGTTCTCGTCAAAAACTCACCTCCTGCTCTCTTGCAACCCTTGCCCCTACGAATCGCCGGTTGCAAGCCAAATGTGATATTGCTGCTTGATACAGTGATCGTTTTGTGAGGCCATCCATGTAAGCTCTGAAAGACGAAGTGTAACTGACTATTGGGGGCAGTTTCTTCCTGCCCTTTCAGAGGAAAGAGCTATGCGGCAATCACTATTGAAGCACGACCCGTCAGCGGATCAGCAGGAGACTACGGCGTCGGCCCTGGCGAATGCATCTGCACTATCGCTAGATGCGCTCTATCAACAATTGCACAGCTCACCCGGTGGCCTGACCACCGAGGAGGCGCGCAAAGGTCTCAGCCGGTACGGGCCAAACGAGCCGACGGCGGTACGGCGCGGAGCGACTCTCCAACAGATGCTGGTCTTCCTGGCGAACCCCCTGGTTCTCATCTTACTCGTCGCCAGCATCATCACGGCGATCCTGGGTGAGGTATTGAACGCCTCCATTATCATCACGATGATCATCTTGAGTATCGCGTTGAACTTCTTTCAAACCTTCCGCTCGCAGCGCGCAGTCGCGCGACTGCGTGCGGGGGTTGCGCTGACTTCCACCGTTTTGCGCGATGGAACGTGGGCTGAACTGCCTAGAGCCGCGCTGGTACCGGGCGATGTGATCCGCCTGAGCGCGGGTGACCTGGTGCCGGCCGACGCGCGGTTGATCGAAACCAACGCCTTACACGTACAGCAGGCCACGCTCACCGGCGAATCGATGCCCGTGGAAAAACGAGCGCATGAGCTTGCCGCAATGCCGTCGAATGCTGCTGATGCCGAGAACCAGGTCTTTCTGGGCACCTCGGTCGTGAGTGGCACTGCTACCGCACTCATCACCGTGACAGGCCGCGCCACCGCTTTTGGGGATATCGCGGTGCGCCTGGCGACACGCCCGCCGGAGACGGAGTTCGAGCGCGGCATTCGCAGGTTTGGCATGTTCATTATGCGTACTGTCTTCTTCCTGGTGCTGTTCGTATTCGCCATCAGTCTGCCCTTTCATCGCCAACCCCCCCTCGAATCACTCCTGTTCGCCATCTCGCTGGCGGTCGGCCTGACGCCTGAATTTCTGCCCATGATTACGACCGTGACACTGGCCCAGGGCGCGTCGCATATGGCAAAACAAAAGGTGATCGTGAAAAACCTAGCGGCCATCCAGAACTTTGGCAGCATGGATATCCTGTGCAGCGATAAAACTGGCACCCTGACCAGCGGGAATACGGTCTTGCACGAATGCCTTGATCCGCTTGGGCATTCTTCACAGCGTGTCTTGCTCTATGCCTACATCAATAGCTTCAGCGAAACGGGCGTTAAAAGCCCGCTCGACGCGGCGATTTTGCGGCATACGCAGCTGGATGTGCAGGATTATCGCAAGGTGCGCGAGATCCCCTTTGACTTCGAGCGGCGGCGGCTCTCCGTGCTCGTTGAGCACGAGAACGGACCGATTCTGATTTCCAAAGGTGCGCCGGAGAGTGTGATAGATGTTTGTATGGAGTACGAGTTGGCCGGACAGTGCAAGCTGCTGGATGCCGGGGTCAAAGCACACTGTAACAATACGTACCAGCAACTCGGCGCGCAGGGCTTTCGTGTGCTGGCCGTGGCGTATCGATGTATGCCACGGCAAGAAAGCTACACGGTCGACGATGAGCAAAACATGACTCTGCTGGGATTTCTCACTTTTTATGACCCGCCTCTTGAGGATGTCGGTGAGGTACTGCAGGCGCTACGCCGCGATGGGGTCGAGGTAAAAATCATAACGGGCGATAATGAACTGGTGGCGCGCCACGTCTGCGAGCAGGTTGGCCTGGACGTCGGGCGCATTGTGCTGGGTGAAGAACTTGAGAGGATGAGCGATACCGCCCTCACGCATATCGCTGAGCAGACCAGTGTCTTCGCGCGCGTCTCACTCGCCCAGAAGAACCGCATCATCCTCGCGCTCAAGCACCGCAGCCATGTCGTCGGCTTTCTGGGCGATGGCATCAATGACGCTCCTTCGCTGCACGCCGCCGACGTCGGCATCTCCGTCTCGAGCGCAGTGGACGTAGCAAAAGACGCCGCCGACATCATCCTGCTCGAACAAGGGCTGCGCGTCGTGCAGAGCGGGATTATCGAGGGGCGCAAGGCTTTTGGGAACGTGATGAAATACCTGTTGATGGGGACCAGTTCCAACTTCGGCAATATGTTCAGCATGGCTGGTGCCTCCGTTTTCCTGCCATATTTACCCATGCTGCCGACGCAAATCCTCCTGAATAACTTCCTGTACGATCTCTCGCAGGTCACGATTCCTACCGATCATGTTGATCAATCGTATATCATCAAGCCGCGTCGCTGGGATATCAAGCTGATTCGCGATTTTATGCTCTATATCGGCCCGGTCAGCTCGATATTCGATTTTCTGACCTTCTTCATCATGCTAAGGGTGTTTAACGCCTCAGCGTCGCTCTTCCATACAGGCTGGTTCGTGGAATCGCTGGCAACGCAGACGCTGGTGCTTTTCATCATCCGCACGGCAGGCAACCCACTGCGCAGCAGGCCCAGCCTGCCACTCACCATCACGGTCCTGTTGATTGTTGCCATCGGGATGCTGCTCCCGTACACCCCTCTGGCCGCTCCCCTCGGCTTTACGCCGCTGCCTGCCCTGTACTTCCTCTTCCTGGCCGGCATGATCGTCACGTATTTACTGCTGGTCGAGGTGGTCAAGCGCTGGCTGATGCGGCGACTGGCGTAATGAAATGATGAGAGGTTTAAATTGAGCCGCCGCCGGCAGTTGCAGCAAAACCATGCGGCAGAATGTGACGTACTTGTAAAGAAGAGGGCGCTAAACGTGACTGTGCCGAGAGGGTGATCTGCTACTCTTCTCTGTGAGAAGCGGAATGAATGGGCGGATACACTCCAGGTGAGCGATGTCTCCCAGGAGGTATTTCGCATACAATTTGTATCTCGAAAAGAGAGGAATAAGCATGACCACCGTTACACAGTCCCGAACCTATGTCAAACCAGGCCTTCCCGGTAGCGTCGTGACAGTGCAACCGCGCTACGACAACTTCATCGGCGGGCGTTGGGTGCCGCCAGTCGCAGGCGAGTACACACAGACCCTCAGCCCTGCGACGGGGCAGCCCTTTACCAGGGTGCCGCGCTCGACACCAGAAGATGTCGAGGTCGCGCTCGATGCCGCTCACGCGGCGAAGGACGCCTGGGGTGAAACGTCGCCTGCAGAGCGAGCGCGCGTCTTGAACAAAATCGCCGACGCGATGGAAGAACATCGCGAAATGTTGGCCGTCGCCGAAAGTTGGGGAAACGGCAAGCCTGTGCGCGAGACGCTGGCCGCCGACCTGCCGCTCGCCATTGACCACTTCCGCTACTTCGCTGGCGCGATCCGTGCCGAGGAGGGACGCATTTCCGAAATCGATAAGAACACTATCGCCTGCCACTTCCAGGAGCCGCTCGGTGTGGTAGGGCAGATCATCCCTTTCAACTTCCCGCTCTTGATGGCCGCCTGGAAGATCGCCCCGGCGCTGGCCGCCGGGAACTGCACGGTCATCAAACCGGCCAGTCCGACGCCCTGGTCGATCCTCAAGCTGGCCGAAATCATCGGCGATATCGTCCCCGCCGGCGTGCTCAACATCGTCAACGGGCCGGGAGCGGAGATCGGCAAGGCGCTGGCGACCAGCAAGCGCATCGCCAAGATCGCCTTCACAGGTGAGACGACGACCGGGCGCATGATTATGCAGTACGCCGCCCAGAACATCATTCCTTCGTCCACCGAGCTTGGCGGCAAGTCGCCCAACATCTTCTTCGCCGACATCATGCAGGCTGATGACGCCTTCCTTGATAAAGCGGTCGAAGGACTGGTGCTCTACGCCTTCAACAAAGGCGAGGTCTGCACCTGCCCATCGCGCGCCCTGATCGAAGAGTCGATCTACGACGCCTTCATGGAGCGCGTGCTGCCGCGTATCGCCGCCATCCGGCAAGGCAATCCGCTCGCGCTCGACACGCAAATCGGCGCGCAGGTGTCGCGAGCGCAGCTTGAGAAGATCGAGGGCTATGTCAAGATCGGCCTCGACGAGGGCGCTAAACTGCTGATCGGCGGCGAGCGCACCCACCTGAACGGTGAACTCGCGGGCGGTTACTACTACGAGCCTACCGTTCTCAAAGGGCAGAACAACATGCGCGTGTTCCAGGAAGAGATCTTCGGGCCGGTGCTGGCGGTGACGACTTTTAAGAATGAGTCCGAGGCGCTCGCGCTTGCTAACGACACCCTGTACGGTCTGGGGGCAGGTGTGTGGACACGCGACATGTCCAGGGCCTACCGCATGGGCCGGGGCATCAAAGCGGGGCGTGTGTGGACCAACTGCTACCACCTCTACCCGGCACATGCCGCCTTTGGCGGGTACAAGGTCTCGGGTGTTGGGCGGGAGACCCACCGCATGATGCTCGAACACTACTCGCAGACAAAGTGCCTGTTTGTCAGTTACGATCCGAAGCCGCTGGGCTTTTTCTAGGAGCGCAGCCATGAGTGAAAGCGTGAGAGTGACGGAGGCGGCACGCGATCTGATCGCGCGGCTGAAGAGCCGCTATGGCTCGCTCATGTTCACGCAATCGGGGGGCTGCTGCGATGGCAGCTCCCCGGTCTGCCTGAGCGAAGGCGAACTGCTGCTTGGACCCAACGATCTGCTCATCGGGGAAATCGCCGGGTGTCCGTTCTACATCGACTGGGAGCAGTACGAGCGCTGGAGCAAGCCACAGTTCCTGATCGACGTCTCGCCGGGAGAGGGCGACACCTTCTCGCTGGAAGGCCCGGAGGGATTGCACTTCGTCGCCCGTACGGTGAGCAAACCGGAGACGCAGAGCCATCTTCCCCACAGCGAGGCGGACATGTGACGCAATAGTGTTTTCGTTAACCCTAGCATGAATGAAGTTGGAGCAGAGAAAGAGGAGCGTGCAATCGTGTCAGAATCACATTTCGTGAAGGTTGGGGTGCTTGCTGAGACCCGACAGGGCGAGCGGCGCGTGGCCCTGGTACCCGACGTGGCAGCCAGGCTCATCACATCTGGCTTTGAGGTGGCTGTGGAAGCGGGCGCGGGCGAGCAAGCCAGTTTCACCGACGATGCCTACCGCAAGGTCGGCGCGGTGGTCGAAGCAAATCGGCAAGTCCTGCTGGGCACGGCTGACGTAATCCTCTCGGTCCAGCCGCCGCTCCTCGAGGATGTGGTGCTGATACAGGCCGGTGCGGTCACGATCAGTTTCCTCCAGCCGACTACCCAGCGTGCTGTCATCGAGGAGTTTGCCGCGCGCGGTGTCACTGCATTCTCGCTGGAGTTGTTGCCCCGTACCAGCCGGGCGCAGAGCATGGACGCGCTGTCCTCGCAGTCTTCGCTGGCTGGCTACAAGGCGGTGCTGATGGCCGCCAACCGGCTGGGTAAATTCTTTCCCATGCTGATGACCGCGGCAGGCACCATCCCGCCCGCTCGCGTGCTGGTGCTGGGAGCGGGCGTGGCGGGCTTGCAGGCCATCGCCACCGCCCGTCGTCTGGGGGCAGTCGTCGAAGCATACGACGTGCGCCCCGCTGTTCAGGAGGAAGTGCAGAGCCTGGGAGCCAAATTCCTGGCGCTCGCGCTGGACACCCAGGAGGGAGAGGGCGGCTACGCTCGCGAGCAAGGCGAAGAATTCCTGAGCAGGCAGCGCGAGGGACTTACCGAATATGTGGCGGCGAATGACGTTGTAATAACGACCGCATCGGTTCCGGGCCGACGCGCCCCGGTGCTCCTCACTGCCTCAATGGTCGGGGGTATGCGCCGTGGCTCGGTCATCATAGACCTGGCCGCCGAGAGCGGCGGCAACTGCGAGCTGACCCAACCGGGACAGGTGGTGGAGGTGGACGGCATCTGGATTGACGGCACGATCAACATCCCCAGTAGCATGGCACTCCACGCCAGCCAGCTCTACGCCCGCAATGTCACCAACCTGCTCCATCTCCTGGGAAACCCCGGCGAACTCTCACTGAACTTCGAGGATGAGATCATCAAAGGCTGCTGCGTGACACATGCGGGGCAGATCGTGAGTGAGCGGGCTCGCCAGTTGATGGGAATTACCGCCGCCCAGAAGGCCGTTCGACAGGAGGTACGCTGATGAGCGAGCAAGTTGTCGTCCTGTTTACCTACTTTGTACTGGCCGTTTTTATCGGCTTCGAGGTGATCTCGAAGGTCCCTCCTATCCTGCACACGCCACTGATGTCCGGCTCTAACGCGATCCACGGTATCATCCTGGTCGGGGCTTTGCTGATCGCTGCTAATGCGCGCACGCTGGTGGAAACCCTCCTCGGCTTCCTGGCCGTACTGCTTGCTACCATCAATGTCGTGGGTGGGTTTGTCGTCACCGACCGTATGCTGGAGATGTTCAAAGGCCGACAATCTGGCGCAAGTGGTCGAAAGGACGGAAAAAGGCGATGACCATCGCAACTGCGCTGATTTACCTGCTGGCTGCCGTCCTCTTCATTCTTGGATTGCAGTTCCTGAGTTCTCCCAGAGCCGCCCGCCTGGGCAACTGGATGGCTGCTGCGGGCATGGTCCTGGCAGTAGGCTGGACCGTAATTGTCCTCTCCCACTCCTTCACCTTCGCAGGTCTCGTAATCTGTGTGGTGGGTGTCGTAATCGGCAGTGTGGCCGGAACGGTAGGAGCGCGCACGGTGAAAATGACGGCGATGCCGCAAATGGTGGCTCTCTTCAACGGTGTGGGCGGTGGCGCCGCCGCGCTTGTCGCGTTGTCGGAACTGCTGAAAGGGGCCGGGAGTCGCCCCGAGATCCAGACCGGCGCGCCCGGTGTATTTGCCCTCATCGTCGGTGGCATTTCGTTTGCCGGCAGCCTCATCGCATTCGCGAAGCTACAAGAACTAATGACTGGAACCCCGATTACGTATCCCGGGCAGCACATAGTGAATGCATTGCTGGCGCTGGTTATCCTGGCCCTGGCGCTGGTTCTGCTGGCGGTGAGCAGCCCGGTTGCCGTGCTGATCGTCCTGCTCGCGCTGGCGCTGGTGCTGGGCGCGGCGTTCGTGCTGCCGATCGGCGGGGCCGACATGCCAGTCGTGATCTCGCTGCTCAATGCATGTACCGGTCTGGCAGTGGCGGCCAGCGGCTTCGCGCTCGACAACTTCGCGCTCATCATAGCCGGAACGCTGGTTGGTGCCTCCGGCACGCTGCTGACCAGGTTGATGAGCGAGGCCATGGGCCGCTCGCTCGCCAATGTGCTGTTCGGAGCGGTCGGCAAGGTGCAACAGGAGGGTTCTGGCACAGGAGCCGGGGCGGCAGGCCGCATCGCGCGTTCGAGTACCGCAGATGACATCGGTATGCTGCTGGCCTATGCGCGCTTCGTCATCATCGTACCCGGCTATGGTCTGGCTGTGGCCCAGGCGCAGCATGTGCTGCGAGAGCTGGTGGACCAGCTCGAGAGGCGAGGTGTGGAGGTGGTCTACGCCATTCACCCGGTAGCAGGGCGCATGCCAGGACACATGAACGTGTTGCTGGCGGAGGCCCATGTGCCCTATGAAGAACTCAAGGAGATGGACGAGATCAACGACGAGTTCAAGCGGGCGGACGTGGCGCTGGTGGTTGGGGCAAACGACGTGGTCAACCCGGCGGCCCGCAACTCGCCCGGCAGCGATATCTACGGTATGCCGATCCTCAACGCCGACCAGGCGCGCAACGTGGTCTTCCTGAAGCGGTCGATGCGACCGGGCTTTGCTGGCATCGAGAACGAGCTGTTCTACGACCCCAGGACGATCATGCTGTTCGGCGACGCCAAAGAGTCGCTCATCAAGCTGGTGGCGGCGGTCAAGGCGGCATAGCTTCAGCCATCTCTTCCTCGCCGACGGGCGTGAACGTTTCGTTGTGAGTGTTTTGTGAGCGTGGCGTTCTCTCGCGTGATGCGCCCGTGATGGGCAAAGCATACGCTACCAGTAGGAAATGCCTGAACAGGTTGCCGATGCAATAATAACTTTCGTGAGAGCGGCAAACCCAGGCAGCTTCAGTGCCAGGTGGATTGGTTGTATCAAAGCGAAGCAATGCTTGGAGGAGTTCGGCGGGATGCTGATGCAGCATGACCTGGTCGTCGATGGATGAGAGGCTCATATCCGTCTTCCTCCCTCAATGTCTTCCCGTATGGTGTGCGGTCGCGCATCCATCCCGTGGGGCGACAGCCGAATCATGGCTGCCGCCCCACCGCTATCCGGTTACGGCTACCTGGGATCGATTGGCGTGATGATGCCGACCCTGTCCTCCAGCGCCGCCGCGGCATCGAGGCACAGGTCCTCGCGGTAACGAGGGCCGATCACCTGCACCGACTGCGGGAGACCGTCCCCGATGCTCACAGGAAGGGCCAAGGCCGGCAGTCCCAGCGCGTTGACGGCGATGGTCATGCGCATGCCCCGGATGGTCTCGGCCACACGGCCGTCGTCCAAGTCGGTGCCCGCCGCGAAGGGGACGTCCGTGTAGATCGGGGCGACGATTAGCGGGTGCGTCTCCTGGAATTCGCCCCACGCCCGCAGCAGCGCGTGCCGAATCACGAAGCTCTGCACGGTCCTCACCGGGTCCGGATCGCCGGCCACCTCGTAGAACGCCGAGATGAACCGCTTGGTGTCGGCCGGCATCAAGGGCGACATCATCTGCCACCCCGCGCGGATGTCGGGAGTATTGAGCATGCCCAGCAAGGTCTTGGCCGCCACGTCGATTGACGGCGGCTCAACCTCGTCGACGGCGTAGCCGGCGTCGTCCAGGGCCCTGGCCGCCTTCCGAACACCTTCCTGCACCTGTTTCGCGGTACCGTGGCCAGCCGGGTCGACCACGAGGGCGGCTCGGACGGGCTTCGGGGGGGCGGGACCGCGGAGTGGTGCCGGCACCGACCACGGGTCGCGCCAGGTGGGACCGGCCAGCACCTCGAAGGCGGCTCGCAGGTCGGCAACGCGCCGCGCCAGCGGGCCCTGGACGGCCGTAAGTTGGACGCCTATCACCACGTCCGCCGGGCCGGCGGTGGTCGCATCTGGGATGCGGCCCAGGGTGGGCTTCAGCGCACTGACACCGCAGCATTGGGCGGGCCAGCGGAGCGATCCAAGCCCATCGTTGCCGAGACCTAACGGACTCATGCCGGTGGCGAGGGCCACGGCCTCACCGCCACTGGAGGCGCCGGGGGTTCGAGACCGGTCCCACGGATTCACGGTCGCTCCCCAGAGTTCGCTCTCACAGTGCCAGCGAACGGCGAAGGTAGCAAGGTTGGTGCGGCCGATCGGGATCGCCCCCGCAGCCTTGAGGCGCTCGACGACGGGGGCGTCCAGCCTCGGATACGCGCCCGAGAGCGCCTTGAGCCCCTGCGTGGTCGGCGTCCCGGCGAGGTCGATGTTCCCTTTGATCGTGAAGGGGACGCCGTGGAACGGCGGGAGATCACCGCCAGCGGCGACCGCACGGTCAGCCGCCTTCGCGGCTTCGAGGGCCTGCTCGGCCAGCATGACCGTGACGGCGTTGACCGAGGGGTTCACGGCCTGGATGCGCCAGAGGTGGGCCTCGATGACTTCTTGACTGGAAATTTGCCTGGATCTGATGGCTTCGGCCAGCTCCAAGGCGCTCATGCGCCAGAGGTCGGTAGTTGTGACGCTCATGTCTACACCCCCTTGTATGGCCGGCTACGCCGCCGAAAAGCCCTCACTGTGCTGACAACAGCGAGCGCACCGAGCGCCAGGGTGAGCGAGGTGCCCGGCCTTCTCGTGGCGGGTCGCTTTAAGAGCGACAACGGCTGCGACCCGAGATCGGCGTGAACGGCTGTGGTGCCTACCCCGACTTCGTGGCTGAACACGATGCGGACCATAGGCATCCCGAACTTCGAGGTGTCGAGCCGGAACATGTAGGGGTCCGTCTCGTCATCGGGGTGCAGCGGAAGGCCCCGATAGAGCGCGGGTATGGGGGTCAGCAGCCGAACCATGAGCTGGCCGCCGCGCACGAAGACCTGGGCGCCGCCCCTCATCATCACGCGCCCCCGTAGATCGGAGATGTGCTGGGGAAGCTGATACCGACCGCAGATCTCGTCCCAGATCTCGGGATGTTGGGGAACATCACTGCGCACGATCTCGTCTGGTACGTTGAGCAGGTGGCGCAGCAACTGCCCGAGTTCCATCGGCAGCCACGCCATCGCTCCGCTCGACCCATTCGTGAAGGCCATCACCCCAACTCCGTCGTCGGGAGCCGCGAATATCTCGGAGTTGAAGCCAGGAAGTATTCCCCCGTGCTCGACTACGAGATGTCCGCCCGCGTCGCTGCGGACGAACGCGAGGCCCACTCCCGGCATGCGCGGATCTGGCTGGTAGTGGGGCTCGAACATCGTGGTCATCGTTGACGGCTTGAGCACTCGGCCGTGCTCGTTGGCGCCGCCGCCGAGGAGAGCCGCGACGTAGCGAGCCATGTCTCTCGGAGTGGAGTAGATCCCCCCTCCTCCCGCGCCGATCCATTCGCGATCGGGAACGGCTCTCGCGCCGCTGGGCCCGAGCACGTACCCCGTCGCGAGGCGCGACGCGACGAGATTGGATCGGACGAGGTCGCTGTCAGCCATGCCGAGGGGCTCGAAGATGTGCTCGCGCAGGTAGCGCTCGAGGGGCATCCCGCTCACGTCTTCGATGATCTGGCCGAGGGTGGCAAACCCGTGGTTGCTGTACGCAAAGGCGGAACCGGGCTCGACCACCAGCCGGAGACCACCGCGGTAGTACTCTGCGAGCGACGGCATCGGTTCTCCGACCTTCACGCTGTGGAGGGAGGGACGGGCGCCGAATGGGCCCCAGCCAGGATGGAGCAGATCGGAGGCGTAAACTACCTCCGGTATCCCGGCGGTGTGGGTGAGTAGATGCCGTACTGTCGCAGGCCGGAAGCTGGCCTTGGCGGGGATCAGCTTGTAGGCGCGCAGGTAGTCGTTGGCGGGGGTATCGAGGTTGATGAGCCCCTGCTCCCATAGTTGCATCACAGCAATCGCCGTGAAGGTTTTGGTGATGGAGGCGATGCGAAAGACCGTGTCCTCGGTGATGGGTGTGTTCGACTCGATGTTCGCGAGCCCGTGTCCGTAGAAGAACTCCAGGGACCCATTGCGGACCACCCCCACCGCCAGGCCGACGGCTGGCCGGCGGTTGAGGATCTCGTTAACCCTCGCCTTCATCTCGAACGCATCGACCACGCCGGAGGCTTCGCTGCTACGCACCTCGCCAGAGCGTGTCTTGATCACTGGATTCTTGCCAACTGTACTCATTGGTACACCTCCTTCAAAGCGTTGACGCGCCTTCCGCTCTAGCCTGCTCCGACTCGACCGTGGAGTCAGGCAGACCATAGCCGCTCTCGATCAAGTCAATCAATTGCTGGGTAAAGCGTGCCGCTGGAGCGCCATCGATCATGTCGTGATCGAAGTTGATGGTCATACTGAGGTAGTCGCGGATCTTGATACGCTCGTCGACGATGCCTGGCTTCCTGGCAATGCCGCCCACGACAATGCTCAGTGTATGGAAGGGGATATGCATCCCCCAACCGCCCCGGCTTCCGAACATACCAATCGCATTGAGCTCCACTGTGCCCATGTTCTGTTTGGTCAGGTGCGGGCTCTTGCTCGCGACCCAAAAGAGCATCTGCTGCACGAAAGAAGGCAAGAGCGTCACCCATGTATGCATATACGCCTTCACTTCTCGACTACTCATGGAGTGAGCCTGGGCCGCGCGGATCTCTTCATGAAGAGCGTGTACCGTCTTTCTGTTCGCCGCTCTGACGATAAGGGGAAGGGAAGACCTCTGACCCTGCATGTCTCTTTCCACCTGGATATTGATGTCCACCTCGTCAAACAGGACGAGTTGATGGCGCCAGTTTCGATACGCCTGCACGCTCTTGTTCATCTCGACGGCGTGTCCCACGCACGCCGCTAGAAATGCTGTGAAGGACAAGCTCTCTCCAGTCCGCGCCTTGTGCTCCAGTATCAACTGGCGAGCCCTGGTCACATCAATTTCCACCAGACCACGAATAATGTATTTGTGCCGGGCTACACGCGCGATCGTGCGCACAATACTCTGCATCCTCGGGAAAGGTTCAATCGTATATCCACGGTGACTCTTTTTCATCTCTAGACCTCCATTAGCTCAGTTCCTCCTCGATGTCGCTCTTGCTACTGCCTGCTCCAACTGGGTCGCTGAGTCATCGAGACCGTAGCCGCTTTCGATCAGCTCTTTCAATTGTTGGGTGAAGCGTGCGGCGGGGGCGCCATCGACGATGTCGTGATCAAAACTGATCGTCAGGCTCAGATACTCCCGGACGACGGCGTGCCCGTCCAGGACCACCGGCTTCTCGCCGATGCCCCCCACCGTCACCACGATCGTCTTCCACAGCCATGTACGCCTTCTCCCGATCCAGCCGAAGACCCAGAGGAAGGGCCTATAGAGCACGGCTGGCAAGAACAAGAGCCGGAACCGCTTCAGGACGTTTTTCCCATCCGCTCCTTGGGCCGCCCGGATCTCGCCGTGTAGCTCGCGGAAGGTCTTGCAGTTCGCCGCGCGGATAATGTAGGGAATGATGTATTTCTGGCCGACCACGTCACGCTCAATATCAGTGAATACGTCCACCTCCTCAAACAAGATGAGGCGCTTGCTGCAAAAGCGTATCGCCTGCACAGCTTTGTGCTCATCCACGGCTTGTGCCAGGCAGGCAATGAGGAACGCGGTGAACGACAAGGACTCCCCAGTGTTCGCTTTCTGGTTCCGCAGGAATTCACGCGCCCTGCTCACATCGACTTCGACCAAGCCATGGATCATGGGTTTGTGGCGGGTTGAACGAAATGCGGCCACCATCCACCGCCGGTACTTCGGATACGGGACCACCTGATAATAGGCACTCTGCGGTTTCATGCTCTTTCACCTTCCCTCCTGTGAGACTCAGCGTGCTTCTGTTTCATGCTCTCTCTCCTTCCTTCCGATGGGACAGGAAGTTGGGTCTTCAATCCACACCTCGTTGTGCCCATCAGCATCGGTGACAGACCTTTCCAGTATGGAGTGTACTGTCCTCATGTGACGCCTGGTCATAATTGCTCCTTCTTCATTGTGGCAACGAGCGCATCCTGTGGGTGCTTTTCGGAGCAAAACTCGTCTGCGAGAGCAATGAGTTCTCGTTGAAACTTGTCCGGTTCCTCCATATGGGGCATGTGGGCAGAATGCTCGAACCAGATCAGTTTCTTGTAGGGTGCATGCAGCGAGGCATAGAACTGCTCAACCAGGACAAAGGGCGTGGTGTAGTCATAGCCCCCTGTGAAGAAAAACACGGGAACGGAAAGCTCTGGTATTTCTTGCAGCAAATTCACGCCTATGACTTCGTCCCCCATCCGTCGGATTGAAAACTTCATGTCCCTCATCGTGAGAGCACTGATGCAGTCCCCAATGGACCATTCGGGTGTATTCAGCAGGATGGAGACAACTGCTCCCGTATCTAGCGCATGCATCATGCCCCCGTAACGCACGAGCCACCTGCGCTGGATAAACTTACCGTCTTTCCTGAACGTATCGGAGCCGCCAAGTTGCTCAAGGATGCGGATGGCCTTGCGGTTGTGCTCCGCGTGCGCACGCTCCAGCACATACCGGTAGGAGAGGTCTTCGCCGCGTCTATTATCGACGACCTGACCCATCCCAATCACCGCAAAAAGCAGATCGGGACGCGCTGCCGCGACTTTCATCGCAAGCACGCTTCCCCAGGAATGTCCGAGCAGCAGGACTTTCTGCTGACCGAAACGTGCGAGCAGGGGTTCGATGAGCGCAATCGTATCCTTCACAAACTGGTCAATGGTCATGCTCTCGGGAGGGGGACCCGGCCGGAAGGATTTGCCTGTCCCGCGCTGATCCCAGTTGACACAGACGAAGTATTTTTCCAGTTCTTTCATCGTGTAATGGGCAAGCCACATGTTCGATTCGCCAGGACCGCCGTGCAGGAAGAGCAGCAGCGGCCTGGAAACATCCTGCCCGCGGATGAGGAGCCACTGCGGATAGCCGTTGAGCTCGACCGGCTGTAACTCAGCAATTCCATTGGGAGTTCCCATTGGGGGAGTATAGGTTCTGCCTAATCGAAGAATCGATCCGAAGAGACTGGTGATTATAGTTGGCGACATCTTCTGTGCTCCTTTCGATGCGGTGCTGGTAAGAGCGACCGGGTGGTTTCATCATCTCTGTGCTTTGCTGACCTCTTTACCTCTTCTTCGTCGCGGCTTCCGCCTCGGCCTGCTCCGACTCGACCGTGGAGTTGGGCAGACCATAGCCGCTCTCGATCAGTTCTTTGAGCCGTTGGGTGAAGCGTGCTGCCGGAGCACCATCGATGATATCGTGATCAAAACTGATCGTCAGGTTCAGATACTCCCGCAGAGCGATATGCCCGTCCACGAGCACCGACTTCTCACCAATGCCGCCCACTGTAACCCAGAGCGATGGGAGGCTGGCTGGAGGGATGCCCCAACCGGCCCCTTTCCCAAACATGCCCACTGACGATAGCACCACCGTCCCCACGTACTTCTTCATCTGCTGGGGATCCCTCCCGAGCATCCACAAGAGGAATCTGAAGAGAAAGGTCGGCAGGGACTGAACCAATTTGAAACCTACCGCGGCTTTTGCCACGTCCTGCGCCTGGGCAGCCCGGATCTCGTGATGAATCTCGCGCACGGTCTTGTGATTGGCGGCTGGGATAACGTAGGGCATGGGTGCCACGCCCCGCTCAATATAGGTCAACACGTCCACCTCATCAAACAGGATGAGGCGCTTGCTGCCGAGGTGCATGGCCTGCACGGCTTTGTGCTCATCCACGGCTTGTGCCAGGCAGGCAATGAGGAACGCCGTGAACGACAGGGCCTCCCCGGTTTTCGCTTTATATTCCTGTAGGAACGTGCGTGCCCTGCTCACATCGACTTCGAGCAAGCCATGGATCATGGGCGTGTGATGGGCTGAACGAAGTTCGGCCGCCAGAAAACGCCGGATCTTTGGATACGGGACCACCTTGTAATCAAGGTGCTGCTGTTTCATGCTTTCTCTCCTTCCTTCCGATGGGACAGGATGTTAAGTACGTGCTCGACCCATCGGCACGCTCCACTTCTCCCCTCGTCGTGCCCATCATCCTCTGGTGCAGACCTTTCCAGCATGCAGTGTAAAGCATGGACGTTACGAGGACATCACAAACGTGGGCTGCACTCTCACAGAGCCATCACAGATGAGCGAGGTGGGTTCGAGGGAGGGTGAACAACAGGCGACTCTGCTTCTTATTCGTTGTTGCTGCTGAACGGGTAGGCAAAGGCATACGTGCCAGAACCTACTTCAACGACCGTTGCCTCCTGCTGCTGGCTCACCTGGATGACCCCTTCCGCGGTTTCCACTGCCTGGCCGCCTTCTGTCACCTGGCCAGCCTCTGTACCTGGGAGGAAGACGGCTGCGGTGGTGTTCGCAGGTACCGTGATGGTGAGCGCGAATGTTCCATCCCGTATCTGCCAACTAGAAGCGATCTCGCCATAGAGGGAGTGGTAGCGCGCGGAGGCAGCGGTGAGACCGCCACCGGGACGCGGTCGGAAGCGAATGTGCTTGTAGCCCGGGGCGCCAGGTTCAATCCCCGCCACGACCTGATAGAGCCAGCTTCCCACGGCCCCTTTGGAATAATGGTTCAGCGACCCTTTGGGGGTACCATCCTCCCCTATCCCATCCCAGTCCTCCCAGATGGTGGTGGCTCTCTTTTTGACCTCGTAGAGCCAGGAGGGAATAGTGTCCTGCTTGAGCAGGGCATACGCGATATCCAACTGGCCGTTCGAACTCAGGACGTGACAGAGGAACGGGGTGGACAGAAATCCCGTGCCCAGATGATCGTCGTTTTCCTTAATCAGCATGACCAGGTGGTCTACTGCGGCTCGTTGCAGTGCCGGGGGCACCAGGTCAAATGCCAGGGCGCGGATATAGGAGGCTTGCTTGTCCGGGTGTATCCGACCATCCTGGTGGATGAACACGGCACGATAGGCCTCCTTGATCCGCCGATGGAGCGCCTCGTATTCCCGCGCGTCGTCGTCCTTGCCCAGGACGTGCGCGATCTCGGCCAATAAGCGTGTCGAGTGGGCAAAGTAGGCCGTTGCCACCAATGGCGCTGAGAAGAGCATGCGTTTGAGTATCCCGATCGCCATCTTCGGTCCAAAAAGTCCCTCGTCTGGTTCGAGCCACTCGCCGAAATGGAAGCCGGTATCCCAGAGATACGGCTCGTAGGGACGTTTTTCCTGATTTCTCCAGGAGATCGGAGTGATGCGCCGGAGCCAGGGCTGCTTTTTGGCTTGCTTGCGCATATACTCGACCCAGGCTTGCATGCTCGCGTACTGCTGTTCCAACACCCGCTGATCCTCGTAACATTGATAGAGGGTCCAGGGAACGATCACCGCAGCATCTCCCCAGCCAGCCGACCCAGGAAAGGATTTCCCCGGATAGGGGAGTGCTCGTGTGATCCAGGGAACGCTTACAGCTTTTCCTGGCCTGGCGAGCTCGGGGCTGGGAACGATATTAGCGACTTGTCCATCCGCCATTTGCTCGGCCGCCAGATCTTTCAACCATTTGCTCAAGAAGCCAGGAGTCTGCATGAGGAAGGAGCCGGTGCGCGCAAAGACCTGGACATCGCCCGTCCAGCCGGTTCGTTCCCGGGTGGGACAGTCGGTGGGAATCTCAAGCATGTTGCTTTTTTGACTCCACAGAATGTTCTGTTGGAGCCGGTTGATCAACGGATCGGAGCACTCGAAGGTTCCTGTCTCTGGCAGATCTGAATACAGGGCAAGCCCCGTGAACTGCTCGACTCTCGGCATGCCGAGGAGGTCTTCCACCTTCACATAGCGGAAGCCATGAAAGGTGAAATGCGGCGTGTACACCTCCTCTGCCTCCCCTTTGAGTGTGTAGCGCACCTCTTGAAAGCCGTGAGGTACTTGCAAATGGGCGACGGTGAAATTGCCATAGGCATCCAGCGTTTCCCCATGCTGGAGCCTGATAGTCGTCCCCGCTGGTCCCTGGACGCGGAAGCGCACGATCCCGGCAAAGTTTTGCCCCATGTCGACCACCGTCTCGCCATTGGGCGTCCTCAAGAGGGCGATCGGCGTGATTTCCTCGTGCGGCCTGACCAGAGGTCCATTCGTCGCCACCAGATGGTCCTTTCGGTACGAGACCGCCTCGACCTTCTGCCACTGGCTAGCATCGAAGCCTGGCTTATTCCAACCGGGCATCTCCAGGCGAGCATCGTAGACTTCGCCCGCTTGCAAATCCGAGCTGAGGATGGGGCCAGTGGTCGCTTGCCAGCCTTCATCTGAAAGGACGAACTGTTCGTGGCCATCAGCGTAGCGGAGGTGGAGTTGTACGAGCAGGGCCAGGCGCTCGCCGTAGGTGTTGCGCGGAGAACCGCCCGGGCCGCTGCCTAGCTTGCCCCGGTACCATCCATCGCCCAGAATCACGCCAATGGCATTCTCATTTTGCTGGAGCAGCGCGGTGATGTCGTAGGTTTGGTACTGGAGCCGCCGGTGGTAGCTGGTATAGCCAGGAGTGAAGTAGGCGTCCCCGACGCGCTGCCCGTTGAGGAAGAGTTCGTATAAGCCAAGAGAGGTGATATACGCACGTGCTCTTGAGACAGGTCCGTCGACCGAAAAGGTGGTGCGCAGGTAGGGACAGGGCCGCTGTGTGTTGGGGTCTTCCTGCCAGCCGGGTGCGATCCAGTGAGCGTGCCAATCCGAAGGGTGCAGCAGGCCCATTTCCCACCACGCCGGCTCACTCCAGGCAGATGGCCGGTCGTTGCCGTTCCAGACACGCACTCGCCAGGTGCAGCGCTGACCGGAGTGCAGGACGGATCCGCCGTAAGGCACATGGATCGATTGGTGAGAGAGGACCTTGCCGGTTTCCCAGAGCACATCGCTTGTATCCGTGACCCGAATCTGGTACGCCGACTGCACCACGCCACGCTGCGCGCTCGCGAGCTTCCAACTCAAGCGGGGCTGGGCGATGTCAATACCCAGCGGGTTGTCCTGGTATTCGCACCGCAAGTCGTGCACCAGGAAGGGGACAGTGGATCGGGAGTTCATGGTCATAGGACCTCCAGACGGGATAGATAAGCAACAGGATGGCAAACCAGGCGATAATCACCTCACGTAGTGAGGGATGGCCAGGAACCACTTTACTAGGGGCAGCTACCGGTTGAGTTCACGCTCCGCGTCGAGATAAGCGTAGCCCAGGTGTACGGACTGGTGATCGGTGGTGGACGGGTTCGTTAGTTTCGCCGCCACCCTTTGACCCAGGCCCTCATCCCAGGTCCTGGGCGATGCTCGCGGCCCAGGCCTCGATGGCTGGCCAGTCGCGGAAGTCGCCTTCGGAAGCCCGCAGCGCCTTCAGTATCATCCGGTCTGGGAACGATAGTTTGTGGTAGTCGAGAGCTCCGAAGAAGATGCGCTCCTCCCGGGGTCGAATGGTTTGCTCGAACTTCGCCATCTCTTTGGGTCGAAAGCTGTCGATGTCCTTGACCTCGCCGAGGGGGCCGCTGCTGAACAGCCACACCGGATGCTGGGCTAAGACGGCCTGGTAGCGATGCACCCACTCCCTCGCCTCCTTCAACCACGACCCGGCGTAGATCCCACTACCGAGCACAAAAGCCTCATAGCTGCCGGGGTCCGAAACGTCGTCCATTGATCGGGCCTCGGCTGGCTTCCCCAGTTGCCGGAGCTGCTCGGCAATGTGCTCCGCGATTCCTTGGGTCGATCCGTACTTGCTTGCGTAAGCGACCAGTATCGTCATCTTTGTTCCCTCCGCGAGGGGAGAATACCTCCTCCCCTCTGTTATTTCACTGCTCTTCCATCGAAAATCGGGTGTGCCGATTAAGTATGGGTTCCCAGGTTAGACCCGGTCAGCCTGGCTCCCCACAGGTTGGCATGGTTCAGGTCAACACCACCCAGATTGATGACCTCAAGATTGGCTCCACTGAGGTCTATCCCCGCCAAGCTCGTATTTGACTGAAGCAATTCAAGGAGTTGTTCTCTTGTAAACGGTGACATGCTCTTCTCTCCTTCCGTTATTCTTACGTTATTCGCCATTCTCATCGCAGTTCTGCACGCTGTGGAACGTGTCAGGTTCAGCCTGCAATGGGTTCGATCGCAATGTAGACTTCATCAACTTTCGCCTCCCGGTGAAGCCGACATTGAGCATTTCTGACGAAGTGAAAGAGAGGGCGCATGAAGCCGTATTTCTTTGCCAGTGCGGTCGAAGCCGCCGCACACTCCTCAGGCTTCGTCAGAATATGAGCGTTTCCCGCGATCACTGATCCGGTGACTTTGCCGCTGTAGGTACACGGGGCGAGCGTGACGCGTGCGGTATGGCGAAGGCGTTTGAGCTTGCCTGCGTCCCCGTGTGTTTCGACATAGATCGTGCCGAGACTTTGGGCGAACCACACCGGTGTCGTCACGGCTTGCCCGGTCTTGCGGAACGTCGTCAGCGCGATACACTGCTCTCTACCGAGGTCAGGAAAGGTTGCTTTCTCTAAAACTGTAGACATGGTTCACCTCCCTTGAGAGTGGTGCCTGCTCCGACTCGACTGTGGAGTCGAGCAGACCATAGCCGCTTTCGATTAGTTCTTTTAACCGCTCAGTGAAGCGTGCGGCCGGAGCCCCGTCGATGATATCGTGATCAAAACTGATCGTCAGGCTCAGATACTCCCGCAGAGCGAGGTGCCCATCAATGAGAACCGGCTTCTCACCAATGCCGCCCACCGTCATCATGAGTGTTGGGAGGGCTGGAGGGATGCCCCAAGCAGCACCTTTGCCAAACATGCCCACTGCCGTGATGCCCACCGTCCCCACATACTTCTTCCACATCTGTGGATACCTTCTCCCGATCCAGGAGAAGCTCCAGAAGAACGGTCGAAAGAGCAAGGCCGGCTGGAACTGAAGCCACTTCACGACTTTTTCTACGTCCTCTCGCTGGGCTGCCCTGATCTCCTGATGAATCTCGTGCACGGTCTTGCGATTAGCTGCTCGGATAATGGTGGGCATGATTGGTACCTGGCCAGCAACGTCCCGCTCAATCAGGGTATACACGTCCACATCATTAAACAGGATGAGACGCTTGCTGCCGAGGCGGAAGGCCTGCACGGCTTTGTGCTCATCCACGGCTTGTGCCAGGCAGGCAATGATGAACGCTGTGAACGAGAGGGACTCCCCGGTTTTCGCTTGGTGCTCCCGCAGGAACGCACGCGCCCCACTCACATTGACTTCGATCAAGCCATGCATTACGGGCGTATGTTGGGCTGAACGAAACGCGGCCGCAAACCACCGCCGGATCTTCGGATTTGGGACCACCTGGTAATCAAAGTGCTGCTGTTTCATGTGATTTCATACCTCCCTTGTTTCAAACGCCTGCACGTAACTCTCTTCGTATCACCTTGCCGATCAAGGACGTGGGCAGGCTCGCGCGGAACTCCAGGATCGCGGGGATGCTTGCCTGCCTCTCTCATGACCGCAAGGTACATCGTCGGAATACCAGGAAAGATGGTCGGATGGTACCGGCGAATGGCCTTCACCACCTCCTGCGCCTTGAAGCGAAGGACCAGGACCATGCTGGCCGCGGCAAGAACAGCGAAGTTCATCCCGACCGTCAAGCCGTAGGCATGGAAGAACGGTGCCACGCACAGCATCACCCCCTCACCCTCACGCGCCTGGAGAATCCAGGCGCGTGTCTGCATCGCATTGGCAAGCAGGTTCCGGTGCGTCAACATCGCCCCTTTGGGCAGCCCTGTTGTTCCACCCGTATATTGGAGCACAGCCAGATCCGAAGCCTGGACTGGCTCCAGCGGACTGAATACACCACTGCCATCCCCGGTGTGCGACTGAAGCCTCGTGTGCAAGACGTGGAGTGTCTGGTCATCGTGCAATTCCTTCTGCGTGAGATGCGGTTCTGGAGACCGGGCGCGGCGCTGGCTCAGTGGATAGAGAGCTCGTGGCACTGGCGGCAAAAAGTCAGCAGGACTGGTGATGATTATGTGGTCCAATGCCGTCTGCTTGCGTACAGCCCGCACAAGGGGGTAGAACGTGTTGAGCATCACCAGCACGCGCGCTCCTGAATCGGCCAATTGATGCTGCATCTCGCGCTCCGTGTACAGGGGATTGGTCGGAACAACAACCGCTCCGGCCAATAGCGTTCCATAAAAGGCCATGGGATACTGCGGAATATTGGGAAGCGCAATGGCGACGCGATCCCCCTTGTTCACACCCAGGCTCTGGAGTGCGCGGGCAAAGCGATTTGCGTGGTGAGCGAGCTGAGCATAGCTCATCCTTGTCCCGTAGTAGATGAGCGCGGTGCGTCCTGGATAGCGGCTCGCTGTGCGATCAAGAAGCCAGGTCAGGGGATGATCTGGAAGAGCTAGGTGAGCAGGAACTCCTGGCTCGTAGTGTCGTATCCACGGATGTGTCACGACGAACGCTTCATCCCGGTTGGCCGACTGTTCAGAGACGTGTGGTTCCAGGTGCGTGTGGGTGTTGATTGATGAGTCAGACATTGTGCAAGACCTCCTTCTTTGTCTTGTCCTTCACAGCACTCGGTTGACCAGGGGAATCTTGCGGATCACGAGGCTCACCAGGAAGCAGAGTGGGAGCGTGATGAGCACCGCGATGCCAAATTTGAGTAGCGGATAGAGCGTCACCACGTGGAAGGCATACGAAAACCCGACGAGCACCAGGGGATGGATCAGGTAGACCGTGTAAGCACTGGCGGCCAGACTTATCGCCAGTCTCCCCTGATGATTCCAGCGCGTGCGGAAGAGGACCAGCAAACCGATGCAGACGCCTACGACCACGAACGACTCCCACAGCGTGTAGGCAAAGGACAGCCAGTGGAACCCACCCGTCAACTCGATGACAGACTGCCCCCCTGCTATTCCCGTGCCTCCGAGCACAAAGGGGAGTGCCAGGCCATAAAAGGTGAGGGTGGCGAGGAGTGCGATCAGCGACCAGTCCCGTCCCATCCTGGGGGTGAGTGTGAAAAACCAGTTGCGGCGAGAGGCGACGATACCCAGGAGGTAGAGGCTGAGGTACTGGGGAGGATAGCCCGCGGGCAGGTTGAACGGTTGAAGCATCAAGCTTTGCGGCCACCAGATGCGCACCACAAAGCTCGCGAGGCCCAGCGCCAGGATGAACCCGAAGATCGCCCGGTAGCCGGGCACTGTTCCTGTCCCCCCGGCCGCCTGCGGTCGCGATCTCGTCAGCCAACGCCAGGCGACATACAGAAGGGTGAAGAATAAGAGCAGTTCGACGAACCAGATCGGCCCATCGGCAATCGAGTCCACACGGTGCAGGTACGTGGGGTAAAAGCTCCAGTAGGAGCCGGGCAGGCCATGCGCGATGTAGACTACCAGCGGCTCAATCAGCAGTTCGTACAGCAGCCACGGGAGGCCCAGGCGGATGATCCGGTCGCGCAGAAAGGAGGCGCCGCCCTTGCGATCATAGGAGCCCGGTGTAAAGTAGCCCGCGAGCAAGAAAAAGAACCCCATGCCAGCGGCCATCGGGATGGTGTTATAGATGGTCAGGAAGGTCGAAGTGAACGTATCGGTAGCCGCCGGGTCGGTATACATCCAGGAACCGGCCGCGCCGTAGGTCACCGACAGGTGTTGCACCACCACCCCACAAATCAGCAAGATGCGCAGGTTATCAATAAACAGCAGGCGCTTGCCCTGTGGCGCTGCCTGTCCCGCTGGGGCGGTGCCTGCTGCCCCAGGGAGCTGGGACGCTGTTAGTTCCGTCTGGGATGCCATGGTCTTCTCCTTTCCCCTCTGGTGGCTTTGTGTTCGCTCCTTTGCACCAGTGGATGGCTTCTCCTCTCC
>Ga0207684_10001709_pt1 | contig 23304 bp, 21 predicted proteins | sample KBSK5501metaG_FD_184342 | JGI IMG/M metagenome (GOLD analysis project Ga0207684, IMG submission 184342) | Corn, switchgrass and miscanthus rhizosphere microbial communities from Kellogg Biological Station, Michigan, USA - KBS K5-50-1 metaG... | ecosystem: Host-associated > Plants > Roots >...
CCCACTAGCTCCCGGTGACCTGAACCAATAACGGGTGACGATGCCGAAGTTGCCTCCGCCTCCGCCCGTATGTGCCTACCACAGGTCGCGGTTGGGGTCGGACGGATCCCGGGTCGCTACCACGCTCCTGGCCGTCCCGGTCTCATCCACCACGACCACCTCGACGCCGTAGAGGTGATCCGCTGCCAGTCCGTGCTGCCGGCACAAGTAGCCGAAGGCACCGCCGAGCACGTTCCCACCGACTCCGATATTGGGGCTGATGCCAGCTGGGATGGTCACTCCCCAGCCCAGGAACAGCTTCCGATACACCTCGCCGAGCGTGGCACCAAACTCGACGGCGAAAGCGCCCATGTCTGGGTCGTAAGAGATGTTCGTCATCAACAAGGTGTCGGTTTGTTAGCTGAAGCAGTCTTTTTTGCAAAGGGTACTATCACTATGTGTCAAGCATCCTTTAGGTCAGTTTCTACAGGCCTAACCAGCCTCAAAATTTTGAGATTCTTGACTGTTGCAAATATTCGGTGCTAAAATCCTAGTAAACTAGTCGGAATAAGCAACAACGAAGGAGAGGCGCTTTGAAAACTGAAGAGTCGCTGAGCGCGACTGTTGAGGAATACCTGGAGTCAATCTACAACATGAGCGCGGAAAATGAGGTGGTGATTGGCGCCAGGCTGGCTGAAAAGTTTCATGTCTCGGCGCCAACTGTGACCGAAATGCTCAAACGTCTCGTGCGAGACGGCTATATCGAAATGGATAATAAACGCCAGGTAACACTCACCGAAGCAGGAAATCATGCAGCCGAAGCGGTGCTCCGCAGGCATCGCCTTACAGAGCGTTTTCTGGTCGATATGTTGGGCATGCAATGGCACCAGGTGCATGAAGAGGCATGCCGCCTGGAACACTTTATCTCCGGTGCAGTCGAAGCCCGCGTCATTGCCAGCCTCAACAATCCAACAACCTGTCCCCATGGCAACCCCATTCCCGGCTCGGTACCCAATGCACGTACCTATCTCAAAGATCAGGGCGCCGTACTTCTCTCTACCATATTAATTGGCGAGAAGGCCACTATTCTCCTCATCTCCGAGGTGGTTGAGGATGAAGAAGCACTGATTTTATACCTGCATGAGAAAGGCTTAACGCCCGGAACGCAATTAACAGTTCTGGCTAAAGAGGATGAAAGTAAGTCTGATGATCAGCAAGAGGAGAATTTCAGGGTACAAGTAGAAGGTCGCGAGGTCTCCATCAGCAAGGCAGTGGCAGCCAAAATCTGGGTAACACGTTAACATATGTGACATTTTTGTGATATGAAGATTATGTTTATCTTGACTTTTGACATTAGGGCATGCTAATATCTGAGTGGATTAGTAGGAATTGAGGCGGTGGATAAAAACTATTTAATTGAGAAGGTAGTACATGATCGCAACATTCGTTCTTTTCCTCCGTGAGGGGCTGGAAGCAAGCCTGATTGTAAGTATACTCTTCGCTGCGCTGCGTCAACTCGACCAGATGAGAATGGCTCGCGCTGTCTGGATCGGTGTAGGTCTGGCGGCTCTAGGTTCGCTCCTAGGTGGATTAGCTCTTTACGTGTTCGTACATGAATATGCTGATACAACTTTCCAGACTATCTTCGAGACAATAACATACCTGGTGGCAGTTGTGCTCCTGACTACAATGACGTTCTGGATGCAAAAGCATAGTCGCTCCATGAAACGGGAAATCACAGTCAAAGCGAGTGCTGCCGGTTCTGGATTTGCTCTTGGGCTACTCGCTTTCACTACAGTCGGACGGGAGGGGTTAGAGAGCGCGTTTTTCACACTCGCTTTCGCATTTCAAACCAACGCAGTCCTGTTGCTTACCGGCGCAATGCTGGGGATGTTATCCGCTGTAGGATTGTGCGTATTGATTTATAAATTGGGATATCGACTCGATTACCGCATCTTTTTCCGTGTGATGGGTATACTCTTGCTCTTCTTTGCGGCGGGCCTCCTTTCAGATGCAGTGCAAAATATGCAGCAGTTAGGCTGGCTTAGCTTTGGTACTGCTCCTCTTTGGAATACTTCACACATACTCAGCGAAAACAGCGTTCTTGGTGATCTGCTGCATGGAATCGTTGGTTACGCAGAAGCGCCCACCATCTTACAAGGCTTGTTTTATATAACGTATCTGCTCATTGCAGGGGGCATCTTTGCCTGGATGACACGCAAACCTAATAAAGGCAAACCTGCTACCTCTTCTACCCCCACATTAACAGCCAATGAGAAAGTTCAAGGGCGCGCATAGGGATTGATTTTTACGAATATCGTCATAAAAACCATTATTTCATGATGATATTCGTAAAAATTTATCGTTTTTACTCCGAATAATTGCTAAATCCCTGAGCTTCAGGTTATAATTGTAAATATCAGGCAAACCATATGATTGCCTATGCCTGGTAAAACACTATTTTCAAAGAACCCTGTTAGTCTTCTTGTATCTGTTCCTCCTATTTCAAGAAAGGAGCTTGTATGCTTCGGGAACCAATCACAATTAATCATAAGCATGTAGAAGAGATCGTCGCTCGTGAGGAAGCGGAATTTCGCAGGCGTACTCCTGGTTCGCAAAAAATTCACAAACGCGCGGAATCCTCATTACCCATGGGCGTTTCCAGTTCATTTCAGGCAATCCCCCCATATCCTCTTTTCGTGGATCGCGCAGTTGGTAGCCGTATTTGGGATATCGATGGGAATGAGTATGTCGATTTTCATCTTGGTTTTGGAAGTCTGCTCGTTGGTCACTCTCACCCAGTATTGGTAGAGGCTTTGCGTGACCAGCTTGGCAAAGGCAGTCTCTATGCTTTACCCTGTCCTGATACTGTTTATTTAGCAGAAGAGATGGTGCGACGATTTGCGCCAATTGAGCAGGTGCGTTTCTGTAATTCTGGAACAGAGGCGACGATGGATGCCATCCGCCTGGCACGTGCACACGTAGGTCGCGATAAGATAGTGAAGATCGAGGGTTCATATCATGGTCATCATGATACTGTACTGATGAGTACCAAGCCTTCGGTTGAAGCTGCTGGACCCGCAGATCGACCACATACAGTTCCGGCTTCAAAGGGCATTCCTACTGATCTCAAGCAAAACACTCTTATTGCTCCTTACAATGATCCTGAAGCTTTAGATCGCATCCTGACCGAACACGAAGGTGAAGTAGCAGCAGTCATTACCGAGGCGGTTTTGATGAATGTTGGCATAATGCTGCCAGATGAAGGATATCTCCAAACTGTGCGCGGCATTACACGCCGGCATGGAGTATTGCTAATCTTCGACGAAGTTAAAACTGGTGTGACCGTCGCTCCAGGAGGTATCACGGAAATCTATCCGGTGGAACCGGACTTGATCTGCCTGGCGAAGTCCATTGGTGGCGGTATGCCAATTGGCGCTTTTGGTGGACGAGAGGAGATCATGCGCCGGATCAACCACAGCGAAGTATTGCACCTGGGCACATTTAATGGTAATCCTATGTCCATGCGTGCGGGTTTAGTGACGCTTACACAGATCTTCACGCCAGAAGCTCATGCGCATGCCAATGGTCTCTCGAAACAACTTGGTGAGTCCTATATAGGAGTTATCGAGGAATTCGATTTGCCGATGCATGTTGCACAGATTGGCGCAAAAGGTTGTGCTATGTTCCGTTTTGAACGTGCGCGTAACTATCGTGCCTGGTGGGACATTGACATGAATGTCTCGTATGCTTACTGGCTTTTCCTTGCAAATCGGGGAATCCTTTTCCCTCCGGGCTTTGATGATCAGTGGACCGTCTCAATCCAACATACTCAGGAGGATATTGATCACCACTCGCATGTCTTCCACCAGTTCGTAACTGAATTGATCCGTTAGATCCTCGCTAACAGGAATAGCGATTACCTTATTGACCTGGCAGGGTAGTTTTCAGGTCAAGTTACCTTGCCAGATTTCGAATCAACGCAAAAGTGATAATCAACAGATCTTGGTAATTTAACAAGCTAGCCGCGTACTATAGACGAACCAATCGCATTTTGCTATACTCACACCGTGACTTTGACTCATAGTGATTCGTATCCAAATCTATATTTTTGTGCATTGTATGCAGAATAGCGAAGCTCCAAAGATGAACAGTCAAAATCTCCTCCAGCAAGTACCTGAGGATGCTGCGCAGAATGATCCGATTGCAGAGGATGCAAAAGATACTCAAGAGAGCGATTCACATGTCTCTGACAGCCCGCCTACGGCTACTTCTCGACTTTTAAAAGGACTTACTCCATTCTGGTATGATCGTATCATAGAGGCTGCTCTAGTTCTGTCGATGGCCCTCTATTATGTTATCGGCAATTCAAACCTTGGTACAGGACGGCTTTTTCAACTGAACCCTCTGATCTCATTGCCGTTTTTGTTGATCTTTGCACTGCTTTGCTGGTATCGTTTGCCATTTGCCGTAGCTCTGATACCCCTGGGACTTCCTTACTACCTGCAACAGAAAACAGTGATTAGCCACTACTCCTTTAGCATTACTGAGATTGCTCTTTTGGCTTGTATTGTGGTAGCGTTGTTGCAATTTTTGCTACAACGTGGAAATTGGCGTTATTGCCTGTCATGGCATGAATTGCGGGATCGTCTTGGGCCGTTTGCTTTACCTATCATTGTTTTTATATTAGCTGCTGGCATCTCTGTCTTCATTGCATATTCAAAAAGGGTAGCACTACGAGCATTTCGTGAAGAGGTGTTCGAACCGGTTCTCTATGTACTACTGGCGATATTTTGTCTGCGTACTCGCCAGGATGTTGCTCGATTGCTGCTTGCCCTGCTTATTTCTGGACTGGTCGTGGCTTTACTTGGTATTGCGCAGTATTTCTTATTCAGGAGTCAGCTTGTACTGGAATCGGATGGCATACGGCGTGTCCATGCTATGTATGGAAGCGCAAACAGCATAGGGCTATTCTTTGATTATGTCTTGCCTATCGGGCTGGCTTTGATACTGGTCAAAGCATGGACATTAACTAGTATACGGAGGTCGAAGTGGATACTCATAAGTGCAATTGCGGTCTGTTTGCCAATGCTCCTGGTGCTTTATCTGAGTCAATCTCGTGGTGCCTGGCTGGCAATTGGTGTTGCTTTACTTTTTATACTTGCGCTTTCAATCCGAAACCGAAAGGTGTTGTTTGTGGGTGGACTGATTGGAATTGTTGTACTAGGTGTTGTTGTACTATTTTTCAATAAACATATCTTAAATTTCTTTGTTGAAGGCCATCAAAATATCAATGGTATCAGCACTCTAACAAAGCGCCTCTTTCTCTGGTTAAGCGCACTCAGGATGATTCGTGATCACCTTTGGTTTGGCGTTGGTATGGAGAACTGGTTGTGTTACTACAGTCAGAATGCAGTGTGTGTTGATCCCGCTCAAGTTCATCATCATTATTGGATTTTACAGAACCCTTTTACAGGTGCTGTGACTGGTCTGCAAGATGAGCCAGTACTCTCGCATCCTCATAACATTTTCCTGCATGTATGGATAAGTATGGGTCTCTTTGGCTTATTGGCATTTATCACCGTTCTTGCGCTTTTCTTCAGACTCTTTGTGCGTATCCTCATTTCTCTACATAACAAAGGAATTGAGCGCGCTTCTACTTTGTGGTGGATGACAATTGCTGTTGGTGCAGCGATGATTGCGGGTGTACTTCAGGGACAGGTTGATAGCTCCTTTCTTGCACAAGACCTGTCTTTCTGCTTCTGGATGCTAGTTACGGCCCTGTTGTTGCTACGTGTGCTTGCGGGTACACCCTGGCGAGGAAGCTTAAGACAAAAACAGACCACCATTTCAGGCGACAATACGGTGAGAGCGTAGATCCGCCAAATTTGATAACTGTGTTCAACCTCACCTATTTAAGGTGATACTGCTCATTGTTGCTGATTTCTTGCTGAACTCTACTCGATATGGTACTCATTTTATCATTGATCCTCTTAAATCGCGTTTAAAAGTGATCGGTCCGATTTGGATCGATCAACTTTTGCATATTCTGACAATCTTGCTTATCCTTAGCCTCAAAATCTAGCCTGAATTCATAGTACTTTTAGTTACCCTATCGAATGAAAATCCTTCTTTTTGCTATCACATTGCGGTATGTCTCCCAAAATCAAATCGCATTTCGTTTAGTTCGGTGTATCACTATACCTGAAAATGTTGGGGTCTATCTATCTTTCCCCGAAACTACCAACCGAGATGTATCATTGTGGGGTGTCGCATGTCTGATCTTCTTGAAGGCGTAATGTTGAGTGAATATCTCCTGCTACAATGTATCAGTCGCGGAGGAATAGCAGATGTGTATCGTGCTCGCCAGACTGGAGAGGGCAATTATGAGGTAGCAGTAAAGGTGTTCCGTCCCGGCTATGCTCAGCGTGCATCCTTCCGTGAATATTTTATGACCGAGGCAGAAAAAATAGGTCAATTTGAGCACCCAAATATCCTGCCGTTTCTTGAATTTGGTGAAGGCGAGGGCTTGCTGTACTCTGTTACACCCCTTGTGACAACCGGTACTCTTGAGGATCTGTTGGGACATGTAGGCGGGAAGTTCTCCGCAATGCAGGCCTTACCAATTATGCAGCAGTTATGCAGCGCGGTTCAATTTGCGCATGAGCATGACGTGATACATGGCAACATCAAGCCGACCAATATTTTTGTTGCCGCAGATGGCCGGATAATTCTTTCCGATTTTGGTATTGTTCGAGGGTATGATGATAGCCAGCAATCGCTCACACGGATTGGTTGGGGTTCAGCCGAATATGCTGCACCAGAACAATCATTAGGGGTGTTGAGACGAGCCAGCGATATCTACTCGCTTGGTGTAATACTGTTCCGCATTCTTACAGGAGAACCTCCATTTACTGGACACACACCTGTCGAAGTATTACTCAAGCATGTACGACAGCAAGCTCCCTCGGCGCGTTCGTTGGATCCTAACATTTCGGATGCTGTTAATGGCGTGTTGCATGTGGCTTTGCAAAAACGCTCAGACGATCGCTTTGCCTCAGCAGAAGAATTCTACAATGCGCTGGCAGTAGCGATTAGCGTTGCTCCTTTTGCTTCCCCTGTCGCTAAAGCTGTTACACCGAAAACACGCCAACTAACACCCAATCAGATATCTACCATTAGCGGTGATCCTCAGACTCCTGTGCCTGCTTATGTAGCTGAGTCGTCTTCAATGTCTCCTGTTACTCCTGCTCTTCCATTCGTGCAATATGGTCCTCCCCCGCCTATCTTTGAGCAGACTTTTAACCAGACTTTGACCCCTGGAAATCCTCCTGAAGACACGAATGAGGCGGAAATAACTTTGGCACGCAAGAAAAACTCATTGCAGGAGCATGAAGGTACTGAATCTCATAGCTACTGGTCAACCGAGCCTGTAGAATGGTCTCCAATTGGGGAAGATACTGGGGATTCTTTGCCATGTACTGCCTCGGAGTATCTCAGTAGCAAATCAACACCACCCGAAGCGATTACAGATAAGTCTTCTTTCCCAGTAAAGCCTGCTTTAGATGAAGAAAGCAAGAGTGCGGAAAAAGCCCCCGATTCGCGACTGAAAAAGTTATTACCAATTCTGGTTGTGATATTGCTATTGATTGGCTTGATTGCGGCGCTTCTCTCTTCTTTTTTTCTCCCTGGTCCGTCCGGTAGTGGTAATACTGGCAAAGAACATCTAGTTGTAGAAGTTCGTTCAACGACAATTAATACTATTACGCAAGCAACAAACTTGGGAATAGCTAACTCATAGAGTGGAGAACATGATCAAATGTTAGTGAAAGGATAGATATGGCGGAACTCGCTGGAGTGACGGTAGGCAATTATTTTCTGCTTGAGTGTTTGGGACGCGAGGGCATGGTGGAAACCTATCGAGCGCGACCCACAACTCGAGGTGGGTTTGACGTTGTACTGCACTTATTTCGACCACCTTTTCCTGATCCTACCGCGTTCCAGGAACACTTTGTCTCTGAGGTAGAGAAAGTATGGCGTTGCCACCAAGAGCATATACAACCTCTGCTCGAGTTTGGAGCGGGGAAAGACTTGCTCTTCGTTGTCACCAAGTTTGCCGAAGAAAAAACACTCGAACAAGTCTTAGAAAGGGATGAAAGTGAGGAATTTTTCAAATCTATACCTCAAATTGTGCATTTTATTACGCAACTGTGCGCTGCACTTCAATATGCTCATGAACAACACATTGTACATGGAAATATCCAGCCATCAAGTATCCTGATACAACGTAATCAAGATATACTACTGACCAACTTTAGTATGAAACACATCTACCAGGAAGGTGACCCGTTAGTAGCGCAAATTGAGGAGGGGAATCCTGCCTACATGGCCCCAGAGCAGGTGGTCGGCATGCTCACACCAGCTAGCGATATTTATGCAGTAGGCGTACTCCTTTATCGTTTATTGACAGGACACCTTCCATACGATGGTGAGAGTGCTGGTGAAATTGCTCTGAAACATGCAAATGAAGCTATTCCCTCATTGCACCAGTTGAGCCCCGATTTACCCGACTCAGTTGAACTTGTCGTACGTGTGGCCCTGGCTAAAAGCCCGGAGGCACGCTTTCCAAGCGCTAATGCACTGGCTAGAGCACTGCTGTCAGCCAGTGCATTGGATAGTCTGCCTGTTGTTTCAGTGAAACCTCAACGACGAATTGAGGTGCATTCTCGACGCAGAACTCCTTTTACATGGAGTCGTGCCTTATCTTTGCTTGCAATATTACTTGTCTTATTTGGACTGATTGGTACTCTACAATTCTTCTCATCCTTACCAATGCACCTGCAAGATATTCCTGTTTTCCCATTTCATTCTGACAACCCGGGAAGTATTGTGGGAACGAGTTTGAGCAAGGCTACTCCTACAACTTCTTCGGGCGGCATAACACCTTCGGCTCCATCTCCAAATGGCAGTAACTCTACACCACAAGTTCACCTTACGCCCTCATCAGGTCGATCACAAACGCAAATAGTCGATGCTACTGATATTCCTACCACTCTAGTGAATCGTACTTTTTTTTGCACTCCTGGCACACTTACACTTGATAGTTCGCGGAATTTACAGCCGTTGCTTCAACAAGTGGATGCTGATTTTATGACTGCTTGCCCGGAATTAACAATCTCGTTACGAGGAGATGGAAGCCGCGCTAGCCTCAACGAATTGGAGCATGGTCGAATTGATGTTGCAGGCTCAGACTTAACAGCTAATCCCAGGCGACATTTAACTGACCATCCTATAGGTGCCTTACTCTATGCATTAGTTGTTAGCCCTGATGTAGAGTTGAATGGATTAAGCAGCGCTGAGCTACAGGAGATCTTCCATGGACAAATCACGAATTGGGCACAGATAGGTGGCTCTGACGAAGCTATCAGAGTTATTCTACCTCCTGCGGGTGCAAGTGTAAACGCAATTTTTCAAACATTTGTGTTGAATAGTGTTGCTGAACATTTGGATACAATGAGGACCGTGAAGGATTCACCGCAGATGGTGGCGCAGTCTGTACTTCAAACACCTGGAGCAGTTAGCTTGGAACCCTTAGTAATAGCACAAAAAACAGGAGTGAAAATACTGACCATCGATGGAGTAGCGCCTGATGTGCAAACATTGCTTGAGGGTACTTATACGTTTTGGAGTGTTGAGCATCTCTATACACAGAGTGATGGATCAGTTCCATTCCAGGCCTATATGCAGTTTTTTAGCAGTGATCTTGAGCAGCATGTTCTTTCTGAATTCGGGTTTGTACCTATGAACATGTTGAATCAAAGTGTACTTGACTCTCACATCTCAGAGCCTGAGCTATAGGATTCTTTCTGCACAACTTCTTGTGTTCAGAAGAATGATCAAATAAGTTCAACGTTGTGGATCAAGAAACAGGAGGAGATGGGTGTGAAGGTAAACGCAAAGCTTGCTATGCTACTAGGAACGTGAGTGTCGGGCTGATAACAGAATCACAGTCTAGACCTCCCTAAAGTGCAATTGTTGTTTGTGATTGGCAGGAGTTTCAACCATCTATCAATGGGGAAGATTAGTCTGGGTTATAGGTGAGTATCTTATGCATTTGCTAGTGATAAAGCTATGTTTTGCGCAAGAGTACCGGATTGGGGAGACCAAAAGTACTGTCTGATCAATCGGTTAAGGGATGGAGCAAGATTCCGAGGGCGGGGTCAAGACCCGCCTTAACAGTATATGAAAGGTATACATTACTGAAAAGTATGTTTTATGTATTACTGTTGATAATGCTCAACTATACCGGGATCACGAACCTGGGCTTCATCGGGGTTGAGACCCGCATGTCTCCGGGCACGGCGTTGGCGCAATAGATCCCAGCACTGGTCCAGGCTGACCTCAAGTGCCTTCATACGAGCGTTTTGTGTATCATCTAAACCAGTACCTTCTGCCTGGTTCATCAGTTCGTGTTCCTCGTTCACTAGCTCTGTAATTTGTTTCAGGATTTCAGTATCGTCCATGAGTTCCTCCTCAATTAAACTCTTTTCGGGATACTTGCAGAAAACATCTCCCAGTTATTCTAGTCGATCAAATAACTTTAATGCAAGTCTAGAATAGTGAATGTCAATCGTCTTTCAGTCCTTTCACATCCACAGGTAGCCCCTCCATCTGCATGATCTTCAGTGCATTTGTGGTTGGGCATGGGCCTTCGCGCAATTGATAATCAAACACCATCTCGCCATCTAGAACATCTTCTTTGAAGTGATAATTCCTGATGTCTGGTAACCTATCCTCCAATGTTACCAGTTCCAGGTCGTGTGTTGAAATAACGCCGAGACAGTTTCGGCCAACAAGCGCGGAAATATAGGATTCACTGCCAATGTGCCTCTCGCGGTTGTTCGTGCCCTTGAATATCTCGTCTATGAGGAAGAATAGTGGCATGTTGTTGTCAGATTCTACCTCTGTCAGTAGCGCTTTAAGGCGTTTGACCTCTGCATAAAAGTAGGAATAACCTTCGGTCACGGAGTCGTTAATTCTAATGCACGTAAACACTCTGAAAAGAGGAGTCTGCAATAGACTTGCATTGACAGGCCCTCCAGTGTACGCGAGGCAAAGGTTAATGCCTAAAGTTCTGAGAAAGGTGCTTTTGCCCGACATGTTCGAGCCAGTAATGATGTCGATTTCACCCAGTTTGTGGATGGAAAAGTCATTTACAACTTTCTGCTCAACTGGTATGAGAGGATGCCCCAGGTCACAAGCTCGAAATGGGACGGACTGGTTGTCTTGATTTTGACATAAGACGATCTCAGGCAGAATATATTCGGGGTTCAGATAGGCGAAATTCGCCAGGGAGTTAAGCGCTTCAAGTTCAAGCCAAATATCCAGCCAAGCAGGTAAATGAGCCGCTACCTGAGATTTGTACTGATTAAAGCGATATGCGAAATAGAAATCCCAGGGCACCAGTATGTTCACAATAATCCACAAAAGTAAGTTCTTTTGCAACGTAGATGCTGAAGCAACGCGAGCAATCTTTATCAAAAGTGACGAGGGGCGATGTTCGCGGACCTGGAAAAAAGGTTCACACAAAGCTTTCAAATTCAGGTTCTTGCCATAGTGAAATGTCTCCAAGTACTCAAAAATGAGGCTGAGCTGGGCGAACACATCTCTTAACTGGTAAGCGTCCTCAAAAAGATCGCCTCTCTGATTTTTTGTGACGAAAAGGAACACAATGGTCAATAACAACATGATCACCCAATACTGTGGGATAAGGTTGAATATATTCAATACAAAAAGGGTTATCGTGAGCACTGATAAGAACAAGGATGCGAATAGCAATGGGAGCAGCGTTCTGGACGCAGGTTGCTCGTTTAGCCAGTTCAATAATTTATTCCGCTCCCAGACACTGGACGCATTTTTTGATGAGAGCAGGGATTTCATCAGCAATTTGTCACGAAAGATGGTTAGAGGGGTTAGCTCCTGTATAAGAGACTGCCTTTTACGAATTACTTGTAAGTCTGGGCTAGTATTCACTAGCCAATCTTGTAAACGTTGACTTCCCTCCGATGAGACTGCTGTATTGATCAGTCGGTGCAAGGAGTGTTTTCCTGTGATATCGAGATCGGACGCGAAAGGATGATTCGCTGGGGGTTCCGTGAATGGTTCCGGGGGGATACTATCCCAATCGAGATTGATGCGGGCTATATGAGTTGATTTGATTTGCATCCAGATTTTATGCCGTGTTATGCTCCTGTTTATACGACCATGAAAATGCGCAACAATGCTGAAGGTAGTCAACGTGACCACTACACCGATCAGTAGAAGCCACCCGCCTGCAAGGAAGTAAACAAGGATGCTAAGTAAAGCTCCTATAAAAAAGATGGCAACACGTGTCCAGCCGATTCGATTGCTCTGGTGATCTAAAATGGCAGTACGTTTTTGTAATCGTTTTATTTGATGTTCAAGGGCGCGTAATCGCGCTTGTTTTTCGCTCAATTTATTGGTCACGTCGAGTCAACTCTTCACGATAAACCGCCATCACTGCTTTGTGTTCAGTTGAGCGGAGACAATCTTCTTCGGCATCTACCATTTCAGCCAAAAGTGTTTCAAAGTCCAGATCGAAGGAGCGGTCGATCTGAAGCTTGGTATGCTTCAAGGCTGTAAAGGGAATGGACAGCAGTTCTTCGGCCATTGCCAGCGCTTGCTTCTCGAGATCTTCAGGTGAACAGACTGCATTGATAATGCGCAGCGCTACTGCTTCTTCACCAGTAAAATGGTGACCAAAGAAACAGAGTTGCTTGGCGGGACCAACCCCAATAATCCTGGCGAGCCTCATGGGACCAAGGGCAGCGACGAGTCCTTCTCTGACTGCTGGGATGCTGAGTATAGCATCGGTGGTAGCAATGCGCAAGTCGCAGGCCAGTGCCACTTGCAGTCCACCTCCCAGACAGTATCCTTGAATAGCAGCAATAGTTATCGCATTTAGATTAGCCAGTCCTGTGACGCCTTTTTCCCAGGTGGCGAACCACTCACGTGTAAGATTTCCTTGCGACAACTCTTTCTTGTCGAGACCGCTGCAAAAGGAACGACCTTCGCCACTGACAATGACCACGTGGGTGTCATTACTCTGGGCAAAATATTCGGTAGCGGTGATCAGGTCCTCAACCCATACCCAGTTAGCAGCATTAAGCGCTTGAGGGCGGTTAAGGCGCAGTCGCCCAAGGTGTCCGTTGAGTTCACAGCGCATAGTCTCAAGCTCTAATGTTTGCATAAGGTTAACTCCTGATTTCTACGGTGTGATTGCGATTACTCGTAGTGGGCTGCCGGAGCCTTTAACAATCTTGAGAGGTGAGGCAATCACTATGGCACCTGTCGGGGGTAGCAGTTCCAGGTTCATCAAACTTGTTATGCCGAATTTAGCAGCGCCGTGCATAAACGTATGGTTTGGGAAAGGTGGATCGAAGCCTCCTGCCTGTCCTGCATCAGTACCGACGGTTTCAACGCCAACACCCAAGATATCACGCTCTTTTGCCAGGAATGCTGAACATGTTGGGTGAAAGCCGGGTGAGTGTGCTCCGTCCTCCTGGATATTCAGGAATGCTTTACGACCATTGCGCTTACTCCAACCGGTGCGTACCAGTAGCCAGGCGCCAGCCGGAAGCCGCCCATATTTACTTTCCCATTGTTCGACACGCTCAATGGTTAGCAAAAAATCGGGAGATTGTTGCACATCAGATGATAAGTCGATCACACAGGCCGAACCAATGAACTTACGTGGTAAGATAGTATCGGTTGCATTGTTGGGTAAATCTTTGCCCGTGACCCAGTGAATCGGTGCGTCGAAGTGCGTGCCTGTGTGCTCACCCATATTGATAACATTCCAGTACCAGGCGGGTCCGCGACTATCGTAGCGCGAAATTTCAATTAGCGTTAAACCCGGCGAAGGCGCAAATATTGGCGGGAGGTCGATTACAGGAGTATCTGGTTCGAGCGGCGAAGTCAGGTCAATTACCCTTAAACGACCAGAATTCAGCTCATCAAGCAACTGCTGTAAAATATTTGTCATCGTTCATTCCTTTCTGTAATTGAAGCCGTGTGCTGTTTTCGCATCGCTTCAAGGCAACGCCAGAACTGGAAGCGGTTTTCAAGTAAAGGCAAATCCATGTGAAACGATTTTGGGCTAACTGCTTCGACTTTTGAGACAATCGTTGTCAGTGTGTTGCTTTTAAGCGCATCGGACACGCTCTCTTTGAGGGACTCAATCGTATTGGCTTCCATTACACGCGGTACGCCTGAGGCCCTGGCGATGCCTGCTAGATCGGTTCCGGAGGATGTTGCCGTTGGGAAGCCACCGACGGAGAGCAGGCTTTCGTTATCGAAGACGATGTGTAGCAGATTGCCCGGCTTGTAACGAGCCAATGTGCTCAAGGTTCCAAGATTCATGAGGAGCGAGCCATCTCCATCTAGGACGATGACCTGGTGTTCCGGCATCGAAAGAGCGATCCCCAGACCCATCGACGATGCGAGTCCCATTGCATGTTCGAGGTAGAAAAAGTTGGGGCGGTGTCCGAGCGAAAATAACTCGGCAGCAACAGCACCCATAATAGTGACGACGATACGATCTTCCAATTCGGGGTAAATAGCCTGTAATGCATCTGAACGTAACATGCTCAGTCCTCCCACATTAACTCTCGTGTTAGTAAGATGGCGACCGGGTGCAGCGAGGCATGGGCTAATGTTTGCGCATCTTTGAGACGGCGGTAAATATCATTGGAATTGGTTAAGTGCCAGGCTGGAATGTTCAAGGCGCGTAGTATTGACTCAGTGGTAAGCCCGCCTTGAGTCTGCCAGGGATCCTTTTCACCCATATGCCCGCGATAACTGATCAGCATTAATAATGGAATTTTATAAAGCAATGCCAATGAGACAATTGGGTTAATCGCTGCCAGGAAGCCATGGTTTTGCATTAACATTGCGGAATTGACACCTGCCAGATGCGCTCCCGCTGAAATGCCTATACCCTCCTCCTCTTTGGCCAGGCGCACAAGCGTCATGTCCGGGTCTTCATCTGCCATGCGGATAAGATGGACAAGCCAGGTTTCGGGGAGGGCAGACATGATTTTGACATCACACGCTTTCAGGGCTTCATAGATCAGCTTGGAATTGGTTACGGAGACAGGCATGATAACACTCTCCAGGAAGCGAATTGACTCTTGCTAGCTGAGAACCTCTGCTGAATAATAGGAAACCTGGTTTGGTACATTCAACTGTTCGCTGCTGGCACCACTATGATGATGTCGAAAGAGATCATCCTTAAGATATTCGTCCAGTGCTTCCTTGGAAGCCCAACGCGAAATAGCATGGATGGTGCGATCTTCAGCCGTCCACAATTCCAGTCCAAGAAATCCGTTAAAGCGCTTCATACCTGGAACTGCGTGCTTAAAACCCTCGATCATTGCTTGCTCTTGACCTTCAGGTGCGGCAATACGATTCATGGCAATATACATTACTTTCCTTCTCCTTTTATCTACATAGATAACGGTATGGTTCGGTTGCAAGTAATTAGTCGTAGGCGACTAAGCGGTAACAATTGGATTATAGCACTCGATCGATTGGCTGAGCATTATTTTCCAATCTCGAAATATTGCTCAATCAACTCAAAATGTTCGACGTCGTGCTCGCAGATTGTGGCAACCATGCTACATAGTGGCTCAGTGACGTGTTCGTCCCAGGGAGGACGCACTACTTCCTGTAGTTTATTGTCATTGAGTTCGTCGGAGACGAGATGCGTGAAATGCATATGAGTCTCTTCCCAATAGTTGCGTACCTCGGGCAGCGATAGCTCTTTATCCATTTCACGTGCCTCTGCATCGGCCTCGTCTCCCGATGGTGTAACAGGGGGAAGTGGCTGATCACGAGTGTAGGCGACGATTAGTTTTTGTGTTGCCGCCTTCCAGTGGCTCATATGCGACAGGAAATCCTTGACCGACCATCCTCCGGGCGTGAAGGCGATCTGTTGCTGCTCCTCATTTAGCTGATTGATAAGCTTCTGAAAGCGTGCGTGATCATCCTGAAGGGAATCTAAAAGGTCTTGCTGTGTAGGTCGTTGTGTAGTCAAGCTCAATGCTCCTTGCTTTGTTGTATTTTATTCCAGACTACTGCCCCTTTTACATTTGCCAGATGAGTCGTACCATTTCAGATGCTAATGTGGTATGCATTCCCGAGCAAACAGACGGAGCGAATCCAATTTCGCCGCATCAGGGAACCAGAGGATCAACTCTTGTATACCTGCATCTTCGTACTCGGCCAATCTTTGGCGAATAGTCTCTGGGTTTCCAATCAAGGTACTGGCCTGCATTAAGTTCACGAGGTCGCGATGTTGTGGACTCAGTGCGGCCAGGGCAGCCTCTACTGATTCGCCTAGAACGCAGATGCTATTTGATGTGCGACGAATACTTGTATAATCGCGTCCCACCTCCTCGCAGTGCCGCTTGATAACATCGAGTTTATGCCGAATGGTTGGGATATCCCCACCGACATTGCAGGCATCAGCATACTGGGCAACCAGTTTGAGTGTGATCTTCTCACCGCCGCCACCGATCAGTATAGGAATATGAGGCTTCTGGACTCCCTTGGGCTGGTTAATTGCACCACGTATCTGATAATATTTACCTTCAAAGACCGCTTCGTCCTGCGTCCACATTGCCAGAATGACTTGAACAGCCTCGCGCAGGTAACGCAGTCGCTCGGGAGCATCGGGGTAGTTGTATCCATAGGCAAGATATTCGTGCTGATACCAACCGGCTCCAATACCGAAGTCGAGTCGTCCATGGCTCATCACATCGACAGTACTCGCCATTTTGGCCAGTAGAGCGGGATTGCGATAGCCATTGCAAGTCACCATCTGCCCAATACGCACACGCCTGGTATCGCGTGCCAAAGCTGCTGCGCTCATCCAGCATTCGAATGTGACCTCCTGTGAGGGCACAGGGATGGTATGGAAGTGATCGTAGAGCCAGACCGAATTAAATTCTAGTGCTTCTGCTTCCTGTGCAACACGTGTCATCGTCTCGTACGCCTCTACCGGGTCGGGAAAATCAACCAGGTCCATGCGCCACCCTTGCGGGACCATCACACCGAATTTCATTGTCATATATGTAGCCCCTTCTAAAAAGAAAAACAGATGAGCGTATTCTACCACACATCACTTTTTGTTCGTGAAAGCTGCCAGGTAACTGCCTCTATATAAAGCCTGCTATCGTACTGCCCGTTGCGTTTTTGGAGTGAAACGAGCAGGATATTGCAAAAGCAGAACATGAGTTGACAATGCCAGGATAATGTATCAGTAGACAGAAGGAGAATAGTTATGAGGCTATCTAAACGCACAAAGCTTTTTTTAACCGCAATCGGGATTCCACTTTTGTTTGCGATTGCGTTTATACTTGTGATAGTCGCCTACAATACTTTCCATAAGCCCCCAGAAGTTGATATGTTGACCACTAGCTTTGTACCGCAAAAAATAGAAATTACAGAAGGCGAAACGATTCACTTTGTAAACCGTTCATCTACGATGACCCAGGTTCTTTGTCTGGGTACTGATAAGCGCTGTAATCCCTTTGCTGTTCTCCCCCGGGGCCTAAAAAGTCCTGGGATACGGATCGCTCCTGATCAAGCAAAAGACGTTGTTTTCGATTTCTATGGTACATTTCATGTCACCAGTATAGCGGTACCGGGCATGAATCTGACGATTACAGTTGATGCCGCTGATTGATTTAGGAATTGACAGTTACCAGGGATGTACTCAATTAGATCTATTTTGAAAACCTATGTGACAAATAGTCAGCACAACTACTGTTGTTGTGGGACGATCTGCTGCTGCACCTGATCTCGTTCGTCCACTTCATAGGCCGAGGGCATCCAGGCAGGAGGCTCTAGTGGAAATTCATTGGTAAGCCCCATCTTTGAAGGAGCTATGCGTACTGTGACGGCCATCTCGCTCTCGGCTTTTCCCCGAAAAACGCCACGCGTGGGGGGGACGTCGGAATAGTCTCGGCCAATCGCAACACGCACGTGTTGCTCATTGGTTAGGGTATTGTTGGTGGGGTCAAAGCCAACCCAGCCGATGTCAGGTAAATATGCCTCAACCCAGGCGTGGGTAGCTTCTCCGGTGGAACTTCCTTCGCCGCGATAGAGGTAGCCGCTGACGTAGCGACAAGGTATTTGCAGGTGACGGACCAATGTAATCATAATATGCGCGAAGTCCTGGCAAACCCCTTTGCGTATGCTCAAAGCTTCATCAATTGGTGAATCGACGCGAGTTGTTTTAGGTGAGTAATCAAAGATTCTGTTAATGTCGCTGTTCAAGTCACGCAATACCGTCAGTGGATCGTAACGCCGCCGCACATCCAGTTCAAGTGCCAGTTCATAGAGCATCTTGCTTGGATTGGCAAAGTGGCTCGGCATCAAAGTATCCCAGTAGTCGCCACTGTCGGTGAGTGTGTCCAGTTCGTCCCAGGCCCGAGCTGTCAGTGCCTCAGGTAGTGACGAAGGTGCGGTTACATTGACCAGGGCTACCGCCGTGATGGTGAGTTGATTATGGGAATTGGGGATGTCGAAATGATGTACGCGGTTGCCAAATTCTCCCCGGTAGTTCATGATGTGTGCACGGGGACTTGTATGCAGTTGAAAATCCAGGCAATACTGGTTTCCATCACTGCGTGGCTGAATGCGCACTTCCATGATACTTTCGTTGATTGGTGGGCTATAGCGGAAGCGGGTTGTGTGGCGGATGGTGTAATACATTTGTTGTCTCCTATCCCGGACACCCACTAAGCTTGAGCCGCGCCACGAGATGTGAGGGCGACCTCAATCGGATAAGCAATGTAGGCCTGGTAGATGCCACTATGAATAAGCGCACACTGACTTTGGAGACTCTTCAGATATTCGTGAATATCACCGCTGAGAATCTCCTCTATCTGGCCGTAGTCGAGCGTTGCGCGCAGACGACCAGCGAGACGCTCGATTCGTCCTGGGTTGCGGGCACCGGTTGCTTTTGATATTGCTTGCAGTGCCCCTTGCATCATCGCGCAAGCAAAACGAATCGAACGCGGGGCTTCGGCATTTAGCAGCAGGAACTCGGCGATCTGGGCGGGGCGAATCGCTGCCGTATAGACTTTGCAGTACGCTTCAAACGAGGCACAAGAGCGCAGAAGTTCCACCCAGCTCAGGTAGTCGAGTGGCTCACTCTCATACTCGGTTTGTTCGGTAAGGTATACGGAGAAATGCGTATCTAGCAAGGCGGCTGTAGCTATGGTGCGTTCGAGAAAGCGCCCGACGCGAATAAAGTGCCAGCTCTCGCCGTGGCTCATAGTCGCATCGGTAATGCCCTGGAAAAGATAAATGTTCTCTTTCACGCTGTTCAGGAATCTATGTGGCTCCGCGTGCCAGATCTGTTCCATGTTGGTCTGTTTCACCATCAAGAAGAGCCGATTAAGCTGCTCCCACATCTCAGAACTGATCTGCTCGCGTACCTGTCGAGCATTTTCGCGCGCCGATGCGATGCAGGACACAATGGAGGAGGTGTTGGCCTCCTCAAAGGTCAGTGTACGCGTAATACTGTACGCATCAACTTCACCAGTGGGCTGTGATGTGCCCAGGCTGCGCAGAAGTCTATGCCAACGCAGGCTTGCATCACCGCCAGCATAGTCAAGCATCTGGGTCAAATGTACGTCGATGAGGCGTGCTGTGTGTTCGGCTCGTTCCAGGTAGCGGCTCATCCAGTAGAGACTATCGGCGACTCTTGAGAGCATGATTTTACCTCACTAATTAGACTCCACTGAAGGCCCTACCAACACCCATGTATCTTTGCTCCCTCCGCCTTGGGAGGAATTCACCACCAACGAGCCACGCTTGAGTGCAACGCGGGTCAGTCCTCCTGGGACGATGGTGACATGCTCGCCAAAGAGCACAAAGGGGCGGAGATCTACATGGCGTGGTTCAATTTGATTATCGATGATACATGGCGCTCGCGAGAAAGCCAGTGTTGGCTGCGCAATGTAGTTGCGTGGGTTGAGGATCACTTGCTGGCGGAATGCATCGCGTTGAACTGCTGTGCTGTATGGTCCTATCAACATGCCATACCCACCGGATTCACCAACCTCTTTAATTACAAGCTCCTCAAGGTGCTTAAGTACAAATTTTTGATGCGTCTCGTCGCTCAGTAGATAAGTCTCAACGTTTGGCAGAATGGGTTCTTCGCCGAGATAGTAGCGAATTATGGCTGGGACATAAGCGTAGATGGCCTTATCGTCGGCGACCCCTGTGCCAATGGCATTAGCCAGCGCTACATTCCCGGCGCGGTAAGCATTCAACAGGCCGGGTACTCCCAATGTAGAGTCAGGTTGGAAGGCGAGTGGGTCAAGGTAGTCATCATCAACGCGCCGGTAGATCACGTCAATACGCCTCAGGCCAGCGGTTGTGCGCATATAAACAAAGTTATTATGCACGAGCAGATCGCGCCCCTCAACCAGTTCGATGCCCATCTGGCGCGCGAGAAAGGCATGTTCAAAGTACGCTGAATTATAGACGCCCGGAGTGAGCAGCACGATAACTGGTTCTGATCGACCAGTTGGGGTGAGTGACAGCAAGGTGTTGAGCAATACCTGTCCATAGTGGTCGATGGAACGGACACCGTAGCTGCCAAACAGTGAGGGAAAGGTGCGTTTCAAGACCTGCCGATTGACAAGCATGTAAGAGACGCCGCTTGGTACACGCAGATTATCCTCTAAGACGGCGAAACGCCCGTCGGGCAAGCGTACAAGGTCAGTTCCATCAACTGCAATGTAGATGTCGTGTGGGACGTGTATCCCACGCATTTCACGTCGGAAGTGTTTACAACTATAGATGAGCCAGCGTGGTACGACTCTGTCAGAAAGTATGCGCCCATCATGGTAAATGTCTTTGAGGAACAAGTTGAGGGCTATGATCCGTTGAGTTAATCCCCTTTCGATGGTCTGCCATTCTTCGCTGGTGATGATGCGAGGTAACGGATCATAGGGCCAGATGCGTTCGGTTCCCTCTTCATCTCCATAGACGGTAAAGGTGATACCTTGATTTAGGAACGCAGTATTAGCCGCTTGCTGCCTCTGGTAGAGCGCCTCGGTAGGCATCTCAAGTAAACGATGATATAACTCCTGGTAATGAGGTCGAGGCCTGCCATCAGAGCCGAGCATCTCATCGAAAGCCACATCGAGTATATAATTCGAGAATGGAGGTGGCAACGTGGGCTGTCCCGTTGCATCAGGTGTATCAGGCAGTATCATGAGCGAGGTTCCTATACTTTTCAGGCCTATGGTCGACAATACAAAGGTATGCAATTACATATTTAGGGGCAACAGCGCCGGAGAGTCTCCATCGAACGGGATATTGTACAGTGTCAATGGTACCTTGCATTGATGAGGGTGTCAAGCTTTAACTGCAAGCTAGCTTAACTGTCAATTAATAGCGTATAATCGAAGAAGTATCAGCTATCGTCGTGTTAAGAGAAGGGATCTGAGAAACGATGCAAATCAGAGTTGGGTGCGAATTTCGTTACGAGTCAACCTGGCCCACGCCAGCTGTCATGCAGGTCCAGCCGCATCAAGATACGGAGCAGCGTATTCTGCATGAGGCCTGGCAGTTCACCCCTGTGCTCGTTCTTCATGCCTATACTGATCTCTATAGAAATACCTGCCAGCGTATGCTGATGCCTCCTGGCAGTCAGATAATCAGCTACGATGCAACGATTGAGGTATCAGGGTTTGCGGACGAGGTCGCGTCCGATGCAGTGCAGCTTCCAGTGGAAGATCTGCCTGACAATGTTCTCCATTACACTTTACCAAGCCGTTTCTGCCTCTCAGATGTACTCTCGGATATGGCCTGGCAGCTTTTCGGTGCTATGGAACCTGGCTGGGCGCGTGTTCAAGGTATATGCGACTGGGTACACAGCAATATTCGCTTCCAGTATGGTACAAGTGACTCACTCACAACTGCCGCAGATGTGTGTGCAGCTGGAGTTGGGGTGTGCCGTGATTTCGCGCACCTGGCAGTGACCTTTTGCAGGGCGCTCAATATTCCCGCTCGTTATGTGTTCGGCTACCTGCCGGATATAGAAGTTCCGCCACCGGATGCTCCTATGGATTTTTGTGCCTGGATGGAGGTATATCTTTCGGGGCGTTGGTGGACCTTTGATCCACGCAACAATGGACCCCGCATTGGTCGAGTGCTGGTTGGTCGAGGGCGCGACGCGCTGGATGTCGCAATGGTGACGACATACGGATCGCCGCGTCTCGCGCAAATGACGGTATGGGCCGATGAGGCGCTTCCTGTTCCCAATGGTACTGCGGAGGCAGCGGATACGCAAACTCCCTCGCTGAGATGGGATAACCAACAAGCATGATGCAGGAACCAACGAATATCGAAACTCAGATTGCTACCCTTAATCTCCTGGACATCAAAGGAATCGACTGGGAGCGTGTACAACGTACAGCGTATCTCATCCACCAGCACTTTCGCTACGACTATCCAGGTCCTGTTCATGACCTGAAGCAGCGATTATTGATAGTCCCACCTGATACTTACGGTGATCAGAAGTGTATCATGCATCGCCTGGACGTTTCTGCGAATGTTGCCGTGACAAACAGTGGGGTTGATGAGTTTGAGAATCATGTGATAAACCTGTATATTCCCTCCGTTAAAAGCTCCATTGACTTTGAGGCCTGGATCGTAGTCGAGCGATTTGCAGATCATAAACCTCCCCTTCTATATGACGCTGTGCTTTCATATCCACATTTCCTTATGCCTTCAGTGCTTGCACAGCCTGATGATACCCTCCGACAGATTGCGGCTATATTGAGTGATGACGAACAGGGGCGTCGACAGCCAGCGACCCTGGCCAGGCACATCAACGACTGGGTCCACAACACGCTTAGCTATGAGCATGGCGTGACAGATATCCATACAACGGCTGCCCAGGCGCTATCGCTGGGATACGGGGTTTGCCAGGACTATGCCCATGTAATGCTGACTCTCTGCCGCCTCTGTGGCCTACCCGCACGCTACGTTTCTGGCCATTTGTTGGGCGAAGGGGGTACTCATGCCTGGGTCGAGGTGCTGCTACCCTCACCCGACCAACCAGGAGAAGCAATTGCACTGGCATTGGATCCAACGCATGGCTGTGAGGTTGATCTGCACTATATTACTATTGCAGTCGGGCGAGATTACTATGACGTTGCTCCTACATCGGGGACTTATCGAGCGCCTTATCACGGCCAGCTTACAGCGAGCAAG
>Ga0207684_10001714_pt1 | contig 23243 bp, 28 predicted proteins | sample KBSK5501metaG_FD_184342 | JGI IMG/M metagenome (GOLD analysis project Ga0207684, IMG submission 184342) | Corn, switchgrass and miscanthus rhizosphere microbial communities from Kellogg Biological Station, Michigan, USA - KBS K5-50-1 metaG... | ecosystem: Host-associated > Plants > Roots >...
GATCCATTCGCCCATCTTTACCTTAAGCAAGGCTGCTATCCTGTGGTGGACATTTTTATTTTCTAAAATTTCGCTCATTACGTCCGCATCAAATGATGCGAAGTAATTTTTTTTGCCTTCATTACACCCACTACACAGAGCCTCTAAGTTTTCCTCGACGGTCTCGCCGCCCCATTCCCGTGGGATCTTGTGATCGATGTGAAGCTTTACATGATCCTCAGCAACAGTTTTTCCACACATCTTGCAGCGGCGGCCGTCGCGCTGATAAATCTTTGCTCTCAGGTCTTTTGAGATGACCCCGTAATCCCATTCACCAGCAGGTCGGTCACCTATCAATTTGTAAATGGTGCGTCTCCCTTGGCGAGAGCGTTCGATAATATAAAACGGATCAAGGCCGCGAAGGCGTCTGTCGAAATGCTGCTGTGTTCCCGTAAAAGTTACAACCGAGCGCAACTGATCGATGTCCAATCCGGCGGGTGCGTTTTTAAGTGCTGCGAGGATGCCCTGTTGCAGTTTCGACAGTTTCTCTTTTCGATCAGCCACGCTGGGGAGAATGGAATTGAAAATAGTGCGCTGATCAAATTTTTGATTTTACAAGTGCCAGAGAGTTTGGCAGTTTGGGAATCATTGCTACCCGATTTGCCCTATGATGCGAGAGCACAAGCTAATGGTTCGGCTAAACGATGACGAAAAACGACTCTTAGATGATTCATCGAAAGCGGCGGGGCTGCCGACAGCTTCATGGGCGCGCAACTATCTTTTGAACGCTGCGCGAAGCAGGATTCTTCCGCAACAAACCGAGTTCCTTAACGGTTCGAACGAACCTGACCTTTTCGACGGATCACCAAAATTATCGTTGCTCAGTTTGTTCTGCGGACCTGGTGGGCTGGACCAAGGGTTCAAGGACGCAGGTTTTTTCACCGCATTGGCCTTCGACACGGATGCTGATTGCGTCATTACATTTAGGCAAAATCACCCCAAAGCTTTCGCATGCAGACGAAGCGTCACTGATTTAACGCTCGATGAGCTCGATGCTTTTCACCGAACAGAGTTTCGTCCGATCGGAGTAATTGGGGGACCGCCCTGCCAAAGTTTCAGCGTCTCAAATGTGCATCAACGGGATGACGATCCACGCCACCGTTTGCCGGAGGCGTATGCGGCACTGCTGAAGCAGCTAAATGCCCGGTGTCCGCTATCGTTTTTCTTGTTTGAGAATGTGCCCGGACTTTTGAGCAAAAAGCACAAAGAACGATACAAGAAATTTAAGAAGTTGTTCGAGAAGGCCGGCTTCGAAGTTAATGAAAAATTATTGAACGCCAAAGACTACGGAGTTCCTCAAGATCGAGAACGAATCTTCGTAGTAGGGATAAATCAACAGTTGCATCCCAATACGCAATGGACCCCTCCGTCGAAAACCTCCACGAAGCTGACGGTTAAGGATGCAATCGGCCATTTACCCGAACCGATCCACAATGATAGAGGATTGGACGCAGACTCTATCGCAGTTCATCCCAATCATTGGTGCCTGGTTCCACGATCAAATAAATTCGAATCTGCGACGCTAGAACAGGGACAAGCATATGGGCGCAGCTTTCGGACACTTTCATGGAATGAACCGTCATGGACTGTGGCATATGGGCACAGAGAAGTGCATGTGCACCCAAGCGGGAAACGCCGGTTAAGCATTTATGAAGCAATGCTGCTTCAAACTTTCCCGCACGAATACAGGTTAATCGGCAATATGAGCGCGCAGGTTCGGCTCGTAAGCGAAGCCGTTCCAGTCAAACTTGCTCATCAGATTGCTCAGTCCATCAGGGACAGCCTACACATTTAGATGGCAGACGTATTCACAAGAACTAAACGATCAGCCGTAATGAGCCTGATTCGTTCAAAAAATACAAAACCTGAATTGCAGACTCGATGTGCGCTGCATCGATTGGGATTCAGATTTCGGATCCACGATAAGCGTCTGCCTGGCCGTCCGGATATTGTGTTGCCGAAATATCGAACAGTTATTCAGGTGCGGGGATGCTTTTGGCACGGACATAATTGCGCCGTCGGCCGTGCACCCAAGAGCAATTTAGATTATTGGCTACCTAAAATTAACCGGACAATTGCTCGCGACCGACAAAACACGCGTCGATTAGCCGCTAAGGGATGGGTTACCAAAGTCATAAGGGAATGCGACTGCAGAAAATCGGATAGATTTCAGCGAATTATTACTGACTTGGCAGATGAATTACGAAGCAAGTGTGGCCGGGCCTTCAGCGGAAGTTAACCCGAGAAACAGGTTGACTGTTGGACTGGGAAAAGGACTGTCCGGCTTGTCTGACCCCCAATTGGAGCCATGAGTATTGCGATCGTAATTTCAGTTCACGATGGCCTAGTAATAGCTGCCGATAGCGCTTCGACGCTGATGATGAATACGCCGGCGGGTATCGCTGTCGCTAACGTTTACGACAACGCGAATAAAATCTTTAACCTTATCAAAGGATCCTCTATGGGCTGCGTTACTTATGGTAGCGGCAGCATAGGCAACGCTTCGATGGGTACCTTGATTAAGGATTTTCGTGGAATTCTGAGCGACGAGGCAGAAGCAAAGTCGAAATTCAAATTTGACCGCAAGAATTACACGATGGAGCAGGTTTCAAAGGCTTTATCAGATTTTTTGTCTAAAGAGTGCGACAAAGTAGCGGACAAAAACTTGCGGCAAACGATCAACATCGGACTGATGGTAGGAGGGTATTCAACGGGTCAAGGATTGGGAGAAGTATGGTCGATTGAAATCCAGCAGGGGCTTGGGCAAGATCCAAAAAAGTTACGGCAGGCAGAGCAGGTGGGAATTAATTGGGGCGGCGAATCGGAAGCAATCAATCGGCTAGTCTTCGGGTTCAGCCCGCGCATTTTTGACATATTAGCGCAGGTTATGAAGCCACCGCAGCCGCCGGCTGCCTTGGTCGGAACTCTACAGCCACTTTTGATAGCGCAGCTGCAGGCACCGTTAGTGTTCGCACCTATGCCTATTCAGGACGCGATTGAACTTGGAGAATTCCTCGTTCAGGCGGCTGTAACGTTCAGTCGATTTCTGCCTGGTGCTCAAAGCGTGGGCGGTCCTATCGAGGTGGCTGCAATAACTAAACACGAGGGTTTTAAGTGGATACGTCGAAAGTATTACTATAGTAGAGAGATCAATCCTGACGAATGAACACGTTTGATATTGATAAAACAAAGGTTCAGCAATTGATTGATGAGGGCCCCGAGGGATACTCAGTTGCGGCAAGCAATTTGCATTTTCCAGTGCCTGTCACGACGGTTTACAGCGTGGATTTCACCGCACCGGCAGAGATGATTGATCCAGAGAAATACTTTGCGGACCTACGTCAGCGTGTTCTCGATTCCGGTATCTCGTTAGTATCGCGCGAGGATATAGATCGAGAAATCGGTGAAATGCGCCGTCACGATCTTTGAAGTGATCGAGAGTGTCGTTGATCACGACCTATATCGATTCCGGCGTATTGATAGCCGCAGCTCGAGGGACGGAACCGAATGCGAGTCTAGCACTGGCGTTCTTGCAGGATAAGAATCGGCGATTTGTTACGAGCGATTACGTGCGACTAGAAGTCCTGCCGCAAGCAGTTTTCCACAAGAAGACTGCTGAGGTGGAATTCTATAAGGGATTTTTTAAACTTAACTCGTGGGTCGTGCCGACGAGTCCTGAACTCGTTAAAATGGCAATGGAAGAGGCGTGTTCAAACGGGATTGCCGGGATGGACGCACTTCATATCGCCGCGGCTGTTTTCGGAGGAGCCGAGGAAATAATAACATCGGAAGGAGTCAACAAACCAATTCACCGTACGAGGCGGCTGCGCGTGATATCGGCATTTTAGACTTCGTGCAAAAGGTGGCGTTTTGCCCTTAGGAAACCTTCGTTTGATCCACTTTAACGTCGATCATCAGGCCATACCGGAGTGAATCCTGGGTCAACGTCGATGCGCCGAAAATTGCTTCTCGACATCACCAGACTCAACCGATCAAATCCTGAGCGGGAACCGTCGCTGAGTCATTCTGGGGGGAACTAATCGGCGGCGGTCTCCCCTTTTCACCCTCGCAAAAAGAAACCCGCCGCTCCGCCAAAGAAGGTAACGAAGCGACGGGCGATTACTGATCCAACAGCAAATTTATTTTTGAAGTGTGAACTCGGCTTGTTTCTGCTTCGCGACGTGCAGTTGCTGGTCAAGTTGCTTCTTCGCGCGCGGTGCGTCCGCCAGCGCAGCTTCGATGGCGAGGATTGTCCCGTGTGATTCTACCAGCAGCTGAATTGGGGAGCTCCCGGGTTGGAGTGAAACGTCAGAGGGTTGTCTCGGCCACAGGACGAGCAGTTGGTCTTGAAGTTGTAATTTGCGTTGCTGCAAGAAATTCTTTTTCCCCTCAAGTTCAGTTAACGCAGCTTCGGCTGTCGTGACGGCTCGTTGAAGTTGGTCGAGTTTCTGTTGGTGTTCGCGCTCTTTTGCTTTTCGTGCACGAATGGCGTCAATCTGGGCTTGTTCCTCTTGGTCGAGTGTTGCAGTTGCTGTGCTCATGTTGGTTTGTTTTGGTTTAACTGAAATTGGTTTAGCTCTTCTTTTGGGCAGCTCTCACGTTCGCTGCCATCGCGCGTTGCAGCCCGGTTAGTCCCGATTTGTCATCTGTCGCTTCGTCCTTTTTCTTCGGAGTGACGATTGGAGTCCCACCCTGCGCGATGATATTCGCGTTCACGGCTCGCATGAGACCGGTCCCTTGCGCAATTTTTCGAGCGGGAGGTGTGACGCTCGTCGGAGTTGGCTTTGGCGTTACTGGAGCAGCGGCTGGCGCAGTCTTGCGCTTCGCTAGCTCAGCTTCGAGATCCTGAATCTTCTCGTTTGCTAGGTAAATGTTCCCAACAAAATCTGGCGCTGCTTGGTCCAAGCGTTTGGCCAGTCGTTGAATCTCCTCGTTTGCCGTGTCGATGTTCGCGATGAAGTCGTCAGGTAGTTTTTCAGTTTTCATAATCACTTGCGCTGACGTGCGGAATTGTGGCGGATCGCTTTTTCCAATCCGTAGTTGCGAATTTGCTCTGTTAGTTCAGACACGCGATCGGCGCGGAACAAGATGCTGTTGCCAGAACGGGCGTCCTCAGTGATCGCGCCAACATTGTGGAGCGCCACGATTCGTGGGCCAGTTACGTTGGCAAGCCGAGCAAGCTCCGAGAGACTGACGAATTTTTCGACTGATTCACGCGCCATGATAGTGGTTGCGTGTCAGCCCAAGCGCTCACCACGTCGAGTCCGGATGCTCGTTTAGATATTCCGCGAGCTCGTTGATGTTAGCAGTCGGACCACGTGAACTCAGCAGTTGCGCCAGCAGCGCTTGGGGATGGTCGAGCAATGCACGACTGCGTCGAACCGTGTTCAAACTGAGTCCATAATTTTCGACATACCACAGCAGTTTGTGTTTCAATTCCGTGCGCGGCTTCAATGGATTCTTCATACCAACTGCCCAGTTGTCAGAAAAATCTTCGGCGAACTGCTCAATACGGTTTCGATGGCGCTCAAGCGTTCAGTCAGTGACGATTCAACCCGGCGGCGTGGGTGGGGGCGTAGGAATCTGTTAGCTGGGGGGCAGACGTCAATCCCGCAGCGTTCCGGACTTTTCCCCCAAACCCCTTTCACGCAGCTGCCGCCACGCGTAACCAGTCACTTGGTCACTTCTCACTTCGACACTTCTCTATAGAGAGTTTCCTTAGAATACTTTTCCTTAATGACCAAAGTGACCAAAGTGACCAAATATCATATAAAGCATTGAAAAGGGTATAGCTTACGACTGGTCACTTGGGCATGGTCGATGTGACCGGAGCATGGCCCCTAGTGACCAAATCAGGGCATCTGGGGCAAATCTCATGGGCAAGGCCCCTGGTCGAATGTGACCAGATGGTCATTTTGGGGGCCAGAAGTGACCAAGTGACCAGATCAATCGATGCCGAATTCCGACGCGTAACCTTCCGCCTCTTTGTTCAGTCCGATGCCTTGCCAGGCCCATCTTCCATCGATCTTCGAACCTGTCCCGTGTTTCGGGTTCGTGATGCCTGGCCGACTGAGCCGACTGGCGAACAGCTTGGCGCTTAGGATTTGGAATGGTGGCATGTGTTGCGCGTGTTCAGCCCAAAATCGGTAGGTCCCATATAGTTTTGCGCAGGTAATCTTTCGACCAACGCCGACGACACAGCACTCGCCGATGAACGTCCCGATCTCATCTTCACTGGTGTGGTAGTCCTCTTTCGCGACCGTCGAGGCTTTTGCGGTGCCAAGCCCCTGTTCCTGCCACGCTCGGCAACCGAGGATCGCCCAATTCAAGATGCCTGGAAGTTCACCCTTTAACTTTTCCACCAAGTGCGGGTCACGCTCAGCCTCTGGGATCTGGACCTCGAATGGAAAGAGTCGGACACGCCGCCAAATCCCGTGGTCAGTGTCGTGGATCGTTGGCCGATGGTTCCCGTAGCCGAACAACTTGTGAGTGGGCGCAAAGTTGACGTGACTCTCGTAGAGTCGACGCCCCGTCAACATATCGCCGCCCGTTAGGTCCTTCACCATCGCTGCGTTGAGACTCACGCCAGCTTGAATCTCAGCGCCAACCACCAGACGCGCTCCGACCAACCTTGCGATCAGCGTCTCGGGTTCATCGCTGTATCGAGTCTTAGTGAACAGCTCGCTCTTGGTCTTTTGCCCGTAGTCGCCAAACAAGTCCAACAGCGCACCGACGAACGTCGACTTGCCGTTTTGACCCATCCCGTAGAGAAAGAACAACACCTGTTCAGTCGTTAGGCCGGTCAAACTGTAGCCAACTGCTCTCCACACGAGGTCAATCAACTCGTCGTCACCCTTGAACACACGGATCAGGAACTGCTGCCACAGTGGACAGTCGGCCGCCACATCGAAACTGCACCCCATGGTCTTGGTGATGAAATCTTTCTGTGTGCCCTTGCGCAGCTGGCCCGTCTTCAGGTCGACCACACCGTTCTGGACGCCTAACGACCACGGGTCAGAGTCGAACAACGTTCGGCTGCAACTCACCTCTTTGAATCGGCTCGCCTGCTTGAGCATGTTCTCAAGGACGGTGTTGTTCCCGAAACTCTTGGCAGTCTTTAATGCCCGTGACCTTACCTCTGCATCTCTGATCTCGAGGGCGAGGTATTCAAAGATCGGCAGCATCTTCCAAGCGAACGCCATCTCGCCACCCTCGGTCCAACGGCCTTGCCCATCGTCCCACGCGAACCAGTTATCGCCTGTGAATCTTAGGTGGTCACCAAACTTGATGACGAACAGGTTTGCCCGTTCGTAGTCGTTACTTGGAAACCCCCAAACTTCGAAGAGCTTTCGTGCGTCCTCTTTTTCCTTGAGGATTTCGACAGCACCTGGTGGGTGGTTCCTTTTCCGTGGTTCCTCGGGACCGGTGACTTGCCCCTTGTCCTTTGGGCGTTGGACCGGGAACTTCTTCTTTGCGGTTGACTTCGAACCTACTTTGTCAGGACGCGATTTGTTGTTGGGTTTCATTTTTAACCGGGGTGAAATTTCAGCGAGTCGCGTCCGACTTCATTTTTAGACGCTCCTCTTTGTTGCGAGTGAAAGTCAGCTTTTGCTTTGGTCTCTGTGGCTGCACGTAGACTTTGATTGGGCCGCCATCATCGGAGCACGCTACGTTGATTAGGCTTCCCATCGCCTCGCGCATCGGTCGGTAAAACCACTGCGCTGCTTCCAATCGGTCGACGTAGAATTTGCCCCGTTCCTTCCAGCCGCCCATCTTGAAGGGGTCGTCACCGTCTCCTCGGTAGATGTTTCGGTAGATCGTCGAACGCGAGCAGCGAAAGCTCTCGGCTAACTGCGCGACGGTGCAGACCTTTGGCAATCCGCGCCAACCCAAGCTGACTGTGGCCCTATTATCAGCGAGCGCTTCCATTGGTCCTTCTGCGTGCTTGGTCGCCGATTTTTAGGATTGATTGGGAGCGCTTCTTTTTTGTCCCGTTTCGGAGGTTGTAACCCCTGCGCAGTTGCTTCCAGTGCTTCAGGTCTCGCGGGTCGATTGCTACGCAACTCCAACGGTCACCGACCTGATAGTGGATCGCCTTTAAAGCCGGCATCCTCGCGTAACCACAAGAGGGTCTGTGACCTCGGAAGTTGATGCTGAGCGACCTGATGAAAGTTGACCAACTTACGCCGCTCCTTCGGAAGGCCTGTTGTTTACTAAGTAGGCCAGTGCCCTTGAGTCTGCTTTCCGCCGTCTGAGAGAGATTCGTTACGCGCTTGGTCATTTGCCCCTTCCGGTTGCTTTCTAGGTTGGAGTGGTGTCAGCCCTTCACCCTGGAGTCACTCGCCAATCGCATAGCGCTTGCTGCCCCACAGCTGCGAAATGTCCAACTTTGGCCCATGGGGAGAATGGACCGGTCCCCGGTGTTCATGTTCATGTCCTTGCCACAGGACGTCTCCCCACCAGTCCACCCGATGCATGAATAACCAGATGCACGACATGTCTGCATAGTTACGGAACATCGGGTTCTTGGACCGATAGTGGTCCGTGATCTCAGTCACCATCTTTCTCAGCCAAGCCTTTTCGTCCTCGAAGTGCCTAAATGCTGGGTCGAGGTGAGTGCTCGATTTCTTTGGCGGTGTTGAATGATTTGCTGACATAAATTTTATCCTTAAAAGTTGTTGCTCAGGAGAACGGATTCGGAGTCCCAAGGCCGGAGGTAAAATGAACAAACCCTCCAAACGCCGGACCAGGGCGCTACGACAAGTTACCTTAGGACCCCGGTTCCGCTCCCCTGAGCGGTTGGTTAATCGATCAGTGCCTCCTTCTTAGTCAGCCGGATGCCGTGGATGCCCTTGAGCCAGTCGATGCATTGAATGACGACCCGGCGCATTGCCTCTGGATCATCGTCGAACAGGTCCCGGATGAAGAAATCAACGGCGGTGTCGCTGTCCCATTCTTCAAGGCCTCTTTCCCGTTTGTTGTAATGGCAAACCATCTTAGCCGCCATATTGGCAAGCCAGCGGTCGTGCGCCTCATTTTCACGCATGCATTTACGCGCGAAACTCTCTAACCAACTGCCTTTGCGTTTCGGCGGTGCCTTGCGCACCACCCCGTTGCTTTGACTGCGCTTTGTTTTCATTGCCCACGACAGTGGAACAATGCAGAGGGTTAATCACCGACACCCGACTGCGGACGTGTCTGAAATTCTAGGCCGATGAAGGTCCGCGCTTGGACTCAACGAGCCTGAAGCCAACTGACTTGGCCAACGACTCACAGTGTCTCCGCAGTTGCCGCTCGTTAGTCGCTTTCCAACCGAAGTCGCCTCGCTTCCAACCCATCTTTGGAGCTACCCACTTCATGAGTTCTTGATATTTCGGAGCGCGACCATGACGCCTTGGGAAGGTCAAGATGAGGAAGTCGAGTTTCTGAGTGGGATCGTGCCATCGGCTATCGCGCGGCATGTCCTGAAGTTTGTTGCAGATGTCCGTCACCTCTTGCAGCATTCCAACGTCCAACTCGACGACCGCCTTCATTAAGCGAGTCGCGAGTGCTCGGAAGTGCAACTCTTTCGTATTCGGGTTGAACTTTTTGCGGTGTAGTCGCCAGACCGGCAATACCAAATCAAACAGTCGTGAGTCAGCGAGCTCACCGCGTTCAGCTTTTTTAGTGTGCTTCGCGAATCGGTTGCGCTGCTTCAGTCTCTCTTGCGGCGTCACGTATTCCAACGGAAGCAGGTCTAAGGCCCCAAAAACGTTTCACCTCGTCCTTGGTGACCGGTTGAATGTAGAAACGACGAAGGACCTCGACTGAGGTCCCGAGTTCATGGGCCACCAATGCGCGGTCAGATTTCAGACCCAAGAGCATCGATGCCCCGGTGTGTCGCAGACAATCCTGGGGCCAGGGACGTTTGGGACCAAATCCAGACTGAGCAATCAGGGTCTCCCACTGGCGTCTGAAATTCGCGCCACAAACTCGCCCGCTCGATTTCGCAAACGGTCTTAACCACTGCGCAAGCGTTGGTTCGATTTGAGTGTAGCGGCTCTCACGTTTCTTTGACGTGCTGGCTTCAATGAAGATGTGTCCGGTCTGAAGATCGATGCTGCTCCAATCGAGGTGACGACACTCAAACGGACGCAACCCTGCAAACAAACAGATCGAGACGTAGGGGACGAGGATCGCGCTGTGCTCGGATGCCTCAGCGTTACGCAGCAGTTGCTCGCACTGATCGACGCTGAGCAAGACAACGTCGTGGCGCGGGATCTTCACCTTTATGCCCGCGCACGGGTTTGAAGTGATCCACTGCTTGGATTGGCAGAACGAAAAGAATGCCGAGAGCCGCAAACATCGATTCTTGCGGGTGCGCAGCGAGCATTTCGGGAGTTGATCAAGGTGCCTGGTGACTTGCTCAACGTTCACGTCAACCAGTCGCAGGTCGCCAAGTCTCGCCACCAAATGCTTGATCGCATGCCGAAGTTCGACCAACGACCGAGGCGCAAATGATCCCTGTTTAACGTCGTGCTCGCGTTGCGCGATGAAGTTTGCAGCCGCCTCTCGAATCGTTGGTGATGCCAACCTTTTGTGCTCAACCGCCAACTGGGCCAACAGGCAGTGAGCGGCGTCGAGGATCGTCTTGCCGACTGGCGACAAAAGTTCGGAAGCGGTGGCGGCCATGACCAAGTCTTTGTGCGTGAACTTCAGGACTTCGTTCCCGAGTCGTTCGCGCTGGGCGGCAAGTCGTTTGGCGCACGCAAGCGCGTCGTTGAGTTTGCGAAAATAATGTCGGCGACCGACTCCACGCCTGCGCCCATCCACCATGAACGACCGGAGTGGACTGTGACGATAATCAATCACGCGAGGCCATGGACTCGCTCGGATGATTGGGAATTGAGACACGCGCGCCACGTATCAATCGTTGCGCGTCGGGTCACGAGAGTATACGACAACGTGGCTATTTGTTGTCCGTAATTCCAGCCGACGACGGGATTCGAACCCGTGACCTACGGTTTACGAAACCGTTGCTCTACCAGCTGAGCTACGTCGGCACGGCGGGCCAAAGATTGCATTGGCCAGAGGATGCGGCAAGAGACATGGCTGGGCTAAAGTAGACGCGGCTTCCAGCCGCGTAACCGACTCCAAAAAGCGGCAGGATGCCGGTTCTACTTCTTCCGCAGCACGCCGGCTACAAATCGCGTAACCCAGTGAGGCGAGCCCTCTATCTCGGTAGAACAAACGTCTGGCCGATCTCGCGCAAGGCGATCCGCTCCGGGGTTTGGCGAAGCGCCGTTTCAAAGCGCTCAATCGGTTCGCGCAAAGGCTCGAAGCTGAGCCGGAATGTTTGATGATGCACTGGCATGATAAATTTCGCACCAGCGTCGTTGGCCACTTGCACGGCCTGCTCCGGATTGCAATGAGTCCGAATCCATGGGTTGTAACATCCAATCGATATGATAATCAGATCAATCCGATCAAAGCTCCGCAATTCCGCGAAGCTTTCCGTGAAAGCGGTGTCGCCTGCAAAAACAATTCTGCGGCCTTCGCGCTCGAGCAGGTAGCCATTATATCCGCGATGCGTATCGCGCTGAACTCGCGCGCCCCAATGTTCGACGCGAAAAGCGACGATATCGACGTTGCCGGAAGAACTTCTGATCGACGTTCTCTCTCCCCAGCGAAGCTCGGTCACATCGCGTAACCGAGTCCAGCGAAGCAAGTCCTTTGTCCGCGGGGCGGTTACTACCTTGGTGGAATCATCAAAATGGTGCAGCGTTCGGAAGTCGAAATGGTCGAAGTGCGCGTGCGAAAGAAGAACCAGATCGATCTTCGGCAGCTCTCGAACGGTCAGCGCAGGCGCAGTCAGACGTTTAGGTCCGATGGTGAATCCAGGCAACCGAATCCCAATGCGAGGAAACAGCGCCGGATCCGTCAGCACTTTTACGCCGAAGAAATTGATCAGGACGGTCGCATGTCCCAGCCAGGCTGAGGTCACACGGCGATCGTTCCAGTCGTCCGGTCGAGGTATCGCAAAAGCTGGCGCGATTGGCCGAAAAGTTTCGAACGCCCATTCGCGCCACAGATAACTCACCCACCGGCGGACGCGCGATCGCGGAAGATTTGCTGGTTGGGACGTCGCTGCCATCCTAACTCTGATCGCGCAGCCGACGCACCGCTACAACCTGGCTTTTAGGAATCAGAGAGACTCGTTATTGCCAATTGGCTACAAACGGAACACAGACTTCGGTTTCAGTTGGTGCGGAAATGAGTTGTAGCGGATGATGCCGGAATTTCACCTGCCAGGGAGGGCTCGCTGGCGGTGTCGGTTAACTGCAGCAAAGAGTTTTTCGCCACAGATTAACACGGATTAAACACAGATGAGATTTGAGGAAGGCCCGCAGCCGATCTCCTGTTTTTAATCTGTGCAAATCTGTGTGCATGGATTCGACTTTGCTCACCACGGCGTCTGTGGCGAAAGAAAAACCATTCGACTGTTGAACGGCTTAATATCAGCGCTCACGTTTCAGCATGAGCCGACTGGATGAGATTCTGCGAGTCAAGCGCGCTGAGATCGAGCAACTGCGCCCACAGGCACACGAATTACATCGACAGGCCGAGCAACGAGATGATTTCCGCAGCTTTCATTCCGCCCTGCAACGAGCGGACGGCGATCTCGCTATAATTGCCGAGATCAAAAAAGCATCTCCCTCGGCCGGTGTGATCACAAATTCATTTGATCCAGTCGGGATCGCGGAAAATTACGAACGCGACGGAGCCGACGCCATTTCCGTTTTAACCGACCGCCAATTTTTTCAAGGCCAGCTCAATCACCTTGCTCGGGTGCGCGCAAAAGTGGCTCTTCCCTTGCTCAGAAAAGATTTCATTCTGGATGAGCTGCAAATTGCGGAATCAGGCGCAGCCGGCGCCGATGCCATTTTGTTAATTGTCGCGGCGCTCGAACAAAAGGAATTAGTTGATCTGACGAAGGCGGCCGAGAAATATCAACTGGATACGCTAACCGAAGTGCACACGATGGCCGAAATAGATCGTGCTCTCCAGGCCGGTGCCAAGATTATAGGGATAAACAATCGTGACCTCACCACGTTTGACGTCGATCTTTCGGTCACCGAACGATTGAGTGAGCAAGTACCTGATGAGGTTCTTCTAGTTAGCGAAAGCGGCATTAAAAACGCCGAAGACGTCGCGCGCATGAAGCGCTGCGGAATCAATGCCATTCTTGTCGGCGAAGCGCTGATGCGGGGTGAGGTTTCGATCACCGATCTGCGCGATGGGTAGGGACAGCGCGCTGCGCTGTCCGGACGCCGCAGCGCGGCGTCCCTACCTGTTTATCACACCGATCTCGGCGCGTCGGTTTTTCGCCCAGGCCGATTCGTTATGCCCCGAATCAGCCGGCATCTCCAAACCGAAACTCACCGTCTGGAGGCGACTTGCTTCAACTCCGTCAGCAATCAAATTTTCGCGGACGGCCCCGGCGCGGCGGTCGCCCAACCCGCGATTATACTCTCCTGTTCCGCGTTCATCGGTAAATCCGGCGATGATAATCTCAGATGAGCTGCTTTTCATAAAGTCGGCGATCTCCTGAATCTTGCCATTTTCGGAAGAGCGAACTGTCTGGCTGTCAAAATCAAAGTAGATCGGCCGGAACCGATTGCGTTCGACGTTGCCGCCAAAAAACGAGGCACCTTCGCGGCGCTCCGGCAAAGGGGTGCCGCTAACATAATCACCGGTGCTGCCGGCACCTTGTCCACCGCCCGTTTTTCCGCAGCCGCACGTATTAAAAAGTAACGCCAAGAGGCCAACCGCTCCCAACCAGTTGCGAAACTGCCGACGAAACGAAGTAGATGTCATGATGTTTTTTGCAGAATACCGTCTGACAGTGCGGCTGCAAGCTAGGTGATGACTGGAGTTTGGTTAGCCTGAGCGCCGTAGACGCGACCTGTTTATAGCAGCGGATTGATCTTTCAAAATAAAGCTCCGTCAAAAGCGTTCGGCTGATGTCGCTCCTGACGGAGCTTCGGGTAGTGGCGGTTCACCGAACCGCCATGGCGATTGAGAGCCTGCCCTGAGCGCAGTCGAATGGGGTCAATCGCCTCTACCTTGTCGCCTCACATACTCTATCGGAGCGAACCTCACTCACGCACAGCCGCGAAAGATTCTTTGATCGACTGCCAGAGCCCCACGCGTCTGCTTTTTCCCGAGCGCACAATTAACACCGGACAATTCGCATGATTTAAAATGCTGCGAGTTAAGTCGCCCATGATGTAATGCTGCAGCATGCCACGCGATCGCGACGTTCCTGTCACGATCAGATCGTAATTACCTTGTCGTACTTCGGCGAACACCTGATCGAGGACAATGCCGTGGCGGACGCGGACTTCGGTTGGCACCCCAAGACGTTCCAACTGTTCCTTTTGTCGGCGCAGATTATTGCCCAGCTCCGATTTGGATTCCAGTAATCGATCAAGATCTTCCTCCAACTGGACGAGATCGGCGTACATGGCCGGAGGTTCCGCCATAACGTGCAGTAGTGTCACAGATGCGCCCATGGCTGCGGCCATTTGCCCGGTTACTTGGAGCGCTGCGCCAATGAATTCTTTTCCGCCAGTGCAAACGAGAAACCGTTTTAGCTCGGCGAATTCACCGATGGCAACGAGCACAGGTGGCCGAATCGCCTTGATAACTTCGTAAGTTTTTTCGGAACGCCAATAGAGCCCGCTCGTGCCTCTGCGCTCTGCGCCAATAACAACGATATCGTAATTGCTCGCCGATGTTGCAGCGAGAATTTGCCGAATCGGGTCGCCGGCGCGCACCAGTATTTTAGGCGTCACGCCTTGTGCGTGCAACCACTGTGCTTCCGTCTCAAGAGCTTTGCGCAATGGTGGCTCATCGGCTGGCCGCTCGGCAATCCCGAGAAGGGTGGTCTCGGCGCGACATGCGCCCGCCACTACTCCGCCAATCCGCGTGGCATTATCGGCGGCCGGCATTCCGTTGCTGCAAATTAAAACGCGCATCGAACTTACAATTTGTGGCCCGTCACGAGCGTGTAAATGACAATGGCCGCGCCAATCAGGGGAAGTGGCACGAAGGCCAGCCGGATTTTCGGCCCGGCGAAATATTGGGTGGAGATGGCACCGATCTGCGCACCAATAGCTGCCCCCGTATTCATAACCAGTGCGATTAAAATATCGACGTTGCCTTTGACTGCATGGCTGAATGTTCCGTAGCTGGCTGAGATGATGACCTCGAAGAGATCGGTACCGACCGCGAGGTGCGTCGGAATCCCGAGCACATAAACCATCGATGGCATGCGGATGTAGCCGGCGCCGCCCCCGAGGAACCCGCTGAAGACTCCGCCGATGAAGGCGACGAAAAGAATGATCCAAAGCGAAATCGTCACGCCCGAAGCGGGAAGCGAGACCATCGGCCAGAGCCGCAAACGCTGAATGGCATCTGTGACGTGTTCAAAAGCAGATTCATCGTGCTTCGCTGTTTCGCCCTTCGCTGCTCCGCGCCGCTCTCGGTCCTTTTGCGCGCTCAACGTTTTTCGACTTTCCCAAAGCATAAACGCGGAAATGCCCAGATACACAGTGATCGAAACGATACTCACGACGAAATTGACGTTGCCCGCGCGCTTCAACATTTGAATCAACTGCGCGCCCAGTTCCGCGCCCGCAATTGTTCCGATTGCCATGATCAGTCCCAGCTTGAGATCCACATTTCCCAGGGCGCGATGCCGCTTTGCAGCCACAACCGATTTGCCGACGATGTGCGCTAAATCGGTCCCGACGGCAAAGTTCCAATCGAGTCCAACCGCGCGCAAGGCCGGTCCGGCAATGAAACTGCCCCCGACGCCAAAGAATCCGCCGAGAATGCCGATCAAAAAGCCGACGATGGCGAGATAAATCGGGCTGATGTCCGCCCCGGAGATTGGGAAAAACATCGTTACTCTGAGCGACCGCGAATGAGCCGGAGCAAAAACGTCGTCACATTTTCTAGAACGACGGCCTGACCAATTATCAGGAGAATAGCGACACAGGCGTAGGTATAGCGATGATGAACTTCGAGCCGATGCAATCCTTCACCGAGGAAATGCAGGACCAAAAAGAAGTAGCCAACGACGAGGATGGCATAAATCACCAACTCGATCAGAAAAGCCCGTAGCGTCCTCGCCGTGTCCTTTTTCATAGCAGGATCTTACTTTTCAGTTCCATTTCTAGCCCCCTCTCTGCTGATTAAACGATTCGAGCCTTTTAACTCTTGAACGGTCCCATCTCTGACCGTTCGGGGCAGTCTCGTCAACGAGCAAATTCCGTTGCGCTTCCCACGTTTCGCTTTAACATTTCAGTCCACCTTTACCGGGAAAAATCATGGCTGATGCTGCGAATAAATACGCCGAAAACGTAGATGGGAAGTTCTATGTCGATGATCAGTGCATCGACTGTGATCTTTGCCGGGAAACCGCCCCGGCCAACTTTAAGCGGAACGATGATGGTGGGCATTCCTACGTCTATAAACAGGCGCAAACCCCTGAAGAAGAGGCGCTTTGCAAGGAAGCCATGGAAGGTTGCCCGGTCGAGGCTATCGGCAGCGACGGCGCGTAGGAACGTTGAAGCGTTAAATCGTTAAATCGTTAAACGGCCGGAAGCGGGCGAACCAGGCAACGCTCCACCCAGGTTCGCCGCACAACAGATTGCTGAATTGGATGTTGGACGTTGAGCGTTGAGCGTTGAACGTTTGCCTCATCCCAGTTCGAGTTTCAAATCTTAAGCATTCTCCAATCCCGGTTGCTCTGACTATCGCCGGCTCCGATAGCAGCGCCGGCGCCGGCATTCAGGCCGACCTAAAGACTTTTTCTGCATTCGGCATCTATGGGTTGACCGCAGTCACGTGCATTGTGGCAGAGACTCCCGGCAAAGTTTCGCGAATTGAGCCGATAAAGCCTGAAATTGTTCGCGAACAGATCGAAGTTCTTTTGGCGACTTTTCCAGTTTCGGCCGTCAAGACCGGGCTGCTTTGTTCCGGCAAAATCATTTCCGCGGTGGCTCAGACGATCGGGAAAAAAGGCATCCCTTTAGTGGTCGATCCGGTCATGATCGCAACGAGCGGGGATCTGCTTCTCAAAACCGGCGCGGTGGAACTTTATCAAGCGAAGTTGTTTCCACTCGCGAGCTTAATCACTCCGAATCTTCACGAAGCATCGAAATTGCTGGGCCAGCAAATTCGAGATCGAGAATCAGTGAAAGGAGCGGCGCGTGCGCTAGGCGAAAAGTATGGTGTATCTGTTCTTTTGAAGGGAGGCCATCTCGGCGGAGACATCGCCACCGATGTGCTTTTTCACCGCGGGAAGATCACGAAGTTTTCCTCTCCGTTTATACGCGGAATCGCCACCCACGGCACCGGTTGCACCTATTCCGCCGCGATAACGGCTGGCCTCGCTTCTGGTCTTTCGCTTGAAAATTCAATCAAGCGCGCAAAAAAGTTCGTGACTAATTCGATCCGCCGTCACTTGCGTTGGAAAAGCCGATCCGGGCAGGAAATTCATGCCCTCAATCATTCGGCCGGAAAGTAGACGCGGCATCCTGCCGCTTTTTCCCAACAGTTACCCGGCTGGAAGCCGCCTCTACTTACTAATCACTAATCACCTCTCACCTCTCACTTCTTCTCCTTCTCCTCCTTCTCCCATCGCCTCAGTTGCATTGCTTCAATTGCCGCCGCGGTTTCGGCCTGTTTTTTATTCCGGCCCGTGCCCGTGCCCAGAACGATCCCTTCCCAAACCGCGTTCACCACGAATGTCTTGGCGTGTTCAGGTCCGCTCTGTGAGACCACTTCGTAAACCGGGCTGCCCGGCGAAATACTTTGCAGTAATTCCTGCAGCTGTCCCTTCGGATTGATGTCGACTGGCTCCTGGGCCAATTGGTCGAGATCGGGCCGCGCTTGAGTGAGAATGAATTTGCGCGCCGTTTCCAAGTCGCTATCGAGATAGATAGCGCCGATCAAGGCCTCGAAAGCATCGGCTAACGCCGATATGCGCTGCCGCCCCCCACTTGCTTCCTCACCGCGGCCCATCATCAGATAGCGTCCCAAATCAAGTGCGCCCGCATGAGTTCCTAAGGTTTCGCGCGAGACAAGCCGCGAGCGCAACTTGGTCAATTTTCCTTCGGCTTCCGCGCCAAAATTCCGAAAAAGATGTTCTGTTATGACGAGCTGCAAAATGGCGTCGCCGAGAAATTCCAAACGCTGATTATCAAAATGTTCGCGCTGCAACTCGTGCCCAACACTGGGATGCGTCAGCGCCTCCGCCAAAAGGAGCGGGTTGCGAAATTTGTACCCGATTCGTTCTTCGAGCGGACTCACGTCACAATAATGTAGTCTAACGAGGCTGATTTGCCCAGCGCTTCAGACGCTCCGGGACCTATCCGCTGGCCAACGCGGAAGACAGGCGTCCCGCCTGTCAGGACAAATAGCCGTCTCGGCTGTTCGACAGGCCAGAGGCCCGTCTGCCGGACAGGCGGGGCGCCTGTCTTCCATTATCCGCCGCGTTCAGACCACGCCCGAACCGCTGGCCTTAGCGCTTCTGGTAAATCTCGAGCGACGTAACGAGATCCAGCGCACGCTGTAAGACGGCATCGCGCGGCGATCTCTCTTGCATGCGGCCGCGGCGTTGCTCGGCGGATTCCAATTCGGGATTCGTCCCGGCGATCAAAGCCGCTTCGTTCATGTGAGGACGTTCGGTCTCATAAACGAATGGCCCCAACCCTTTCTCCATGCTCAATTGAAAGACGGACCGCTTATCCACCATCGACATCTCGACCGGCAAATCGGGTTTAACCCCGGCCGGATACAATGAGTGACCGTCGGCCGATAGCGCTTCGGATGCAGCCACACGCAAAATTTTTCCGCTGGGAAGAGGCAAATCCGAATATTCCACCGCGCGGCCAGCCGTAGCCTGGCCGATAAGCAGAGCCTTGTCGTAAAAGCGAAGAGCGGCCGCGATGATCTCCGCCCCTCCGGACGTCTCTGTGTCCGTCAGCACTATAATCAACCCTTGATAGGCTGGATCGCGATCGGAAGTAAAGGCGCGATCCTGCTTCGACGCTTTGTGCAGCGTGAAAAGCGTTTTTCCTTTCGGACAAAAACGCTTTGCAAAATCGGAGGCAATTCCGAAATCAGTCGTCGTGCTGGCGCGAAGATCGACAATCAACGCGTCGATTTTTTTCCCGAACTCTGCCAATTTGTTGTCCATCGCCCCCAGATTCGCCGTTCTGAGCGAGCCAAGACGCAAATATCCAATATGTCCCTCCAAAAGTTCCCCATAGAACGGTGCTGGCGGCTCAGCCGAGGCGCTCGCTTTGTCGGGCAGCAGCATCAAGCCGGGGCCTAGTCTTATGATCAAGCCTTGCAACGTAGCGCGATTCAGTTGCGTCTCATTGATCGACTCCGGGTTGGTAAAGTTATTTTTTAGAAGCGTCATCGCCGCCTGAAGATCGGCGGCATTCAATGAGTTAATAAGCGCTTCTGTGCTCAAAGTCGCTGTGGGCGAAGGCGATGGCGTGGCGACGAGTTTCGCTGGAGTGGGCGCGCCGCTTGGAGCAGGCGTCGATGCTGGTGCAGCCGGACTGGATTTACGCAGTTTATCATCCAAAAACGGCGTAGTCCCGCTTGCAGAAGGCGTGGGGGATTGCGCCACTAGCTCCACCGCGAGCATCGAGATGACAAGATTCAGCAGCAAAAGGCGCGGTATCACGATGGTAACAAATTCAACCCCTCACCTTTATCCTCTCGCCTTCCAAAAGGGAGAGGCTTTTGCGAAGTATTTCCCTCATCCTGTTTGACCTGGCAGCACATCTTACCAGCGACAGTAGAAGCCTAATTTGCACCAGCATCAGCCGCAATATCAGTGCGGAAATGGCGCCCCTCGAAATGTATGCGGGAAATTGCTTCGTACGCGCGGTTGCGCGCTTCCGCGATTGTCGAGCCGAGCGCTGTGGCCGACACAACGCGACCGCCGGCGGTTATGATCTCGCCGTTAACGTTCCGCGTTCCAGCGTGAAAGATTTGGACGTCGGGAAGCTTCGCCGCCGCAGTTAGCCCTGAGATCGATTTGCCAGTCTCATATTTCTCCGGATAACCGGCCGAAGCGAGTACTACGGTCACAGACACGCGCTCATCCCATTCGACGGCGCAATCGCCAATCCTGCCCTCGATTGCCGCCTGCAACAGTGGCAGCAAATCTGATTTCATGCGGGGCAAGATTGCTTGCGTCTCCGGGTCTCCGAAGCGGCAATTAAATTCGAGAACGCGCGCATCGTTCCCATCGATCATGAGGCCGGGAAACAGCAAACCTCGAAAGGTAATTCCTTCTCCGCGCAGCCCGCGCAACAGTGGCTGCATAATGTTTTTATCGAATTGTGCCTCCAAGTAGTCATTCCAATTATTCGCCGGACTGAATGCACCCATTCCACCCGTATTGGGTCCGCGATCTCCATCGAGGGCGCGTTTGTGGTCGCGGGCGGTCGCAAGCAAACAATAATTTCTGCCATCGACCAGAGCGTGGAGCGAACACTCCGATCCACGAAGAAATTCCTCGATTATCACGCGGCGACCCGCTTCTCCAAAACATCGCTGATTCATCATCGCGTCGATCGCGGCTATGGCACTCAAACGGTCCGGCGCAACAATCACCCCCTTGCCCAAGGCGAGGCCGTCGGCCTTTATCACAATCGGAAACTGAAGCTTTTCGCAATGAGCAAGCGCTTCGCTGCTGTCGGAAAAGGTCGTGGCTCGAGCAGTCGGAATCCCTTCTTTGCGCATCAATTCCTTCGCAAAAATTTTCGAAGACTCGAGGCGCGCCGCAGTTTTGCTGGGACCAAAAACGCAAGAGCCCTGCTCCGTCAAAAGATCGACAATCCCAAGAGCAAGCGGATCGTCCGGTCCGACGACGGTAAGATCGATGTGATTGTCTTTCGCGAATCTGGCCAGGGAAGACAAATCGCGCGCACCGATCGAAACGTTCTCGGCCAGTTCCGCTGTGCCAGCATTTCCAGGGGCACAAAAAATCTCATCCGCGTCCGGGGATTGACTTAGTTTCCAGGTAAGAGCGTGTTCGCGGCCCCCGCTGCCGATGACGAGAATTTTCACGGCTACTTGAGGGCAATTGGAAACATGGCGGCGGAAAAGCCTCCTTTATCGATGCGCACAAGGTAAGCAACGCTCACGGAGATCTTGTAGAGGTGCTTGTGTCAAGCACCTGTTTATAGATTCGGTGGTTGGCACGCGCTACACAACCCAATTGAAGAGTTACTCTCTCCCTACGAGCGCGGGATTCAAGGCCTGCAACACCGCGGCAACAAAATCAAATCCCGTAGCGGGCCGGCCACTCTTTAGCGGGTCCGCCCAGCTCGGCTGCGCAAGCTTTCAGCTCTTGCTCAAAAAAGCGGGCAAGCTGAGATCGCGTCTCGTCCGTTAGCGGAAGTTTTTCCAGCCTGGCCTTGCTGTTGTAATCAGGCGCGAGTTGGCCGCTCGCTTTCTCCGGATCGCCGCCCAAAAAATCAATAATAGCGGTCCGCAGCCGAACCGGATTTGTCTTTAAATCGTCGAAGAAATAAACCTGAAACAATTCCGGACGAACATAACGACGCCAACGCGCCACGATCCTGCTCGGATGTGAGCGCGCGAGTACCTCAGGGCGAAGCAAGTTGCGCATCACTGCATCAGCATCCATTACGTCAAAGTGCGCGATTCTCTTGTGACGCACCCACATCGACAAATGTGACCACGCCCTTTCGACTGGATCTCGTGCCAGAAAGATCACCCTCAAATCGGGCAACCGCTGCACTATTCGATCAATTATCTCCTCCGGAAGAAGAGAATACCCTGGAGTAATATCACCGGATAAAAGCGTTCCCTTGGGTGCGAACAGCTGGGCGTAGCCGTCTAAATCGATTTCCGAATGTGTGTATAAAGGCTCCATCGCATCGAGAAAACGAATGTCGCGCTCGTCTCGCGCATCTTTGCGCGCCACCTGGCTGCGGTCCGGTTTTCGCTCCGACCTCCACAATCGATCAAAATAATGCAGCTCTTTTAGTGGTGGCATCCAAAAGTCGGGATGCAACCGGAGCTGCTCGTAGAGCCAACCGGTTCCCGCCTTTTGTGCACCGATACAGCAGAAATCCGGACCGGGTTTGCGGTTGGTTTGACCGGCACCTTGCATCAGTTCGTCATCGCTGATCTGGATATAACAGCAAATCGCAATTTGTCCCAGGCTGCCTGGATAGAGGTTTGGCCGGCCTACGGAAGCAAACGCCCAACGCCCAACATCGAACACCGAACGCCGAACTGGAAACTGTGCTAATTGGACGTTCGATGTTGGACGTTGGGCGTTCGGCGTTTGCTTCCGCCGAGTTGTACCGGGGTCTTGCTCGAGGCAAAAGTTTGTCGAACTACCATCTTCCAGGCCTTTATAGCTAATTCGAAGGATACATTACTTTCCCACCGTTGCTCTCCTCTTGCGCGTTTAACGGTCAACTTGTAAAAAGAAATCATGGCAAAACCTTCTTTCAACGGTTCGGTCATGGACGCGCAATGCCCGTCACGGCTCGTCCTGGACCGAATCGCAGATAAATGGACCGCGCTCATTATTCAGGTACTAGCTCACGGCACCAAGCGGTATGCCGTCCTCCAGCGCGAGATCGGGGGAATCTCGCAGAAAATGTTGACCCAGACTCTGCGCAGTCTTGAGCGCGACGGCTTGGTCCAGCGGACCGTGTATCCAGTGGTTCCGCCCAAAGTTGAATATGCGCTCACGCGATTAGGCCGAACACTGATTGAGCCCCTGCAGGGTCTCTGCCGGTGGTCGGAGAAACATTTGTCCGAGCTGCAAGCGAATCGGTCCCGAGCCAGGGCGAAATCAGCGAAACCTGAATCGGTGGCGACGGTCGGCGATCGGGATCGGCCACCATATCGTTAGCCCGACGGATCGAACACAGGCTCCGGCAAATTCATCATGCAGCAAGCAGAGACGATTGTGCTCTTGTTTGCGTTGGTCGCCGCGTTGGTGGTCATCGCGCGGAAGCTTGCCGTCCCGTATCCCGTCCTCCTCGTCCTTGGCGGACTCGCATTGAGTTTCATTCCGCGGTTACCGGAGGTGAAACTCAACCCCAACATTGTTTTCTATTTCTTTTTGCCGCCGCTCCTCT
>Ga0207684_10001716_pt1 | contig 23224 bp, 24 predicted proteins | sample KBSK5501metaG_FD_184342 | JGI IMG/M metagenome (GOLD analysis project Ga0207684, IMG submission 184342) | Corn, switchgrass and miscanthus rhizosphere microbial communities from Kellogg Biological Station, Michigan, USA - KBS K5-50-1 metaG... | ecosystem: Host-associated > Plants > Roots >...
CGGCTCTGGGATTCCCTCGACGGCAACGTGTGCGTCGACTCGGTCGCCGGCGACGCGCGCGCGGCCGAGGCCGCCTTCGCGGCGGCCGCCCACGTGGTGCAGCTCGACACCTGGGTGCCGCGCATCACCGGCGTGCCGATGGAGCCGCGCGCGGCGTTCGGCGTCCACGACGCGGCCACCGGCCGCTCCACCCTCTACGCGGGGGCGGACGGGGCGCTGTTTAGCAGGTAGCCGTTGGCGTCGACCTCGATCAGTTCAGGCTCTGCGAGGTAGAGCGGGGTGGCGTTGACAACCCGGCCGGCGTCGAAGTTGCCCTCGAAGTCCCAGCGATTCGGGCCGGTCTTCTTCACTGTGATGCGATCGCAACCCAGGCGGACCAGCAGGGCACGGACCTCCTGAGGGTGCTTCCGGTTGATCCTCATCCTGAGCGCCGCGTAGCCCCTCACCACCGCCTCCTTGGTCACCGGCACGGGCGTCGCCTTCTCCCTGGCCCGGAGGATCTCGATCCGCCCGCGCCGATCCTTGATGCCGGCCAGGACGTCCGTGGAGCCGCCGGCAGCCAACTTCACCAGGTTGGCGATCTCCTTTTCCAGCTTCGCGACCTCGCGGGCCACGTTGACCACGGGCCCGGCCGGTGCGACCCGCTGGGCTTCCCGCTCGCGGACGATGGCCATGGTGCGCTCCGGGTCGGCCAGCAGCTCGTCGAGTAAGATGTTGGTGACGGCCTTGTCGAGGATGTCCATCGGCACACCCTTCTGGGAGCAGAACCGGGCCCCGCGGTGCTGTCGGCCCAGGCAATAATATCTGGGCCGGTGGCTGCCGAGCATGGCCAGAGTCCAGCCGCATTCGGCGCAACGGAGGATCCCGGTCAGGAGGTGCTTAGTCTTGATACCGCTCAGGGGCTTCGCGTCGCGGTTGCCCCTCGCGTAGTGAGCGCGGCTCGCGGCCTTCCGCGCGGCTACCCGGTCCCATAGGTCCTGGTCGACGATGCGCAGCTCCGGCATCTCGAGGACCACTGCCGGCTCGGCACGGCGCTCGCGGCGCTTGGCCTGGCCGCCCTTGGGGACCGTCGCCGTCTTACCGTAGAGCAGCGTGCCGATGTAGACGGGGTTCGCCAACATCCGCCGCACCGAGTTCTTCCGCCAGCTCGAGCCCGTCAGCTCCGCGAGCCGGTCCCGCACCCGATCGTCACCAAGCCCTTCGGCAGACCACCGGAACGCCTGCAGCACCACCTTGGCCTCGTCGGGCTCGATCTCGTACACGGAATGATGTTCCTTCTTGATCGTGCAGTACCCGTACGGCGCGGGCCCGGTGGCGTGCCCCTTCTTCGCCTTCGCAATCAGCCCCTCGCGCGTGCGGAGGCCCGCCTTCTTCTTCTCGTCCATGTCTGAGTAGGCGCCCACCAGGGTTAGGAGATCACCCGAGCGGATCGGCCCGCGACTGTCCCCGTAGGCGTGCGTCTCAACCCCAGCCTCTTCCAGCTCCAGGATCGCGTTCAGCGTGCGGACGACGTCACGGCCAAGCCGGCTGCGCTCCATCACGATCAGCTTCCCGAACCGGTGCGCCTCGGCGGCCGCGCGGCACGCGGCGAGTCCGGGCCTGTTCTTGAACTCCCCACCGCTGATGTTCTCGTCGATGAAGATCAGCTCGGGGTCGACGATCCAGTCGTGCTCGGTGGCGTACGCGGTCGCGTTCTCGATCTGCCGCGCGACCGACTTGCCCTCCTCCTTCGAGCGCGTGTCCTCGGTACTCTTGCGCGCGTAGATCGCGGCGATCACTTGGTCACCTTCTTCTTGGCCTTGCCCCAGCGTGCGAGCCGGGCCTTCGCAAGGTTGCGGCGCGTCGCGGCTGTCTTCTTCTTGGACTTCCGTTTGCCGCCCAGCCTGCCGATCAATCGGTAATACGCCTGTTCGACCTTGTCCATGGCGAGCCACCTCCTGAGCCTCACCATCCAGGATACCGTGGCCATCAATAAGCGTCAATAAGCACGGAGATAGATGTTGACCCGAATCCGCGGCGACGCTAGGATGGAGACCTCGGTGCCCTCTGCATCCTGGAGGTCCCCGGCGAAGCGCGGTCAGGATCCGTGCCCGCTGGGGGCCTCTCCAGCAGAAGGCTCCGAGAGAAGAACCAGGAAGCAGAGGGATGAGGCATTGAGCGTGACGGAGTAGGAAGCACCCGAGCACGCACCCGCCCTGCCCCCGACCAAGGGGCTCCTTCGCAAAGGCAGCCGGTGAACCCGGTGAGCCGCTTGCGGTTCAACAAGGGGCCCGAGATGAGCAAGCACAACCGCACCACCACAACGCTGCAGAAGTCCGTCTCCACACCCACGAAGTCCAACACGCAGCAGCTCGAGGACCTGCTCCCGAAGATCCAGGCCACACATGAGGCGGTCGAGCGGCGACTGGCCTACGCGCTCGAGACGGCGCGCGAGGCTGGCGAGCTGCCGAAGCCAAGAAGTTAGTCGGCCACGGCGAGTGGCTCCCGTACTTGAAGGAATGCGGGATTCCGGAGCGCACCGCCTCCGACTACATGCGGATTCACAAGAACTGGAGCACGCTTTCGGCCAAATCGGCAACGCTGCCCGATTTGAGCTACCGGGGGGCGATCGCCTATCTCCGCCAGGAAGAGAAGGAAGAGAAGGCGCGCCTAGCCCGCGTCGCAGGCCCTGACGAAGCCGGTCGACATGGTCCCGGCTCGCCCAGTGCCGCCCCCGCCGAAGACGCAGGTCTCTGCCTGAAGCCATGCTTGATTACCGCATAAAGTTGAGGAGAGAGGCATAATAATGTCAATATTATATAGGTATTTAGCCAGTAGTTGACTATCACAGGTCTTGTGATAACCTTGGGGTCATCATGACGGCGATAGATTTGCGGCAGGGACGTCGCGGTAAGGGGCTTAGCCAGATCCAAGCGGCTCGGCGGCTTGGTGTGTCTCAGCCTTACTTGGCGATGTTGGAAGGCAATCATCGCCGCGTCACGTCTAAGCTCGCCTGGAAAGCGGCGAAGGTTTACGGTTTGTCCCCCGCCTTGCTCCCGCACGTGTTGCCGCAGCGGCCACACGCAACGGCAGACGACCTTGTACGCGACCTCGGGGTGCTTGGCTACCCTGGCTTCTCCTACATGCGTTCGGTGCGGCGGAAGCGGAAGAACCCGAGTGACGTGCTTTTGGCTGCTCTCGCTCAGCAGGACTTAGAGGCTCGGCTTGTCGAGGCGCTCCCGTGGCTTCTCTTGAAGTATGCGGATGTAGATCGTGATTGGCTCGTTAAAGAAGCCAAGCTGCGCAACCTTCAGAACAGGCTCGGTTTTGTGACGAGCTTGGCTCGTCGCTTGGCTGAAAAGGCTGACGATCACTCTAAGGCGCAGGCGTTGGGCGCGTTGGAGCAGGAACTTGATCGTAGCCGACTTGACCGGGAAGAGGCCTTCAAGGCAGTCCTCCCTGAACCGGAGCGTCGCTGGATGGAGCAGCACCGACCTGAGGAATCGAAGCGCTGGAAAGTGCTAACGGACTGGACGGCGGATACCCTCCGTTATGCCAGCGCCTGAACTCAGTGAGCAGTGGCTTGCGTTCTTACGTGCCGTAGACGCTGCCGTAGACGCAACGCTCCGGGAACCCGTTGAGCTTCACTGTCTCGGTGGATTCGTCGTCACCGTCCAGTACGGCTTCTCTCGTACCACTGCCGATCTCGACTATCTCAGTGTTGCGCCCGGGAGAGCTGTTGTCCCGTTGACGGATCGTGCGGGGAAGGGATCATCGTTGTACGAGAAACACGGGCTGTATCTTCAGTATGTAAGGGGCGCTAGCCTGCCTGAATACTACGAAGGACGCTTAACGGACATCTTGCCGGGACAGTTCTTGCACCTTCGTCTTCGCGGCCTTGAAGCTCATGATTTAGCGCTTTCAAAGTTGGAGCGCAATAGTCCAGTGGACCGCGACGACGTTCACCACCTAGTCAAGACTGGACATATTGACAAGAGGACTCTTCAGGACCGCTATGTAAGAGAGTTGCGGCCAAGGGTCGATGGCGACCCAAAGAAGCATGACGCCGCAATGGAGGTGTGGATAGAGTCGTTCTTCACCAACTAAGTGGCTAGCAGAGGCCCCGCCTTGCGTTGTCTCTACTCCCTGTAGAACCCCCTCGCTTCCTCCCTGTAGTCCTTCTGCTTGACCTTGAGCCACTTCAGCGTGCGCCCCGGCACGTACATCGACTCCGGATCCTTCCCCACCAGCCCCTCATAGCCCGCCCTCAGCACTTCCTTCCACGCCTGCAGGCCGCTAGAACTCAGCCGGCGCACCGGCAAGATCAGCCGCTCGCCGCTCAGCAGATGCTCGAGGGCCTGCCGGCGCTCCCGCAGCGGTCGCTTGCGCTGATCCTCGCCGTCGAACTCGAGCAGATCGAAAGCCATGAGCAAGGGCGGCGTGGCCACGTCGTCCTTCGTCCGAGCTCGGAGCCATTCGAAGCGGCTGACCAGCTGCCGATCGAACACGGCGAGCTCGGCGTCGAGTATCGCGGATTCCGCGCACAGCCCAGTTACGGCCTTGGCCAGATCAGGGAAACGCTGTGTGAACTCCTTGCCCTGACGGCTGATCAGCTGGACGGAGCCGCCAACCTTGTAGGCGACCATCCGGTACCCGTCCACCTTCTCCTCGTAGACCCAGCCGGGCCGGTGGAATGCAGTGGCTACCTGGGTGGCCTGCATCACGCTGGGGGTAAGACGTTGGCTCGGCGGTGGCAGGTGCACTACCTTAAGTTTACGGCCCTGAGCAAGAGCAACGAAGGCGGCTAAGTGTTGTCGAGCCGCTGGCAAATAGCGTCTAGTCTCTTGATGCGGGCGTCCAGCATCAGCTTGACGTGATTGTGCTCTTCGTTGAACGAATCATGAAAATGCCCGTTAGCAAACGAGCCCAAGACGCGAAACGATGACATCTCGCTAGGGGTTGCGCACTGAGGGAGGATTGACAGCGTTTCGCTGTACCACGTCTCGATATCCGACTTGAGGGTCTCCAACTCTTGATCTGACGTGATCCGTCGATTCAAGAGATGTATGATGGCCCGCTCTCTCAGCCCCGCGAGCCCTCTACTAATACCCGCCGATAGCCTGTCCCTCTGCGTGATTGCGCGATAGGCGCCCTCCAGCGTCACGATTAGAAAAATCAGCAGCCACCCTGCGGCCCATGTTTGCCACGACAGATCCGGGAGCAGATTGAAAATCCGGAGTGAGTCCTGTATATCCGGCCTCAACTCACCCCGGATGAATTGCCATATCTGACCCAAGGAGTAGAAGAAGGCGACAACCGCGAGCCAAGGCTTCCAGAAGATTTCTCGCCATACGTGTAGGCGAGGCCTCAGATGAGCCATCGCGCCATCATACAAGGGTAGGTAGACTACGAGGTAACCAGGAGGCAGCCGAGACGCCTGGATCCGCCCGACTGGGATGGGTCGCCCTCTCGAGACCGCCCAGTCGGGTTCAATAAGCGCAACCTGCCGCCCCTCTCGACTACCGACGCTGGTAGACTCGCGGCCAATGCCTCACTCAGCGAAGGCGAGTCTCCACAACGTCCGGGTAGCCATCGATAGGATCTCCGGGGAGGGGGAGTGCGCATGAACAAGCTCGCTCGCGCTCTGAAAATTGCAGCGCTGCTGTGTACACCTTCGTGCCTTGCTTGCTCGTCTACGCAGTTGCCACGCAGGCAGTGACCTCCTATGACGCCATGGCTTCAGTTGCATTTAGAGCCTGTAGCGAGCTTACATGCGTGCCCCTTGGCACGCAGCCTGGCGGAATCGGCGTCACCCTGTTCCCGAATTCCACCTTCACGCCTCCGATGAAGACGGGGACGCGACGCAGCAGCGTCAACCAATGATCAACGCACTCATCGGAATGCGCTTCCTGAGCCCGAAGGGGCAGCCGGCTCATCCCCTTCGGGCGCCCGGAGGGAATCTCCATGGATTCATACCTCGCGCTTACTCACCCGTCCTGCGGTGGAAGCGGGCCGAGCTTTCTGGACCCCAGTTGCGGGCATGCGCTAGTCGGGGGTCACGCAGCGCCTGGCCCAAAGGAGCCGATACCTGAGTCCCTGTCCTGCGACGTAGAGAGCTCGCGATGCGGAACCACTATGGAACCAAGACGTGGAAAGGGCCAGACGGCAACTACTTACACACCACAATCTGGTACCCAATCAACGGGTCCATGATGGGTGATGCTACATATCGGTGGGCCGGAGACTCGGGATCGCGCAGGAGACAACATCCACCACCCCCTTACGCGACGATCCTCAGTGCGTACTCGATCTTGAGCAGATCGAGAACCCGACCCTCACCCGGGTAGAGGAGCGTCGGCGCGGGGAGACTTAGCTGCCGCGAAGTTTTGCGAGAACTGGACCGAATCCTTTGAGTGTCTCGTTGATCCCAAAGCCGCCGGCAAAGGCAAGAATGTAGTCGGATGGAGTTCCAAAGCTCTCCAGCTTGTCCATCGCGATGTACGACAACGCCGCCGCCACCAAGACAGCGAGCACATTGATGGCGGAGTCCACGGAGGCGATCCGGCTCACGATGCTCGACGTTGGCGCTGGAAGGATCTGAAATGTTGCCGGCGCTACGTTCTGGTTCTGCACCACGGCAGTCACGGTGTAGGCGCCGGGCGTCTGAAAGGCGGCCACGGTATGACGCTCACGCGTGGTGGGAAGCGGTACCGGCGGCCTTCCGTCCCGGACGTAACTCCATTGAACGAGGTCAGTCGGCAGCCAAGTCGGAGAGGGATCCGAGATGAGGAATTGGATCAGCCTGTCTTGGACCCGCGCCGCCGGAGCGTCCAAGATCTCCACATGCGGCGTGGGTGGCGGAGGCGCCGCTTGCAGCTGAGGTGGTGGCGGCAATGGAATGGCGCGCAGCTCATCGAGCTTGCTTTGCGCTGCTGCCAGAGTGGTCCTGGCGGTGTCGGTATCGCCTGTCTCACCCTGACGGCGCGCCCGCCGCAGTAGCTCCACGACTACCGCCCTATTCGGATGGCTGGCAAGGTCCGGTCGGATCGTGATGACCGTGTCCAGGTCGTCGCCGATTTGTTGCCATGTCACGCCGTTGAGCAGTGCTTGCCGGTCTTTGCTCACCCACCGCGAGATCTTGAAAGAAAGGTACTGGCCGAGGAATACAACGAGTAGGGGCCAGAGCGCGTAGTCCTTGACGGCGACGACGACTGGAGTGTCGACGTCTGCCTTGAAATCCACACTTTTCGCTCTCAACGTTCCCGTCGCGTCTTTAACAAAACTCGGCAGTGTCGTTGTGACCTTTACGGTTCCGGGACGCGCAGCGTCGGATTGGGCGGTCACGGAAGCGTTAGGGATGAGGTATTTATTCGCGCCGACTGTTCGCGACAGGGCGCCAACGTCGAACGAGATGTCTGGAGTCGATTGAGACGGCGTGAGTTTGTAGGGCACTGGGATGGAGGCCTGGATGCTTCTGAACGGGAGGGGCCGCGAGAGGAGCATGTGCACACCATCGGTATCACCAAATTTCGCTTCGACCGGTTGCCGTAGGCACTTGAACGACCAAGGAATGCCCTTCACTGCGACTCCTGCAGCATCGAGTGCATTGACTTGGGCGAGACCGGTGTAGGTCCCGGCGCGGGGAATCCGTTGGGCGTCGATGCGTAGAGGGATTTCGGAAACTGCATCGCTGGCGATCGTTCGAGCGGGATCTAGCACGAATGTGATTGTATCGAGGGCGAGTGGCGTGCCGTCGTCTGACTTCAGTTGGAGAAGGGAGATCTGAAGCGATTTTACTGCGCCGCCCTTCGACCGGAGGTACAGGCTGTTGCCCTTGGCGGTGGCATTCACGACGGCGTCTGTATTGAGGACCTCCAACTGGGTCTCAGCGCGACCAACGAGAACACCTAGACCGAGTTGGAGAAACACAAACAGGGCAACCCCGACGGCGCGCGTCAAGGGTTTGGCTCGCCGCCCTTTGCGGCTGCCGGGAACAACTTGCGGTGGAGTTCGGCGAGACGGGCGTCCCGTGCCTGCTGAACCGAGATCGTCGCTGCGCTCATCGGGGCCGCCTGGAGGGACGGGTCGACAGTAAACTGCTCGGCGAGGAGCCGCTCGTATTCCTCTATGTCGGCAGGGTCGGCTTGGGGATTGGATTGGAGAATCGAACGCTTTGTGTCCGGCTTTAGAGGTTCCATTGTTGCCTCAGCGCGCCAGCTTGGCGCGGACACGGTCAAGCAGAAACTTTTGTGTGATCCGATCGTGTTGACAGTGTTCGGGGACTCCGTCTGCAGATTGCCAGTAGTTATCCATGACGGCAGGGAACGGCGCTACGAGTTCGCAATGATATGACTGCCATGTCGGCGGATAGCCGAGGTGGTCGCGACTTGCGTCGGAGGTCGTCGTGATTCCGTCGTAATCGGCGAACTTGTCAGGGATCGGGCGGAGGCGTTTGTTGTTTAGGCCTGCGACGCTGTCCACGTAGAGATCGACGACGGAACCGTTCGAGTAACTTGATAGCGCGTGGCCGAATTCGTGCAAGGCTGTCAGCGATTTGCTCGTGGAGTGAATTGCTACAGTTCCCGGGATGAGATTGTAGAAGCGATGTACATAGTTGTTGCCGTCGAACGTGAAGGGGACGCCTGGGCGCGCGTCGTCGTCAGTCGTGAACCATGCGCTGGCTCGATCATGCGAAGCGGATTGCGAGACTGCGTAGGCGACGTCAGCCTGTAAACCGTAGTGAGCAAGAAATGGCACGAAGACAGCTCGGCGCGCAACTAGCAGATTGCTAGTGTTGTGCTCACTCACGAGGGCATTGGCGTCTTCTGATGGGAGACCGGAAACAAAGAGTGACACCAACTTGATCGCGGGCGCGATCGTCGGCTCGCCGAGGAAACGTTCACTCTGGTTCGGGAGCCCGCCAAAGAGCGCTTGGTCGATGTAGTTGACTGCGACGTCGAACGAATGGGGATCTGCGATGATCGGGTCGTCTACGAAATTTCCGGATTGCATCGGAGACTCAAGCACGGGATTCGCCACGACTACTATCGTGAGCGGATCGGCCTTTGAAGTGTCTCCCGGACGGATTGTGCGTAGAACGGGTCCGTTGGCCATGTCCCCTCCCGCCTCGGACGGTCGAGCTACTGCGCCGGCACTATAGGTCAAGTCAGTTGGTTCTGCAAGATGGCCATGAGCCGCGTACGGGCGCCATTGACACGATTGACTTCGAAATCGGCCTGCAGTAGATGTCGGTGGGCGCTGCTGTGCCGGCGCGGGTCAGCCGGAAGTTGGCGACGGGGTGATTGGGTGGAGGAAGGAGTCGGAGATGTCTAAGTGGTGCGGCCGAGTCGGACTACCATTGGCACTGTTACTAGTTGCGGTGTCGTTTTCGGGCTGCGCCTTTTATCAGTATCGTATCTGGCCGAACTACGACGCAGGTGCCGATACGACAGTCTGCGGAAAGTCTCGGCCGGCGTCGCGACCCTCCTACGTCGACGTGGATCTCGCCGCCACCGTGGACGTGGCGCGAGACCTCGAGTGCCAATATGAAAGTGCGTCGCGACAGCATGAGCGGACCGGTCCGATCTTAGCGACGATTCTCACTCCGCTCGCGGCCGCAATCGCCGGTCTGGCTATCACCGGTACGACCGGTGCGCCGATCGTCGCTCTGAGCCTAGCGGGCGGTAGCGCTTTCGCATATAGCGGCGTTGTGTGGAGTCCGCAGCGAGAGCGAATATACGCCGAGGGTAAGGTTGCGGCGCGGTGTCTTCTCAACGTGTATGTACCGTTCTTGCTGACCGCGGACGAGTCAAAGGGTTTGGAGGATTCCGTGAATTCTGGTCCACGGGACTTGCTCGTGCTCGGCCAGCGACTGACAGACGCTGCGAAAGAGGTCAGGACTGCTTACGGGGCTATGACGATTCCATCGGACTTGGCACAGATTCTCGCCGACGCGGAGAAGCTCGGCGGACGGCTGGCGACGTTGCACGCAAAGGTGCTGGAGCTGGATGCGGTGCTCCCGTCGCTGGCGACAACGTTGCGCGGTGAGCTGACGCAAATTGCTTCCGAGGTCAACCGTGCTCTATCGAAGACGGAGTTGGATATTAGCGCTTTGAAGAACAGTCTAATATCTTCGTTTTCAGCGTTTACTCAACCGTTCAGCGGCGCGGCTTCGGCGACGGGAGACCTTCTTGGGAAACTTGGGAAAGCCGAACAGGATGCGTACGCGGCGAAGGCGAGGTTAGCCCCACCGGGTGTACTTGGCGGCCCGGACACAAAGGTGGATGCCGTAGGGAAGCTGCTGACTGCTATTAGCGATGCACGCCAGGCGACGGTGCCGGTCGTTAAGGTCTTGGGCCGGATCGCTGATAGTCCGAAGTACGAAGGTCAAAAGTGTGTGGATGTGGCGCTTGCGAACGTCAAGATCGAACCACTCAAGCTTGACGGTGACACGAACCCTACGGTGGCCCCTGGTAGCAGCACGACGCTGAACATTACCGGCGGAGTGCGTCCATATAGCGTCGGGCTTAGCGGCGACGCGAGCAAGGCCCTCGACGAGAAGTTGGACGAATCCAGCACCGCCTATGCACGACTAACAATTTCGGCGAAGCCAGGTGCCGACACGGGAAGCTATGGCGTAATGGTGACCGATCATGTCAAGTCATCGACGCTGAGTGTCATTGTGAAGGTTGAGCCCCCGAAGATAGAGGTAGCCGGACCGGACAGGCCGGTGAAGCCGGGTGATACCGTGAAGCTGCGGGTCAAAGGGGGGAAGGCGCCGTATACGATCGCTGTGAAAGATGATTCCAAAGTCTTCGGCGATGTGGCGAGCGACACGTCTGATGGTGTGACGACATTGAACCTTCCGGTTCGCACGGATGCTAAGGATGGGACCTATGAGATAACGGTCAGCGACGCGAACAAGCTTGCAGCCCATTTCATCAAGGTAGAAGTCAAGAAGTGAGGGTTGGCGGAATCTAGGCCCTGCCTAGAAGGCCTTTGGGCGCGCAGGTTATCGGGATCTCCGTCTGCTCTTGCTCGAACAGGCTCTGGCTCCTGGATGCGTGGCTTCGCGCAACTAAGTGGTGGAGGCCAACGGAGTTGCTCCCGCCGGCTCTTTAGGTCCCCAAGCTGCGTAGTCGGAGGTGAAGCTCGGGGTCGTCACTCTCCGGTGTTCGCGTTCGAAAGCGTCGGCAAGGCCTCAACGTAGTCTGGGAGGGAGGCGAACGCAGTAAGCACAGGAATCGATTGACATGCGGCTCGAGAGCAACTAGCATCCGCTGCGCGCAGGAGGGCTGCAGGAAGTCTAGTTCTGCCCTCTCACTCCATCAGTGGGAATTCTACCCGGCGTAGTTTTGAGGTCTCAGAGAATACTCGTGAGGCGGTTTGATCCCTAGGGTAGGCAGAACAGGACGTTTGGCACTTCCGTGCGAGCTGGGTGTCAAGAGCTAGACAAAATAGGTCCGGCAAAAGGACGGCGAGGAGGCCACCGGGCTCCGCCCTGAGGAGGAGAGGAAGATGGCACCAGGGCTCCACAGTGTCCATTTCAATGTCATCGACCAGGGCGAAGATAGTCTTCGCGCGATTGGAGCACGACCGATAGAGCGGCGACGCGGTGGCCCGCGGGGTTTGGTGACTCCCGATGCGCCGCGGACGTTTGAGGGCGAAGAGGCCGCCGCGCGGTTCTACTTGAGCCAGTTGCTCCAGCAAGACACCCAGTCACCAATCCGTGGGCTGGTAGCACCCGAGAGCCCACAAGTTGTCCCAGATATGCGCCTGTCGGCTAGCCAACGCTCACCGTTAACTGAGAATTGGACGGTTTCCTTCGTTCAGACCAAGGGTTCGATCTCAGTCTTTGGAGCTCGGGCGGTTGTCGAGATGGATCGCAATCGTGAGCTGCTCGCGATCGATGCCCAGCTGGCCGACGTTACGGGGATTTCGCCCCTGGCAGCCTTGAGCCCGGCTGAGGCGCTCGAGCGCATCGCGATCTTAACGTCGGTCGAGACGGCAGTACTTCAAGACGTGCAACCACCGGAGCTTACCTTTTACCACAGCGACGAACGGGATCGATGGTTTCTGGCGTATGTTTTCAAGAACGTTCCCGCTGCTCCGGCCGGGTTCATGGAAGGGACCGAAAGTCATGGACTCGGACAATCGTTGGCGCAACGGCATCCGGAGCTGCACTATCTCGTGGACGCGCACGACGGGACAATCCTTCTGTACTGGAGCTCAGGGCCGACGTTCGACATCCCGACTGAATGCCATGGGGTGGACGCGGCCGGCACGGTGCAGGATTTCTTGGGCAGAGTAAAAGGAAACGCCTTCGAGATGGCTGATCCCATGCGGAATATCCGAACTTACGACTTCGGCCTGAAGGACATTGACAGAGACGCTCCGCCGGATGATCCCATCAGCGCCACATCAGCAGTCTTCTCGAATCATGAGGCTGCCGTCTCGGCACACGTGAATGCGATGCGGGTTCATGACTTTTACAAGTCCATTTTGATGCGGGACGGTGTCGACGACAAGGGCATGGACCTTATATCGTATGTTAACTGCACTCTGCCGATCGTGGAGCCGCCTCCACAGTGGCGGAACGCGACGTGGTGGAAACACCACATGTGGTACGGGCAGATAAAGGACCCTTCCGGGAACCTTTGCAGCTTTGCTCGGTATCTCGATGTGATCGCGCATGAACTAACCCACGGGGTAACGGAATTCACAGCGGATCTATTGTACCTACGCGAATCCGGCGCGCTGAATGAGTCGTTTAGCGACATCTTTGGAATCATCGTCAAAAATTGGGACTGGAGTAAGCCCGCGACGGGCGGTTCTGTTTCCAACTGGGATTGGGAAATCGGATCTGGTCTCAAGGCTGGGGGCCTGCCTCTGCGCGATATGCGGGATCCGACGCGCACCGGCGACCCCGACCATATGGGCAAATACGTGAATACGGCGCTAGACAACGGGGGCGTCCACAAGAACAGCAACATCCACAACAAAGCGGCATACAACATATTTGTGGCCGGCTCGCAAGGACAGTGGATATTCACCCCGCGTGAGGTAGCAGTGCTGTACTACCTGTGCCTGACACGCCTCAGCAAGCTCGCTACCTTTGTAGATGCACTGGGCACGCTTGTGAACGTGGCGAGCACCTACTACGCGGGCGATCCTAGACGACAGGAAAAGATGGAAGGGATCAGGGATGCCTATGCGAAGGTCGGTATACAGTAGCGGGGGTCAGACTAACGACAATGAAGGAACCTATCGAGATCGTCCAAGTGTTGCTTCTCTTCGACGACGAGACGTCGCGGGAACTGGGCTTGGCGCTGTGGGCAGCACTCGTTGAGATAGAGCGATTTTTTAACTTCGATATGATTCGCGGGCACTATCAGCGCTACTACATCTCGCCGCACGTTCCGAGCGTCGGGCCGCTCGAGGCGGCGTGGCGCGGCGTGGGTCGTCTGCTAGGTGGTAGAAGAATGGACGACGCCCTAGCAATGTTGAGCCAAGACGAGCGCTTAGAGAGGTCAGTATCTAAAGCTGACGTGCTGGGGCGTTACTCGGGGACCTACGACCAGCAGAAGCTTGGTGTCGTTGTCCGAGACCTGATTGGTATGAAGACGAAGGGAAGTTCCCTTGTTGTCGTGACGGATCGGCAGCTCACGCCACCGTCCGACAGCCGATACATCATCTGGGACGACATCAACGACGGCGCGGTGGTATCCGTCGTGCCCACTGATCCGAAGTATTGGCGAGATCGGGATCCGGATCGAGTCTCGACCGTCAAGCGGCGTGTGAGGAGTGCGGGACTGTCGATCGCCGGGGCACTTTTAGGTCTGGCGCACTGTGGCAACCCAAGCTGCTTTATGTACGCAGATGTTGACTCGGTCACGACACTTGACTGGATGACGCAGCTGGGAGAAGAACACAATCTCGAGAAGTTGAGTGGTCGTGGCTTCGACTTGACCGTCGGCGATCCGACAGTCGTCCAGCCCATCGTAAGAGCCCCTAAGGCAGGGGGAGATGCCCGGTCGTGAGTCCTGCTATTACCTTCTCGATTGCTTGGGAGGCCGGCCCGAGCGCCCAGATCGAGGTGTTCAGCCCCGGAGCGGAGACAGGAGCGGATGCGTATAGGCTGAAATACACGCCGCCCTTTCGGGCAACGATCCGTCCGCCGTTGAAGGATCTCACGCTGGGGCCAGGGGAATTGAATCCTGTCAAAGATCGGCTGAATAGCCTCGTCGTGACGGTGGATGCGCGCAGTGGCACACCTACTCCGCCGGGCGCTGGCAGAGATGCAGTTCTTGAACAAACGAAACGGGTAGGCGGACAACTCCTGGACCTTGTTGTTCCGAGTGATGTGCAAGCGGAATTGCGGACACCCGGCCTGTTCCTTGAGATGGGAGCCGACGAAGCGCTCGTGGAGTTTCCGTGGGAGCTGTTGCATGACGGTGAGGAGTTTTTGTGCCTGAAGCACTATGTGGGACGCTTTGTGAACGTGACAAACCCTACCATTCCACCGCGGCAACATCCGCAGCTCTTGGCGCCGGACGCGCTGTCGGTGTTGCTGATCAGCGTTCCGAAACCACAGCCGCGCGGCGCGATCGTGTACGAACGTTTACCTGGGGCCGAGGCGGAGACGCAGGCAATCTTGGATACGTTGATGCCGCTGGGTGCTAAAGTTGTACTGCTCCGGAGCGCGGAGGCGACCTATGACAACGTTTATAGCGCCATAAAGAGTGGTCGGTACCACATCGTTCACTTCAACGGACATGCGTACTTCAATAGTGACAGACCATTTCTGAGCAGCCTTGTGCTTTTCGATCAAGATATGACGACAGGACCGATCGTTAGCTTCTTTGGGAGTAAGCCTCCCGTCTTTTTCTTTCTGAATGCGTGCGAAACCGCCGCGGCGAAGGCTAGTGTGGATTGGAAGAACCGGTACGACATCTTTGGACTGGCGCGGGCGTTCCTAGAAACGGGCGCCTATTTGATCGGAAGCCGCTGGAAGGTTGGGGACGCTGGCGCGGGTATGTTTGCAAAGATCTTCTACTCAGAGCTAGTCGTGGGACGGCCTCTAGGCCGGGCGATCCTTGCGGCGCGAGTTGCTTGCAGAGGGGCAACGAATGCAGATGATCTTTCGTGGGCATCATATCTTTTTTACGGAGACCCCCGGCTTTACTTTTGCAAGTCCGAATAATGTGGCGACGTCGGAAGCGGTGATTGCGTGCTCAGCGGTCTGGTTTTGTAACGGTTGGGAGTGAGGGACAGGCCTCCCCGAATCAGGTCCACTAGTGAATAGGGCGTAGGGTCCCAGTGACGTTGGTCCCAAAACGAGACAACTCGTAACTAGACTGGCGCTCCTTCGGCCGTGGTCATGACCTGACGTTGGGCGACGAACTCGCTCGGCGTCAGGTGGCCGAGCGAGCCGTGTGGCCGGCGCTGATTGTAGTCCAGTCGCCAGCCTTCGATCTTGGTTTGCGCGTCGGCGATCGACGCGAACTGGTGCACGTTCAGACACTCGTCCCGGAGCCGCCCATTGAACGACTCGATGAACGCGTTTTCGATGGGCTTGCCGGGGCGGATGAAGTCGAGTTGCACGCCGCGGCGATACGCCCAGTCTTCGAGCGCCCGCGACTGGAACTCGGTGCCGTGATCCACCGTGATGGAGCGCGGCCAGGGCGCGTCCTCGAGGACCCGATCCAACGCCTCGCCCACCGTGTATCCGGACATTCGCGACCACCTCCAGTACCGGACTTGAGCGACTCCACTGATCGACCACGGTCAGAATCCGAAACGGGCGACCGTCGGCCAGGGCATCATGCACGAAATCCATGCTCCAGCGTTCCCCGGGGCCGCTGGGGCGCGGGGCCGGGCCCCGGTGCAGGGCGATGTGCTTGCGCCGCCGGACGCGCATGCGGAGCTGCAACCCGTCGAGCCGATACAGCCGCCGCACCCGCTTGCGGTTTACGGCCCAGCCTTCGCGGCGCAGCAGCAGCCAGATGCGCAGATGTCCAAACCGCGGCCGCGAATGGGCGAACTCCCGAATCCGCAGCCGCAGCGCGGACTGATCCCGCGCCCGACTGCGGCGATACCAGGCCGCTCGACTGAACTGCGCCAGCCGACAGGCCCGCGCACACCTGGCCTGGAACGTCACCTGAAACCACCCGGCCAGCTCGCGACGGCGCGCAGGCCTCAGGCGTTTTTTCGTAGTGCCTCCGCCAGCATGTGTTTGTCGAGCGTGAGGTCGGCGACCAAGCGCTTCAATCGTGCGTTTTCGTCCTCGAGCTGCCGCAGGCGGCGGAGCTCGCTCACGGCCAGGTGCTCGTACTTCTTCTTCCACGTGTAGAACGTGGCCTCGCTGACGCCGAGCTGCCGGCACACGTCACCGACCGGGGTGCCCGCCTCGGCCTGGCGGAGGGCATAGGCCACCTGCTCCTCGGAGAATTTCGAGCGCTTCATCGGTCCCGTCCTTTCGTGTGATGGACCGTCGAAGCCGCCAGCTTACTCTAGTTTTGACCTGCCGTCGTTTTCGGGGGAGACGTCAAGGCCCCGGAAAGTCTACCTTGGAACTGTCTACCGAGTGGGGAAGCCTACGTCCCGTTTCGTGTACCGTTGAACGCGCTGGCCGTCTTAGCTCGGAACATCGATGTCCTGAACCGCGTTGCTGTCCTTACTGTGTGATACGTCGACTCTCCGGTTCCGCTTCGCGCCGGGACTGCTTATAAGAAACGCAGGTGGGCGCCGAGCCACCCGTCTTGTCTACACAGTAAGGACATGAATATCCCTTGAAATGAGCAGAATTGTTGTGGTAGGGAATGACTGCTTCTAACCTCTTTGGGAGGTGCATATCGTGAAACTCCGGACGGACATCTTCGTCGAGCATCGTACGATCGGAGAGCAGTTCGGCACGTACGGGAGTACCTTGCGTCCTACCTGCGTCCTCCCGGGTGCCTGCACTAGCTGTAACGGAAGCTCTTCTACCAGCTGCTGTAGCAGCTTGAAGGAAAGGGTGGAGAACCCGGTATTAGCTAACCCGATCAGGACGTTCGATCAGGCAGCGCACGTGTTTAATGTGCTCACCGTCAGGCCGTTATCTCCACCAGGTGTCTCCCCGCCGATAGCGAACGGATAGACTTCGCTTGGACGGCAGTTACTACTCGAAGAGGTAGGAGGTCAGGACATGGCAAAACTTATTCAATGCAACGTGCCCTCGCAAAACATCCGTAAGTCGCGTGCATTTTACGGGCTGCTCTTCGACCATCAGGACTTCGCCCGGTCGCTGACGGACGAGATCGAGTCGTATCATCTGCCAATCTCAACCGATGGCATACAATTGACGATTTCACCCAAGCAGGCAGTTAACGAGCAGATTACATGCTATTTTGCCGTTGATAATCTGGACGCTACGCTGACTGCCCTGGAGCAGAATGGAGGCACTGTCGTTCGTGAACCGTTCACGCTTGATATCTCGGCCGACGCGTTTCCGGGGTATCGGGAGCAAGTGAAGCAGAACCACAATGTAAGGGCGGATCAGTTCAAGTCGGATGTGGGTCGGTGTGCAATCGTCAAGGATCCGGACGGCAACTTAATTGGCCTTACGCAGCTTGCCGAACAGGCCCACTGGCTTTTTAAGTATGGGGCATTTAGCGCCAAGATAGACGCTGACCAGGTAGCGCAGCATCAGCGAGGACTCGAGCTGGCGAAACTACTCAAACCAATCAAGACCTAGTACTCCGCCTCGCAATTGCGGTGGCGGCGAACGCCAGATCACGAGTATCCATGTGCGACGAGTTCCTCTCGCTCCGCACGGGCCAGTTCGATCCGATACGGGCTCACTCTGGGCATAGGCGGTGGTACCGTCAGCGCCTGGGGTGCCAGGGGCAGGCCCGAAAACCTGACCTAAAAATATGTCGTCGTATTTATGAAGGTGGGTACTTAGCGAATGCGGATCCCACGGCTCGATGATGCTGATCAAGTCGCGCCGTATCAGCGAGGACTTGAGCAGGCGAAACTACGCAAGCCGATCAGGATCTAGCGATGTGGTTTTCATGGTTTGATTGGGTCACCGGTCGCAACACCCGTGGACCTAAAGCGGCTGCGCCAATCCACGAGGGTTTAAGCTCGCTTAAGGCTGAGGTGTCAGGGCACCTTAAGGCATCGGCCGTTTACACGAACTCTTTCACCGAGTTGAATTCTTCAATCCGGGCGACCGGGTTCCGTACTAACCTGCGGCGCTTCGAATCTGTCACGAACCCGGCTGACGACCCCGGTGTTGCCAGTGCGTTCCTGGTAAATACGCGACTGCGGCGCGGCGACCGGGAAGGTGAACAGTCGATCTACACGTATTTCGACGACGTCCACGCGGCCATGCTTTCTCTGGGCGGGAAGAGACGGCAGGCGAGCGCGCCTTCGATCGTTCTACCTCGCCCCATCAATATGCAGCTGGCGTTTTCGGAAGTGATCGCGCGGCGGCGCAGCATCCGCAGCTTTACCGGCGATGCGGCAAGCCTGAGCGGATTGTCAACGATCCTGACCGCCGCCGCGGGCGTGACCTCACAAGCGGTGGTGGAATTACAAGATTCCGGGTCGGTGACGCTGCGGTTTCGGTCAGTTGCCAGTGCAGGTGCGCTTTACCCGATTGACGTTGTCTTTGCCTCAATCAACATCGGGGGGCTGCCTCGTGGGATTTATCGCTATGAGCCGACGGAGCATCGTCTGCTGCCGATGTTCGCGGCGGAGCGTGTCGACGCGTTACTGGGCTGCTTCTCTGTGCCAGAAGAATTTATCTCGATCCGCCGCTCCTGCGGGATCTTTCTGCTAATCGGACAGCCATGGCGAACGATGCGGAAGTATGGTGGCCGCGGAATGCGCTTCGCGTTCATGGAGGCTGGTGCCATTGGGCACAGTGTGGCGCTCGCCGTGACCGCGCTGGGGTACGCCAGCGTCGATTGCGCGAACGTATACGACGACGAGGTCCACGAAGTTCTCGATCTCGACGGCGCCGATATTGCTCTGTTTCATTTGATCATATTCGGCTGCCCTGCCTAGATTTGTGTTGCCTCGAGTTGCAGGGGCGCAAACTGTTAGGAAAGGTACCGAGATGAAGAACTATAGAATCCGGCCGTATTTCTCTGTCGTGGCGCATAGCCCTGATACGGCAGAGATCCGGTATGGCGTCTGGAACGCGACATCGTGCACGCTGCGGGACGAATCCAATTCTGGAATGCTGACCAGGCTTTTGCTGCGGCTGGATGGTACGAGTTCGGTGGACGAGATAGCTGATAGCGAACGTGTTGGGAGAGACGAGGTCGAACGACTTCTGGAGCGGCTCAACGAACACGGCATCATCGAGACCGGGGCCACCAATGCGCTCGATTTCGTGCTCGACCGCACGCCGGGGGCTAGAGGAGCCAGGGTCGAAGCACCTGATCGTCCGATGCCGGTGGCGATCGTCGGGGATGTCGAACTCTTTGGTACGGTCGCCGGTCTGTTGCGCGGTTCGTTGCCAGATCTGCTGGTGCTGCTGCCATCGGAATCGGCGGACCTTCATGACTTACAGAGCATTGCGGACCCAGACGATGACGCCCTGGTGTTCCAGGATGGGCTCCGGCGGTTTGAGCACTGGCGCAAGCATCTGCTAATTGTCATGCAACGAATAGTCGATCCGGAATGGGCCCACAAGATTAACCGTGTTTGCTTGGCGTTGCGCACGCCCTGGCTGCATGCCGCGTTGGACGGGCCATTCCTATTCGTGGGGCCGCTGACGGTGCCTAACCGTTCGGCCTGCTTCGATTGCTTCGAGACGCGGGTCATGATGAACCTTCGCGAGTCAACCACCTATCAGCGTTACAAGCGGGCGGTAGTCGAGCGCCTGATAAAGGCTGGCACTGTGCCAGTAGAACCGGTTGTGAGCAATCTGCTCGCGAGTCACACAACGATCGAAGCGCTCAACTACCTGCTGACTGAGCATTCATGCCTGATCGGCAAAGTGTTATCGATCTACTTGCCGACGATGGAATTCACGTATCACGACGTCCTGCGTCTGCCAAACTGCCGCTCATGTGCGCCGCAATCAGGGACGATGCGGCGCGAGCTGCATTTCGATGTCGCCGCCGTAATCGAACCCACGCGATAGCGTCGCGATGCAGCTGTCTTTCAGACGTCGTGGGCCGGAACTTCACGGTGGCACGGGATTACTTCTGAAACGGATGCTGAGCCCGCTATGCGGTTTAGATCAGCGTGTCAGCCTCTCTTTGCTCGCAGAGACATCGCCGCGTATGGTGTCGATGGGAGCGGAACTGACTGGAGTGCATGTCCTGCTGGGACTTCCACCTCCGCCGATCGGATCCTATCATATAGGCGGCGTCGGGCTCAGCCTGGACGACGCGGTAATCCGCAGCCTGGCTGAGAGCGCCGAGCGCTACGCCCAGCTCACAGCTGAGATCTACCAAGCACACATGGTCCGGTTCGCCACCCGCGACGCGCTCGCAGCTGCCGGCGATCGGGCCATACAGACCGAACAATTAGTGATGTTCGATTCTGTGCAGCATGCGCGCCCCGATTTCCCTTTCGCACGATTCCGGCAGGACATGCCGATCGGCTGGTTGGAAGGACCGTCGCTGGTTGGCCGGGACGCGTGCTGGATCCCGGCGCAGGCGGTGTTCGTGGGATATAAAGCGCGCAATCATCTCGGGGAGGCTCGGATATTGTCAGGCGTCACGACCGGAACGGCTGCGCATCGCACACATGACCGTGCGCTGCTTAACGCGATTCTAGAGCTAATCCAGATCGATTGCGCTATGGGTCACTGGTATTCGGCCTGGCCGGCGCATCCAATCGTGCTCGATGAGCGTGTCGAGGTCGTCAAGGACATCATACAGAGACGCGGAGGGATGGGGCGCGCGCTGCCCGAATTCTCCTGGATCCCCAGCCCCGATCTTCCGGGTTTTGTGGTAGCGTGTGTGATTCGCGGAGGAGGAGATAGGCTGCCAGCCGCTGCTGTCGGGCTAGGATGCAGCTTACAGCTTGGTGAGGCACTGTACAGGGCGTGGCTGGAGGCGATCGGCGTCGCGAACCTGGTGGCCATCAACCTTTTGCAGGCCGAGATCAGCCAAGTTGGTACGCTTGCCGAGGAGGAGCCAGAGATCTACGACCTGGATAGCAACGTTGCTTGGTATGCCGCGGGCCACGGTGCCGCGCGGTTGCAGGAGCGCTTCACCAGCGGGAAGGTGATGGCGGCAGCAGCTCTGCCTGAAGATGTTCACATGGAGCCCACCTCAGCCGTCGATTACTTGGTCGAGGTCTTCCGGACAACCGGCAAAGACCTCTACCGCTGGGACCTGACACCATCCGACATCGCTGAATTGGGCCTCGTCGTCGAGCGAGTCTGGTCCCCTGATATGATCAATCTTTCACTACCGAGCGCGCCCCCAGTCCTGCATGCGCGCTTCACGGCCTACGGTGGGGTCAGTCACGTACAGCCACATCCTTACCCCTGAGTGGCGAGTCTATATATTCGCCATCATTGTCCTGTTCTCCCTGTCGTCGATGTCGATCGCCGCCAAGTTCGGGAGGAATGCGGCGCCGCCTAAGAACTATAGTGCCTTCCTGAAGGCCTATGTGGCGTTGATGGTCGGCACTGCGATGCTGGGCGCGGCATTTATCGGAGTGCCGGCCACTATGCCGCCGACCTTCATTGCGGCCACCGCACTCTCAGGGGCGGGACTCGTCGCCGCGATTCTCGCTGTCGCCGCGAACCGGCTCGTCGTGCGCAACGCCGGCAGGGCGCCGGGGCTTGCCACCTCACATCGCGCTGACGGTGACGATCAATATCAACGCGCGATGCGCCTCATATTACTAACAGCAGTTGCGATCCTCGAGGAGATGCTGTTCAGAGGTTACTTGGTAACTATCGCCTTTTGGCTTTCTGGTCAACTATTGGTGGGGACAGCGTTGGTATTGAGCGTACTCTGCTTTGGTGCGGCTCATACTTACGGGGGGGTAGAGGAGGCGTTGGGGAAGCTCCCCCTCGGGGCACTGACGGTTCTCTTGACCCTCGGTTCGGGGCTACTCTGGCCGGCGATCATTGCCCATGTCTGCTTCAATTTGATGGGCTCGCGGGGTCCGGTCGTGCGGCATAGTGTTCTGCGATGATTTACAGACCCCTACAGTTCACCTTCTATGCTACCGCGCTAACGACGGTGGTTCTTCTCTACTACGCTTGGCCGGGCAATAGGGTCAAGGGTCTCGAACGCATCATTCAGTTGCTGGTCGAGCCGCTTAGACGCCGCTTTCCAGCCCGCCATGTGGATGCCGTCTGCGCCCTCGGATACGCGGGCATTCTGCAATTCTGTTTCTTCGTGGTGCTGGCTCTTGCTTTTGACCCCGCTGCCCTTGATCGGCGATCCCTGTTGTATTGCGATCCAGTTCTCGCTCTCCTCGGCATCATTCTGGGAATCGGGGAGATGGGACTATCGACCCTGCTCGGTTTCGCTGCGATCATCATCATCGACACCATTCGGAAGAAATCGTCGACGATGCCGAGAGCGGTCAGCCAGCGCGCTGTGGCGGGGGGAACTGACTGGTCAACCACGGCCAGAGGCGGCTGGATGCAATATTATATCAAGGCAATGACAATCCTTCCGCGGCCAATTGGCGTGGCCTCTGTTCTGCTGTATGTCTTCTTCGAAGAGGGGGTGTTCAGGGGCGTGATCCTTGGCTCACTCGCACCATTTGGGTCGGCGCCCGCGCTGGCAATCTCAGTGGTCCTGTTCATGCTGGTTCAGACGTTCCACATGCCAGGGTGGCGGACGGCAATGTTCCCAGTTATTGGTGCACTGGTTCTTGGCATCGTGCACGGCGCCCTATTCCTAGCCGTCCCTAAAATAATGCCGCTCGCCCTCGCGCATGCGTCGTTCTTCTTCTCAGCGATCTGGTCAATTCGGAATAGTGATGCAGCGCACCGGATGACCACCTTCGGATAGACTGCAGGCCAGGAAAAAACGGGGGCTAAGCAGGGATCTCCACCGGATAGTGGCGTCATGCTTGGAGACTAACCCCTTAGCGTCTCGTGGCGGTCGCCGCTCAAAACCAGGAAACATGTGACTTGGCCCGACATGCTCCCCGAAAACTCCACCACGGGGTGGGCGAGGAGTTGGGCTTAGGATGCCCGCGGGGAGGGCCCCGCTCGCGTCAATGCCCATCACGTACTTCACACCGGGCAGCGGGGGGCGCTCGGCGA
>Ga0207684_10001717_pt1 | contig 23217 bp, 17 predicted proteins | sample KBSK5501metaG_FD_184342 | JGI IMG/M metagenome (GOLD analysis project Ga0207684, IMG submission 184342) | Corn, switchgrass and miscanthus rhizosphere microbial communities from Kellogg Biological Station, Michigan, USA - KBS K5-50-1 metaG... | ecosystem: Host-associated > Plants > Roots >...
TCCCGGATTATCCCCGTCGCGGGCGAACTGAATCTCGAACTCCAGTTGTTCCCTTGTGACGGGCAGGCCGCACACCGCGCATGGGGCCCCGATCCCAGGCCCGCCCCAGGTCCGATCAGGTGCGCGAGTCGGTAGCTTACCGCTCTGGATCGTTGCTTTGGCTTGCTCGCGTAGACGGACCTCGTCTGGCATGGCTGGCTCGTGCGTCGGGTCCTGCGAGGGAGGACGGAGCCAGATGCCAAGGGGCGTGACGCCACAGTGCGTCAGCCAGAAAACCCAATGGAAGGCGAGGTCAGACTACCACGACAGAACAGCGGAGCCTATGCGCCCATAGTGCTAGGAACAATCTTCCCGCTGATGTATCTCCCATCGACGGCGAGCGCCATAACGGAGACGCTATGGCCAAGATGGAAGGCGGCCGCCATCTCTTTGTCGCGTAGCTCAATACGTGTGGCTCCCACCACGACATAGGTCGGCCCGACATCAGAGACCCGCCCGACGAAGAGCGTTGGCTGAGGGTCCATTGAAGCGCGGAGCGTAAATCGCCCGGCCAGTGCGGTCAAGCACAATGCAGCGGCGGAGCCAGGGGGCAGTCTGAAGCTGTGATAACCTCTCGCCCCATGCCAGACGTGCTCAACGCCCTGGTGGCCTTCGTCGCTGAGCACCAGCGGTGCGGTGAACTGCATGGTGGGAGGGATGATGGGTTTGTCTGGCTCGCCTGTTCGTGTGGCGCCGAGCTAGTGCATCCGGTGAAGGAGCCAGCTCCGGCGACTTCAAGGGCAAGATCGTCTTCACGCCCGTCGTCGGCCCCGACCGGGCGTTCTACAAGTTGGAGCGGCTGGGCTACATCGCGGCGAAGCGAGCCCCACCGCGACAACAGCTTCATCGGTGGTGGCCCCAACGGGTTACGATCGCCTTTGGCGCGTACAAGTGCGCGGACTTTTGAAGGCAGCCTAAGGTCACTCGCCCGCCGACCAGAGCGGAGGCCTAGTCAGCGGGTCAGTAATGGATGGTTGCGGGGGCCCGCAACCACGTGCAGGCGAACTGCCGAACGGTCGCCTTCCGTTTCGGGCCTAGAACCCAGCCTTTTGCGTCTCACTCCCCCGCAACCTCGCTCAGCGGACGCTACGTCTGCGATCTGAGGAAGCCAACGTGTGAGAGCGCCACCGCCAGCCGTTCTTACTGACGGCATAGAGAACCTACGATCCGAGCCACAGAAGTGATCCTGAAGGGCGAGAAGACGCTGGCGGAGGTCTCGCGAAGACGTCGTTGAGCTTCTTGACCGACCCCACGGGCTGAGGGAAGCGTCACGTTCGGCGCCGCATGAATGATGAACGTTGCCCACGTTGGTTGCAGATTGTGGCGCGGATTAAGGGTGACTGTTGCGGTTCCCCGGTTCTTCCGGTAAAAGATGTCGGCAGCTCCGTGCGGGCCGATAACGGGATCCTTGACGAAGGCGAAAGCGGGGCCGGTCGAGCGGGCAGTCAACATCGCCACGCTCGGACCGCCACGCGCGCGGGCAGGTGCCAGCGGTGAAGGTGGAGGACTACGTCGAGGTGACGCGCGCCGTCGGCAACCCGCCGCTGCGCATCCTCGTCCGGCACATCCTCTCTAACGTCCTGCCGACGGTGATCGTGCAAGCGACGCTCGCGATCGCGGCCGCAGTCATCGCGGCAGCCGCACTCTCGCTCCTCGTGCTCGGCCAGCAGCTGCCGGCGCCGAGCTGGGGGTCGATGCTGAACATCGCGCAACGGTTCCTGACTCAGGCGCCGTGGATGGCGGTGTTCTTCGGGCTCGCGATCTTCGTGCCCGTGCTCCCGTTCAACCTGCGCGGCGACGAGCTCAGAGACGCGCTTGATCCGCGGACCAGGTGAGGAAAGGCACGACGGTGGGGAAGCAGCCGACCGGCCTGACGAGGGTACTCGTCGCGCCGCTGTACCTGTCGCCGACCGTCACGCGGATCGCGTTCGATCGTCGCGTGGAGCTGCAGCTCGACTGCCACATCTGCCGACGGACGGAACGGACCGTGGTCCTTGACGAGACGGAGGCGGAGTCCTACTGCCGGAAGACCCGTCACCCCTATCCCGGCCGCGTCACCGGTATATCTGTCCGCGAGGAGCAGCGATCGGGCCGATCCTTAGTCGAGGCGACGTACGCGGTCGAGTACCAGTTCCGCAAGTTCCGGGACGCGAAGTACCGCTGGCTCAAGACCTCGAAGCCCTATCGCTACTGGCGGCGCGTGGGGTTCACCCTCACCTGCGCATGCGGCCGGGAACAGCACGTCTCGATTCAGCCGAACGAAGAGAGACCCTGGACGACCACGTGCGATTGCGGAACTCCTCTACTCTTCCAGGTGGACGAGATACCGCTGATCTCGGGCGAGCGCGAGGCTCTGCCGCCGCCAACGGAGGGCTTCACCCGGGAACTGGCGATCACGCAATGGCCACGCGCAACGCGGTCGGGCGACCCCCCTCCCCTGGCCGTCATACTGGTGCACGGGACCTGGGGAAGGGGCATGTTCCCCTCGGACACACCGGCCAGGGCGGGCCCGGCGCGCTGGTTCGAAGCGGGGTCGAACTTCAGACTGAGCCTCGAGCCGCTGCTTGCCGAGCGGTTCGGCGAAGTGGACGTGAGTGAATTCCACTGGTCGGGAGCGAACTCCTTCTTCTCCCGCGAGCAGGCGAGCGTGGAGCTCGCGGGCAAGCTCGAAGAGCATCACACGCGAGCGCCCTTTGCGAAGTATCTCATCATCGCCCACAGCCACGGGGGCAACGTCGCGTTCCGGGCGATCCAGCGGCTCGCGGAGCTCGGCACCCGGATCGACGACCTAAACGTCGTCACGATGGGGACACCGTTCCTGCGGATCAGGGACAACCCCCGTCTGACCGACTATTCGAGCGCATCGCGATTTCTGGTGGCTTCCCTCATTGCCGCCAGCCTCGTCTATCTGTATCCGATTCAAAGCTGGTGGGTGGTCTTCCTCGCCTGGCTTGCGCACGCATCGGTGCTGGGTCTGCTGCTCGGCCTGATCGACAGCTTCATCGAGGGCTTGCACACTGCCGAGCCCTGGACGCAAGCCAGGCTCCAGCAGCTGCGACGAGCTACTTACTTTCCGGCGGCAGCGGAGACGAACACGCTGGTGCTGAGATGCAGCAACGACGAGGCGGCGCTCGCGATCGCGGCTGGCGCCATAACCGAGCGAACGTCGCGGCTGCTGCACGCAGCAGATTCCTGGCTGGTCCGTCGCACCGGCCCGAGAGGAAGATGGTTGCTCCTCCTCAGCCTCGGGATCGGGCTCGGGCTCGCGGTCGTGAAGAGCCCCAAGCTGTCCGGGTTGCTCGATTTCGACCCGAGACCGTGCTGGTTCGCGGCTCTCTTCTCCTTGTTGGGCGTCTACGTGCTAGGATTGCTGGCGTCCCTGCTATCGGGAGTTGGAAAGTCCACGTTCGGCAGGGAACTGCTGCTCGCGAGCGGCGTGCTGGAGGCCTCGGCGGAGTCGACCCCGGACAGCAGGCTCAACACGATCGTGAGGACGTTGCCGACCGTCGAGATCAGGGGCGGCATCTCGACCGCGATGGACTACCGCTGGGAGGGGAAGGCCCTTGGGAGAGGCGGTTTGACGCACTCTGTATACGACGAACCGGAGTGTCCGGTGGCGATCGCAGAATGGCTCGCGCAATCGCGCAACTGATCCCGATGCCGACCCGTTCCCCGGCGGAGCTGTAAGATTCAGACCTAGAACCCGGCTTCCGCCTGTCACCCTACAAGACCGGCGGGGGTGCTCCGCCCACGACTGCCATCCCACACCGATCCGATGAAACATGTGCTTACACAGCAGATCCCATTCCGTATCGCATGCAACTCAGCGCCACCTTAGCGGAATCTCTCGATCTAACCGGGCCTCCTTCAGAGGTGCCATCAGCACGGATCAGTCTCTCTTTGCGTATTGGCGTATTCGAAATACGTTGGCTGCAACGGCTAAATCGTCGATCATTGACACATCGGATTTGTGGGAGCCTCCGTCGTCGGACCAGATCCCCGTCCAACGAGGACACGATGACAGCTGCCGAAGCTTCCGTATTCTTAGGCCCGCTACAGACCTTGCTGAAGTACCTCCAACTGGACCGCCATCATCGAAGCGAGGCCAAGGACGCCGCCCTCCTCGCCCTCAACGAGGCGTTGTTAGCTACGAAGAAGTACCTGGAATTGGCGTGCGAAGACCGCGCGGAAGAGTATCGACTTGCTTCGCTTTGGGGTACCGCTGCAGTGAAAGCGCGGCATGCCAGCACCGAATTAGCCGCCAGACTCCAGGACAAATCAGTCTATTGGTCGGACCGGTTCAAGTGGTCGCGAGAAGAGGTTCTTAACCGACGCATCGACTTCGACGGTCTCGAACGCGACTTCCGCTGATTGCTCACGCGCTAGAAAACATGCCAAAAGCGCCAAGATATCGGAGACGACCAGCAGACCAAATCCTCTCGGAACTACTTGCTTCTTCATCTGGTCGAGAGCGTCCCGAACTTGAGTTCATGCGCTTGCTCCGTCTTCAGCGCTATCCGGTCGTACGGATACGTCTGCGTAGATCAACCCTCCAAGCGAGTCAGTTGAGTGATCTCCTCAACCGCGTGACTCGTGCTGCCGCCCATATAGTCGCCACCGAACCCCAGTACCAACAGCTCGCCGCCTTCGATCAAGACTTTCGGCTTTTGCGCGTTCGAAGTGGTTCAGAGCTAGATATCTTTGGTGTCTTTGTGTTTCTTGCTCCGGTTCTAAACAAGGTTGCCTATGATCTAAGCGTCAACGTTGTTGCCAGTTACGTCAGGTCCTTCCTCGATTCGATCAGTCGAACGACCGGAACCGAGGCGAACATCAATACCCCGGTCGCCGAGTTGGTCCACGCTATTACGTCAGATTCGACCGTCTACGGCGCTGAGTTCTCGCACCTGCAGTTTGATCCGCATACGGGCCGGCTAACTTCTATGACCTCAGCAGTCATTCGCCCCTTCCGACCTACTACAGAGCTAGTAGGGAATCTGCGGACGCGGGTGGCCCACGCCGAAGACTGCGCCCAGGCCCTGGCGGTAGAGGTCGAGAACAAAGTGCCCCTTCCCTCACGAAAGGTCGCGCGGGCACTCGGGTTTCGTCTCCACCGAGTCTGTCTCTAGTCGGCTAGGCTCACTTGTCTGTCCTCGCCTGCCGTACTGTCCTGACCGTGACATACAGAACGACATCCCTTCGAATCACCGCGCCCAGCAGGTTTAGGCGTCGACGCCCTCGCAACTCATGTGACCGGGCAATGAGTGAGATACCTGTGGAGGCGCGCGCTCCTGAAGGCGAGCGCTGGCATTCTGTATCCGGCAGGTATGGTGCCGCCTTCCGAGGCACAGCCCGCACTCCCGCCGAGGGCGGGGCCGGCTAGACCCCGACCCCAGGGTCGCGATCGGGAATGGCGAAGGGAACAAGCCCGGCGTCGAGCGGCCCAGCTGGCAGCCATTTCGAGGGCCAAGTCGGCGCACACTATCTTCTGTCCCTGTTGACGGGTGCCGAACCCCGCGGCATGCCTGGCACCACACCTGATCGCATCGCATTCCAGCGAGCCGCCGAAGGTTGGCCGCTCGATGACGTTGTTGTCCATGCACATGACACCCGAGGAGAGCCCGCAATTCTCGAGGTCCAAGTCAAGCGAAGCATCTCGTTCTCACCGACCGATCCAGTGTTTCGCGCAGTCGTCGGCCAGATTGCGGAAGCGTCGCGCAGAGTAGACTTCATGCGCAGCCGCTATGAACTCGCCATCGCGACTGCTCGAACGTCAAGGAAGATCGACGGCGCCTACCAGGACGTCCTGACATGGGCTCGACAGTTGGGTGATGCGCCGACTTTCATGGCACGGATCAATCGTCCGGGTTCCGCTAGTGATGACATGCGGACCTTCGTACGCACTTTCAAGACGCATATAGGCGACGCCGGCGCGCGGCATGACGATGAGGCTATCTGGGGGCTCCTCCGTCGACTCCAGATTCTCGTTTTTGACTTTACCGCTCGAGGCTCCGTCTCTGAGGAGCTTGCAAAGGAACGTGCTACCCGGGCTCTCTATTCAGAAGACGCGCTGCACGCCGGTACCCTGTGGACGACCTTGGTCGAGTTGGCGCTTCAAATCGCGGCGAGTGGCGGCGACCGAACACGCGACGGCCTAGTCGACGACCTTAGGCTTCATCCATTTCGCCTTGCTAGCGATCGGCGTCACTCAGTCGTGCGAGCTGCACTCGCCGAGGCCTCGCGTAACGCGCTCGCTGACATCGGTGATCGGGTCGGCAATGTGATTCTGACCCGACACGAGCGAGTTGCGGCCGTTCACGCAGGCCTTGACCGTGGCCGGTACGTCGAGATTCGGGGCGACGCCGGCGTAGGCAAGTCAGGAGTGCTGAAGCACTTCGCCGAACAAATCACCACCGAGGCGCAGGCCATTGTGCTTATCCCTGGCCGAACAACGCCAAGGGGATGGACCGCGATGCGCGCGGAGCTCAGGTTCGACGGCACAGCTTACGATCTTCTAAGTGACCTCGCAGCTGACGGCGGAGGGATTCTCTTCGTCGACAACCTGGAACTCTTCCAAGCTGAGGAGCGTACGACCGTTGTTGATCTTGTCCGGGAAGCCGCCAGCGTCCCGGGTTTTGTCGTAGTCACCACGGCAAGGCGCCATTTCGGGGTCGAGGAGCCAAACTGGTTGCCCTCCGACGCACTCGACCGTTTGGGCCGCGCTGAGCCGATCGTAATTGGCGAACTAAGTGATGCCGAGATTGACGAGCTGCGGCATGCCGCTCCGAAACTCGCAGGACTCTTAGCCGATAGTCATCCAGCGCGCGACGTGACCCGAAACCTCTTCCGTCTAGCCCGCCTTGCAAACCGGCCTGGAGACCAGCCGGTCCCCCGAAGTGAAGCCGACATGGCCCAGCAGTGGTGGCAGACGGCTGACGGGAGCCCTGAGGGCAACCGGAGGGAGCGGACCCGGGTGCTAAGGGCTTTGGCGGAACAAGTACTCTCCCGCACCGGACCGGTCGAGGTTAGTGGTTACCAGGCGAGCGCCGTCGATGCCCTCGTCGCGAGCGAGACGTTGCGTGACCTCGGCAACGACCGCGTCGAGTTCCGCCATGATGTCCTTAGGGAATGGGCGATCGCAAACTTACTACACTCCGACCCAACTACGATCGAACACCTACCGCTCGACCGACCTGCCTCAGCAGCCATGACGAGGGGCACAGAACTCGCCTCGCGCATGGCCGTCGAGCATGCAGTGGACAGTACGCGCTGGCAATTGCTCCTCGAGCGTCTAAGCCACGAAGGCACGCACGGGTCCTGGCGCCGGGCGGCGTTGCTCGCACTAGTTCGGTCGGAAGTCAGCACTGAAGTCCTGACGCGCGCTTCGGACTTTCTACTCTCCGGCCACGCACACGTCCTCCGCGAGCTCATTCGGGTCGTTATAGCCGTCGATGCCCAGCCGGCCTCACGCGCATTCGCGGCTGCCGGGCTTGACACCGCGACGATCCCGGCCAGTTTAAATATACCGAGCGGCCCATCTTGGCACCGGCTAATCCGCTGGTTACTGAGCCCCGGGCAGAACTTGCCGGGCGCTGCGATTCCCGAACTCGTCGACCTCTACACGGCATGGGCCATCGGTACGTTCGGTCTCGACCCACTCACGCCGTCACTGCTGCAGTGGCTATTTCGGTGGTTGACGGAGATCGAGGCGGCCCGTGACGCTGACACGTTCCAAGATCTACGTGAGTTGTTCGGCGGCCAGCTTAGTCATGAACAGATCAGATCCCTTGAATCCGACCTCCGCACCGGCTTTCTCCTGTTCTGCAATCGTACGCCCCAACTTGCAACCGAATACCTACACTCATTACCCCAGCGGAGGCGCAGCGAAGATGCCGTGCGTAGCATCCTGACGTTTCGCGGGGCGCTTGCCCAGGCCGCCCCTGCGGAGCTTGCAGAATTGACCGTAGACGCGCTGATTCCGACACGTGAACCTGACGCACAGTACCAAGGTCGCTCATTGCGGGAGCCGTTCACCTTTCTCGATCTCGAGTTTCTTCCCGATTCCCCGAGCCAGGGACCATTTCTTGAACTCCTGATACACGCGCCTCAACACGGCCTCTCCTTGATCCACCGGCTTGTCAACCATGCCATCTCCTTCTATACGGCCGGTCGCGACTACGGGGCCGATTCACTAATCATCCCCCTTTCAGACGTCGGGCGCGTCTTTCCATGGAAGCGGTCCTATGTGTGGTCACGGGAGGGGACGGGCCACCACGGCCTGACCTCGGCCCTCATGGCCCTCGAAGCCTGGGGGCATCGCCGCATTGAGGCCGGAGAGACATTCGACGAGGTGCTCGCTGACGTGCTCGGCCCGCCCGACTCTCCCGCGGCGTACCTCTTGGTGGCGGTCGATCTCCTGCTCTCGCATTCGCAAAGCTCACGCGCGGCGGCTTTGCCCTTCCTCGCTTGTCCCGAACTACTGTGTATCGACCGTGAACGACACGCACATGACACCCTTCAGTACCCGGATATTTTCGGATTTCGGACCCTACAGAAGGACCCGATTGGCGCAGTCAGTCTGGCGGCGTTGAAGAAGCGGCCTTCGAGATCTATGTCACTCGATCAAGCTCTTGGTCAATACGCAGTATTCGGCTTCGTCGCACTACGAGACACGCTGACTGCTTGGCTGCGGCGCGCCGCCGAACGACTTGGACCGCCCACCGATCAAGACGACTTGGGTGATCCAGCGTTTATGGTGACCCACGCCCTCAACCTTGTCGACCCTCGCAACTGGCGTGAGCGGCTCGTCACGCTGCCAAACGGGACACAGGACATGGCTCACGAGTATGTGCCGCCGGAGGCCGAATCTCGACATCTGGCTGCTCTCCAAGAAGACCTGCGCCCTCGCCTCGCGGACGCCAACATGCAGGCCAGCCTCGGCCTTGCACTGGAAGACCCCGCCCGCTCGTCGCCCGAGCTTGCAGCGGCGGCGGTCGAATGGGCCCAACGTTCAGACACCGGGTTGAACAACGACGGCCAGGATCCGGAGGAGAAGCGAATCCGCGACGAGGCCGTCATCACCGCAGCGATGATCGCGATGCGCGACGGCGACATTGAGCTGCGCTCTCAGCATGAGGCATGGGCCCGCGCTGCTTTCGCAAGGGCGCTTCAGACCAACGAAGATCCCACGTACCGCTTTCGATCTGGACTCAGGTTCAACCCGATAGCAATTGCGTTCGTCGGAATGATCTATGCGCTGCAGGATCACCTCGACACCGCGGACCTGCGTTCCCTTCTTGAGGTAGCCGGGCGCACCGACCCGGCCGCGGCACATGGTTTTGGCTCAGCAGCCACTGCACTTGCCACCGTAGACGAACGGTTGCCGCGCGCCGTGTTGCGCTGTGCATTCCTGGCTTGTATTCGGCATCGTGGTGAACCGAATCTCTTCGAAGACAACGTCTCACCTCCTTCAACGCGTCTCCGGCAACGCGTCCGGGCGGCTGTGGATGATGAACTGGCCTGGCTTGCCCACAGGCGCCCCGAACCCGACTGGCCGGCCTTCCCGGCGGCCCCGGTGCAACCCCGACGACGTCTCCGGATGTCGGGTAAGCGGGACCTGGAGGATCTACCCGCACGCCCGAGCGAATACGCTGACCACCAGGCGGCGGCGCTGTGGCTCGCCAACCTCGCCAGCCTGGCCGATGTGCTCAAGCGGCCTTGGCTTCGGAATATAGCTCGAACCTACGCCCCGTGGACCGGCGCGGCGAACGGCGCCGGGCTCGACATGCACGGTGAAGTCGCCAATCCGCCTAGGGAATGGAACGATGCCTACTTCGATCTGTTAGCTCGCTGCCTGCCTGAACTAGCGTTTTCAGAGATTGAGTCTCTCGCTTTGGCACGGATCAGCTCTCTGCCCGACGAGTCATTCTTCGAGGTAGTGACGCACTTCGTGCGCAGCATTGACACGATCTACTTCAACGATCGCGGTCTACAGGAATCTATCGCCGTCAGCATTCGCTCCGAGTTTTCCAGCCGATTGATGGCAAGTAGTGGCTGGAAGCGGCTCGCAGGCAGTCGCTCGGCCTCCATTGAGCGGCGTGTCGGCTCGGCCGTCGCTGTACTCTTCTTCAACGATTACAGCTCCGTCGTGCCCACAAATTGCTACTTGCTGCCAAACGCTGTCAGTCGACTCGACCCCTTCCTTCCCGTGCTGGAAAGGCTGGTGAAGGGCGCTCCTTCACTTTTTGTTGCTATTGTCACGTTGAACCTGCTCGAGGTGTCTCTAAAGCCTGCACATCTGGGATTCCTTGTCATGGCAGCCAGGGCCTGGCTGGACAGCTATTCCGATAACAGGGATTTCTGGGTCGGCCACGGCATTGGTCGTCGTGTGTGCGTGGCGATCGAAGAAGTTCGGCGTCAGGAGCCGGTTCTCCTTGATATAGCCAAGTCGATACGGTTCGACATTGATCGCTTGCTCGCTGCGCTGATTGTCCTAGGCGTGCCGGAGGCTAGGCGACTGGAGCAAGCGCTTGCTGGAGAATCAGGAGACAGAGCCTGAGGTGGATGGCCCATGGCTCGCCCTGGCGCCTACGATATGCTCCACCATAGCGAGCTGACCCAAAACATTTCTTTCTGACCCTCAGCTAATTAGCCTGCCAAGTAGGCGAATAGAAAGCCCGGCGCGCCGGCCTCGACGGAAAGGTTTCTGAGCTGGCCTCTTCGCCTGGCCCTGCCTCGTCCAGCCAGACTGCCAGACTCCAGATTTCGCCCCCCGGCCATCCCGCCGCCGCTGCGAAGCTGGAGCCTGCGAGTCGAGACACATCATACATATCAATAATTTACCTATTCTCTTGAGGTGCGTAGTTCCCTCGGCCATGCGCCAGGCCCGCTGAGTGCTACAAATATGATATAAAACGTATCGGTACCGGAGATTTTGACCAGTCAGGCTGCTACACCATTGGAGGAGCTGATGGCAACTGCTACGACTCAGGGCTTCGCAAGTCGCTTGCGACAGGCGATGAAGGACGCCCGACTCACGCAGGACGAACTCGCGAAGAAACTGAACGTATCGCGAGCACTCGTCGGACATTGGGTAAATGCTCAGCGGACTCCGGACGCGGACTACATCGCGTTGTTGGCGGAGGCGCTGAAGGTCGATGCGCGCTGGCTGCGGGAAGGGCCCACGGTTGACCGGGTGTCTGCGGACGTCAAGTGGGACTTCCCGGGCCCCATCCCCGGTCAACGGGACTTCGGCAACGCCAACGTTTGGACAGTACCTGCCGACATCAGCACGGAGGCGCGCGAGGCGGGCCAAAACATTTCGGACGCCACGGACGGCAAAAGTAAGGCCGTCATCATGCGATTCAGAGTGATCGAGCTCAGAGGAACCGAAGTGACGGCCTTCCGGGACGCCGCGAATTGGGCTCAGCTCACGGAGCACATCGTCGCCGCCGCCAATACCAAAGGAAAGTTGGCGAGAAAGCTCGCTGCCGGTCTCGAGCGAATCGAAACCCATCCCGACCGCCTTCTGCTTCTGAGGATCGACGATTTCGGCACGACCGGACTAGAAGGCGAGGAGGTAGGGACGGGGCCGTTCGCTGCCCTGGTACGGAACAACCTCGACAGTGATAAACAGTCGACGGGCGCGGGAGGCTCCTTCGGCCTCGGCAAAGCCGCCCACTGGCGCTGTTCGGACATTTCGACAGTCTTCTTCAACACCGTAACCGCAAAGCACAAGGCCCGCGTGATCGCGAGAGCCGAATTGACGTACCACGAGTTCGAGGGCAAGTCATACGCCGGGCCTGGCTGGTTCGGGCGGCAAGGACACCATGGTTACGTCGAGTCGGTAGACGACCCGACTCTGGCCGCACGCCTGCATCTCCATCGCGATCCTCTGCCGGACGACTTGCGACCTTCGGTGGTATCCGACCACGGCGCCAGTATCTTGGTCGTCGGCTTTCAGAACCCGGCCTCCGAAGAGGTTGACGATCCGGCGGCTCTCGTAGAAGAGCTCGAGCGCGAAATCGCACTCTATTTCTGGCCCGCGATTCGCCGGGGCCGCATGATCGCTCTCGTCGAACACGAGGTTGGTGGGCACCTGCAGGCTACACGGCTCGTCGACCCTCGTCGACTCGTTCCTGACTTCTGCGGGATCTTCGACAAGTTCCTCGCCAATGACACGGCGGACTCGTTCGAGCATGAAGGGGACGTGGTATCTGTTTCCGTACCGATCCACCTCCCTCGCTGCAAGCATGACCGACCTGATGTCGTGAAACACCTCTCTTTGGAGGCAGATGCGAAACTGGTCATCGGCCTCGCCGACCCGGACGATCTTGCCGACACGCCTTCTAGACGGTCTGCTCCTATCGACGCCGAGCGGGCGACACTGCGGAAAACGCTCGTAAACTCCGTGGCACTGGTACGTGGTCCCCTCATGGTCACGCACTATGTTCCGAAGGACGGCATTTTGGTCGGCGCCAGGCCCTTCTACGCCGTGTTACTGGCGGGCGAGGCCTCCGGATTCTCGCCAGATAACAAGTACATCGAGCAATTCCTCCGGGCCTCTGAACCGCCGGCGCATGACAAGTGGATGTTCACCGACGACCTTCGAGAGATGTACGAGCGCGGCGCCAAGAGAAGGCTGGATGACTTCCTCGGCAAAGACCTCGCCGCCGCGCTGCGGCGCGTCTTGCGCGTCCCGCCTCGCGACGAATCGGACGGGCCAGAGGATCTCAAGAAGTTGCTTAACCTGGGCGGTAGTCCGGGACAGCACCATCGAGATGCGCTTGCCGTACTTCGGAACGTCCAACCCCAGTTCGTCCGCGATTGTTGGACGATCAAGGCCGACATTCTCGTCCGAAAGCGGGACCGCGTCCTTCGCATCGAACCCTACGTCGCCATGAATGTGGAATCGGGAAGACCCCTCCGCGTGAGGTGGCAGGCGCTGGAACTTGTCCCGAGTGCCGGCGTCGCACAGCGCGACCATTCCTTCGTGGTCGACGGGAGCGCTGCTCGCTTCACCTTCAAGGGCAAAACCGAGGCCGCCGACGTGCCGATCGATCCCCGACGATGCTCTGCTCAAGTGGCACTCCTGATTAAGGAGAGTAGCTCATGATCGACACCGCCCAGCTCTTCCCACACAAGACGACGAACGAGCTCGATGCCCGAGTCGTCGAGCTATCCGTCGGGCTTCCGTCTGGCAAGCGCATCTCTGCTAAGGCGCGTCCAGCAGTATCAGTGCATCCTAATGAATACGAACTTCACGCCGACGAGGATCTCAACGGTTGGCTCGATGCGCAGGCATCCATTCGGGTCTTCGTCCAACACGATGCCATTAGCGCCCTCCTGCCCGAAGGCGCCGATCTGACCACGGACACAGCCATGGTCATCTCCGTGTTCTGCGAAGCGACCAAAGTGAGGCGCCGCGTATTCCTGACGTTGGATCCCGACCGGGTCGGCGAGTGGTACGGCCAGATCGACCTTCAGTCCAGCGACCTGTCTGACGTGGTGGAGCTCAGACCTCTCCTCGCGCGGACTAGGCGTTTGCCAGAGGAGGCCTTTGATGAATCTGGTGCGCCCCTGGCCACTTATCGTGGCGCCATCTTGGGGGTCGGTGATTCCGTCCGCCTCAGAGTTGACCCTCCGAAGGAACGACACGGCAGCTTCAGAGTGCGATGGGAACTTTTCTCGAGCTCAGAACACCCGTGGCGCAAGGCACACGCCACCGAAATGTTCTATATCGATACATCGGACGAGACCCCCGAGGTCGTGCTCAACGGCTCCCACGACCTCCTCAAGCAGACCCTCATGAAAAAGCGGCCCCGTGGACTGGAAGCCAGCGTCAAGGCTGCCGTCATCGCTTACATCGCTCACACGACCTGGACTTCCCTATTCCTGGCTTCGCTTGCTGTGTGCGGCGGCGAAGATGGCGATGAACACGTGTCTTGGCCCACTGATGACGTCAAGACAAAGGTATTGAAGCTCCTGCTGCCCCTGATGGTCCCCGAACGAACCGACGAGTTGGAGCGCTTACAGCACGCCGTGGAGCTGTGGCACGATTCGTCTCTCTTTAGCTCGCTGCTCACCAGATTGCACAGTGCCATTCAATCGCTCATGCGAGTGGACGATTTCGTGGTCAAGACCCTCGAGTCCACGACGGACGAGGAGGCATAGATGGCGACGGACCGAGTCCCAGCCTTTGAGTTGTCTCAGGACGTCGCGAGACTCGTGACGGACGACTTCCTGCGTGGTGCCAACCTGGCCGATCTCAGTGACTTCCGCAGCAAGAGCACGGAGATCACGGCGATTGACCGAGACGGCATTCTTCGTCTCGAAGACGAAGCGCTCAGTCGCTTCGAGCCAGCAGATGCCGAGTGCGATACATGGCTGTCTCCCAGGCTTCACTGCTTGCTCCGCCTCACTCGAAGGCCGGCCAGAATTCCAGGATTCTGGCGATGGATGGCCCTCGAAGTCATGCCGCGATATGTGCGACACAGGTGGACCAAGGGCGGCAAAGTCAAGGCCTACCGGTTTCTGGGAGGGAGCAACTTCCTTCGACGGAACGCAATATCACGTCTTTGGTGGGGTGCAGAAAGCATCCGCAATGGACCCGACTATCGTGAGACCGATGCTATCTTCCGCTATTCCGGGGTTGAGCAGTACGTTCTTGATCTTCGATTTGGACACCTCAGGCCCTCCGCACTCGCGTTCGCCAAGGTAGCGACGGGACGAAGCCGCGTGAGGGAGCTGAAGTTCGAGGAGATGAAGGAGCTGAGCAAGCGGGCAAACTTACTGCTCTCAGGCACCGCGCTCGAAAGCTTGGCGCCGCCAGGCCATGATGAGATCTCCGAACCCGACCTCAGGTGGCTGCGTGATGACCCGAACCCCGAGGTCCTCATTAAGCAGTCACTCGCGGACCTACGTGGCCCCTCCGACGGTCGCGTTGCAGACGAAGAGATCCGAGACTACGAAGAATGGTTTTCGGAGGTCGCGACCGACATCGTCAATGGCAAGAGCGCCACATGATGAACGAGGAGCGGGCCGCAGGCCGCTCATTCCTCTTCGATTCAGGACTGCCCCTTGATCATCCGCCGTCTGACCAGCGAGGCAACGCGCCGTGATGTAGCCGTTGAGTCCTGGTGCGACCACAAGCGGACCACCGTCCATCCTTCACGAGCAAGCTGTTTGTCTGTCTCGAGGTCGCGACGACGATTCCCCTCGATCTTAGCGCGCCACCACTTTGCATGAATCTTTGGCCACGTCCCATGCTCAGGACAGCCGTGCCAGAAGCAGCCGTCCACAAACACAGCAACCCGAGCGGCACGAAAGACCACATCCGCCCTCCGGCGGATCCCGGAGAGTGGATTGCAGTCGACGCGAAATCGGAGACCAAGCCGATGAAGGGCGGAACGAAGAGCCAGTTCAGCTGGTGTGTCGCGCTGTCGCGTGCGCTGCATGCGAAAGCGGACATGGTGGGAGGAAGCCGCCGGCCGGCCTGTGCGTCCCCCACTCCGGCTAGTTGAACTGAGCGCCCTGGCGCGGGTCGTACGTTGCTTTGGCCTGATCAATGAAATCCTCGCCGGCCTGCCGCTGTCGACAGAGGGCCCCACGCTCTGGCCGCCAGCATCCGAGATCGCCGAGTCGCCTCTCCCGCCTACATCGAGCTCAGTTCGCGACGCATGCGGCTCGCGTGCATGCGTACGTCTCGCAGGAAACCCCGGGGGAAGCGAAGCGAACTGATCTGAGTGCGGGCGAGGAAACCAGCGGTGGCGCGCACAGATAGCGGCTTAACGGGGTAAGAGAGAAAATCTTCGAGGTGTTGATATGGCTCACGTACGGGCCACAGAGAGAGCTCCACGCGGTAGGACCTCCCCTTCGAGCCCCACGCGGCCTTGGGCCAAGGCTTACCTTCAGCAAGGGGCTCCTCTCGGTATCCACCGTAGGATCCGTCGCCCATGAGCCTGTCGCCGACCCACCGGGCGACATGGACGCTCACGGCGTTTCCCACCAGGCGCCAACGCGCCCCCTTTCGTGCAGCAGCGTTCTCGACAGCAGGCAGTGTCCAATCAGCCGGAAAGCCCTGCAAGCGCTCGGCGTCTCGAATGTCAGGAGTCACAACGCGACGGTCGAGACGCAAGCGGATAGCAGGCGGCGAAGGGATTCCAATGGTGGAACCGCCCTTGAGCGTTGGAACGGCATCCACCGCCCAACCGAGACCACGGATACCCTCTGTCCAATAAAAACCGCATGCAACCTTGTCATGGTGCGGCGCCTCCGCCTCTTCTTCACTACCGTGGAAGAGTACGGGACGCGGATCCTCCGTCCTGGACGCCAACAAAAGCACACGCTGTCGTCGCTGGGGTAGACCAAACGCGCGTGCATCCACTACCCGATAGGCCCACGTATATCCACGTTCCTCGAGCTCGTTCACCAAGTACCGCATCGCCCGACCCGCTTGGAGCTGAAGCATGAATGGGACGTTCTCGAGCAACAACCACCGGGGCGCCGACCCTCGCCGGTCGATGAGCCGGAACACCTCCCCCACGAGACTTGATTGTTTCCCGGCTATGCCGGCCGTGCGCCCTGCCTGGCTCAAGTCCTGACATGGAAAGCCCGCGGCGATGAGGTCTGCCTTCGGTAAGGACCGCAGCTCGCGAACATCAGACACGAGATCTACATCGCGGAAGTGCCTTCGGAGGACCCGCTGCGCCGCGGCGTCAACCTCACAGACCAGCGCACTCGCAAAACCCGCTCGATGCAGGCCCAGTTCAATACCGCCGATGCCTGCGAAAAGCCCAACAACGCTCGGTTTCGCCGTCATTGGCAGGAGAACTGGCGGGACATAGGAGACGCACGCCTGCGAGCGGCGTTGAGCATGCTCACTTGTACCCCCTTGGGGTAGGGGTTTGTCAAGGGGTACTAGACAAGATGTAGTAGATGAGAGCGGCCCGGGGGATTGGTGGCACACGTATCAGCGGTCGGTCGGCCTCCAGCGCTCAAGCAAGACATCGATCGCCGCCCCTACCCCGTTCTGGCTGGAGACCATTACCCTTCCGGGCGCAGCAGCCCCCGTGGCATTCCACGCCACTACCAGAGCATGTGGTGCCGGTGAACTCTCGAATAGCTCCTTTGCATCCTCGAGATAGGCCAACGCATCTCGGATGCCATCGCGCTCGACAGCGTTCTCACGGACGCTGTGCTTCACCTCCACGAGGAGCAGCCGCTTGGGATCCTCCCCGATGAGCAGGAAGTCAGGGCGGAGACTGGACCGCGACATACCCGCGATCTCCAGGATGCCGTGAAATTGGCTCGTCGCACCAGCCGCGAAACCGAACTGCCAGAGCGTCCTCTGCCACCACACCGTGATGCGGCTGTCGTCCCGTTCCAGCGTCGCAAAGGGAACCGAATTCTTTCCGATGAGCCGTGCGCCCGTCTCCCGGTAGCCGCCTCTCACGAGCGCCTCCACGATCGCAAAACCCGTGAGCAGCTCGAAAAGAACCTCGTCCTCCGCAGGAAGCAGTAGCTGTTGCTCGAGGACCTCACGTACGCAGGTCACCTCTAAGTCATCGAGCGCAGCACGGACCATCCGCACAAAGTCCAGGATCGACTCAGCATCGCGTTCCCTCTGCAAGGATCTCAGGACTCGTTCCGGGACCAAACGAATCCGCGCCACCTCCAGCAACTTCGGGTTCCGCAGCAAGTGCTGGGCTGCGATAGTCGTGCCGTAGATTTGAGCGCCCGCCCCAACTGGACTGTTCAGGTTGGCCAAAGTCGCCAGTCCGAGACAGCGATCCAGCGCCATTCTGACCACGCGCGCGAGCGGCGTATCGTAGCGTCGCTCAGCAGGTCGACACACGAAGAGCGTGCGATCGCCCGTGGCGAGGCGCCGATGGTGTGTTGTGTTCCATTCCACAAACCCACGAGTCTGCGCTTGAAGCTCGACTCGCGCGGTAGCGACGGTGCTCGGAAGTCGCCGCAGCACCGTCTCGGCAGCCTTCAACATTGCCCTGGTGAGAGGACTCAGCAGGAGATGAACAGCCGTAAGTCGGCGCATCTCTCCGGCGGGTAAGCGCCACAGATTCTCTACAACGCCGGGCAGTTCGTAAAGCTGAGCTCTGGCCGAGAGATACTGCCACAAGCGCGGCCGTATGGACTCGATCGCGTCCTTCCGGTCCCACCCTTTCGGCTCAACCTCGCGGGGCATCATCGTCTTGCAGCAGATCCTCGAAGCGCACGCCCAGACTGTCGGCAAACAGTCGGGCGATGTCTTCCCGAGTCATTCCCTTAAGGGCACCCTGAGCGAGGTGACGAACGATACCGCCCAGCTGTGCAGGGCTTAGGTCATCGAGTTGTGGCACAACGAATGCTCGGATGGCGTCTCGAAGAGCGACTATTCCCAGGTCGCCCGGGGCCGGTCCGCTGGCGAACGTGGAACATCGCTCACGAACAAATGTTGCGCAGTCGAGCAAAATGGCGGGGCCTAGCGGGCGCATCGGGAGTGAAATCAATGCCGCTATCCTCGAATCAAGGTCGTCGGAGCCCGTCGCTGCCTTCGCAAGCAGAATCTGCTCGTACACTTCACGTGATGGAGTTGGCACGTCGACTATCGCGAAGCGGCGTAGGAGCGCATACGACAATCGAAAGAGGAAATCTCGGTCCCGGCTGTTGATAGTGGTGATCAGCCGCCACTCGCGCCCCACCCGATGAATGTGGGTCAAAGCCGGCGGCTCGGCCCCAACCGGCACGATTGCTGGCGCCCTAACGTCGGCGCTGCCATCCGCCCGCCTCCGCTCCTCGTCGAAGGGCAACGTGACAGCTTGTCCAGAAAGAACCGTGAACAGTTGTCCGAATGCCTTGTCTACATCAGCTCGGTTGAGCTCGTCAACGATCAGCCAAGAATCTGAATCGATGGCCTGGAGGACCTGACCGGGTCGGAAGTACAATGTCTGATCCCGGCCCAGGCGATAGCTTCCAACCGTATCCGCCGAAGTCCAGTCTGCCGTTGCCGTCGCGATCGCCCAGCCGCGAGTCTTGCCGCTTGCGCGTGCAGCCTCCGCAAGCACCTGAGCGAACGACGTCTTCCCGGTCCCCGGGGGCCCCACGAGCATCAGGTGCTTCCCGCTCCGCAGGGCCGCGACGGAACTCGAGATCGCATCGTCCGGCACCAAGAGATTGCTTTCGGCCGCCATGCGAGCCACGAGCTCAAACGTGAAGCTCTCGGGATTGGGCCTCGGTTCCGGGCCCGGCCCCTCGTCCTCAACTTCGGGCAGCCCCTCTGGAGACGTGATCCCTAGCATCTCGTAGAGTCGAGAGACGAAGTCAGCCGACGCCGGGACGATAGCGTTCGTTCTATTGTTTCGGGAATCGCCACCCAGTTGTTCAAAGGTCAGATTTGGTGAGATCGTCATATAGCGATCGTACCGAGCGAAGCGGCCGCCGCCACCATCGGGCTCGAGGACATCGATTCGACCCAGGCCAAAAATTCGGCGGCCCTCGGACGCCTCGCTAGCCGGCCGGTAGCAGATCAAGAGATCTTCGACTTGGATCTGCAGGGAATTAGGAATACCGAGAGGGTAGTTGTACCACTTTCCTTCGGCGTCTCTGTACTTCGATTGAGACCCTTGCATAACGAGCCACGCACGAGGCTCCTTTCTCGACTCATCGTGAAGTGGAACCGACGTCAGTTCGACATCGGGGAAGAGTCCGTGCAGATGTTCCCCGATCTGGCTACTTTCTCTCTGGACGACTGCCGTGACAGCCCACCCGCTCTCAGGTAAGCGCTCAGTCAGAATGACAGCGCGCTTTGAACTGTCGCGCGACTCAACGAGCCGCCTGGCAACGAGCACGCTGCCCCCACGTGTTGCTTGACCGTAGAGCACGGCGAGCCCAACGGACGACTCGCGCGCCCGAGGGGACTGTTCGAACCTGACCTTGAAGTTGCCGTCCTTGCTTACGCCGGCCGGATAGATTTCGGCGGGGTCGATCCTCAGCTCTGCCGCAAGGAGTTCAGCAGCCGGGCGCAGATCTACATTCTTCGGTTGGCCCAGGGTAGCGGCGGCCAGGCTCTCGGCGAACTGTCTACGGAAATCCGTCACTGACGTTGCCTCTCGACTCTAAAGAGCTCGTGAAGCTCGCCTCTTTTCGGTTCCGTCACCTTGAGGCCCGATTCAATCGGGCAAACCCCTACTCACGCTTAGCGCCTCTACAAAGAATGTCGCACGCGCAGGCGCTCTAGCTCGACAGAATTCTTCCTGCCCCGGGAAAGGGCGGCTCCATAATCGATCCCCAGGCATCATTTGGGGCCCCGAAGCGCCCCAGCGGGGTACGTTCATGCCTTGTCAGGACAACTCTCGAATGACCAAGAAACCCGGTCGAGCAAGGAGAGGCCAACCCGCATCTCCGCGCCGGAATCGCCTCACCTCGAAGCCCGCCAGCAGGGTGAGGACTGCCTTACCGCTCGACGTCCGCTACTGGATTACCGAGCCACCCGTCGAAGAGATCCACACTGAGCTCACCCGCCGGATCGAAATCCTAGAACAGGCCGGAGAACCGCTTGCGCGGCCGCTCCTCGACCTGATCCTATCGCTGATAAGGAACGTGGCGACGGCGTTCGGCCACCCTGGCAACATCCCCGAGTTGCCAGATGTCGCCGAACGCGCGCTTGCACGAATCCTCGGAGCCAATCTTGTTGCGAGATACTGGCAGGAACACACATTCGAACCTGGGCTCTTTCTTCCTACTATCGTAACGCTCGGCGCTCCGTGGGGAGCACCGCCTGACACGATTCACGTCCTCGATCTGCCAGTGCCGAGGATTCAATTGGCTATATGCGCAGTTGGGGGTGAGGAGGCCAAGAAGGCCTTGACGGGGTCTTCTTCTGATTCCCGTTGGACTGCATCCGATCTGTTTCAGATCCAAGTGGCGACAGCGCACGCCACAAGCCGTGAGCTGGGACCAGCCGCTGTCTTTGATCAATGGTTCCTGATAACACTCTTCCTGTGTCTCATGCATGCTCGGTATAATCCATCCAAGAAAGGAGCGCGACTTGCAGCACGCGATGCCAACGATCTGCTCGATGCGCTCCGTCCTGACCTCTCACGCCGGATGACCCGAGTGCCTCATCGCCTCTCGGACACTGTGACGCGGTTCGAGGACCTGCACCAGAAGGCAGTTGAGGTCCATGAAGCACTTAGCGCTTCCGGGCCGAGTCGACCCGTGTTGTCGCGAGCCCGCGATTGCTTTGGCGGGCGAATTGACACGCGAGATCTCACTCGTTGGACGCGCATGTCCCCGCACCAGATCGCCTCGGAGGTCCTCGTCGCGGAGAGCCATCTCAGTGCCAAGGCCCTTCGCGATCAGCTGCGGCTCGCCGCGAAAGGCAAGGAGATCGAGGACAGCTGGGAGGCCTTTCAGACCCATCTGCTCACCCTCCCGGAAGAGACACGCAACCGCATCACCTTCTTCCCGTCTGAACCTCCCGCCTCACCACCGACCCCGGCAGCGTAAGCCCGCTTGTCCGCCGTCCGTCACTCTTACTCGAGTGACGGACGCGCTCTGTATGCCACCCGTATCTTGGCGGTATGCACTACATGAAGCTCTTGCTCACCGGTGTTGCCATCTGTCGTGAGTGCGGGCGCACCTGGGAACTGTATCGAGTGCGCGCTGAAGAGGCCTTCTGCGCTCGCGGCGCTTCTCTGAGCTGTGTGGACGAGAATTCGGCTCCGAAGCCACCTGTCTGCAGGACGGAGTCCCCTGAGTGAATTCGATGGATGCTGACCAGGCAGGAGAGCAGCCACCAGTCCTATCTGCGGCGTGTGAGTACCTCGCACGTGGATGGCGGGTCATCGCGGTCCCACGCGGTGAAAAGGGGCCAATCCAACGCGGGTGGCAACGTCTCCGCATCCCGGTCTCCGACCTTGCACGGCACTTCAAGACTGGCCAGGAGAACATCGGGTTGTTGTTGGGTGAGCCATCCGGGGGGCTCGTCGACGTGGATCTGGATGCGTCACACGCTGTTGCGGCAGCGCCGACGTTCCTTCCTCCTACCGGGCGGCGACACGGGCGAGCGGGCAAGCCGTACTCCCATTGGTGGTACGTCGCAGATCCGATTCCGCGCGCGGGCACCTGGAAGGATACCGACGGAGCAATGCTGTGCGAGCTTCGGTCAACCGGTCAGCAGACGATCGTCCCGCCAAGTCTGCACCCGTCCGGTGAACCGGTAGCGTGGCACGAAGCGAGCGACCCTGCACAGATTACGACGGAAACGCTTCAGGCCGCGATCGGAAGGGTGGCCCTGTGCGCACTCATCGCTCGTCACTGGCCCAGCAAGGGCAGCCGGCAGAACACCGCCCTGGCCTTGGCCGGATTTCTGGTCGGGGCCCGCCTACCCGAAACCACCATCGTGGCCCTCATAGAAACAGCAGCACGGCTAGCGGGCGACGAAGAGTGGCCAACACGCGGAGAGACCGTCCGTACGACTATCCTGCGGATGAGTGCCGACGCACCCATAGCTGGCGCTGGCGCCCTCGCTACGCTTCTCCGTGATGGCGACGCAGTCGTTGGCCTGATGCGACGCTGGCTCGGGCTGCATGCCCACGTCGCGAGCGAGACACAGTACTTCGCGACACCTGATGGACTTTTTTGGCGAAGACCCACTCAGGGAGCCACCGTACGCGTTCGCCTCACGAACTTCTCTGCGCGGATCGTGGCCGACCTCACGGAAGACGATGGCGTCGAGCGCTCGCATCAGTACGAGATCGAAGCCTCGCTTGGTGGACCGTCGGCACGCACCACAGTGCCTGCGACCCAGTTCCACGCCATGGCGTGGCCGATGGAGCTCCTGGGTGCAGGCGCAGTCGTCTACCCCGGCCTGAGTCTCCGGGACCACGCTCGAGGTGCCATACAGCTCCTCTCTGGCATACCAGGTCGGCGAGACGTCTACACTCACTTGGGCTGGCGCCGCGTCGGCACCGACTGGGTCTACCTCCACGCCGGAGGAGCTATCGGAGGGAGCGAACCGGCCCGTGGGGTCGAGGTCCGCCCACCAGAAGCGCTCGCCCGCTTTGTCCTGCCATCTCCACCGAGCGGAACCGAACTTACGGAGGCGGTCAGCGCCAGCCTTCGTCTCATCGAGCTCGGCCCGGACCGCATCATGATCCCACTGGTGGCCGCCGTGGCCCGAAG
>Ga0207684_10001718_pt1 | contig 23198 bp, 41 predicted proteins | sample KBSK5501metaG_FD_184342 | JGI IMG/M metagenome (GOLD analysis project Ga0207684, IMG submission 184342) | Corn, switchgrass and miscanthus rhizosphere microbial communities from Kellogg Biological Station, Michigan, USA - KBS K5-50-1 metaG... | ecosystem: Host-associated > Plants > Roots >...
TCTCCGCCCCGCTCGTGGCGCCCTTCCAGGGGATCTTTCCGACCCCTGCGACGCAGAACAGTGTGTTAGAACTCTCCTCGCTCGTCGCCATCGCGGTCTACGCGGTCATCGCCTGGGGCATCGTGCGCCTCATCGCCATCGTTGGTCAGCGACAGTCGCTCGCATAGCCCGAGCGCGAGATAGTGGCGCCTGACCACCCATCTCAACGCGTTGGACCCCGCTCGGCGGCGCAAGGAGGCGAACCAATGCGCGAACCAATGCACGAGGCGCTGCGGGAGGCGATGCGGGAGACAATACGGGAGGCGCGCCCAGACGGAGAAGCGGAATACTGGCAGGTGAGACGTCGCGAAGGATGGCGCCATCAGATCGGCGCCAGGTCCACGCCAAGAAGGGATGAGCAGATGAAAGTATTGCGGTTTGTCGTCAACACCACCGACGGCTTAGTTGTGCGCCTGCTGTTGGGCGCCACCTTCAGCGGTCTGCTGGGGGCAGGCATGACGTTGCTGGTGGCCTCCGAGGGCACGGGGGAGTGGCCACCGTCGCAGCTGACCTATGTAGCGATGGTGGCGATCGGCGTGTTGGTGGCTATAGCCGTGAGCCTCTTCATCTTGCTGCATGCCACGCTGCGGAGCCTCGTGCGGGTGACGGCCCGGCCAGAGCAGGTCGGATCGGCCATCCCCGCCAGCGAGACCCCAGCCAGCGAGCAGCGCCCCGCCGTCATCGCCACGTCGCCACATGGGTGAGTGACAGTCACCGGCGCGGAGAATGGGGCATGGCAAGGTATAGCACCTTGCCGCCCTCAACCCCCCGTCGCCCTGAGGATCAGGGCGTGTATACACAAGGAGGAATACGCGATGAGCAGCATCTGGAGTTTCACGAAGCATCTCGTTAGAGCCATGTTCAAAGGCTTCCTCTACACCGGCGTCGTGGCGGCGATCCTCTGTGCGGTCGTCTTGTTCGTCATGGCGCCTGGTCATCAGGTGACGCTAGACACCTCGGCCGCCTTCGCCATCGTGATTGCGCTGCTGGCGGGAGTGCTCGGCGCGGCGGTAGCGCTCATCTATCATTTGAGCCATCTCGATGGGCTCCACCATGCCGTGCAGCACGTGAGCGAGCTGCGCGCCGGCCGTCGTGGAATAGCGAGCGAATAACCGTCCGCTAGTGGAAAAGTGGGAGCGGATGCGCCCGGGTGTGACGGTGGTAGGTCGGTGGGACTCATCACTGAGAAGGAAAGGTCTCACGGCATGGTGATCAATCTGCTCGCATGGCTCACCGTTGGTGGTGTCGCGGGCTGGCTGGCCAGCAGGTTTGCGCAGGGCGTCGGCATAGGCATGATTGGCGACATCATCGCCGGGATTGTCTGCGTGCTGATTGGGGGCTTTCTCCTCTCACTCCTGGCGCCAGGCGCGTTTGCCCTGATCAGTTTCAACGCGACCAGCCTGGTCATCGCCTTCATCGGCGCCGTGATCTCACTCTTCGTCATCAGGCTCTTCAGGGGCCATCGCGCTGTTTCGTAGGCCTCTCACATACTGGCAGGCCTTCCGGTCGGTTGTGACATAGCTGTCGCAGCCTCCAAATACGACGCGCTGCTTGCCGTTCCATTCGCGGGCGTGGCGCAGGTGATCACGCTCCATGTAGGGGCGTCGTCCGGCTCAGAGGCGCCGAGCGGCTAATACAGGATGATCGGCGTGTCGAGAGGATCCAGGGGTAGATCCACTGCATCGTCGCGAGCGGGACGTTGACGCACCCGAGCGAGCCACCGTTGAATGCCGCCGGGTCGTGATGTGGCAGATTGGTGTACGGGCCGAACTGGTTGCGCCACCACGCGTCATGCAGGAAGTAATCGCCACCGGACCGGGTGTAGCCGGTATGGTACTCGATGGCGTAATGGATGGGCGTCGGCGCGTACCACTCGGGCGAGCCGGGCGGGGCCTGCGAGACGAAGAGCGTCGGCGAGAGGCGCACCATCGCGACGTGATAGCCCGGCACCGATGGGTGGTCCGGCCAGCCCGTCGTCACGTACGACCAATAGACCAACTTGCCGTTCTCGTAGAAGCGCGCCGTCTGTTCGGCCAGGGAGATGATCGCGACTCGGCCGGCTGTGACGTTGTAGTACTGCATACTGCTGCATAACGAGCGGTCAGCGTAGCGCACCTTGATAAGTTCGGGAGGCGACTATGGTCATGGCTGTTTAGCAGGTGGCAGGGAAACCGATGATGTATCAGGCGTCGCTTGATAAAGACCTACCCATTTGAGCGGAAATTGGAGTTGACGCCGGAGAGGCACAGACACCGTTCGTGAGACTGGAGGCTCGCCAGGGTAAGGGTGTTCTTCAGGGTCCTCTACAGTGAAGTTCTCGGCACGCGCATACCGCTGGAGGCCAGCATCAGCGGTCACGAAGATCGGGGAAGAATAGCCAGCAGACTTCTCAAAATCGCGTATTACCATCGCTGTAGCTAATTGAACAGCATCAAATGACTTGATCCCATGTCTCTTGCAGAGAACTCTGGCCTGATGAATGATGGCTGGCGTGAAAGCAACGACATCGTACTCTCCAGTTATAGGATCACAATGCCGCGTAAATTGCTCGATCATCCCATCACGCGCGGCCACCACCTTCCTGCGACTGCTCGGAGTCTCGCGCGCCTTGGCGCAAATGACGCGCACTATCTCCACTTCTGCGACCTCTGAGATATAGAGATCGCCCTCCTCTGATTTCGCAGCCAGGCAGAGGTCTTTTACCCAACCCTGTCCGGTTTCACGAACATATCGCTTGGCTATGGCGCTTGAGTCGAAGAAATAGCTCCACATTTAGAGTGCGCCGCGGTCCTCGCGAATCAGTTCAGTGACCGACCGCCCTCCACCCAAGAGTGCAGACCATGAAGCGAGTTCAGCGTCTGAGGCTCCTTTACCCGCAATGCGACTGGGAAGACTACGAAGGAGTCCTTCCGCATAGAGCCGCTCTTTGAAAGCGCGCCGTCGTGCTCGGGGGCTTCCATTCACTTTCCCTACTTCCATTTCATCAAGACGAAATGGAAGATTGGGAGAAACCTGCAACGGCATGCGTGCCGATATATTTGCTCCTGTCCTACCACTGCTTGGATTTGGATGCCGATCCGAGCTAACGCTGGCTACGGTATCAGTGCGCTGAAAAGGAATCTCCATGTGGTCTGGAGTGGTCAGGGCGGCTCCGTCAGCAAGGAAAGTGGCGACTGTTGGGATCGTAGGGGCGCTCATTCACCGGCCTCTCTTTCAGGCGCGCGACCTTCAAGCACCTTTGTTTGAGCTTGATACTGGGTTGCCATGAGTTGAAGGAATTTCTCCATGGTCGCTCGCGACAAGGCAAAGCGCACTACTGGCTGAGCTGTCAACGTAGTTCCGATCTTCTCTATATCTTCCGGGCTGAAGATTTCAGGGGGCAACACTACTCCCAGCGTGAAGAAGAACTCGTCAATACTGTAGCGCAGGTTCAATGCGTTCACGTGCAGGAGCGGCAATTCGGGCGCGTCGCGCAGAATGATATTGAACTCAGCGCCGCCTGACGCCCGCTTCCGTTCGCTCATGTGTCACCTTCCGCCCTAATCACTCTCCCACGCCGCCTTCAGTATAGCGGAAATGCTCTATGTCGGCTATGGGTATCGTACAATAAACGTACGCGCGAGATGGCGCGTCGGCTTCAAATAGCACTGCTCTAACAGGATTCCTCAATGCAAGAAGATGAATCCTCGATTACTAAGAAGCGCACACGTCGCAAGCCACTGTCGCTTCACCCCATGACCGAAGAAGCCCTGCGCCGCGTATCAGGCGCTGGTCCTGATCCTGAGAAGCAAGGCAAGAAATCAGCCGGCAAGAAAGCAAAGAAGGATGAGTGATAGAGTGGACATCGACGATCAAATCTTCGAGGCGCTCCTTGCCACTGGATGGGATGTCAAAGTAGACGCTGGCGGAAACATCACCGCCGAACGCAATCAGAATGTCATCACTGGCAGGATCAACGAGACCGATGGGAGCGTCATGTGGGCCACGCCGATGGGGTGGGCGCTCAGAGAGGCGCGTATCCTAGACTTCAAACGACGCGCCGAACAGCACAGGGCGTCACAAGGCCCCATCGGTCAAGGCCCGAAGCTGTTTTAAACAGGCTTTCTAGTCCGCAAAAGGCGACCGGCCCGCATGCGCCCCGCGACATACTGCCCTCAAGTCGTGTCACGCAGGAGCAGGCCACATCAGCGCCATCAGGATCGCATTCACCATCACCAGCATCACCTCTGGCGCCGACACGATTGCGCGCGGTCTCAGCCCCTCGCCGGCAGCGCAGGGTTCGAGCCCCGAACACGCGCACGGCCATCGGGGAGCGCACCGTGCAGGCCGTGTATATTCTGGGCATGACCGTTGGGCAGCTGCAGAAGGCCGCCAGGATCAGCCGCAATAGCGCCAGTAAGTGGCGCAAGATCCTGATCGCCGAAGGCCTCGACGAGCCACAGGGGGAGGTTGCGGTATGAGCATGTTTCGTCGCTTTGTTGTCCCCGCCGGGATCTTCGTGCTCGGCGTGGCGCTCTTCGTGCTGTTGGCGCTGATAGGGGGCGCTATCGGCCTGCCCGGGAACACGGCGCAGTGGCTCGCAGCTGGCGGGCTGGTGGCCTATTTCATCGCCGTCGCGATCATCGTCCGGAGACGAGGGCGATCCAGTGGGACCTAGCGGCCGGGCCGCTGGCGGCGTATCATAGCCGCGCTAGATTCCCACAACGAAAGGCGCGCTCGCATGAAGGCAAACCAGCCACCTGCAGCGCGTATCGCGGCGATCATCAGCGCGGCGCTGATCTTCGTGTCTCTCGTGTGTAGCGCGTGCGGCGCTGCGACCAGCGCGTCCAACAGCCCGACAGCACAGCCCACGATCACCAACACGCCGTCGGGGCCTGCGAAGGTGAATGGGCCGTTCCTGGGGGGCACTGAGAGCAATTTCCAGGCGGCTTTCGGCGCGCCGACAGCGAACGCCAGTCAGAGTCGCAACTACGACGCGACCATTGCTGGCACGCACGTCTTGGTCGCCGCCTTGCTTGGCGCAGGTGGTGTGACGGATCGGGTACGCTCCCTGCGGATCGCCCCCGCAGACGCGGGCGTGACGTGGAACGCCAGTACCGGTGAAACGCTGGTCAAGAAGTTCATGCCGCCTGATTCCGCCTACCAGAGAGACAAGCAGGCCCCAGACGCGGGCACTGAGCATGTGTACCTCAGCCAACTCCTGGCCGCGAGCTTTCCCGCCAGTGTCTTTACTGACATCGACACCGATGCGCCGCTTCCTCCTGGCACGTTCGATTACTACTGCGGCGGGGTAAACAACACTGACGGCGGATGCATTCTCCTTCTTGGGGCGTAGCAGGTATCGCGCTACCGTTGCTGGCAGGAGCGCGCGCTAGTGGTCGCATTGCGCCCAGTTTCATAAGGCTCGCGCCTTCTCACCGACGCCGCCATGCTAGATGCTGATGGCCGCAGACTGCCCTATCGCCCGAGGCCTCATGATAGGTCGCAGATACCGCGTGCTGTGCCAGTAACTCAGTTACCCAGTTCCTGCTCCTGCGTTATGCATGGTACAACCGTGCGATGCATTGATTGAGAAGAAGAGACCGTCTGGACCTGCTGACGGTGGCCGCCTCTGGTTTGGTAATTCCCTTCAGCGGGCGGGCCACGGTCGCTGCGCATGGAGGCAGCGTCGCCTCCACGGTCGCAAAGGAGAGAGATGTATGGAGCGTATATCCGTTGGAGCACGGGCACGGACCGTCATCGGAGTCATCGCGGTGGTGTTGTTAGTGATGAGTTTTGCCCTAGTTGCTTTGCTCATCAACAGGCCACAGGCCAATGCTGGGCCTGGCGCTGGGGGCTGCCCAGCATCGACGAGTGGCTTTGTGGCCTCATCGCTTGTGGGGGCTTCATTTAGCATTAGCGCCAACACCGCGACCTATTCCTTTGACTCGCTAGTGAACACGAGCCCCAGTGGCGGCGTGCCAGGGCTGATTGAGTATTGTGTCTATGTGTCCACTCTTCCCACCAGCGGGAGTGCCGTGGCGGTAGGCGATAACGGACAAGCGTTTGACTTCGGCTCTGGGGGTGGCAGTTTCGCCTTCAGCCGGCACGATGGCGAGCCCAGCAACATTCCGCTGAATGGGACAACGGGGATTTTGATGGGCACGGCACAGTGGTCGGGGACGGTTCCCAGCAGTCAGAGCATTCTGCTGCACATCAGCGACTCGGCTGAGTGCGAGAAGCTGTACCACGTGAGTTCCCCTAGCTGCTTTGTCTTCCCCAGCTCAGGCGAGACGCCGACGCCCACGAATACGCCTGCGGGTGTGCCGACGCCCACGAATACGCCGACGACTCCCGGTGAGCCAACAGCTACGCCGACGCAAACAATCCCGACGCCGCTGCCGACGCCCACGGGGACCCTGCCTCCAGGGAAGTGAGCCCACGCGCCGAACTGCGCTTGGCAGAGTAGTGGGGATGAAGATGGGCAAACCATCTTGCCCCACCACCCCAGCGCGAAGGAACCGCCTCCTGTAAAGTGCCGGTTCCTTCGCCGTATGCGGTCAATCCGAGCGTCGCCAGCGCGTCGGCGTGGTCGCCTGCCTCCAGTGCTGCTGCGAAGCGGTCGAGATGACCGCCTGCCTCCCGCCCAGGCGCGCGGTGGCCCTGAAGTCACTCGTGGTCAGGTCGTCAGTGGCCATCGTTCAAGCCTTTCCACTCACCGGCTCACCCTGCGTGCGACTGATCGGCGTGTATGACTGCCACGCCGGTGTGGCCCACGTCCGACCCCTGCAGGAGCGACAGGATCTCCGCCGGACGTTCGCGCACACGAACTGGGCGAGCGACATCATCAACTCCCTTTGCGTACCCGCGTCGGCGTGCGCGCGGCTTTCTGGGGCGGAAAGCTCTTGCGATGCAGCTTGCCGCCATCACCGCCAGGCGTAGCCTTGGGCGCGCCGCCGCGCGTCGCGGGCCGCTGCGGATGGCGCATCACGTCATCGAGGCTGATCTTCGGCAGCGGCAGCGACTTCTTCGTCGCGCCATGCCCGACGGGCGACCGCTTGGGCATCTGGGTCTTCTTGGTTGCCATGATGGTCTCCTGTCGATCCTAACTGCGCGGCGGATTGATGTTTCGCCCTGAGCTGGGTGGCGCGTTCGGGTCGCGTGGCGCCGGTGGCGGCTCAGGCGTGGGCAGTGGCGGGATCGGCGGGATCGGCGGATACGTGCCGTCAGGAAGCTGATGACGCGGCTCCCATTGGCGCCTCAGCGCCCGCAGCGTGTCCGGATCGTCGAGCAGGGCGCGCACCCGCGCCCGATCCGCCTCACGCCACTCCCGCTCTGCCCGCTCTCGCTCATAAGCTACTTGCCGCACGGAGACGCCGCGCTCCTCCGCCTCGGCGCGCATATCATCGCGTTCGGCCATCAAATCGCGATACCATTTCGTCGCTGGGTTCTGTCGGTAGTAGTCATCAAGTGCGCTCATGTGTTGCCGCCGTTCGCTGATCTTCTGGCCGCCATCCCTGACGATTCCCGCAAAGCAGGCAAGCGGCCAGTAAACTCGTTACGCAGAGTATACCACCCTGCTAGAACGGATGTCCAGTTCGTCCTACCAGAGGCTCGGCCCGACTTCGACGCCGTAGTATCCTGGCTCCTCAACGCAGGCCAGGCCCAGCGCGGTGACCATATCGTCATGCGTCCCCACCGCGAAGGCGCCGTACTTCTCGTTGGCGTCGGGGTCAACGCGAATCTCGTAGTTCTTCAGCTCTTCGATCATGTCGGAGGTCTCTGGATTGTTTTTGGGCAGCGTGAGACGGCGCTGCTCGAAGAGGACCTGCAGCCGGTTGACCAGATACGCCTTGCCGAGCACATCGCCACTGCCTTCGTACTCGCCGCGTTTGAACCGGTCGCCGTAGTTGAACACGACCGGATGCACCGTGCAGCGGTCGGTCTTGGACGAGACGGCCAGCGCATTGCGCACCAGCTCCACCACCGGCAAGCCCATGCCGGTCGCATCCATCCACAAATCGCGGGACAGTTGGGGCTCATACGGTAAGATGTACCCTTCCTTGCGTAGCTCCTTCTCCCAGGCCCATACGCCGCCCACCAGGTTGACGACCTCCGTGGCCACGTCGCGAAACGCTGTGCCCAGCGGCAGGCGCGCCAGATGCCGCACGGTGTAGACGCTCTCAGGCACGGCGCGCACCTTGCCGTCGCGGAAGTCGCGATACAGTTGGTCAGTGGGCCGCTCACCCACCTGGACGACCACGACGGCGCTAAAATCGGTCTTTTGCCCAACGTCGAGCCCGAAATGCACGCCTTTTACTTGTTCCAACTGTGCGCGTAGGTCGTGAGGTTCCAAGGGTTCTTCTCCTCCTGTACGGCGGCGTCGATGTCATCTGACCGAAACGCCCCGGTGGTCGCATCGTTAAAAGCACATTCCATCTCTTGCGCGAAAAAGTACTCGCCTGTTTTGCGGCGCATCTCAGCCAGATCCGCCGCCTTCCAACGGCTGCACGCCGTCGCCGGGATCTCCTTATAGAACCACTCCTCCCGATGCTGGTAGGCATCAAAAAAGAACCCTCGACGACCATCAGGCGACGACAAAAGCGCCAGCCGACCGTTGCTGATCGCGATAAACGGCAAAACGGCGCCATAGAGCGCATCAGGGATCCGGGAAGCTTCATCGAGCACCAGGAGCCGCACCTTCGACAGGCCGCGTATGGTCGCCTCGGTGCTGGGAATGCTCAAGATGCGAGACTTATTTTCTAACTCCAGGCTCAGTTTGTTTTCTGATTCCGCTGGCACAGGCCGACCTAGCGCCACATAGATATCATGGCAGGTGCGCACCGTCTCCATCGCCTGGCGTTGCGCCACCGCGACCACGACCGCCAAGGAACCCGGTTCATAGATCGCTTGATGAACAGCCAAAAGTGCAGCAACCAGGCTCTTTCCGACCTGTCGAGAGCAGTTAAGCAGTAATCGGCGTGGCATCTCGCGCAAGACGTCCTTTTGCCAGTCGTCGAGGTTTGGGAATCCCGCACGCTTCGCCATCAGCACGGGATCGAGCAGCATGGCCGCGTCAGTCGAGAGCAGCATGGTCCTGTCCCTCCTGTTCACCCTCAGCCGCCAAGAGCGCCTGCGCGGCGGCTGCGCGCGCCTCTGGGTACGCCAGGAGTGCAGAGAGCAGCGTCGTGCGGAATGAGACCCATTCCGGCGCCAGGATCAGATTAACGGTGGTCTGCTGGTTCAGTTCGCCGCGTAGTCTCGCCAACAACTCCAAGCTGACCAGTGAGACGCGCAGCATCGCCCCAGCGGTCTTGATATCGCCCGTCGCTTCCGCGGACGCCATCAGAGAGAGCGCCTTCTCGTCGCGCATCGTCGCCGTGGTGAGCAGGTCACTCGCCTTCGCCACGTCTTCCGCCTGCTTCGCCTGCGCCAGTAGCGGCGGAATGTGGTTGAGCACGTGGTAGCGAGCAGCCTGCCACGACACCCTATGCGTATTGGCTATCATTGTGTATGTGGCGCCAGAGAGCAGTTGCTGATTGATGGTGTCCACTTCGGGGGAGCTGCAGACCGTACAGACTCTGGTCATCAGCACGCCTCCCGTCGGTCATCTGAGAGTCGTGCCAGGTCCTGTCTGATTTCTGCCACCCGCCGCCAACTGAAGCGGCAATGGACGCCGCCGTGGGCGGTGACGGTGAGGCGCCGCCTGGTGAGTTGGTGTCGATAGTGGCGATGGCTACCACGGATGCGCTCCAGCAGGTAGCCCTGGCGCTCCAGTAGTCGTTCAAGATCATGCAGGCGCATCAGGACGCCTCCCCGTGTGGCTGCCCGCAATGGACACACAGCAGCGGCCCGTTGGGCGTCGCGCGTAATTGTGCAAAATCGGCCCAGCCGTCAGGAGATGCGCGGCACGGAATGCTATGAAACCTCTGCCAACCCGCCAGCGGCTCGAGCTGCGCATCGGCGGACATAACAGGTTCGGCGATCTCCAGCGCAGCCATCAACTGCGCCGCCTCGTGAAGTTGATCCTGCGTGGCGCGATCAGCGAAGGCGCGCCAATGTGCTTCATCGCCGCCGACCACTTCGCCCAGGATCAGTTGCTCGAGCTCACGGTCGATCCTCCCGCCGACGATGACGGCGATGCGCCAGTCGTAGGAGCGCGCCAGATTGAGTACGGACAGCTGCGCGATGACCTGCTGCTTGTGCGCCAGGAGATCAAGCGCCAGCTCCTCGGCTTCCGCTGGGCCGTCGATCACCAGCCGACCGTCTGGCGGGGTCGAGAGGCTGAGACCTGCAGCTTGAGCCTCGGCAAGTAGACTCATGACGCCCATCGCTTCACCTCTGTCTTGGGCGCGCTGAACGCGAGTTCAGAGGCGAGAGCGTCTTGTACCGGGGTGAAGCAGGCGCCGCACATGGTCAGGCTGTGGCTTCCGTCGATGGCGTCGATGGTGATGTCACGCAGGCCACATTGCGGACAGCCGGTCCGCGGCGAGGTGACGATCTTGATGATCGTGGCGATGAGGTCACCCTGGATGGCGGCTTCCCAACCGTCACCACCGTCACTACCGTCACCAAGCGGGAATTCAAGGGCGTCGGGAAGGTGACGGTTAGGGTGACGGTTGCCGTTTTCGTCCGATGGCCCATTGTCACCTTTTTTGTCGGTGACGGTTGCGTACACGCCGTTTTGGCGACCGTCACCGCGACCGTCACTCCTTGAACCCGCTTCATTTCCCGCTTGTGACGGTGGTGACGGTTGTGACGGTTGCGCTGCCTTCTTCTCAGGTGTCCTGATCGTGAGAAGGCGTGCCTTGTTCTTTCGCTCGCCAAAGATGATGTCGATCTCGGCGGCGCGGAGATTGGGGGCGGCACGTTTCAACTCGCCAGAGAGACCGCGCCCCGTCTTTGGCCACTCGCGCCTCTTCGTCACCTTCTCATCTACTGCTTCGAGTAGGGTAAGGAGTTCGGTCGCGGTCCCCTCCCAGTCGCCTGCCTGCGCTGCGAGCCGCTTCTCCCACCACGCTCGAAGGGTGGTGGCGACGAGCGACGCTTCGAGCGCAACCTGATTCGCATTCGACTGACTGGCCGTATAGGCTTCGACAAAAGCGCGCTTCTCGTGGCCGAGCGCACTCTCGCCAGCAGTCGCCCACAAGGCGAAGTCCGCCATACGCGGGAGCTCGGCGATGGTCACAGTCGGCAGAGCGGCCAGGGCAGCGACGACAGCATCAAGCAGCGCGCCCAGAATGGCGGGACGCTTCGCCTCGAAGTCCGTCCACATCTCCTTTTCTGGCCGCCGCGATCTCTTGTCGATCACTGGGAGCGAGAGAAGCAGCGACCGATCCAGCAGATCACCACGTGAGACGACTTCTTCGATCCCGGTCAGGATCACCGGGCGCTGTGCCGAGAAGATCGTTTCTTCATCGTTCGTATAGAGCGACCGTATCGCGAACGCGCCGCCGGTGCTGAGACGACAGAGGGCGTTGCTAAACCAGGGCAGCACATGATCAAGATTGTCGTACGCCAGCACCCAACTGCTTTTCGCGGCGATGGCCAGATCGCGCGCTTCGCGTGGCTCCGCGCGCACATCGACAGAGCTCGGATCAACCAACGAACGCACGATACGCGCCGTGGTCGTCTTCGCGCTGCCTTGCTCACCAAAGAGGGAGAGCAGCGGATAGGGAAATGGCGTCACTCCCGATGGCCGGAACGCCGCCAGCAGCCAGGACGTCAGCAGTATCCAATCCTGCTCATTGACGTTCACGAAGGGGCGTAGGGTGGCGATGGAGCCACCACGCTTAGGATCAGGCAGCGGGAGCGTCGTCTCGCCACGCCGGAAGCGCACTGACGGATTGGTGATGATCTCCCATCCTGTCGAGGTGATCTTCACAGCGCGCCAGTTGGGGTCGCCGAGGTCTAAGTAGACGTCATCCTCGTGTTCGGCCAGGCGAATTGACACGGACTGTTCTTCACCCTGAAAGAGAGCGATACCTTCGAGCGTGGCTCGCGCCTCGGTGACGCCCTGTTCACCCGGCGACGTGTCGCAGTGCGTGTAGTACAGGTTGCGCAGCCAGCGCTTGAAGCTGGCGCTATAAATGGACCATGTCTCGATATGCCCGTTCACTGGCACGCTGGCGAATGACTCCCCGTGCGGTGTGTGAAAGAGCGTGGCGCCTGGCAGATTGACCACCATCTGCACGAGCATGGTCCCCTGCGAAGGCCCGCGTCCCTTATTTTCTTTGGAGTCGGCTTCTTCATCGTCACTACCGTCACGCCCGTCACGCGCAGCTTTCTCACTAGTATGCTGATCGTGCTCGGCCTCAGCGAAGTTGATGGGAAACGCCTCGGCGATCAGGACATAGAGGTCGCCGGGCGCATGGCCGCGGTCAAACCAGTCGCTCAAGTCTTCGCCGTGTTCTTTCCGATGCTCTAGGCCAGGAAGCTTGATCATCACGACGCTCGCCGCCGAGTCGAACACCGCTTTCCCAGCGTCTACGGCGTAGCGGTCACCTGGATCGTCGGCGTCGGGGATGATGGCGACCTTATGCCCCTTGACCGCCGCGGCGAGTTCCGCCGCGCTCTTGGCGAGTCCCTTCGCGCCACCATGGGTCGTCGTAGCAATGAATCCGAGTCGCTCGGCTCGCTCGACATCCTTCTCGCCTTCCAGGATCAGCACGACCTCGTCTGGCGACGCCGCGTTGAGCTTTGGTAGGTGATACGGAACATGTCGTCGGATACCCTTCTCGCCGAGTTTCCATGTCGGGCCAGCTGGGGAGAATGGCCGGAAGTCCTTGGGATTAGCGAATCGTCCGACCTTGAATAAGATCGTGTCTGATTCATCGGTGTAGTCATAGACCGTGACCGCATCCTCCAGACGAAGGGGCTTCTCTTGCTCGGCACGGGCTGATGAGACTCGTGGTGGGTACAGGTCTCTCTCCTGTACGCCCATCGCCGCGAGAATTTCCTCGCGCGTACAGTCCACAAAACAGGTCGGCACAATCTGCTGCTTTTGGCCGATCACGATGCCGAGCGACGGCTTATGGTCGCCGCGACTATGGCTTGGCCCTGGGCAGCACGCCGTGAACTTATCCTCGCCAGTCGGCTTGAATCCGGGAAGATTCTCGAACTTGGGCCACGCTGGGGCGTCTTGATAGGTGTTCATCGTCGCGCCACCGCCTTACCGGTCCTGGTGACGCTGGGGGAATTGACGCGATTCGCGCCGGATGATATGCTGTTCACGTGTGAATCCACCTTCGTGTCAGTCCGTCTCGTCTCCTTCGCCCCAGACCGCCACGCTCCAGCCCAGAGCCGTGGCGGTCGTTTCGTTTCTACGCCGCGCCATCGTCTTCGCCGTCGTCGTTTTGGGCGGCCAGTGTCTCCCTGATCCAACGGTCGCATTCCGTCTTGGGGATGCACCGGCGGCGGCGATAGAGCAGCGACCGCAATTCGCCGTCTTTAATCATCTGATAGATGGTTGCCGACGAAAAGCCAAGGTAGCGACTCGCGCCAGCGGCGCTCAACAGTCCGGGGACAATCGCGTCTGCCTGTGATTTCTGCATGGTCTCCTGCCTCCTCACGCCGCGGACGGCGTACCCGTTGCGCGCTCAGCACGCAGCTTCGCGACATACTCTGCGAGATCCTGCGCGGCGATGAGCCGTCGCCGCCCGATGCGTACAGTTGGTAGGATCCCCGGCGTCACCAGCGCCGAGTACACATAGGAGCGCGCGAGATTCAACTTTTCGCTCGCCTCGGCGATGGTAAATAACAATTTCTCGCTCGTCGCGGTAGCCATCTGATGCCCCCTTGCCAACGGTCGTGAGTACTGTACAGTACTTACGTGTACATCATGACATATTGCGATCCCGTCCGTCAAATCTGATAGTGATAGATGGGAGAAACGGGTGGAGAACGATGGAACCAACACGACCGACGACCGTCCCGCAGGTGGTGAGTGGCATGGTGGATCCGCAGATTGACCTGGCGAGCATCGCCGATCCCTGGGAGCAGCGCGTCACCGCCATCTCGCTGGTGGCCGCTCTGCGCGCCGCGGCGCCACCGCCGCGCGACCTCGATGCATCACTTCCTCCTGACATGAGCGTTGATCCCTTCAGCTATCAACTCCCGTCGCTAGACGAGTTCCGCCGCCAGCATCTGGCACAGGACGCACTGCTGACGCCGCGCGAGGTGGACGGGTGGGTGCGGGAACTGGCGTTGCGTGAGGGTCCGTCGAGCTGGTGGTTCATGGACGTGTGGGTGCAGGCCGACGAGATTGTCGGTGTGGACAGCGACGGGGTGATCCTGGCGCCGGACACGAAACTGCGCTTCGAGCCAACCTTCGCGCGGACGCGCCTCCCGCAGCCGGGGGGTGACATCCCTGCGCCGACGATGGCGCTGCGGTACCTGGAGTACGCCACATCACTCAGCTCGCGTCAGCGCGTCGCGGTCCACGCTGGCGGCGTGCTCGATACCTTGCGCCTGTTCTCCCTGTTCTACAACCATCTGTGGGACTGGACCGAGGCGCAGGGCACGCTGTTCGTGCTGACTGGACTCGTTCCCTATGCGGCCAAGTGGGCAGAGACAGTTGCGGTGCAGCACGGCCGGCGGCCACGCCCCATGAGCCTGAAACATCTGGAACTTGGCGTGTTCACGGCACGCCACACAGGCGAGGGATTGGCGCTGCGGATGGCCCGCTGGAATGACCTGCACCCCGACTGGACCTACAGCAGCGCGGACCAGTTCAGCAGCGACAGTGCCCGCGCCTTGCGTCGTATGGCCTACTAGCCCGCAAACAGCCTGACCCTGGCGCGTCACCGCGCCACTTGCTGCGCGGCTTCCGACTCCATAATGCGCGCCCATTTACTGGCTGTACTGCGGCCAATGCCTGCGGCAGCCTCGAGCTGGCGCAAAGACATCCCAGGCTGCCACACTGCGCGCACCTTCGCCTCGGCGGACTCTCTGCGACCTGGTCCGTTTCTAACCCTGCGGCGTCTGCGGCGTGTAGAACCGGTGTTCGTAGCCGCCGCTTGCCGTGGTACAGTCATGGCCCGCAGTTGGCGCGGTTCTGGCGCGTCTGCGGCGGCGCCAGACGCTGCTGGCGTGGCCTGTACAGGTGTGCCTGGCCCGGTGGGCGGCTGATCGTCCACGGGCGCGCCCCTGATCACGGCTTGAACCACTGAGCGTACGCCGATCATCTTGACGGCGTTCGCCTGCGCACGTAGTGGCGCGAGTTCGATTTCCTCGCGTAGTCTCTGTGCCTCGTCTTGCGCCTTGGCTTTCTCGCCCGTATAGCGCAAGAGGCCCGACAGGATGACCAGTGCGACACTCAGCACCGAGCGCACGAACGTCCACGACGCGGCGTCAATGCCGAGGTCGCGTAACGTCTGCGGTATGGCGACACCTTGTGACTGGTGATAGGCGTAGGCGTAGCCCGCGACGACCGCGACGCCAGCGAGCGCCAACACGAGCACGAGATAGCCAAAGACGGCGAACCAGGATCCTGCTTTCCAACTCGCGCGCATCTTGAACGCCGCGCCAGACATATTCGCCTCAACGCCTATCGCCTGACTGACCGCCCACGCGGTGATCAGCCAGGGTACGGCTAGCGAGAGCGAGCCATCCGTCAGCAGATCGACCAGCGCGACAATCAAGCCGAACATGAGCAGCGGCGCGGAGAGAATGACGATCAACTCTTCCAGCCAGCGCATCAGGCCAGCGATCCCACCGAGTAGGGGCATGTCATGCTGTCTCACGCGGCATCACCGCCGTCCGGGTCCACGCACAAGGCTATGAAGGCCCAGCGCTCCAGCTCGATACGTCGCTGGGCCTTCACTTCCCAGACGTTCCACAGGGGATGTTCGCTGTGCGTTGTGCCGAATGCGGTGTAGATCTCGACATCGCCACGGCGCACGAGCAGGCGCAACAGATCCAGCGCGGCATGCGCCTGGATGTAGGACAAATGGGGCAGATCGGCACGACAGGGGAAGTCGGGCGAAGGCGGCGTACGCTTCAGGAAATGATGTACCATGGAAATGCTTCCTTTCGGGGAGGCTTGGCCCGTCGCGTCAGGGTTCCAATCTGGGCGCGGCGGGCGACTCTTTGGGTTGTGCGGACTACTCGTCATCATCGCTCCCGAAGAGCTCTATCACGAGCGCGGTCTGGGCCTCTGGGCCGATGCGCTCCAGGACCTGCCCCAGCGTCTCATCCGCACTGATGTAGAGCGCTTGTAGCGCGCTGATTACACGTTTGAAGAGCGCATGCTCGCGCGTGCGCTCCTCCATCGCCCTGTCGTAGGCGATACCCACCGCGAGAAACGTCTCGCGGGTCACTCCGCCGCCACCCGGAGACTCTAGTTGCCGCATGACCTCGCGGAATCGGTCGCGGTGGGCGATGAGGCGTGCTTCGCTCTCCTCCTGCCACCGCAGCAGGTCGCTCAGGTTCCGAATCGGGAACCCGTCTATGTCCACTTCACGGCTCATGATCTTCCCCCTCGCTGCCCCAGTAGGCTTCCGCCTTCTCCTGTTCGCGCAGATACCGCTTCGCCTCCACGATGAGCGCGGCTCGTTCGGGATCGTCTTCGTCGAGCGGGGGCGGACTCTCTCCCCGCTCCTTGTAGTAGTCATCCGCGACATTGCTAAACTGCGCGAGTGCGAGTATTTCCTCCAACTCGGCCCGTGGTCTTATCCCGAAGGCGACCCGCTCTGCTTCACTCAGGTGGTCGTACGCATAGCGCAGGAGCGTCTCCTCATCGATTTCCTCATCGGGAATGCCGCGCTCCTGGTAGTGCGCGCGGGCCTCGCCGATCAGCGCGTCAATACGCGCGAGAATCTGCCGCTCTTGCCCTGCCATCTCATCGCCTCCTCTTCACTCGCATGGGGCGGTCACTCGCCGCCCTCTCACTCCAGTGTGCGCATCCTTCATGGCTCTGTGCTGTACGGTTGGCCTGAACGAGTTCCGAGCGTCTTGGCGCGGACTGGCACAGCGAGAGACGCTATGCGGCGCTACGCTCGTCTGGGCGTGTCTCGCGCACCCGCTCGAGCGCGTCGGTGATGTCACGTTGGATGCGTGTCGCGTCTCTCCAGATGCGATCCACGAGCGGCGCCACATCGACAGGAATCTTGCTCAAGAATCGCAGGGTCTTCCCATTGCCGTCCTGAGCGTCGGCAAGATATTGGAGTAGGTCAAGTCGGTCCATCATGGGTCTGTGCTCTCTAGGCGGCGATGCGCGCCGCCAACTTCCTACGAATTGCGATCAGTGTCTCATCAGGCACATGGCCCGCGCCATCGAGCGTCACGGTCACAGCAGGCAAGCTGTAAAGGTAACGACCGCACGAAAATTGGACGGCAGCGCGTTTGAGCGCATCGCTGACCGCGCCCTTCGACGCCTCCCAGTTGGAAGCGGTTCCTAAATCGCTTTTCGTGACGCCAAGGATGGTCAGGCTTCCCTTGGCGACCTTCACATCACCACCTTCCACGACCACCGGCGTCCAGTCGAAGGACCAGCCGCCAACTCCAACGACTTCATCCAGCCGGTTCTGGATGACACGCGCATCGACGTACGCCACCAGGCTCGTGCGCTGACCGGCGCCAGCCTTGCCTGATGGGCGCCAGTCCACATCAGCCGGATCAAACGGCGCAGCCAGTTGCTGCGCGATGCCGGTCCAGTCAATCTCGTTGCTCATGGTCGGGGATCCTTTCGCCCGTCTGGCCGATAGCGCAGCCACTTGTCAACTCGCCTTAAAAAGGCTGAAGGGCCGATTGTCGCGGTAGAGTGGCGCACTGTCGCGCCGACTCGCCGCTGCTGCTTCCTTCCAGCGGAATTCGTTGACGGCGGCGACGTGGACGCAATGGCGGTTGAACTGGGCAGCCGTGCAGCAGCAGATCGTGCGCCCGTCGATGTAGAGCACTTGGTAGATGTCGCTCGAGCTGCGACTCGGGACGCTGTACACGTCGATCCCGTTGATGTCGGTCTCATGCCCGGTCACTACTGCCTTGGCGGTTGTGGTCTTGGCGCTCATTGTTGGGTCCTTTCCTGATCGTCTTGTCTTACCTTACAGAACCATTGTACAATTTATCTGCACCAATGTCAAGTGTCTAGGGAACCAATATTGACAGATATGTGAAAATTGGGTATGCTATTAGGGAAGAACTGGCGCTGCTGTGCGCCTCACCTAGAAAGGAGAAGAGATGGAAAACCCGAGCGAGTGGATGACGGCGACGGAAGCCCGGTTGATCCTTGGTATCGGCAAAGCCAAGCTAGCCGAATGGCTGAAAGACGGCACCTTACCATCAGTGAAGAACCCGTTCGACAAGCGTGTACTGATGGTGAATCGTGCAGATGTTGACCGCCTGAACGCTATTCCTCGCCCAAAAATCGGAACCGCCGCAGCGTGACGCCCGACGGTTCCTAACCGCGCCGGCCAGCTGTCTCCTGGCCGTGCGGCTGCTTCATTGTACAGGAAAGAGAGATGGCGGTGAACGGAATTACCGCGATCACGCCGGGGCAACTGCTCACCGTGCAGGAAGCCCACGTCTATTGGCAGGACGTAGCGGAGCGCTGGGTGGACACTGGCTACCACCCTGCGCAGATCACCGACCTGTGGAAGGCCATCAAATCAGGCGCATTGCCGTCCACACCAGCTGGTCCGCGTGGCGGGGTCCGCATCGTCGCCGATGATCTGTTGGTGTGGTTGAATCGCCGGCGTCTGGAAGATGTCGCGTCGGAGGTCACCCGCGTGGTATATGACTGGCTCTGGCGCGGCGATCTGGGCGACTGGCGCTGGGAAGAGGAGCAGTTCCGCCAGGCGATCAGCGCATTCTGTCAGCTCCATCTCGATGACATGGAGCTGCTGCTGCGGCTCGAAGCCCATATCGAGAACGCACGCAAGGTCAGCGAGATGCTGCATGGACTACGCGCAGCGCGAGATGCCGCCACCGACGCAGAGCAGGCGCTATGACCTTCGTCGTCACCTCTCCCACGTGCGCGCCAGTGTCGTTTACACTGATGTCCTGACCAAACGACCTGTTACACAAACTTGCACAAGACAAATAAGCGCAAAGCGGTGGACCCTATGAGCGACCAGCAAACTACCGGGCTGATACTTCTCCTGGTCGGCTTGGCCGCCCTCATCGTGAGCGCGGGCATCGCCTGGGCGCTTTCGCGGCGCTCCCGCGTGAGACGTGTTGAAAGCACGTGGTTCATCACCGCCATAAGCGTTGTGTTGCTCGTTGCTGGCGTGGTGCTCTGCTGGTTTGGCGTCAGCGCGCTTGTGGGAGGGTAGACGACATGCCGGACAGGACAGTCGCTGAGGCCATGCGGCGCTTCATGGCAGCGCGAGACAACATCACAATGTCCGTTCGGGCGCTGGTGGACTGGTGGGGGCCCATACGCGAGGACATGCTAGCGGCCCATCAGGAGATGGACGACGAGGACCGCGACGTGATAGAGGTGCTGGAGCATCTGTGGCGCATGAGTCCGGGAGACGCGGGAAAGGTCTGAGGTATGCCAGGCAAGCGTGGCAACCATGAGGGGCACATCCGCCAGCGCAAAGACGATGGACGCTGGGAGGCGCGTCTCACCATTGCGCCAGGCAAAACCAAGTCGCTGTACGGCGCCACGCAAGACGAAGTGCGGCGGAAGCTGACCAAGTTGCAACGCGAAGCGGACCAGGGATTGCTCGGGCCACGCGATGACGGTCAGGCGCTCGGAACCTATCTCGCGCGCTGGCTGGAGATGGTCAAGACGCAGGTGCGTGATAGCGGCTACCTGTCCTACGAAGAGCGCATACGCCTCTACATCACGCCACGACTCGGCAAGGTCAAGCTGGCAAAGCTGACGCCGCAACACGTGCGCGAGCTGCACGCCTGGATGCTCAACGAGAAGCAGCTCTCCCCGACGACCGTGAACCATACCCACGGCGTCTTACACCATGCGCTCAAGGACGCTATCCGCATGGGCGTGCTGGCCCGCAACGTCTGCGACGCGGTAGACCCGCCACGCAAGGCCAAACGCAAGATGGTGATTTACACGCCCGAGCAGGTGCGTTCTCTCTTGGAGGCAGCGCGCGGACATACGCACGAGGCGCTGATCATGGTCGCCATCACCACCGGCGCGCGCCTCGGCGAACTGCTGGCGCTCACGTGGTCCAATACGGACCTGGAGGGCGCCACCATCACGATTCACTCAGGCCGCGCGGAAGTCATTGGCGGCTTCGCCGACACCGAACCAAAAACGGACGCAGGGAACCGCACCATCTCCCTGACCAGCGCGACCGTGGCGCTGCTACGCGAACACCGCGCGAAATGGCGAGAACACCGTGTCTGGCTGGGCGCGGCGTGGCAAGGTGCGAAAGATGGCTACGTGTTTCCCAACAGCTTGGGCGACCAGCTCGGACACGCGACCGTCGAGCACGCCTGGCGCGTGCTGCTGGCGAAGGAAGCGCTCCCGGTGATTCGCTTTCATGACTTGCGCCATACCGCCGCATCGCTTATGCTATTGGCGGGCGTTCCAGTCGCCGAAGTCTCGCGCATGCTCGGACATTCCAGTCCGCACATCACCTACAAGATTTACGCGCACTCGATACCAAGCGCCCAGCATCAAGCGGTCGCGGCGATGGAACGGATCACTGACCGTGCGTCGCGATCTTGACCACAATGTTGACCACAACCAGCACGAACATCGGCAGTCATCGGTAGAGAGTAGAGCGCTACACATGCGGGAAAATTGCTACTTCGCATGCACACGCGCACACCGGCAAATACCGCCAAACGAACTGCAAAACCCTTATCACCGGTTCGAATCCGGTCGTCGCCTCCAAGTGAGAATGTCGGAATTCATGCCCACTCCTGGCCCCTCTCAGGGGTGGGCTTTCGCATGAAATCGCGCCCAAAACACCGATTTGACGGTCAAGTTGACGGCAGTGAGCGCGGCGATCAGCAACCCAGACGGCAGGTGGCGAAAATGGCGGGCCTGACACATGGCGAGCAAAAGGCCGACAAGGGCGCATCGGGATGCGCTCGCGCCGTTGTTGCCGGTCGTCGGTCGTCGGCAAACAGATGCGGGCACGGTACGCACAGAAAGCCTACGAAGTCTACGACGCCGCAGATGACGATGGCCGTAGCTCGCCCATGACCACCCGGATGTTTGATGCGCACCTTGCTGCTGGTTGGGTAGAAAGGGCGGAAACCGTCTACGGCGTGCCACTGTGGCGGCTCTCGGAGGCGGGACTCGCCGTCGTCACTCCTCCGCCCAGCCGCGCACTAGGCGTGAGCAAGCAACCTGCATATAGCCAATAGTTGGCGGCCTGGGTAGGTTGTGTGGCGCGACATGCCCGCCGCCGCGCGAGAGCCGTTGCAGCTACAGACAGCTTCCGACGACGCTCGGGCTACTATTTTGCGGCGGCGCAGCGGGCATGCGCCTAATTCAGCACAGCGGTTCGACACCGTATTTCATCCCCGTGGCGAGACGAGACCGCACAGGAGTGAACAGTATGGCGATATGGAAGTACCAGACGGCAACCTGTGATCCCAACGACTTGCAGATGAGCCTGGACGAGATGGCCAAGATGGGCTGGGAAGTCATCGCCGTGCTGGTCCAGCAGTCGGACATCACCCGACCTTCAACACCAGGAGTGGCTGGCAGTATTTCTGATGCGGTACTGGAGAGAGAACGAGTCACCGAGTACCGCATCATTGCGAAGCAGCAGGTGGCGCAACCTCCCCCTGAAACCTAGTGACCGCCACTCGTTCATTTGGCCAAGCGTGCGGCGAAGTGCTAGCCGCATATGCCGCGATGGGTGGTGGCTGCGCCGTCTCGTCCTAAAGCCATGTGGGAAGCGTATACCATACACAAGGTTTGGAAAGAAGGCAGCATGACACACAGCGGGTTATCCAAGACGCAGGCGGAAGCGCTTGCCGTGTTTCTCCTCGGCAAAGAGATGCTGGCGCGCTATGCGGGCTATGACGCCTATGACATTGCCGATGGTGAGGCGCCAGGGGTACGTATCCCTGGGGCGACATTTCGTGTGCTCCTTGACCACGGCTATCTGGAAAGAGCCGCGCCGGTGGGGGTGATGCTGAGGTGGCGTATCTCCGCCGCGGGTCGCACAGCCCTCATACGATAGCTGCTCGCTTCCTACGGTCAACCAACCAGTGTGACCTTTGGCCGCTGGCGCGACATGCCCGCCGCGCCGACCGTTCCTTGTGCGATACAGCTGTGTAGCGAGCGAACTGCATATCATCGCTTGCTCATTTTGCGGGAGGCTGGCCATGGACGAGAACGAGAATGCGCGGTTACGCGAAGAAGGCCGCAGTGCGGCGCAGAACGGGCTGCAAGTGTATAGGTCTGTTGGACGCGATGCACGCGGCCTCCTTCTTCCCACTGATGTGTTCCGCGCCGACCAGCCGTTCCGAGACGGGTACAACGAGGAGCGAGACAGAAGCCAGGAGATGGCGAAACACGTCGGGCCAGATGGGGAGGACATGGCGTAGTCGCCCGCGTTCATCAGGAAAGGGGGCGCGATCATGAGGCAGAAGTATGACCCTATCAGCGTGTCGGTAAACATTATTCGCGAGAACGAACCATCGCTCGCCTATCTCGCGCTCTGGCGTCGTCTGCTAGCGAGCGTTCCCACGCCCCCACCTGACGACGCTGACGACGCTGACGACGCTGACGACGCGAACGACACACCTGCGCCGCCTGCGCCGACCCGTTCGCCTCATCTTGACCCCATCCCCAATCCCGCTCAACTCGCCGCGTACCGCTGGCTGCTGCGTTGGCTGTTCAGCGACGACCCTACGCCGCCACCTGTGGCACCGTCTCGTGAGAAAGAGTGACCTCACGCCCGGACGTTCTGGTGCTCTGCCTGCGGCGTCCTGCCTTCCGGTGGCGAGCCGCGCCACAGCAGGCAGATGCTTCACCACGCCTTCGGTCACCTCGCGCCCGTCGAGATAGCTTTGGCTGTGGACGTGGATCTCCATCACTGACCGCCTGCCCCAGCCTGACCCGCGCTCTCTGTCGCGCCCGGCGCCCGGTATGTGATAGGTTTAGCGGGGAGGAAGCGCGAGGAAGAGCATTGACGCGCCTGGCAGGAAGCCAGCAGAGGCGCACTGTGTTGCAAGGAGGAGCGGCGTGACGGAGGACACGTGCACGGCGTGCAATGGATCGGGCACGGTGAGCTCCCCGATCATCT
>Ga0207684_10001719_pt1 | contig 23192 bp, 15 predicted proteins | sample KBSK5501metaG_FD_184342 | JGI IMG/M metagenome (GOLD analysis project Ga0207684, IMG submission 184342) | Corn, switchgrass and miscanthus rhizosphere microbial communities from Kellogg Biological Station, Michigan, USA - KBS K5-50-1 metaG... | ecosystem: Host-associated > Plants > Roots >...
CTTACTGGCTCCCAGTCTCCTGCTCACGTTCTTTGGCAGGCAACTCGTGCGACCGCGTGAGGTTGAAAGCTGAGAGACAAAAAGAAGGCAAAAGGAAAGCATGAGGACTGGCCTATATAGCCTAACATGTAACAATTTGGCATAAATTAGAGTATACTTTTAAATACCCGGCAATGGTGCAAAATGCCCAGGCTGATTTTTCGCGTAGATAGCGTCCTTAAACGTAAACCATGCCATGTTATGTTATGTTATGTTATGATAATAAAGTACACTACAATAGTTTTTATTTTCAAAGCAGCATAGGAGCCTGTAGATGCGGTCAAGCGTAGCTGAGTCTCGTCCCCCGGGGAATTTAGAGACGCGAAGTCCGGTTACTGTGCCCGGCACCAAATTTCGAACTCCACATCCTCAACGTCACGCCGCGCAATCTGTAGCCCACAAGCCGCGGCAACGCACTTTTCCGCTTGCTCCACATGAGGGCTGGCTGGCTATGCTGCTGTTGACTATAGCCGTCTATAGCATTGTCTTCTCGATTATCTCAGCCAATTGGGTCAGCAATAGCTACATACTCCTCTGGAGCACCGCTTTAGGTTTGCTGGCAGGTCTATGTGTTGCAAAAATACAGCGTTTTCCGCAGGCCATTTTACATCTCGGGGCCTGCCTCGGGGGCTATTGGCTTTCGATCTGGCTTACCAGCATGGTTGCATTTCATGTTTCGTGGCTGGTCTTACTCGAAAATTTACGCGCGGTCATCACCGGGGTCTTTACAATGCCGGCTGCAGCGAACGGTGAGCTCATTTTTCTCTTTTACCTGTCGTTTCTCTCTTTCTTCCTTGGCTACTTTGGTGCCTGGTTGATCTATCGTGCTCATTTGCCCTGGTTGGTGGCCCTGGTCTATTGCGCCATCATGCTGGTGAACCTCAACTATGTAAAACAAGATTTTTCCTACCCGGTTGTCATCTTGCTCGGCTCCTTGATCCTGCTGGTCGCGCGTATTCAACTCGTCAACCAGCTAGACCAGTGGACCAATGAGGGCTTGCATACCGATCGTACATGGCTGCAGGATATCAGCCGCCGCTTTGTGTGGATTTCTTCTCTCTTTATGCTGCTCATCCTGCTGATTAGCCTGGTATTGCCCAACCTGGTACAGCCCGGGACAGGGGTCAATTTTTGGAACAACCTGGACAATGCGTGGGCTAATATCACGCGTGGTCAATTGCCCATAAGCGGTCAAGGTCCACTCTTTCAGCCGTTTCAATCCGCTGCCAACTTCTTTGGCGACCAGCTCTCCATCACCGGCAGTGTTAACCTGCCGCCTGGCGAAGTCCTCTACTATACCAGTTCGGCGACGTCGCAGTCGCAATACCTGGAAGGGTTCAGCTATGACAAGTTTGATGGCCACACGTGGACATCGTCGGCCTCGAATGAGAATCAGCAATTTCCAGCGGGCGCGCAACTCCCGGTGGAAACCTCCGGCAACTTTAACCGGGTCACGACTACTGTTACTATCGAACTTCCACCCGATGGTACAAAGCACTATATCTTTGCTCCCGCTCAGCCGGCGCGTTTTAGCGTGCCTACAGTCATCTACACCAATGGCATCACCACTGCCTGGACACAGCAGGACCCTTTAAAGCAGGGAGAGCGTTACCAGGCTATATCATCTATTCCGGCCGCTACCGCCCAGGATTTAACTACTGTTTTATTTCCCCAGCATGGTCAGAATCTCTGGTCGAACGACTCGAACGTTTCTGTCGTCGATCGATACTATCAGCAAACACCCACGGATCTCCCGCCCAGCGTGCACAATACGGCTGTGCAATGGACACGAGGAACGACGAATGTCTATGATGCAATGAAGAAACTGGAGGCACATCTAAGTGACCCAACACAGTTTACGTATTCCGTAAACAATCCTCCTGTGCCGGGCAACGTGGATGCTGTGGCGTGGCTATTACAGACTCACCAGGGTTACTGTACCTACTATGCCAGCGCAATGACCATCATGGCTCGTTTGCTGGGTGTTCCTGCACGTGTGGTAAACGGCTTCAGCCAGGGACATTACGACTCCCAGCGCAAGGTGTGGGTTGTTGATGGTAAAGACGCTCATAGCTGGGTACAGGTCTACTTCCCCGGTTTTGGCTGGGTCAATTTCGATCCCACGCCGGGGTTCTCACTCAATGGCTCGCCTGCTACACAGCCCAACCAGGCACCCGGGCAAAACCGGCCTCCCATCAAGCCGAATCCGACATCAACATCCGGGCACCAGAAGACAGGCTCTCAGCATACTCCGGCCCCTGGCTCGATCTCTGGTACAGGTACTACCTCACTGGATGCGCAGGCACGCCAGAATCTCTTTTTGGGGCTATCGCTGCTGATCCTATGTGCCTCCATCATCTTCTTTGCTTTTGCCCTGTTCAAGTGGTATAATGAAAACTGGCTCAATGCCGCTGCTACTGTTGCCTCTACTATGTTCTGGCGCGTTTGCCGCCTCGGCAGTTTGGCCGGCTTACCACCCGAGGGATCGCAGACACCCTATGAATATAATCGCGTGTTGAGCCGGCGCTTCCCGCGGGCAGCAGCTCCCCTACGTCGTGTTACCGATCTTTTTGTGCGCGAACGCTGGGCTGCCCCTGATGAACTACCAGGTGCCGCCGAAGAGCAGGCCCTTCAAAAGCTCTGGCCTCATCTACGCAACACCTTCCTGCGCGCTCTCTTCACGCGCAGATACATCAGAGCAAGAAAATAAACGGGGTGTATGAAAAAGTTGTAGGCGGCGCATTCATGCCCGCAGCGCCGATTTATCGGCCTGGGGAGCGCATCGATGGGCCATTGGCCGATAAATCGGCGCTGCGCCAATAAATTGTGCGCCTACGGGGTGTTACTGATGTTGCTTAGTAAACTTCTTTATCGGCCCTACCTACGCTCGCACGCCTACAACTTTTTCATACACCAAATAAACCAGACGTTTGGAGAAAAGACTCCCCGTGAGAGGACTTGAGCGATGTCCTGGCTGTCATCCTGAGCGCAGCGCAGGAGCTCTGCGTCCGGCGAGCCAGATCCTGCGCGGAGTTTACCCTGAGTGAAGCGAATGGGCTCAGGATGACAGGCATTATCTCCAAATGTCCACAAATAAACGCCTAGAAATGACAGTACTGGCAATTTCTGATATACTAGCGATACAAGTAAAACACAAGTGGAAGAGAAGGGAAATCCATGCCTGAACAGTATAAGGCCTTGCAAGGCTTCAAAGATATCCTGCCCGACGAGCAACCGTACTGGCGCATGGTCGAGCAGGCGGCAACAGAGATAGCGAATCTATATGGGTACCGGCGTATCGAGACGCCCGTGCTGGAGGAGACTTCGCTGTTTCGTCGAACTGCTGGCGAAGGGAGCGATGTCGTCGAAAAAGAGATGTATAGTTTCGACGATCGTCCCGACAAGGAGGGCAACCGCGCCGACCTGACACTGCGTCCAGAGGGGACGGCCGGGGTTGTGCGTGCCTACCTGGAGCATGGCATGTCCCACCTGGCTCAACCTGTCAAACTGTACTACCTGAGTGAGCCGATGTTTCGCCACGATAAGCCGCAGGCGGGACGTGTACGCGAACACCACCAGTTCGGCTGCGAGGCACTGGGCGACAACGACCCTGCAATTGATGCCGAGATGATCGGCCTGCTCTACCAGTTCTACACAAACCTTGGCTTAAAGCAAATCCGGGTTTTCATCAATAGCATCGGCGACCGTAACTGCCGCCCGCAGTACATCGAGATCTTGAGGGATTACTATCGCCCGCTGTTGAGCGAGTGCTGCCAGGATTGCCAGGTGCGCTTCCAGAAGAATCCGCTGCGCCTGCTGGACTGTAAGGAGCCGCAGGACCAGGCAAAGATCGCTGCTGCGCCGAAGATGATCGATTACCTGGACGAGGCTTGTCGCGAGCACTTTGCCGCCGTGCAGCGTTTTCTGAGGCTGTACGATGTGCCGTTTGAGATTGATCCGCTGATCGTACGCGGGCTGGACTACTATACGCGCACGGTTTTTGAGTTCACGTCCGATATCGACAAACTGGCGCTCAATGGCGGCGGACGTTACGATGTGCTGGCAGAGCTACTTGGAGGCCCGCCAACGCCGGGTATTGGCTTCGGCGCAGGTATCGAGCGCATTATATTGGAGCTAAAAAGACAGGGGATCACGCCACCGGAGGAGGAGCGGCCACGTGCATTTGTGGTCTACTTTGGCAAGGCGCCGGAATATAAGGACGCTGCCGTGCGTCTGGTGGCGGGACTGCGGCATGCGGGGATCAAGGCGGAAATGGGCTACGGCGAGCGCAGCGCGAAGTCGCAGATGAAGCAGGCCAATAACTCTGGGGCGCCCTACGCGGTGTTGATCGGTGAGAGGGAGTTGGAGGGTGGTTTTGTGACAGTGAAAGATCTGCAAGCAGAGGGAATGGGGGCTGAAAGTAAGCAGGTGGAGGTGAGGTGGGAGGAGCTGGTGGGGTATCTGAAAGGTAACTGAAACAGGCGACAAAAAGCAGCCGTCGCGCGCGACGGCTGCTTTTTGTCGCCTTTGCATTGATCTCTGTAGATTGTGATATTGTCGTGATAAAAAATAGCGCCGCCGTGATTTGGCAGTGATGTGAGGGGGATATCCTTTAGGTGAACGAACGGAAAAGAAAAAGAGAGAAAGGAACCTCACAAGGAGTGAGTACCAAGTATTCCGTTCTAACTAGAGGAGTTAAGATCATGAGTATCGGTAAGTATATTAAGCCCCGGGAAGCTACAGAAATTCCCGAACCCAAAATCGCCAGGTTCCTATTTGCGGACACACGCATGGCCTGGCTCTGGTTAATCGTACGTGTATATGTGGGCTACCAGTGGCTCACTGCAGGCTTCGAAAAACTGACCGGTTACGACATCACCGTTGGCAGCTCATTTGGCACCAATACGGGGAAACCCTGGGTCTTCACGGCACACACGGGCGCTGCTCTGCAAGGCTTTATCCATGGCGCGATAGCGCAGGCAAGCGGGCCTCACGCTGCTGTTCAGGGATGGTACGCCGGGTTCTTGCAGAATATTGTATTGCCTGGTGCTGGGTTCTGGTCTTACATCGTCACCTTCGGCGAGTTGCTCGCCGGTATCGGCTTGATCCTGGGAGTCCTGACAGGTATCGCAGCCTTCTTCGGAGTGTTCATGAACATGAACTTCCTGCTCGCCGGTGCGGTCAGTATTAACCCGATCATCGGTGGCCTGGCGCTCTTCCTGGTACTGGCCTGGCGTATCGCTGGCTACTACGGAGTTGACCGCTGGCTGCTCCCACTGCTGGGCACGCCCTGGACAGGATCGCTCTACAAGAAGGAGAAGGCCAAAGGCGTCGTTCCCGCTACGAACTGACGATGAGGTCAGGCCAGGTATGCAGGTTTGACAAGTGGAAAGGGAGTAGCTAATTTGTAGGCGTTCGATCCATCGAACGCCTACATCATGTGAGACGCAGGTAAGTCCTGCGAGTTTTTATTTTACACCCGTAAAGCGGCTGCACCCATCCTTTTAGCATTGTTGCTTTTACTCAACAATGCATGCATAATTTCTGTAGTAGTGAATAGATTGGCAGCGGGGTGTCTCGCGAAAGCGAATAAACTGTAAGGAAACAGCCATGAGTCAACCTTTAGCATCATTTTGGAGTGCTTCCGCTGACCAGGTATTCAAGCAACTGCAAACATCGCAGCAAGGCTTAACGAGTGCCGAGGCCCAGCAGCGGCTTAAGCGCTACGGAGCAAACTTACTCAAACCTAAAAAGCAAGCGACGACGCTCACTCTGCTGCTAAATCAATTCAAAAGCCCTATCATCCTGATTCTCGTTTTTGCTGCCGGCCTATCCTTCTTCCTGCAAGACCCACAGGATGCCATCATCATTTTAGTGATTGTACTTGTGAGCGGCCTGCTTAGTTTCTGGCAGGAGCGCGGTGCGAGCAATGCAGTCGAGAAATTACTGGCTACGGTACAAATACGGGCAGCGGTACTGCGTGATGGCACATCTACGGAAGTACCGGTTGAGCAGGTTGTACCCGGAGATATCGTCCTACTGAGTGCGGGAGATGTGATCCCCGGAGACTGCCTGATCCTGGAATCAAAGGATCTTTTCGTCGATGAGGCCGCATTGACGGGCGAAACCTACCCGGCAGAGAAAGAAGTCCAGGTGCTGGCAGCAGAAACGCCGCTGAGCAAGCGCGTAAATACCTTGTATATGGGTACCCATGTCACAAGCGGCACGGCCAAAGCGGTAGTCGTACACACAGGAACAGAGACCGAATTTGGCCAGGTCTCTGTGCGACTGAGGTTCAGGCCACCTGAGACAGAATTTGAGCACGGCGTCAGGCACTTCGGCTACCTGCTGATGGAGGTTACACTGCTGCTGGTGATCGGTATCTTCGCTATCAACGTGCTCTTACATCGCCCCGTACTGGATTCCCTGCTCTTCTCGCTGGCGCTGGCAGTTGGACTCACGCCACAACTGCTACCGGCCATCATCAGCATTAACCTCGCCTATGGAGCCAAGCGCATGGCCGAGCAGAAGGTGATTGTCAAAAGATTAGCCTCCATCGAAAACTTTGGCAGTATGAACGTGCTGTGCTCTGATAAAACTGGTACACTGACGGAAGGGGTTGTCAAATTGCGCTCGGCCCTTTCTGTGGATGGTCATGACAGCGAGAAAGTACATCTATATGCCTACCTCGACGCCTTTTACCAGACAGGTTTCACCAATCCAATCGACCAGGCGATTTGTACTTATCACCCTCTGGACGTATCTGGCTATAAGAAATTGGATGAAGTACCCTATGATTTTATCCGCAGGTGCCTGACTGTGCTGGTTGCGGAAAAGGATGGGACACACCTGATGGTAATAAAGGGAGCCTTGAAGAGTGTGCTCGACGTTTGCACTACAGCCGAGTTGCCCGCAGCGCAGGGACAGGGAGGCTCTGCGGAAGCGATTGTGGATATTGCTACGCTGCGGGAAGAAATACAGCAGCGCTACGGGGAACTCAGCCAGCAAGGTTTCCGCGTGCTAGGCGTGGGATATCGACGACTCGATGGGATCTCGCGCATCAGCAAAGATGACGAGAAAGAAATGACATTCCTGGGTTTCCTGGTGTTCTTTGATCCGCCCAAAGAAGGCGTGGGCGAAACTATCAAGCAACTGAAGCAACTGGGAGTTTCACTGAAGATTATTACGGGCGATAACCAACTGGTTGCTGCCCATGTCAGCCAGCAGGTCGGGATAGATGATGTGCGCATACTAACGGGCTCAGAAATGCGCCAGATGAGCAGCGCGGCACTGTTTGGGAAAGTCAACATTGTCGATGTGTTCGCCGAGGTCGAGCCAAATCAGAAGGAAAGCATCCTGATTGCCTTGAAAAAAGCCGGGAACGTGGTCGGGTATATTGGAGATGGGATCAATGATGCATCGGCACTGCACGCCGCTGACGTGGGTATCTCAGTCAACAGCGGGGTAGATGTGGCGAAGGAGGCAGCCGATATTGTGCTGCTCGAGAAGGATTTGTCTGTGCTCGTGCAGGGTGTACGCGAGGGCAGGAAAACATTTGCCAATACACTGAAATACGTGTTTATGGCGACCAGCGCCAATTTTGGCAACATGTTTAGCATGGCGGGCGCGTCGCTTTTCCTTCCTTTTCTCCCTTTACTGCCCAAGCAGATTCTGCTGACGAACCTGCTCACTGATATTCCCGAGATGACTATCGCTACCGACAATGTGGATAACGAAATGGTCGATAAACCCAAGCGCTGGGATATTGGCTTTATTCGTAATTTCATGATTACATTCGGGCTACTCAGTTCAATTTTCGACTACATGACTTTTGGAGTGCTGCTGTTCATTTTACATGCCAATGTCGAGCAATTCAGGACCGGCTGGTTTATAGAGTCTGTGGTTTCGGCATCGTTGATCGTGCTGGTTATTCGCAGCAGGCGACCGTTCTTCAAAAGTAGACCTGCAAAACAGTTACTAATAGCTACGCTCTCGATTGTTGTACTGACTGTGATTTCTCCGTATACGCCCCTGGCGGGAATTTTTGGGTTTCAGCCACTGAACGTTTTCTTCCTTTTGATGCTGGCAGTGATTGTTATCCTGTATGTTACGCTGGCGGAAGTAGTGAAGAGATATTTCTACATGAAGGTGAAATATTAACGTTATCTAGAATATTGGTCACTTTCTTCACTCCAACCCGGCATCTCTTGCGCGGATGATGGCCTGAGCCCGGTCAGTCACCTGTAACTTACTGAAGATGTTGGAGACATAGTTGTTGACGGTCTTCACACTCAAGACTAGTTGCTTCGCAATGTCGTGGTTCGTCGAGCCACGCGCAATCAACTGGAGGATCTCACGTTCACGCTCTGTGAGCGTGGGGAAGACCTCCTTTGACACGCTGGGGTGTGGGGCCGCAAAGAAGTCCATCAGCCGGCTGGCGATCGCCGGACTGAAGATCGCCTCGCCACTGCCCACTGCCTGGATCGCTCGCACCATCTCATCTTCTTTCGCATCTTTCAGGACATAGCCGCGTGCCCCGGCTCGCAGCGCGGTGAAAACGGACGCATCATCCTCGAAGAGAGTGACGACCAGAACACGGATGTGCGGGCTCATATGCACGATTTGACGGGTGGCCTCGATCCCGTTGATGCCCGGCATCTGCAGGTCCATCAGGATCACATCGGGTTGTAAGGTGGCAGCCAGCTCGATCACCTCTTGACCCGTTGTCGCTTCTCCGACGACCTCGGTATCGGCTGTGGCCGCGAGCAGCGTACGCATGCCCTTGCGGAAGAGCGGATGATCATCAGCGATCAGGATACGCAGAGAATCCATATGTTCACTCCTTTGACAGGGGAAGATTGACTAGCACGCGCGTGCCTTGTCCTGGCGCTGGTCCGACATCACATGATCCGCCCACCTCTGCCGCGCGTTCACGCATCGAGAGCAGTCCCACACCGGCGTGCGGCTCCGCCGGCAGCCCCATTCCATCGTCCGTGATCTCGAGTTGGAGCCCAGCAAGCAGCGAAAGACGGATCACGCAGGTGCTTGCCTGCGCATGGCGAACAACATTTGTCAATGCCTCTTGCACGATCCGATAGGCGGCTACCTCCACAGCAGCAGGTAAAGCAGGAAGGTTCTCCATTGCCTCAACGATCACGCGCAAGCCCGCGTTGGTATGCCCCGGTGCAACTTCCGTTTCGCCGTGCATGCTGCACTGCAGCGCGTATTGCTGGATTGCCCCGACCAGGCCCAGCTCATCGAGCGTAGGTGGACGCAGCGCATAGACGAGGCGACGAATGTCAGCGATGGCCGAGCGAATCTCCGTCTGTAACTCGACAAGCTCGGCATCGGCGGTGGGAAGGTCATGCAGCATCAGCGTGCGAATCGCGCCCGCCTGCAGGTGCAGCGCGGCAAGCGTCGAACCAAGGCCGTCATGCAGATCGCGTCGTAAGCGACGGCGTTCCTCTTCACGCGCGGTGACCAGGCGCTCACGCGAGCGTTGTAGGTCGGCGGTGAGACGCACCGCATGGGCAGCGACACCAGTCTGTCGGGCGATATCTTCGAGTAACCTTCGGTCCGCAGCAGTGAAGAGGTCCCCTGGGGCACGTGGGGCAAGCAGCAACTGACCAATGGTCTCCGCGTGATAGACGAGCGGCAGGATGAATGGCTTGTCCTGGAGAAGACCATATGAGGCAGCGGTAGTGAACTCATCGCCTTGCTTCAAGGCAAGTGCTGCATAGGGTAACTTGAGCGCTTGAGCGACGGTCTCGACGATCGTAGAAAGCACAGCCTCGGGGGCAAGCGTTGCCTCCAGGCGTTGACCAAGGCGCGAGAGCACTGCATAGGGGTCATCGCGCTCACCATACATCAGGCGATTGATCACCCACTGGAGACGAGCGCGCAGCGGTTGAAAGAGGACCGCGATGAAGCCCGTAGCAAGCAATGAGTTAAAGGGACTTCCAGAGGAATGCAGCAGCGTGCCCAGGGTGTTTACCACGAGGACATAGACGCCCACGACGAGAGCGGTGAGGAGACCATACACCAGCGTGCGATTGATGAGAATATCGATATCGAAGAGGCGGTAGCGCAAGATGGCGATGGGTAATACCAGGGGATAAGGCAAAACCAGGAGCCCGAGTCCGTTCGAACCGAGAAGTGGTTGCCCCAGGATAATGGTAGGGAGATACCAGAGAAAGAAGGTACTTCCCCCGGACACAAGGGCGGCAAAGATGAGCCAGCGGAATTTTTGGCGGTCGGCAGTGGTACGAAGTATTCGGTAACTCCAAATCACGATGACAATGGTCAAGACAAGATAGACGGCGGGAAGTACGCTCTCGACTGAACTCCAGCGGCTAATCCAATCAAGGGTACTTGCAGCCCCCGGCCACACACTTGCAAGATACGCGAAAGAGAGAGCATAGGGCACGATGTAGATGAGAGGGATCGTCCAGGGGCGTTTGGCGACGACCGGGTGCGGTTGGGGAAAGACCAGCGCGAAGTGAAATATCCCGACCCAGAAAAGCGTGTACACACCAAAAGTCGTGGCTATGTAGAGCCAGAAACCGGTGCCGCTGACAAAATCACTCACTTGCAGGCCGAGCGACCAGGTTGTAGCTCCTGTGATGCTCGCCCCGATGAGGAGCTGCACCCTGGCTGCACGATCATCGGGACGCAGGAGGAAGACAAAGGTGGCCACGAAGAGAAAGACCAGTGCGAAGAGCACCGTGCTCCATTCATGTATCAAGATGGCCCCCAGGGGATAGTGCCCCAGGGTAACAGGCACATCCAGGTGGTGCCCATTGCGCACAACGGTGTAGGTGATCGTCTGACCAAACTGCCACTGTGGGCGCGGAGTGCCGGGCTTAAAGAGCGCTTGCGCCCACGACTCCATACTGCTCCCCGCGACGGCAACCACCACGTCGCCCTGCTGCAGGCCACCGGGCTGCTCCTGGATCGGCGTTACGATAACTCCATCAGGTCTCAAGACAGGTTGTCCTGGCGCCAGGCGTGCACTGTCGGAAGGACTGACCAGGTGGAGCAAGAGGAAAGCCACTCCGAGCAAGACAGCAGTTATCGCAACGGTGACGACTGCGAAACGGGTACGCGCTGGCTGTTGCATCCTCTCGCACCTCCAACGGGTTGAAAGCGTTCGAATCGATCTCAGCATATTGTACCATACGAGTGGTATTCCTAAGCGCCAATCCTCACCTCGACCGCTCCTGGTTCGGAGGACCTACGCATACGGAGTGTATATGTCAGCAGAGCAAGCAAAATGCTCAAACCCATGATCGGTGTGAAGACTCTCTCCAGCAGGCGCGCATCCAGGAGGAGGCTTATCACGAAGCCAACCATGCCGAAGTTCATTCCCCAGAAGAGAACATCGTCAGCCCAGGGCCAGAACGAGCGTCGTTCTTCGGTCACAATTAGAATCAAGCCGAAGAGCGCATTGGACATGACACCAATAAACATCGCATGATCCAGGGCAAAGAAGAGCCAGGGTGGAACTACCTGGAAGCTCGCATAAAAGCCAGTCAAAGTGGTAACGATCAGGTAGGTGAGGATAGCCACATTCACGACGATGAAGATGGCGCTGAATGCAAAGAAGCGGTCGCTCGTGCGCGCCACCCAGTTAATTCTCAAGACTGGCCGAGTAAAACGCACAATGTAGATGATAATGCCAATCAGCTCGAACAGCACATTCACCCCTAGCAGAGGCGTAATGCTGAGCAAGGTGCCAATTGTCAGCGCCAGGCCCGCGATGAAGGGGAAGGCTATCTGGATTACGCCAGCTCGCGGCAGCCTGCCCGTATCCGGCTTGAAGCGCCATTCGCTGATCGCCATCCCTACAAGGAGCAGATAGCCGACCACCTGGGTTGCCGGATGTGCGGCGAAGGCCCCCGATGGGAGGAAGGCATTACTGGTAGCGAATTGAATTTGCAGCAGGACGCCGATCACGCTCCCAACGATGAGCGTAAACAGTGCGCCGAGTAAAGCGAGACGAGCCACGGTGAGGCGAATCTGGACGCTCCTCGCTACAATCCATCCGAAGAAGCCGATCATGAGAAGGAGAACTGGAAAGCCGAAAACCGCACGCGCAATGAAATTACCACTGAGGAAGGCCAGAACATACAGTGGGATGGAGACAGCAGCAAGTATGCTCATTATGCGCACATAGCGGCTTTTCTCTGTGGGCGCTTTCCCTTCTCCAAAGAACCAGAGACTGACAGCGAAGACACTTAGCGTTATCCAACCGAGCGTGCCAGCATGGACATGCGTGAGTAAAACATCCTGGCTCAGTTGACCCACAAGATGCAGCCCATTCAGTATACCGATGGCGACGGTGATGACAAAGACGAGCATGGCCGCCTGGAAGAGTAACCGGATGTCAGTACGCAAGGGGTTTGCCTGCAAACTCCACTGTTGTGACGATGGAAACACAGCCTGATTGGGAACCATGGGATTTGCTCCTTTCCGCTCATAAGCCAAGAGAATAACTGCCTGATTAGTAAGTAGGATGAAGTTCAGTAGTTCACGTCACACATATTTAAAAGTAACAAATGCTACCCAGCATAGTGTCCTCCTTCTTTTATGGCAATATAAGAAGCGTGCGGTGAATTTTTCCCAAATTCAGTGACAGTTGATACCAGGTGTCGCCATGATCGGTCGAATGCCACACCTCACCATTGGAGAGCCCGGTATAGACGTGACCAGGAGCCCTAGGGTCGGTGAGCAGCGCGTACGGCATGTGGTTGAGGGGCTGCGGCAGTCCGCCCGTCAATGTTTGCCATCCTGCACCCCCAATCGAGCGGACGATCACTGCCTGAGCGTTGTGCTCGCTGTGGGCTTTCCATGGACTAGGAGAAACAGAGGCATACCACACTTCTGGATGCGTGGGATCGGCGGCGACTGCCCAGCCATAGTGCCGGTCAAGACCCGCCTTTGGCTGTGTCCAGGTGGCACCGGCATCTCGACTGACGGAGACGCCTGCACCGGTACCGCCGCCTTCATAGACCCAGTCACCATGCGTGACATGAAAGGTGAGCGAGTGGCAATCGCGCAGCGCCCCCCTGCGCTGCCCGCTCCATGACTGCCCACCATCACTGCTGCGCACCACCGCTCCAGCCTCTATGCCGACAACGACGGCACCAGGGTCCGCCGGCGAGAGCGCAATCGCCTGCACATAGGCGCTATAGGGTTTCTCCGCAGGCGAGAACCAGAACCAGCGCGAAGGGATGCGTCGAAACGATGCCAGTTCCCTCCAACTCGCCCCGCCATCTCGCGACACGAAGAGGCGGGCAGGTTTCGTTCCAGCGTAGACCGTGCCAGGCTGGATACGACTGATTGCCAGGGCTTTGACAATTTGTCCAGCTAAACCTCCTGGGCACCACGTCCTGCCTCCATCGTTTGAGCGCAGCACCCCGTTGCCCTGTGTCCCAGCATAGAGCACATTCGGGTTCAGCGGGTCAGCGGCTAGACAGCGCACATCCTGGTCAGTGAGCAGAAATTCAAGCGTCCACTCATCGCTCGCGCTACGTGAGGCACGGGCCAGTCCGTGCCCAGTCGTCGCTAGAAAGGTATTCACGCTCATGGTTCTCTCCTGTCGTGACTGCTCGCGCTACAATACCCGGGTGGTCAAACGACGCTTCTCCAAGTTTTCCAGGAATACGAAGGGCATACGTCCAAGCGTAGCGCTTTCATCACTCAGGAAAGGCCTGGCTTCCGTAATCTGAGCGGGCCTGCAGGTTCAGGCCGACATCGTCGCCCTCACCCTGCTTTCCCGGCTACCTGCTGCGCTGCTCCAGGGATCGAGAGTAATCGGATAGGCTTTCGCGGCATGAGGCCCGCCTCCTTTTGCCAGCCCGCGATCTCCGCCAACGACCAGGTACCTGACTGACTCGTCAACGCGAAGTACAGGTCCAAGAGTGCGCCCGACTGCCCGCCTTCCCCTGGCGACTGCAAGCGGATAAATTCCTGGATCACGAGGATGCCACCAGGCCGGAGGGCGTGCGCAATGCGCCGCACGAGATCCCGGTTTGTCCTCTCGTCGAAGTGATGCATTAGGTTGGCGATGAACACGAGGTCCCACGCTTCCGTCCCTAGATCGTCCGTCAGTGCATTGCCGGCTCGGTGCATAACACGGTCGCTCATCCCCTCTCGCGCCAGGATCGGCGCGGCGTGCTTGACCGCTTCCGGTAGATCGAGGATGACTGCCCGCAGCCCCGCATGACGTCGGCAGATCACAACTGAGTAGTAGCCGTGCGAGCCGCCAATGTCGAGCATGTCTCGCGCACCGTTAGGTACGGGCGTTCGCCGTGCCACCTCCGAGGCCGAGCTGCTGGCAAGCGCGCGCATCGACCGCTGATAACGCCCCCACTCGTCGTCCGACAAGACCACGTGTAAATCGAGGGGAGTCCCGCTGTCGACGAACTCCTCGTAGCCTTCGATCCACTCCCATTCAATGAACTGGCCCAGCATCTTGTCACGGAGCGACTGGGGGCTATCTTTGAGCAGCCATTTGCGGGCGACCGGCGCGAGCGCATACTGCGCTTGATCGGCGCGCAAGTAGCCCACACCCACGAGCGCGGTTAAGAGTTTCTCGGTCGCGCGTGGGTCAGTGCCACATTGGGCCGCGACCTCGTGTGCTGTGAGCGGTCCGGACGCGAGCGCCTCGAACACGCCGAGCTTCGTTGCTGCCATGATCGTTCGCGCCAGCATCATGGCCACATGCGTGTCTAACAACGGTCTGGGGACAGCGCCCACCGCCAGCGCGACCCGTTCTAACATATTCTCAGGAATGACGCCGATTTTCATGGATAACCTCCTCCGATGGTCACCTTATACCAAATCCGCATTGCGGAGTAACTGCTCCATGATATTGCGCCGCAGACAATGGATTTCTCGTACGTCGCTCCACTCCTGTGGACAGAAACGCACAATCTCCCTAGGCCCCAGACCGCAGTGAAAGAGTAAGTAGGCTAATCGCTGTTCACGCCCGTCGGGAAGCATCGGTTTTAGGATCTCCCAGACCTCGCTGCTGGAAGTCACGTCTTCTACCTGTGACTCTCCTGGCTCCGGCAACGAGACTTCTCTTGGTCGCGCATACGACCGTAGCGTATCCAGGATGGCCCCGTTCAAACTCGCACGCAGGTACTGCAACGCAGCGGCGAGCGTGCTGAATTCCACCCGTTGCTTCGAGGCGGTAGCCTGCCAGAAGCGCTCAAACGCTTGAGCTACATAACGCTCTTCGCTCTCCAGGCGACACGCATGAGCTCTTTTAGGATGACGACGCAGCCAGTTGAGCACTACTCCACCGAAGCAGTATTGTACCCATGTCCAGGCCTCCTGATCGCCTTGCACGGTCGCGCGGCGTATCAACTCGACACCATACGTCTCTGTGCATGGCTCTCCCCGGCGATAGTTGTTGAGTTCCCTCACGCAATGCGCTGCAAGCACTGGGAGACTCATCTCACCGTACAGCGCGTTTGACAGAAAGGAGACAGGAGATAAACGCTCAGTTGGGACACTCTCAGGAGCAGTGGATGGCTCTCCGTCGTCAGTACAGGGTGTATCCATCAGATGGTCTCCCATAGTGATTCTCCCCTCCAATGCGCCTCTGATCTTGAACTGACATCGTGACCCCCTCTTCGCTCTACTCGACCACAATGGTCAGATTCATGCCGCTGTGGAGCGTACAATAGATGTGGAAGACCCCTGTCGTGGTAAACGGTCCAATCTCCACGTCGCCTCCCTTGATATCCACGTTGTGCACAGCAGGTACTCCTGGCTCTGCCACTGTCTGTGCTGTGCCATTCGCACTCCATCTTCCATTCAGCAAGATGTGCTCAACCGAACTGTCATTGACGATGCGCAGCTTGGAGCCTTTGGGGACCAGGACGATATCCTGGACAAAATGGGCTCCGCCGATATGAACCGTTGGTTCTCCACCGGTATTCGTACTTGCAGAGCCGGCTTGCGGATTCGCCGCGACGATCAGCGCGACCACGATCATTCCCACCACGATCCCTGAAAGCGCCGTCAGGAATGGTCTCAGCCCTTGCGGAGTACGAGGCTCGACGCTTTGATAGTTCTGGATGGTCGCCCCGACTCCAGCCACGACTACCACGAGCGCGAAGGCCAGGATGATCACTAGCAGGATGAAATCGATGACATTACCTCCAGGATGCGTGAGGTCATACTGGTAATCTGGTGCGAAGAGCCAGAGGGTTGCGGTCAGGAAAGCCACACCTGACCCTAGTGCTGGAGCCCAGCGCCCGCGCCTGACAACGAAACCAGCCGCGAGCAGTGCAGGCAGGGCAGGGATAATGCCAATGAAAAACCCTGGCATGAACGTTCCATGGGGCAACAAGGTGATCAGCATTTGGACAGTGACGGCTATGGCTTGACCGAGTAAGGCCACGGCGGTAACTTTGCCGAGCACCGGCAAGGATCGACGGGTAGGTCTCTTCAGATCTTCTTGCTTGACATGATCTGCTGCTTGCTGCATGGCAGGTCTCCTTTTGCTACAGAGACTCCCCTCGCGGGCAGCTCCTGCGGTTTCTATGTACTGGCCAGATACTCTGCCTCGTTTACTCCTGACTATGGAAGATCAGGAAGAGCGAGCACATTGTTCTGCGCATACTGTACCTGGGGGTATTTCCCAGGTAGTAGGGAATGCGTTCCCAATTTTTTGGGAAAGTATTCCCGGGAATGGTGGATGAAGAGAAATGGAGCTGGCGATTATCCATAAGTGAGACGCCGGCATAGCTGGAACCAATGAAGCCAGTTTCCGCATAACACTTAACATGTAATTTACGAGGCGATAAGACTTCGTTAATGGCTCTATCTTATTAATTAGAGAAGAGGAGTTTATCTGTTGGACATTGAAGTGGCAGATCCACACCTCCATATCAATAACCCGCTTTACGGCTCTGCACGTGCGTCCTTGCGAATACAGCAAAGGCACACATCAAAGATGTTCTCTCTGGAGACCAGATCAGCGATCTCTATATCGATCCACGCAAGGACTCACGCACACCGGATATCATCGTGCTTCCTGAAACGGGCGTCATCTATGCCGGGCCAAAGGCGACAAAAATCGCTGAACATGGCGGCTTCAACACGGATGACACTCACGTGGCCTTGCTGGTCTCCAATCCTGGCATTGAGGCAGAGTACGTCAGCCGCCCTGTCGCAACCACACAGATTGCTCCCACCATTTTGCAGTTGTTAGAACTCAATCCACGGGCGCTTCAGGCCGTACGCGAGGAGCATACACAACTCCTACCTGACATCAAACTGGACTAAGACACGTACAGCAGGCCACATACCAATGGGACAGGTGAATTGCAATCACCTGTCCCTCATTTTCTTATCTTCCGGTGGCAGCCCTCACGATGCTAGAGCAGTAGTCAGCCCAGTTTTTTTAGCTCAATAGGTGGAGGACCATACGTGAGGACAGCGGCGCGACACCCTGGCCGCTCATTCTGGACCCGGTTGCTGGAGACGTGTCCGCAGTAGGTGTCCCAGTGGCGGAGGTAGGATACCGCCAGTGGACAACCAGGACCCGGCGATGATCAGCAGGAATCCCATGATGATGGCTACATTGAGCGACTCACCGAGCAAGGTGACACCCAGGAGGACGGAGACGGCTGGATTGACGTAGGTGATGACGGTGCCACGGCTGGCACCGACCTCGGCCACGAGCGCGAAGAAGGCCAGATAAGCCAGCGCCGTGCAGATCAGGCCGAGCACCAGCAGGCTCACCATCACCTCCAGGCTGGGTATCCTGCTGGGAAGTCGCGTCACGGCCAGCGGCAACAGCACGATGGTCGCGGTGATACACTCGACGGTCACCACCCCGAGAATGGGCAGGGCAGCGATGGCCGGTCTCTTGATGAGCAGGGCACTGGCGGCGTAGCCCGCAGCGGCGAGCAGGACCAAAGCCGCCCCGAGCAGCCTTTGCCTATCTCCGCCAACGTCGAGACCCAGCAGGACAACCACGCCCCCCATACCGATCAGCAGCCCGACCAGGCGCAGGCCACTGACACGCTCACTGGGGTCGAAGCGGAGCGCGAACAGCGCGACCAGGAGTGGATCGGCAGCGATAAGCAAGCTGGTGAGCGACGACGCAATGTGCTGCTCGCCGTAGCTGATCAACAGGAACGGACCCACGATCTGCACGCAAGCAAGCGCAGCAATCGCGAGCATCCCCCCGCGGAGCTGTCGCAACGCCCCGCGGCGGGCCGCCACAGGGAGGAGGACAGCAGTTGCAATCCCGACGCGAGCAAACACCACTACGGCCGGATCAAGTTCGCGCACCGCGATCTTGATGAACAGGTACGGAATGCCCCAGAACACCGACATCGCGGTGAACAGCAGCCAGCCCTTGCGTGTCATGGTTCCTCCTGATATCCCTCGTTTCTGGAGAGAGCAGAATCATAAAGCTCTCTGGAGAATAGGATACTCGACAGTCACGCTCTTAGTCTAGTATGCTCTTGCGGTTAAGGCTGGTGGATGGGACTAAAAGCAGTATGAGTGGTCATCAGACAGACGTTTGGAGAGAAGACTTGCCGTGGAGAGGACGTGAGCGGTGTCCTGGCTGTCATCCTGAGCGCAGCGCAGGATCTCTGCGTCCGGCGAGCCAGACCCTACGCTGTGCTCAGAGTGACAGGCATTATCTCCAAATGTCTGGTCGTCAGATGAGGGTCTTGACAAATAACGACATATCGTTATACTTAGCGATATATCGTATTATATCACTAAGTATGCGGGAGAATAAAGCAGATTATCAGACTTTTACTTGACGACATATTAGCTCCTCAAAAGGAGGTTGATAATGCGACTGGCTTATAAATGGCAGGCAGCGCTGATCGTCGCGCTGGGCCTGTTTATGGCTGTACTCGACAATACGATCGTGAGCGTAACGCTGCCACAAATGCAGAGAGCGTTCCATACTGATTTTGAGACGATCACCTGGGTCGTGACGGGCTACTTCCTGGCACAGGCGGCCATCATTCCTGTGGTCGGCTACCTGAGTGATCGTATAGGCACGAAGTTTGTCTTTCTCACGGCACTGGCTGTGTTTACTGTGGGATCAGCGCTTTGCGCGTTCGCGCCGACGAAAGAATGGCTGATTATATTCCGTGTGATTCAGGGTATCGGTGGTGGTGCGCTTTTGCCGATGGCGTTTGCGATTATCTATCGCATCTTTCCTCCAACAGAGCGCGGCGCGGTGACTGCAGTCATTGGTGTACCTATCCTGCTGGCCCCGGCCTTCGGCCCGACGATTGGCGGCTACCTGAGCACGACCTTTGATTGGAGTGCCATCTTTACCGTCAATATCCCGATCGGCATCGTGACCTTTTTGCTTGCGCTGTTTGTACTGCACGGCAACGCCCAGGAGCGCGCAGCAAACGGCGCCGGGCAACCGGAACGGAAGCGATTCGATGTGCTGGGGCTGCTGTTCTCGATGGTCGGCTTCACCGCCCTTGTGTACGGCATTACGGAGGCGGGGCCGCGTGGGTGGGGCGATCCAACCGTCATACGTTTTCTGATTGGCGGCGGCATAGCGCTTGTGGCATTTCTGATCGTTGAGTTGTTTGTAAGCGACCCGGTATTGGACGTGCGCCTTTTCCTCAACTACACGTTCTCGATCTCGAATATATTGATGTGGGCTGTAGGAGCAGTGCTTTTTGGCAGCCTCTTCCTGCTGCCACTTTTCTTTGAGAATGTGCAGGGCATGTCATCACTCACCACAGGCGAGATCTTGATCAGCCAGGGATTGGCGGCGGCAGTCGGTATAAGTATATCAGGCAGACTGTATAACCGGGTCGGGCCAAGAATACTCGCCTCGCTAGGTGCGCTGCTTATGGCGGTCTCCATGATCGGCTTTACCCACCTGGAAGTTGGAACAACAGGGCTTTCGCTGCAGGTATGGCTGATCATGCGCGGACTGGGGCTTGGTCTGCTCAATACCCCGCTGCAGACGCTTGCGCTGTCGGTGGTGAGCAATAAGGCTATGGCACGTGCTTCATCGCTGGTGAATGTAACGCGCATGGTGTTCAGCGCACTTGGAGTATCCCTGCTCACCACCTACCTGACACAGCAAACGGTGGCTCATGCCAACGATGTGGTGGCGGCGCTGCACACATTGCCATTGACAGGTGTCGCAGCGACCTGTGCTGCGGCGGCAGTGAGAAACAGCTCCGCGCTAGGTGTGTGCGTTGGACAACATGCAACTACCATGGGCCTGAACGATACCTTTCTGCTGGTGCTGATTGTGTGCGCTGCGTCGGCAGTGCTGGCGCTGTTCGTTGGGCGCGACCCGGCAATCGAGGCTGCCAAACGCGCCAAGGAGCGGGGTGAAACGATTGAGGAGCGAACTCCAGTGGCAAGTGAATAGAGCGTGGGTGAGGGAAAACCAATACACCTGGTAGCATATGCGCCACCAGGTGTATTGGTTTTCCCTCACCTGCTATTGGAACACGTCCTTGGTCTTCTCAAACAGGTTGCGGAATATATTTTTGTCGTTTTGCTCAGCCTGCTCGCGTTCGAGGCGAGCGAATTCTTCAAGCAAGTGTTTTTGCTCTGCGGTTAAATTGGTTGGAGTGACCACTTTCACGATAACGTGCTGATCGCCACGAGCGCTGCTGTGCACAACAGGTACTCCCAAGCCCTTGAGACGGAACGAACGGCCACTTTGCGTGCCAGGAGGTATCTTGAGCATGGTCGCCTTGCTATCTACGGTGGGAACCTCCACCTCGTCGCCAAGCGCGGCTTGCGCGAAGCTAATGGGCAGCTCATAGATGATATCGTTGCCCGAGCGCTTGAAGAATGGGTGGGGCTTTACCGTAAGGATGACGTACAGGTTGCCCGGTGTACCACCGCGGGAACTCACCTCTCCTTCGCCGGTAACACGCACATTGATGCCATCGTCTACACCGGCGGGAATATTGACGACCACGCGGCGATTGTTGCGTACGCGCCCCTGACCACGACATTTCTCACAGGGAGTTGTAATGACGCGGCCCTCGCCCCGGCAGCGTTCGCACATCGTCACATTGACGAACTGCCCAAAAATCGACTGCTGCACGCGGCGAATCTCGCCTGTGCCCTGGCAGGCAGAACAGCGCGTCGTCGATGTACCGGGCTGTGCACCACTACCCCGGCAGTTGGTACAGGTTTCCCAGCGAGGTAGTTCTATCTCTTTCTGGCAGCCAAAAACGGCTTCCTCAAAGGTAATCGTAAGGTCGTAGCGCAGGTCTGCGCCGCGCTGTGTACCCGAACGGCGCGTTGTACCTGTCGCCCCGGCAAAAAAGGTCTCGAAGAGATCATTGATAGAGCTAAACCCCGCGAAGTCACCAAAGCCCGCTGCGCCTGTGCCGCCATTCACCCCCGCATGCCCATAGCGATCATAGGCGGCTCGTTTCTGCGGATCGCTCAGCACTTCGTAAGCTTCATTAATTTCTACAAAGCGGGCTTCCGCTCCCTGTTCTTTGTTGGCATCCGGGTGATATTGCTTGGCAAGGCGACGAAATGCTTTTTTCAGTTCCTCGTCGCTCGCGTTACGAGCTACTCCCAGTACCTCATAATAATCTCGTTTGTTATTGGCCATTAACTGGTCCTTTACCTACATCAGAAACAGGACGCGGCCTGATTCGCGCTCCTTCATTCTACACCGATCTATGGTATGTCTTGTATAGTACGTTTTTTATACGGTATATGCAAGTATTTAGCCAGGTAGGGCAAGGGGCCGTAGCCCCCTGCCACTTTACATTTCTTTGTATTCGCCCTCGATGGTGTCGTCGTGGGGGCCACCCTGGTCGGGTGGTGTCTCCTGCTGCTGCGTGCCATCAAAGTCACTGGGGCCGGCCGCACCAGGCTGGCGATAGATGCCTTCGCTGATCTTGAAGAAAGCCTGCTCTAAGGATTCGCGAGCTGCTTTGATGCGAGCCACGTCGTCGGTCGAAAGAGCGGCACGGACATCGGCGATTTTGGTTTCCAATTCGCCTTTCTGCTCCGAGGTGAGCTTGTCACCCAGTTCAGCAATGCTCTTTTCCGCGCGATAGGCTGCACTATCGGCCAGGTTGCGCTCCTCAACCTCTTCCTTGCGGCGCTTGTCCTCAGCCGCGTGCGTCTCTGCATCGTGCACCATACGGTTGATCTGATCCTTTGAGAGACCGCTCGACGGCACGATGGTGATCTTCTGTTCTCGCCCTGTGCCCTTATCGCGGGCAGACACATTCACGATACCATTAGCGTCAATATCGAATGTGACCTCGATCTGAGGTATGCCACGAGGAGCTGGCGGGATGCCATCCAGGATAAAGCTACCCAGGGAACGATTGTCCTTGGCAAACTCGCGTTCGCCCTGCAGCACATTGATCTCTACGCTTGGCTGGTTGTCGCTGGCCGTTGAGAAGACCTGGCCCTTCTGCGTCGGGATAGTGGTGTTGCGCTCGATCAGGCGCGTGAAGACACCACCAAGAGTTTCGATACCCAACGAGAGCGGAGTCACGTCGAGCAAGAGCACATCTTTGACATCGCCGGTCAAAACGCCTGCCTGGATAGCAGCACCGACGGCCACCACTTCATCAGGGTTCACACCGCGATTTGGATCACGATCAAAGATACGCCGGACCAGCGTTTGCACGGCCGGCATGCGTGTCTGACCACCAACCAGCACCACCTCGTTGATGTCACCAGGACGAACCCCTGCATCGGAGAGCGCCTTCATGACCGGGCCACGTGATTTCTCGATGAGGTCCTCGACTAACTGCTCCAGTTTAGAGCGTGTGAGCGTTACGTTCAAGTGCTTGGGGCCGCTGGCATCTGCCGTGATAAAGGGCAGGTTGATTTCTGTCTGCATCGAACTGGAAAGCTCTTTCTTAGCCTTCTCGGCACCTTCTTTCAAACGCTGCAGGGCCATGCGGTCCTGGCGCAGGTCGATGCCGTTCTCACGGCGGAACTCATCGGCGAGCCAGTTGATGATACGCTGGTCGAAATCGTCACCACCCAGGTGGGTGTCACCATTGGTGCTCTTGACTTCAAAAACACCATCACCCAACTCCAGCAGAGAAATGTCGAACGTGCCGCCACCAAGGTCATACACGCCGATACGCTCGTCTTTTTTCTTATCAAGACCGTAGGCCAAT